>JAEEGL014377859.1_pt1 | contig 10944 bp, 8 predicted proteins | sample 9134231 | NCBI WGS metagenome assembly JAEEGL01 (sample SAMN16246548, study PRJNA631951) | gut metagenome | biome: gut microbiome; feature: rumen; material: fiber-attached | host: Bos | place: Iran: Karaj | collected 2018-10 | reverse complement strand
GGAATACTTCTAACAGCTATGCTTCTTACGGCGGTTGGCTGCAGTACGGTGGGAGCGGCTGGAGAAGTCGGAAATCCGGTAGACCTTAAACCGGTGATCTATCTTTATCCCGAGGAGGACGGACAGGAGATATCTGTCAGTCTTGATTACAATGGAGATATCACAGAACTGATTCCAGAGTTTAATGCAGAGAATACATGGAATGTAACAGCAGCCAAGGACGGGACCATTACTTTTGAGGGAACGGAATATGATTATCTGTTCTGGGAGGGTGTTCCCAAATATTCATACGACTTTTTTACCGGGTATTGTATCAAGGGCAATGAAACTGAGGCATTCCTTAAGATCATGCTCCCTAGGCTCGGACTTAATGACGCAGAGATTTCCGAATTCCTTAAGTTCTGGGTGCCTGACATGGAAAAGAATCCATACAATATGATAAGCTTCCAGGACAAGGCTTACAAAAAAGGCGCCAAGCTTACTGTTACGCCGGAGCCGGATACTCTGATAAGAGTGTTCATGGCCTGGTATCCTTCGGATAATTATATAAATATCAGCCCGCAGATCATTGATACTCCTGAGAGGAGAGGATTTACTGTGGTGGAATGGGGCGGTAATAGGATCAGATGAAGCTCATAAGAAAGTTTATTCCTTACTATAAGCCATACATCGGCGTGTTTTTGCTGGATCTTGTATGTGCTTCCATCCTTTCTGTAATAGATTTGGCGTTTCCGCAATTCTTGAGGGTCTTGAGACAGACCCTCTTTCTTGAGTCTCCGGAAATCATTTTAAAACGGCTGGGGGCGGTCGCGGCGCTGCTGATATCAATGTATGTGCTCAGATCGCTCTGCAGGTACTATGTGACCTATCAGGGTCACATGATGGGAGCCCGCATGGAATCAGGTATGAGGCGGGATCTCTTTGAGAGATTTGAGGCATTCTCTTTTTCCTATTACGACACCCACAATACGGGTGAGATGATGTCAAAGCTTGTCTCGGATCTGTTTGACATCTCTGAACTTGCCCATCATGGGCCTGAGAACATCTTTATATCTGTAGTTAAAATAGTCGGATCTTTTATCCTGCTGATGCGAATTAATATTCCCATGACACTGTGCCTTGCGGCGGTAGTCCTCTGCATGGCTGTTTTTTCTGTGAGTCAGAACAGAAAGATGAGAAGAACATTCTCTGATAACCGCAAGAAGATAGCAATGATCAATTCATCGCTTCAGGACACACTCGGAGGCATCAGGGTTGTCAAGTCCTTTACCGGAGAGGATATTGAGCAGAATAAGTTTGACAGATCAAACCTTGCGTTTTTGGATTCCAAACAGGCTAACTACAGGCAGATGGCGATGTTTCACTCCGGGAACAACCTCTTTGAGGGATTCATGTTTATCACGGTCCTTGTGGCAGGGGGGTATTTTATAGCCAAAGGCCAGATGACCGGTGAAGATCTCGCAATCTATGCGCTGTATATCAACATTTTCATCAATCCCGTCAATGTGTTGGTGGAGTTTACGGAGCAGCTGCAGAAGGGCCTCGCGGGATTTGAGAGATTTACGGAAGTCATGGAGACAATGCCGGAGATCCTGGATAAGGCTGATGCCAGGGAACTTGCAGATGTGAAGGGCGACATTGATTATAGGAATGTTTCTTTTTCTTATGGCGATGAGGAGAGTGTCCTTAAGGATATAAACCTGCATGTGGATGCAGGTAAGTCAATAGCCATAGTCGGTCCGTCCGGAGGCGGAAAAACAACGCTGTGCTCGCTCCTTCCCAGGTTTTATGATGTAAGTGGCGGCGCTGTTCTGATCGATGGAACTGATATAAGGGATGTTACCCAGAAATCCCTCAGATCCTTTATTGGAATCGTACAGCAGGATGTTTACCTGTTTAATGGCACGGTAAAAGAAAACATAGCCTACGGAAAGCCTGATGCGACGATGGAAGAAATAGTATTGGCAGCCAAAAACGCCGATCTTCTGGGATTTATTGAGACGCTTCCCAAAGGCTTTGATACTGAAGTGGGAGAGCGGGGAGCAAGGCTCTCAGGAGGACAGAAACAGAGGATAGCCATTGCGAGGGTATTTCTCAAGAATCCGCCAATTCTCATCCTGGATGAGGCGACAAGTGCCCTTGACAACGAGAGCGAGCGCTATATTCAGGAGAGTCTTGACAGGCTTGCGATCGGAAGAACGACGATCACCATTGCCCACAGACTCTCTACGATCCTGGGGGCAGATGAAATCATTGTTCTTGATGAAGATGGAATAAAGGAGAGAGGAAGGCATAAAGACCTGATCAAAAAAGGCGGTCTTTATGAGAAATACTATAGAATGCAGCTTGGAACTGTATAAAAACGCTGATGATGTTGCTCACCGCAAAATGCGGTGAGCAATGTTTATTAATAGATGAATTATGATGCCGTAATCTCTGCGCAGCGACTGAGGCAGAGTTGGTACTCTGTCATAAAGGATCTGCTGATACTCTTTTTCTGTTCCCAGATAGTCGAGGATCTCTACGCTGAATACGGCAGAGACACCGGTTCTGGACGGAGTTATGCCTGTAATGACGCAGTCAAGCTCGGTGGGAACCTCTTCCATGCCGACAGATACCAGAACTTTGTCGCCTATTTCGAGATCGGCTGCTTCGTCGAGGTAGATCTTCAGACTGTGATTGGTGAGGAAGGTGGTGATACCGTCCTGTATGGCGTTGTCAGACTTTCTCGTCATTGTGACCATTTCTGCGTCTACAACATGAACTTCATCACTGTCAAGATCGCGCCCGTCAACAAGGAACAGCGACATGATAAGGAAGTAGAGGTTTCTTATGATCCAGAGCATAAGAATGAAAAGACCAAGTGACTGAAGGCCTCTTATTATTGTTATGGTTCTTATTATTCCGAAAACAGACAGAACAATCAGCACGGTATAAGGAATTGTGCTCTTGTAATCTCTTGCACGTTTGCCTTTTTTGGCTGATTTGTCGGTAACTGCGAATTTCTTTGTAGTGATCCCAAAGAATTCCTTCAGGATAGGTATGAGAAGAAATGGCATTACACTGGTTTCGTAAATGCCGCTCCACTTCAGTGATACCGCGTTTTTACTGTATGCTCTCAGGCACTGATCCTGCATTATATACATCGGAAGCCAGAAGATCAGAAGATCGGACCAGCTGCAGGCGAAAACTGGAATTGCAAATACGGCAAACATCAGTGGTGACAGGATGTATATCAGGTTTTTGATCGGTGAGTACCAGTAAACGACAGAGCTCCAGTAGCTTAAGCGCTGTGCTGCAGATAAGCCTTTTCGCCGGAAGAGATGGAGCTGTCTGGCTGTACTGATGACGCCCCTGCCCCAGCGGATCCTCTGTTTGATGTGTTCCTTGAAGGTGTCTGGAGTCTTGCCGCTTGCAAGAGGCTCAGACAGGGCAAGGCTTACAAAACCGTTTGACTCGATAAGGAGCCCGGTAGCGAAATCCTCGGTGATGGTCTCGGTGTAAAAGCCGCCAATGGTCTCAAGTGCTTTTCGAGCGATAACGGTGTTGGAGCCGCCGTAGATCACGCTGTTGGAAGAAGTCTTTGCAACTTCGATGGTGCGATAGAAGAAATCCTGCTCATTGGGAGCAGTTTTTTCCGAGTAAAGAGCGTGCTGAAAAACATCGGGTTCGTAGAAGCACTGCGGCGTCTGCAAAATACCAAGCGATATCTTTTCACCTTCGGGAGCGTCCTTGCTCTTTTTCTCTGCATCCACGAAGTACGGAATGGTCTTCAGCAGAAAATCACTTTTGACAAGCATATCTGCATCCAAAGTCACAACATATGGAGATTTGGTCTGCCCGAGGGCGTTGTTGAGGTTGCCTGCTTTGGCGCCCTTGTTATCGGGGCGGTCAAAATAGCCTATTCCCATTGACTGCGCCAGCTCTCTCATCTCTTTTCTGCGGTTGTCGTCGCACAGCCACACATGTACCTTGGATTTGTCAGGATATTTGAGGTGGTTGCAGGCACTGATTGTCTTTTCAAGAAGATCTGCAGGTTCGTTGTAGGTTGCGATAAAGATATCCACATCGGGGAACTCTTCATCAGCTATTTTTGGAAGCGGGTATTCCTTGATAGACAGAAGGTTGTAGTAGAGGACAAGGGACTCGACAAAACCGAATATTTCCACCACCAGAAGGATCAGATTGGCGCCGATGGCTATCAGACCATAACTAACCGGTACAGAGTACAGGATACGCCAAGAGAGATAGACCAGTGTGAAAAAGACGCTCAGAAGCAGACTGAGCAGTCTGATAACAGCAAGCATTTTCTCCGTGGGAGTAGTCTTTTTGCCGGTATCGGATGTTGCGATGTTGTCATAGGTTTTGTGGGTTTTTCGAGAAATATGTCTGCTGAAAAAATACAGCACAAGTACAACAAGCTCTGTCAGAAGGACGATCAGCGCAGTTTTTGGCCATGATCTTGCCACAATAATGTCCCTTGGTGAAAGGGATTTCAGAAGCCATCCGGGAAGGATACTTTTGCTCTGTGCTGTTTGATGCACGGTTATTGATGACGGTGACTGGCCCTGGAGAAGAGCTTTTGCCCATGCGCCGACGGGCGTGAGGTCTTCATCCGTAATTGGACTGTTAGTGTCGTAGTAGGATCTGAGCATGGCGGAGGACTCATCCTTGTTGGAGAGGCTCCAGATGGAGAAGCTGATCCTGTGTTTATTGAGCAGATCAAACCACTTCGCGGCAGCATTAAAGTCTACAGTGCCGTCTCCGGATGATTCGGACAGGCCGCATTCTGATACGAATACCGGAAGACCGCGCTCAAGTGCCTCTTCTAACTCTCCCTGCAGGTCGATGCCATGCGTTGTGGCATAGAAGTGCAATACATACATTAGATTATCGTAAGGAAGAGGGTTTCTTGAAGCCATGACAAGTTCCCTGTCGTAGTTGGTGGTGCCGACAAGAATCACTGCTGATGGGCTGTTTGCTCTAATTACAGGGATTATCTTCGTGGAATAAGTATATACGTCTGACCAGGTGGTCTCCTTGTTTGGTTCGTTACAGATCTCATAAATGATATTCGGGACACCGGCATACTCTTTTGAGATCATGTCAAAAAAGGCTGTAGCCTCGGAAATGTGCATGTTTGGGTCGCTGTCATTAAGGATGTGCCAGTCAGCAATTACATACATGTCATTTTCGATGGCATAGTTAATTCCAGTTTTAAGCAGTGTCAGACTGGGCTCTGATCCCTCGTCGCAGTAGATTTCCGAATATACGGGCAATCTTACGAGGTTACAGTTCCACTCCTCTGAGATCTGTCTGAAGATATTGTTGTTTACAAAGTCGGGGTACCAAGGAAGGCCGTGAGAGCTCACGCCGCGAAGCTGAACAGGATTGCCGCTCTCATCGACGAGATTTGTGCCTGAAACTGACAGCTGTCCGTTGATGGAAGGCCTTGCGGGAGTATATTGATCGCCGGAGGCAGCAACAGAAGTCACAGCCGACATCAATATGCCGAGAAACAGCGATATAGAGATGATAGCTGTAAATAATCCGATTATTTTTTTCATATTGTGCCATGCCTCCAAGAGCTTCGTATAAAGATATATAACAAAAATACAAAAGAGAGGTATATACTATGTCAAACTACAAAACATTTTTCACAGACTGCTGCAATAATGTTGTTTTTGCGATCACCATGGCCAGAGATGTAAGAAAATACCTCCGGGAAGAAAAGAATAACAACGGACTTTGGCTTGAACTTAACTGATTGTAATCCGAATAAAGTTATACTATTATTATTATATCGTATAATACATGCATTGTAACAATAATAATGGTAGTTATGGCTGAAAAATGAAAAAAATAACGCTTTTAAATGAATATTTACGCAAGAAATTCGGATGCAAGGTATATAAAATAGCTTTAAACGGAGGGTTTACCTGTCCCAATAGGGATGGAAAAATAGACACAAGAGGCTGTATTTTCTGTTCTGCCGGCGGAAGCGGCGAATTTGCAGAAAATGCAGCTCTTTCTGTTTCTGATCAGATCGAGAGGGGGAAAGAGCGGGTTGCGGGAAAAATAAGAGACGGCAAATATATTGCATATTTTCAGGCCTACACCGGGACATACGGTCCGGTGGAGAAGTTGAAGGCCCTCTTTACAGAGGCGATAGAGCATCCCGACGTAGCCGTTTTGTCCGTGGCTACAAGACCTGACTGCCTTCCTCCCGATGTACTAAAGCTCCTGCTCGACTTAAACAGAATAAAACCTGTATGGATCGAACTGGGACTTCAGACAATTCGTAAAGAGACTGCTGAATATATAAGGCGTGGATACGAGCTTGAGGTATATGACAGGGCGGTCAAAATGCTAAAAAGCGGTGGAATTAAGGTAATAACGCATCTTATCATCGGGCTGCCGGGGGAGAGCAGGGAAGATATTCTAAGAAGCGTGAAATATGTCTGTGATTCGGGCGCAGACGGAATAAAGCTTCAGCTCCTTCATGTCCTTAAGGGAACAGATATGGAGAAAGATTACCTGGATGGCAAATTTGAAGTGCTCTCTGAAGATGAATATATTGAAATACTAAGGGACTGCGTTTCGATAATCCCTCGGAACGTGGTTGTGCACAGACTCACGGGAGACGGGGATAAAAAACTTCTTGTTGCACCACTCTGGAGCGGCAACAAGAAGCATGTCTGGAATCGTATACAGAAGGAAGTGCTGGAGACATAAAAAAGGAACTGCTTGATTGCAGTTCCTTTTACGATATCAAGGCATTATTAATTGCTGAATTAACTTTCTCATTCATCTCGTCTGAAAGCTGAAGATGGAGCATGTCAATGACTCTGTTGTCAATAGAGTAACCAAGTCTGTCAGCAGCGACCTTAAAATCGTTCTGATGAGCCGCAGAGTAACTTTGCCTCATAGTGGCGTTAACGGCTCTTGTTGCCATCATGGAATCATATGCATCACTGAACTGTTCGCCAAACTGCTTTTTGGCTGAGTCCTCGAGACCACCCGTGCCTTTTACAAGGTGCAGGGATGATTCCTGATTAAGATATTTACTTGTTATACCATTGGCGGCAGCTAAGAAGTTAAAATCCATTTCACACCTCTCTCAAACCATTGTCGAAATATATATCGGAACCGGGACAATTTTCTGTAGAGGTAAAAATGCACAAAAAATCAGTTGCCTACGAAGACATTTTCTATGTGCCGAAGGGCAGCGTTTTTAAGCCTTGCCATTTCCTCATAAGTAGGAGCGGGGATATCCGTAAGCCTGAAGCGGGGGAAATATCTGTTGAGGTGCAGGGCTATGGTGGACTTTCCAAGTCCTCTTTTAAGGGATGCAATAAAGCTTGCAATTTCCTCGATTTCTCTTTCGCCGTCGTTGTGTGTGGGAACGATGAGCGTGGTAACCTCCATGTGGCAGCTTTCAGAAGCTCTTGCAATAAAATCCATGACCATTTGCCTGTCTCCCCCAAGAAAAGAGCTGTAGTATTCGTCAGAAAAGCCTTTTAAGTCGATATTCATTGCATCGATACAGGGAATTACCTCTTTGGCGACTTCTTCGGCTACACATCCATTTGAAACAAGAACGGTCTTCAATCCTCTTTTATGAACCTCTTTGCTGGCATCTATGACATATTCATACCCAACTAGAGGCTCGTTGTAAGTAAATGCTACGCCTATGTTGCCCTGAGGCACATATTCCGCGGCTATTTCAGCTAGTTCCTCCGGAGATATATACCTGTAACCGTTTTCGTAGTTTTTCCCAAATCCATATGAGATCTCATGATTCTGGCAGAATGGGCACCTGAGGTTACAGCCGTAGCTGCCCACCGAGATGATCTTTGATCCCGGGTAAAAGAGGTAGAGTGGTTTTTTCTCTATCGGATCAAGGGCGATGGATGTAATCTGCCCATAGTTTACACTGACAAATTTCCCATCGACATAGCTTCTGGCGCGACACAGTCCGATATCGCCCTCATTTAAATTGCATCTGTTATGGCAAACATGACATTCTGGCATGGCAATCTCCCGGTTAAATCTGCTTTAAATATGCCTGATGACTTCAAATCTCTCAAGGCTGTAGTCTTCGTCTTCATAGATGCCTGCCTTCTGGCGGGCAATGTCAATCTGCTCCGAAATTGTGTCAACTCCATCGAGATTGGGCAAAAGCAGGCCTCTTTTTCTTCCGCTTGTTACGATGACGCCATATCTTTTGACGTCAAGCTGATCGGGGCTGTCGATCGGCTCCGGCTCATCGAGTACGTCCACGCTCATTTCAAGGCTCTCAAGCTCATCTTCCTTTATCATGGGAAAGCGTGGATCATTGGTCCCTGCACTGATGGCATTTTGCATGATCTCATCCGCCACACATCTGCAGGTTGGAAGAATGGTGCCGATGCAGCCGCGAAGGGCGCCATCTTTATGTATGGAGACAAATGCGCCTGCTTTATCGCTGAACATCTCCGGAGGCAGGTCTGACCACCTTTGACCGACAAGGTCAGTTTGACTGACACGTTTGCCGACAGTGATATAGCTTTCGAGTGAAAATCTGGCGAGCCTGACGTAAGGGTCTTCGTCCATGCGCCTTTGCTTAAGAACAGCTGCTTTTTTATCTCGCCATTTATCAAGGAAATGACGGGAATCATCTTTTCCTATCACTTCATAGGTACAGATTCCATAGCCAACACCAAAAGTTGCTTCATGAGATAGCCTGTGGGTTGAGACGCCAAGACCGTCCAGGGCTCCGGCCATCATCACGAAAGATCTGTGGCCGCATTCTGCGGCTTTTTCGCAAAAATGCTCATCAAAGTCAAGGAGTCTGTCAAACTCTGCGCTCTCACAGACTTCCATCAGCCTGTCATCGTACTCTGGCCCCTCTTTTGCATAGCCGTAGGGACCCTCTGCTTTCATTTTGTGTGACAGGTCACCGCTGGCAATATATACAACCTTTCGTCCGGTGTTTTCTACTGCTTTTTGTATCAGCTGTCCCATCTCGTAATGCATAGGCAGAGACAGCCCGGAGAGACCGATTCGGACAATTTTAAAATCGTGATATAATTTCTCTATGAAGTAGAGAGGAATCATGGTTCCGTGGTCTAATGAGGCATCTCTTTCTCCCAAAGTGCCTGTTGGGAAATCTGAGATTCCGCCGGAAGCTGGTGACGTGTTGCCTGCATCTGACTGAGCGAGGTAACAGATCTCATTTACCAGCTCTGTGTCATATTTCTCATCAAATCGGACGTCAGAGGCATTAAAACGGGACATGCTTCCCACAGCACCGCTTCCCGGCGAAATGTGAAAATAGTCCTGGTACATGATACTGTGAGGACTTGAGATGATAATGGTCTCAGGGCGCAACTGCGCGATCATCTCTGCGACTTTGTTGTATGCGTCAGTCGTGGCCTTTATTTCTTTTTCCTCGCCATGACCCACTTCGGGAAGGATGATAGGCGGATGGGGTACCACAAAAGCTCCAAGTATAGGCATGAAAACTCTCCTTTCTTATATTTGATATTATTGCTGTAATTCTAGTATACTATTATATTGTAAACTTGACATAGGTGAGGAGAAAGAGGAAGGGGGCAGAAAAATGCCAAGAGTATCTACCAAAGAGAATAAAAACGCTTATTTCAAGCGCAGGGAGGAACTGAAGCTCACCAGGGAGCAGGCGAGTGAACTTTTGGAGTCGATTCCTCCGGAGAGAATAGAGAAGATTGAAAATGAGAGGGCAGAACCGCACCCGGATGAGATAATGATAATGGCAGAGAAGTACAAGTCACCGGAACTTTGCAACTATTACTGTTCAAAGCAGTGTCCCATCGGCCAGAGATATGTACCTGAGATCAGGATGCAGGACCTGTCGCAGATAGTGCTAAGTACCGTAGATTCTTTAAACACGGTGCAGGATAAGCAGAAGAGATTCATTAACATCACTGCAGACGGTGTTATAGATGACGCAGAGGTGGATGATTTTGTCGACATTCAGATGGAGCTCGAGAAGATATCGGTCGCTGTAGAGACTCTGCAGCTCTGGTCGGAGCAGATGCTTGCAAATGGCAAGATCAATGTCGAAAAGTATGAGGCCAGGAAAAAAGAAAAACAGAATTCATGAAAACAAGCCATCGGAGGGAGAGCAGACCCTTTCGATGGCTTTTTCTTTATTTAATATATTCAGAATATCTTGCGTTATCTTCCGGTGACAGATACGCCTTGATGTCGATGCCGTCCTCCTCATAAGATACGGATAAGACCTGAGATGTACTGCGAAGCTGGCTCTCGATTCCCGATCTGTCATAGGGGACTTTCAGGCTGCACAGGATGAGGCGCTCATTTAGCTTTTGCTCGATCATTCCGATCAGCTCAGAAATGCCCTCACCGCTCTTGGCTGACATATATATCTTATCCTCTCTGACTTCAGGGACGTTAATATAATCCAGTTTCTCGGCCTTGTTCATGACGGTGATGCGTGGGATTCCCCCTGCACCCAGCTGGCTTAAGGTTCTGGCGGTGACGAGGGAGTGCATTATGTGGTTTTGATCAGATGAGTCAACGACCTCTACGATGAGATCTGCATACAGAGCCTCCTCCAGGGTGGAGTGAAAGGCGTTGACCAAATCGGTCGGAAGGTCGTTTATAAACCCTACCGTATCGGATAAGAGGAATGTCCGCCCGCCTGTGGTCTCAAGCTTACGCACTGTGGTATCAAGGGTTGCAAAGAGCATGTCCTGTACGAATACTTTCTGGCCGGAGTCCACCCCGCAGGTGTCAATGAGTTTGTTCATCAGAGTGGATTTTCCAGCATTGGTATAGCCGACCAGGGCAACCAGCGGAATTCCCGCTGTGGAGCGCCTGTTTCTCTGAAGCTGCCTTGTCTTTTCGACTTCCGCCAGCTCTCTTCTGAGGATTGCCATCTCCTTTTCAATCTTTCTT
>JAEEGL014127260.1_pt1 | contig 10944 bp, 7 predicted proteins | sample 9134231 | NCBI WGS metagenome assembly JAEEGL01 (sample SAMN16246548, study PRJNA631951) | gut metagenome | biome: gut microbiome; feature: rumen; material: fiber-attached | host: Bos | place: Iran: Karaj | collected 2018-10 | reverse complement strand
GTAGGGAACGTCACGAAGCATAAGACCGAGCACAAGCCTTCGTCCGGGACCTCTCTTGTTGAGACAACGACGCAGTCTTACGACAGTTGGGACCGCCCGTTGGTTACCCAGCATCAGATTGGATCCGGCTCGGTCACAACCATCTCCAACAAGACATACGACAAGGTCGGCCGCTTGATTTCCGAAAGCCGGAACGGTACTTCGGCACTTGCTTCGACGTATCAATACAACATCCGCTCCTGGCTGACCGGCATAGCCGGATCGTTATTCAACGAGACCCTTAAGTACCAGGACGGCCCGACACCTCGCTGGGGCGGAGATATCAGCCAGCTCTCCTGGACGGACAACCAGTCTTCGAACCAAAAGACCTATAGCCTGGCGTATGACTCCTTCGGCAGACTAACGACTGCAAGTTTCAGTGAGACCAACAGCTCCGCTAACTTTGCGGAAAGCGTCACCGGTTATGACGGAAATGGCAACATCACGGGATTGCAGCGCTATGGACGCACGGGCGCTTCTTCTTATGGTCTCATTGACAATCTTTCATACACGTACAGTGGTAACAGGCTGAGCTCTGTCTATGATTCCGGCAGTGCGGCATACGGCTCCGACTTTCGCTTCTCGAACGGCACGAACAATAGCTATGCCTTTGCCTACGACGCCGCCGGCCGAATGACGTCCGACGCCAGCAAGGGGATCAGTTCTATCACCTGGAACGTGCTGGGCCTGCCGCAGACGGTGACATTCAGCAGCGGCGCGGTCATCAACTACAGCTATGCTGCGGACGGGACGAAACTCCGGGAGGCAAAGACGGTCTCAAGTACGACGACCCTGACGGACTACACCGGTAATCTGGTCCTGGAGAACGGTGCGCGGTCCCGGCTGCTATTTGACGGAGGCTATGTGTCTGTATCGAACAGCGGTTATCACTTCTTTATCACTGATCATTTAGGCTCCGTGCGCGTCGTAGCCAATGCAAGTGGCACAGCGGAGGAGTACAGCCACTACTACCCGCTGGGCGGCTTGATCGCGCAGTATTCCTCGTCGATGAGCCTGCAGCCGGTCAAGTTCCAGGGCAAGGAATGGAGCGCAGGCAAGGGCCTGGACCTCTACGACTTCGGTGCCCGCCGCTACGACCCCGCCACGGGCCGCTGGATTTCGCAGGACCCCCTGGCGGAGAAGTACTATTCTATAAGTCCCTATACGTTTTGCCACAACAATCCTATTATACGTTTTGATCCAAACGGGATGGTGGATTGGAAACTGTTTCGTTCTGGCTTATATACCACCATTGGTGGCGTTATGGCTGCAGTGGGTGGTGGTGTTATGGCCGGTGCCTCCGGCGGAGTAGCAGCTGGATTGTCTGCGTTTATTATTTCGGATGGAGTATTGGCCATTGGTACGGGAACAACTTTAATGGTAATTAGTCTACAGGATGATCCTCAACTTTCAGAGAGCATCCAAGACATTCCTACAAATATTCCCGAGATGGGAGGTGAAATGTTCGACAATCTAACTGGGAATGAAGACCATCTATATAGGAAGATAGGGACCGGGGTTGATTTTGCTATTGGCCTTGGAGCTTCGATGTATTCGGGTTTTACTCCCTTTATTCCATCAATCCTCGGCATAGCAGCGCCTGTAGCTGGGGTTGTAGATGAAGTAATCTCAGAGTGGAATAATGAAGAAATCGGCAAGTTAGAAGTAGAAGGAATGGATGTTGTAAATATACAGCCTATTTTATGGGACCCGAATCAACAGTTGATGTCTTTTTGACAAAAAAAAAGAACTTTCTGCACATCTTGCTATTAGAGATGGCCATGGTACTAGCCTTGTCTATGATGCTATATCTAATTATTCGAAAGATTCCATCTTTTGATGTTGAACTTATTTGTCTGATTGGGCTTTTATTTATGATCATATGTGGGATTCTTAAGGCCTCTATTTTGCTTTATGGAGTTGTATTTTATTCTAACCATGTTCGTTTAGAGTATTTGTATTTATTTTTCTTTAAAAAATCGGTTGAATATAAATATGAAGATATTAAGGTCGTTTTATGCCGACCAAAGCACAAAGTTCTTACATTTTATCGAAAAGGATTTGTCAAACTAGGAATTAGTACCTCCCTTAATAAGAATTGGCAAAAAGAGCAAATTAACCAGATGGCACGGATCCTTTCCGAGCATAACGTTCCTGTTAAACGAATCTAATGGGATACTTGAATGTCTCACGCTTGCGATTGAGCGACCTTACCTTTACCGGCATGCTTATCATAGAAGCGCTCAAGTACCAGGATCGCACGACGTCCACGACGGATTACACGGGGAGCTTGGTTCTGGAGAACGGAACTCGTTCGCGATTGCTGTATGACGGAGGTTATGTGTCTGTGTCGAACAGCGGTTATCACTTCTATATCGCTGATCATTTAGGGTCTGTGCGCGTTGTAGCCAATGCAAGTGGCACGGCGGAGGAGTACAACCACTACTACCCGCAGGGTGGCCTGATCGCGCAGTACTCCTCGTCGACGAGCCTCCAGCCGGTCAAGCAAATCTAATGGGATACTTGTTATTTAATTATGCATATTTGTGATTAATAAATGTTTTCAATCATGGCTATTACAAGAGGCGAAGATTATCTTTACATCAAACCGTTCACTGGTATACAGAGTTCATCAGGCGCCTGGTACCAAACAATAAAATTCCTCGGGAAAGGAGGAAATGGTATTTCGTATCTGGTATTATGCACGGGAGGAAAGTATTTAGGGTGCATTTTTACATTAAAGATTCTTTACCGCATTTCAAAACCCGAGAGAGTTACCAAGTTCCTTCATGAAGTTGCTTTTGTGAAAGAATGTAGTTATCCAACCATTTTAAAACAATATGATGACGGTGAATGGCACAATCATCCTTTTGTGGTTATGGACTATATGTCCACGACTCTTGAAGCCGTGATAAAAAAGGGAGAGTTGTCCATAGGAGATAAAATCCTTTTTTCATTACAACTGCTCTCAGCTGTTAAGTACCTTCAAGACAAGAATGTCGTTCATAGAGACATCAAACCTTCTAATATTTTCATTAAGGACAATTCCGCTATTCTTGGAGATTTTGGCTTGATAAAAGATCTATCCGATACAACAACTGATGATACAGAAGAGATAAAGGGTTATTACGCTATGCCCAAAGCATACAGGACACCGGAGCTCGTTGCATATGCGAGATCCGAGTCTCCAATATGTAAAGAATCTGACATTTTTCAGTTGGGTTTGGTTCTCTGCGAATTGTTTACTGGGAAAAACCCGCTAAGGCCTTCAGATGATTCTCTTTCAGATGTGACTCTACTCCCTATCCCATTTGGGAAAAACAAGTATTTAAACAAGTGTATTTGGATTATTCAGCGAATGCTAAAAAAGAGTAGAATTGAGCGTATGACTGTTGATAAAGCAATGGAAAGGTTTAATATGCTCTTTGAGGAGTATGCCCGGGCAAGAGAAGATCTGGAAGGCGTTGCGATATGACCATTTGGTTTTATTATAGTTGAAGACAACGATGTTTCTCAAACGAAGTTAATATAGGATCGAATCCTTTTGTTGTACCTTTACCCTGTTTTTATTTAACCTAATAGTTGGTAATGGCAGGGTGTCTGGTAAAATGGGATATAACCCCCAACGTGTACATTGAATCCGACTCCTACAAGAACGACGACACGGCGAAGCGTTTCGATTTTAAGTCGGGGGAGAACTGGGAATCGAACTGCTCGATCATATTCTGTTAACCGCTGGATTTAATTGGGGATTGCGGGAGAGAGTAAAAGCGAAGTTGTTCGATGATTCCCAAAAGCTAAACCAGTTGATTGTCGGCATTTCCTGCCTGTCCTGATTCTAAATATTTATCTGATTATGAAAAAAATATTAATTATTGTTGAAAGCGTGTTTTTCGCTCTGCTTCTGCTGGGTTGCACGGAAGTTCTCATCCCGGGCGGCATGAGTGACGAGGCACTTTCCGGGGGGACGAAAGGTCCCACTGAACTCTACTGCTGGTATCATGGGGAGCAGATCCCCCTTGCGCTCAATCAAGACTATGTCAACATCCTGCTAGATACTGCGGTGGTAAAAGGTGCCGATGTGTCGACTCTTTGTACAGAATTGGGTTTGGCAGCGAAGTCCGAACTGAACAAAGATGGCTTGTTTAAGGCTGCGTTAAGGCAACCGAAGAACTATCATCGTATAGTTGAAGCGTTGCGGAGCGATGTGAGGATTCGGAAGGTGTTGCCTTTTTATGATTTTGAAGAAGGAGAGGAACCAGTCGGCTCGTCTCACATTTTTTACGTCCAACTAAAAGAACTCTTTCCCGACAATAAGCAGGAAAGTGAAACGATTCCATATTTGGAGAAAGAGTTTGATGTAGACGCCTTGCATCAGGAGATAGAGCGATTGGGGGTACGTATTGTTCGAGAAGTAGCGTATATGCCGGATTGGTATGTAATATCCATTGAGGATTCCGCTTTTGAGACCGCTATCGAAGCTGCAAATCTTATTTACGAATCTGGACGTTTCAAAGAGATCGACCCTGGATTTATGTTTGAAGCCAAGCCCTGCGTGGTTAACGACCCCATGTTTGACCAGCAATGGGGGCTAAAAAACATAACATATCCAGACTATGATATCAATGTTGAAGATGCGTGGGATTTTTCGACTGGTAATAATGTTAAAGTTGCCGTAATTGATAGCAATATAGATCCGAATCACAATGACTTATCCGCTAATATTTCTTTGAGTAGTTTTAATGTCTCCAGTGGCCTTCCATGCAACGATTTTATTGGGGATGCTCATGGAACACATGTTGCTGGAATTATTGGTGCAGTCGGAAACAATAATCTACAAATGGCCGGTGTGGCTTATAATACCAAGATTATGCGTGTCCAGGTAGTGTATGGAACTGGCGGATCAACAATCGAACAGGTTGCAAGCGGTATTAGTTGGGCCTGGCAGCATGAGGCTGATGTGATCAACTGTAGTTGGGGATATGGTGGTGTTAGTTCTATCTTAGAGAGTGCTATTTCGACGGCCATGACGGATGGTCGCTTGGGAAAAGGAACCGTCGTAGTCTTTGCAAGCGGGAATGAATATAGTTCGACCGTTGCTTACCCGGCATCATCTGACGAAAGGATTTTGGTTGTCGGAGCTATTGATTCAACCGGCATTCGCCCATCTTTCTCCAATTATGGTTCGAAACTGGATGTGGTGGCTCCTGGCGTCGACATTTTGTCGACCTATCCTAATAACATGACGCAAAAAGAAGACGGCACATCCATGGCTGCTCCGCACGTTTCGGGCGTGGCGGCTCTCATGCTTTCAGCAAACCCTAACTTGAAACGCGAGGAAGTGGTCCGTACTATTGAACTGACAGCCAATAGAATCAGTCCAGGGAATAATTATACTTATGGTCAGTGCCAAGGGCGGGAGAATGGACCGTGGAATGCAGAAATGGGATATGGCTTGGTAGATGCAACCAGGTCCGTGCTGGTTGCATATTATGCTGGGAGTACTCCCCCGCTAGGAAGTCCGTCCTTGTCTTTTTATGTTTCGTCTGGTGTCGGGGCAGTATATAGTGACGGAATAGTGATGGGAGTATTCCCAAGCGCAACGGTCTCTTTTTTCTTGCCGAATGAACAAATAAACCCGTCATACACATATTGCTGGAGTTATACCACAACGGGAGACCCATACTGGTCTCCGACGTACACATACATTGGGAATAATCCTGCTGTTAACGTGACTATTCCTAAGCCTTCTTCCAATTCAGTTCTCAGAATGCGTTGTGAAGTGTTCAACGGCTCGACGCATGTATGTTCGGCGTACCTTAATTTTGATGTATGGCCTGATTTCCCGTGACTTTGTAGTAGTTCCTCTTGAAGTGAGACACATTATTCAAATATGTATGATAGTCCTGTCGTTGGCGGCAGGATTGACTTCGTGCGTGAAAGATATTGTCATGGATGCGAGGGAGAAACCGCAAGTGGTAGTCGTATGCATCTTAAAGAATGAGCCAGTCCAGGAGTTGACTTTGCATTATACCAAAGGGGCTTTGGAGAAGGAACGGGTTCCGGTGGCAGAGGCGGAAGCCGTCTTGATAGATGACTCTATTCGTAGGGAAGTCGGACACTTCAAGAAACAGAAGGATGGTTTGTGGGCGCTGGACTATGAAGCAACCCCCGGCCACCAATACCGTCTGGAGGTTTCCGTGCCAGGCTATGGTTTAATGACGTCAGAACAGAGAATGCCGCTCCCTTTGCAAATGCTTGCACTTGGGGAGGCTTTTTCCTGGCCGGATGGTTTGAGAAGTCCCAACGTGGCGATACCTTCTGAGGGTGGTTGGGGATCATTTGTCCCGAATGCAGAGGATTTCGATTTTTTGCCAAAGGGCTCCAAAATGTATTTTCTATTGGATGTTCCCGATCCTTTGTGGCTATGTGCGCGGAACTATGATTCTAAAACGGGACAACATTCAACGGCCGAAGTGATTTGCACCAACTATCCTGCGGATCCGTTCAACCTTACAGGAGAACTATATGCTCCTCCGCAGCGGACTGACATCCCCAATCCATATGTAGAGGGCTCTCACGTGTCGGTGCTATATCCGAATCTGGAAGGCGCGCCGCTTCACCGGGGATACCTTCGCTTTCCTGCACGGGATTTGTCCAAGGAGAAAGGCTGGTGGTTTTCGGTATCGGGCAGCATGACGGGGAAGTACAACTGCAAGGATTTTTATCAGTTCTATTACGGAGATATGGGTCTTGCGGAGCCGTTGATGCCGGATGAGGGGTACCTGCAGGTATCTGCCGTTTCCTCGGATTTGGATACCTATCTGGTGGATGCCTTTCATAAACAGGAAATCAAGGCTTCTGCGGATTTGTCGACGATCTATCTTCGCGACAATCTCTATACCAATATTGATGGCGGGCTGGGAATCTTCGGCGGACAATTGAGCTGGAAATTCCAATGGTCTGACGAATACGAGTATATTGATGACGGGAAAAAGCATTATATGAATGCCGGACCCGAATTGCCACTCCCCATGTACTTGATGAACCCCGGTTGGTCGTATTGGTATGGTGGCTCTATTTATTTTTCAGAGATAGATTTGGATAATAAAACATACATTCTAGACTCCTTGTAAGAGATTGTTCCGGCCAGATGAGACACTTTATCATTTTATTTTGTCTTTTTAGCCTCCCGCTCTCCGCCCAGCCGACCGCATGGCGGGACACGCTGCAGGCGGCGGTGAAGACGGACACGCGCCGGGTGGAGGCGAGCCTGGGGCGGCTGCAGACGGGCCTGGAAGGGATCCGGGGCGTCGTTTCGCCGATGGGCGAGGGCGACCCGATCCGCTGGGCGCAGGGCCTGCCGGGCGTGACAACAGGTGCCGACGGAACGACGGCGATGTACGTGCGCGGCGGCGGGGTCGGCAACAACCTGTTCACGCTGGACGGTGTGCCGGTGTACGGCTACTCGCACATCCTCGGCCTGACGACCATCGTGCCGACAGGGGTAACGGGGAGTGCAGAACTCGGCAAGAGCGGCTTCGACGGCGCGGAGAGCAACTTCACCGCCGCTCACCTGCGGGTGGTCACGAAGGCCCCCGCCGAGACACAGAAGTTCAGCTTCGCGCTGAACAATTTCCTTGCGAGCATTGGCGCGGAAGGCCCCATCGGAAAGAAACTTTCTTACATGGCCTCGATTCGAATCTCGCCCCTGACCTGGGAATACCGGGCCGTCCGGAAAATGCTTCCCGGCACGCTGGGAGGCCTGGACAACTTCAGCGCCTCGGTGGGCGACGCGTATGCCAAGCTGCAGTACGAGATCGACTCCCGAAACGCCTTGACGGCGTCGTTCCTGGGAAGCCAGGACAGCTACGGCTTCGACACGCCGGACGCCTCGCATGAGGTAATGGGCTGGCACAACCTGGTGGGGATGCTGAAATACACACGAACCGGGGATAAGACAAGTCTGGAGGTGACAGCTTCGGCCAACCAGTACGGCTCCCTCCAGAATCAGGAGAAGTTGTACCGCGAGACGATCAGCCGCATGTCGCTACGCTCGGACCTGGCGGAATACGGCTTGCAGGCGGGCATGCAGCACCGCATCGGGAAGCGGGACCGCTTCCGCCTCGGCGAGGGGGTCAATGTGCGCTACGCCCGATTCTCTCCGGGACAGATGGGTGAGCAGGCGAAGGTGACCGAGACGCTGCTGTGGAACGCCTGGCTGCAGGCGGAATACCAGATTCCGGAGAAACTCTCGCTGAAAGCCTCGGCGCGCTACAACCACTACCGAAATTACGACTTCCACCCTTCCGCACTGGCCTACCGGGAGTATGGAGAACGCGAGGATCCTGAGGTGAACGCTTCGGCGAAGTGGAACTTCACCCCACACCTGGCCCTGGAAGCCACCTATGACCGTCTGGTGCAGTATTATCATACACTGGAGGGCCTGCCGGTAGGCTGGTCGCTGGACATGATTGTGCCGACGGGCGAAAAGGTCCTGCCGGAGACATCGCAGCAGGGAAGTACCGCCCTGACGGGCCGCTTTGGCGCGCACGCTTTCTCGCTGGGCGGCTTCTACAAATGGATGGAGAACCTGATTTACTACAAGTACTCGCAGGCACTGTTCAGCGGCGCGCTAGCTGCCTGGGAGAACGATGTGGAACTGGGCAACGGCCGTTCGTACGGCCTGGAGGCCTTGTATGAGTTCCAGCAGGGAGACTGGTATGCCCGGGCATCGTACACGCTCTCGAAGACGACGCGGGAGGACTTCCCGTCTTTCTATGAGGGGCGGCCTTTCCACGCGCGCTTCGACCGGCGCCACGTGCTGAACGCCACGGCGCAGTGGCGGGGTTTCACGGTGACTGTGATCCTACAGAGTGGCCATTGGGAGAACGGCCAGTCGGAGACCTACGAAATGCCCTTCCTGGAGGACAGTTGGATCGCAGACTACTATTCGGGGGTTAACAATTACCAGATGCCGACGGTCTTCCGCATGGATCTGGGGTGGCAGAAGCGTTTCACGACGGGACGTGTCCGCCATACGGTGAATGTCGGCGTCTGCAACGTCACGAACCACTTCAACCCCTTCATGCTATATTTCGACACGCGCACGGAATCGTGGAAGGAGATCGCCCTGCTGCCTATCCTGCCGAACTTCAGCTACCGGGTGGAGTTATAGATTCAACAATTTTGCCGTCAGTTCCACCAAGAGCTCGCCGTCATTCGTTAAAGTGGTGCCGTCGCCGCCCTTGCCGAGGTAGTCGTAGTCGCAGAGGAGCGAGACGGCGGCCATGGCCTTGGGGACGGGGTAGTTGCGTACGGCGGTGTCGTATTCCTTGTAGAAGTAGGGATTGACGCCCGCGAGGGCGCGCGCTTTGTCCTCGGGCGAGGGGTAGCCGCCCTTCGAGAGCAGGGCGCCGTATTTGAGGATGCGGCTGAAGTGCGTGAAGAGGGCGCTGACGGCCATCGGCATGGCGAATTTGGCGCTGTTGCCCAGGTGCGCGGCGATCTTGAGCGCCTGCGCGGCGTGCCTGTAGGAAAGCTCCTTGGTGAGCTCGAAGACGCTGAACTGCCGGGAGATGCCGACGTTGCGCTCGATGTCCGCGACGCTCACGCGCGTGGCGCCTTCGGGCAGGGCCTTGGTGAGCTTGTCCGTCTCCACGACGATCTTGGAGAGCTCCGTGCCCACGGACTCGGCGAGCAGCGCGGCCGCCTGCGGCTCGATCTGCAGGCCGCGCGAGCCGTAGTAGGAGAGGATCCAGTTGGGGACTTCGTAATCCCGCAGGGCGGGGGAATCGACCACCACGCCCACCTTCTGGGCGGCCTTGTAGAAGGCCTTGCGCTTGTCGACGGACGCGCCGTGCAGCAGGACCACCAGCACGGTGCTGTCCAGCGGCTCGGCGCAGTAGAAGGCCAGCTCTTCGATGCCCTTCATCTGCTGGGCTTCCTTGACGACCACGAGCTGCCGCTCGGCCATCATCGGGAAGCGGCGGGCGGCCGTGACCACCTGCGCGGCCGTGACTTCGCCGCCGTAGCAGATCGTCTCGTTGAAGTCCTTCTCCTCTTCGGGGATGCAGGCCTGGACGATGGCGTCGCAGACGAGCTCGGGGTAATAGGGCTCGTCGCCCATCAGCAGGTAGAGCGGGCTGAAGCGCCCCTCGCGCACGTCGGAGAGGATTTTCGCACACTGTGCGTCGATATTGACGGAAACTTTGGCCATCTCACCACAAAAATACGCAAAAATCTTCTTACATTTGTCCTAATGCAACCACAAAAACCAGTTATATGAAGAAAATCATCACCCTGCTTGCAGGTGTCTGCCTGCTCGCTTCCGCGTCCCTGCTCGCGCAGGACGCCACCGTCCGCGTCCACGACGCCGGCACCGGCCAGACCATTCCTGCCGAGCTTTACGGCCAATTCTCCGAGCACCTCGGACGCTGCATCTATGGCGGCCTCTGGGTCGGCAAGGATTCCTCCGTGCCCAATGTCGAAGGCTATCGCAAGGATGTCTTTGAGGCCCTCAAGACCCTGAAAGTCCCCGTGATGCGCTGGCCTGGCGGCTGCTTCGCCGACGACTACCACTGGATGGACGGCATCGGCCCGCAGGAGAAGCGCGGCTACCTGACGAACAACAACTGGGGCGGCACGCTGGAGGACAACAGCTTCGGCACGCACGAGTTCCTGAACCTCTGCGAGATGCTCGGCATCGAGCCGTACATCAGCGGCAACGTGGGCAGCGGCAGCGTCGAGGAGATGGCGAAGTGGGTCGAGTACATGACCTCCGACGCCAAGACCCCGATGGCCGACCTGCGCCGCGCCAACGGCCGAGAGAAGCCCTGGAAGGTCAAATACTTCGGCATCGGCAACGAAGCCTGGGGCTGCGGCGGCAACATGACGCCGGAGTAC
>JAEEGL014119385.1_pt1 | contig 10944 bp, 10 predicted proteins | sample 9134231 | NCBI WGS metagenome assembly JAEEGL01 (sample SAMN16246548, study PRJNA631951) | gut metagenome | biome: gut microbiome; feature: rumen; material: fiber-attached | host: Bos | place: Iran: Karaj | collected 2018-10 | reverse complement strand
GTGGTTTTGATATTTCCCAAATAGTCATTGGAAGAGGTCGAGGATCCGATAGTTCTTCCATAAGCATCAGTATATGTGGTGGTCGTGTTGCCATAGTAATCTGTGGAAGAATTGGCCACTCCTGTAGTAATGCCGTAGCGATTACGATGTGTTGTGGTTGTGTTTCCAAAACAGTCAGTTGATGTAGTGGAAGTGCCCATGGTGATTCCGTAGTAATCTTTATGAGATGTGTTCGTGTCCCCATAATGGTCAGTTGACGATACCGAGGAACCAGTTGTAATTCCATACTGGTTACGGTGTGTTGTCGTTCTACCGCCGTAGTAATTGGCTGATGAAGAAGAGGAACCCACGTAGTACTGTGCGTTTGCGGTGATGGCGAATGTGATGGCCATGAGCATCAAAGAAATCTTTTTCATAATTGTAATTGTTTTTGATTGTTTTGTTAATAATAATGTTTGTTGTTTCACTCTTTTATACTGTTAATAAAGAAAAGGTAACCGTGATTTCAAGAAAAAAGTATAAAAACAAATGTGTTTAGGAGAAAAACCATATAGCGACGGCTGCTGAGATGGCAGAAAAAAGAATGACAATGAACCAATTAGGTCTGTTACTGAGCTGTTTTTCCATGTCTTCAATTTGCGCGGAATATTTTGCGACCTGTTGTGCATACTCTGCATTTTTGGATGTCAAAGATGTGATGGAAGCATTGATTCTGTCTATGCTTTTCTGCAGTTCAGTATTCTTTTCGTTCGCTTTAGTCAACTGTGCATCATGTAACTTTTGTCCATCTTCCTGGGCTTTTGTCAAAGCTTTCATCTGTTCTGTCAAGGTCTCATTCTGTTTTCGAGCTTGCGTGAGTTCTTGCTCATACTGCTTTTTTACTTCGTCAACAAGAGCTGCTTTAGATTTAGCACGCTGTTCAATCACCTCATTCACCATATTGCTGAAGTAGCTTCCTAAAGCAAATGGGACTTCAAGTACCTTGTCGACCAAGTTCTTGATAAAGGCTTTTTCGTCTGGATGGCCAACTGCAGAAATAACAGGCGTTTTCATTTGGATTATGGTTTGCAACACATCAAGATTGTCCAATGCTCCCCAATCTTTCTCATTTCCACCGCCTCGTACAAGAGCTATAGCATGAAAACCCTTCGCATCCATCAGTCTGAGCACATTCATCAACTCTGCAGGCCGAGCAAAGCTACACCTTTGTCTGTCGAATTGGATTTTCTCGCGTGCTGCCGCATTTAGTCCCCTATTGAAATCGGTCTCAGTGATGGCTGTTTCGGCAATAATAACACCTATCACAGGTTTCTTGTCTTCATAAAGAATACTTTCAAGAACCGTATCTACATTCTTACGAGTACTTCGATTCTTCTGTAACAGCAATTCATTCCTTCTGAGATCCTCCTGAGAGACAGCATTGACCTGTACAGTTTCAGCCCAGGTAACTTCTAAGATAAGTTGAATGGAACTATAGGCATTCTGCACGTTGTATTCAAGAATACCTGCCACATTGATAAGGCTGTTTGCTTTCAATTGTGTCCTCAAGCTGATAGGCACTTTTATGTTCAAATAGCTATTGCTTGACGTGTCTTTCAGCCAGTCGAAGTAGTAGCCCTGATACACTTGTCCTTTACCCAATACGAATACTCCTTGCATGTAGATTCTCAATTGGCCTTGTCTACTTGCATAGTAATCAGCATTTAGCTTACCTTTATAGATGTTCAGAATCTCAGACGGCGCATAGTAACGCGCCAAAGTTGTTTGTTGTACGTTGGAATTTGCCATAATATGGAGTATTTTTGTCTATTAATACAGGGAATTGGTTAAAAAGTAACCGAAAATATAATCCAAATACTATTTTGTTTCTCGATTAGCCTCAAAAAACAAATAAAGTAATTACCTTTGCAGAAAAAAGAAATGAAAAAGCTTATAGTTCTTATTTGTGCTTTCTTTTCTATCTGGTGCATATATTCACAGAAATACATTCGACCTGTTTTTGACAGGACGGATAATTATCTGTTTCACATAGATAGTGTAGAAGTCACCAAAGATTCAACTTTCCTGTTTTTCACTTATGATGCAGAAGGTGGCTCATGGGCGAACATTTCAGACAACACACATATCGTAGACAAGGAATCTGGCAAAGAATACAAGGCGATTTCCGTTCAAGGAATACCTTTTCAGCCAGCAAAACGGCACTTTACATATAGCGGCAAGATGCTTGTAAAGGTTAGCTTTGCTTCAATTGACAAAATGAGTCGTTTTGACTTTGTTGAGAATAAGCAAGATAGCACGGCTTTCAATATATACGGGATCGACCTCAAAGAATTCAATGATAGAATAGCGGGGGGCACAAATATGGATCATTTAAACTCGCTATCATCAAGAGTTGATTTTTATGTTCAATTAGGAGATTTCAACAAAGCCATCGAATTGGAACAAGAATCGATGATGATTATAAAAGCGCTACTTGGAAAGAGCAGCATTGGCTATGCTGTCTCAATGATGAAAATGGCCTTGTTTTCATGGAAACTAGGCCACTTCCAAGATGCTATTAATTATGGAGAAGAAGAATTAAGACTGTGCCATTCATATTATGGGGATAATCATGAAACATACGCGAACTCGTTGACATCGTTAGCAGGCTATTATTGTTCTATTGGCAATTATCAAAAAGCCCTATCATTAGACGAACAAGCATTATCTATTAGACAAAAAAGATTGGGAGATGATAGTTTTGAATACGCCGAGTCATTAGTACGATTAGCAAACGACTATTCTGGGTTAGGTGATTATAAACAAGCAATAACTCTTCTTAAAGAAGGAATACGTATACAGGAATCGCAAAAAGAAAATAATGTCGCGAGCTATCTCGTTAGCCTAAATAATTTAGCAACAATCTATTCAAAAACAAACGATTTAGAATCTGCTAAATCTATTGAGAATAAGGTCGTACAATCGGTCGAGGAGTTTTATGGAAAGAATAGTCCTGAATATGCTTCCAGTATCGGTAATCTTGCTCAATATGAATTACATTTAGGCAATTCCCTGACCGCGCAGAATTTGGCCGAGGAGGACCTTGCTATCCAAGAAAAGTACTTTGGGAAAAGGCATCCAGAATATAAATCGGCTCTAAATAACTTATCTTATATTTTGTTTTGCAATGGATACTTAGATCAAGCAATTGACCGTTTATTAGAATGTATTACACTATATGAAGAAAGAGACATAAAAGATGACCTTATTAGATATATTGACATATTGAACAACCTATCTTACTATTATGCTTGTAAAAATGACTTTGGTAGCGCCGTCTCTTATTCTAAAAAAGCTGTAAAATTGGCAAAGGAATACTTGATGATTACGGGTAAACTAGAAGGGAATCAAAAGTACCTATTCTGGCAGAAGTATAACACGATGTTTGATGATGCGATTCCTTTTTACATGATTCATTGTTCCAATGATTCATCATCATTAGAACTATTTGATCTGTCCTTATACTCTAAGGGGTTTTCTCTAAAGACTGATTCCATTCAGTATTCATATACTGATATCCAAAAAAGATTAAAAGACGAAGATGTGGCTGTTGAGTTCATCTCTCCGACTATGACTTTCAATAACAAAACCTCTTTAATTGTTTACGCCCTCGCTCTTGATAACTCTCATGCTCCTAAAGTGATTCGGCTTTTCAGTTCTGATGAGTTAAATGAACGTATGGAGAAGAATGAAAATAAAGATTCCATCATCGGCAATATGTTATGGCAACCTATATTAAAGGAATTCGGGAAAGTAAAAAACATTTTCTTTTCCCCAACCTTTGTACTTAATAGTATGGGGGTCGAATATATGCCAGTCGGTGAGATGAGCCATTTGTCAGACAACTTGAACATATATCGTCTATCATCTTTGGGTAAGCTAATAGAGCCATCTGAAAAGGGCCAATATAAGAGCGCAACTTTATATGGGAATTTAGACTACAATGTTGTAGAAGACAGTCAACTGGGTAATCTATCTTTGCGAGGCGGATATGAGAGCTTGCCTTTTTCCGGAGAAGAGATTAAAGAGATAGGATCATTGCTAAAAGCAAATGGCGTAAAGCTAATGACCTATATTGGGAATAAAGGAACAGAAGAAACTTTCAAAAGACTCTCTGGACAAACGAACGAAATAATCCACCTCGCAACACATGGCAGATATCTTAATTCAGAAAAAGCAAAAGAAGAACAAATCAGCCATAATCTTGGCTTTATTAAACATAGTTCTGAAGAAGGCCCTATGTACGAAGATGATATACTGACTCGTTCTTTCTTGTTGTTTTCAGGAGGAAATAGAATGGTATATCGAGAATCTATACCTCTGGGAACAGATGACGGCTTCTTGACTGCTGCCGAAATAGCAAAAATGGATCTTCATAAAACGGATCTTGTCGTATTATCTGCTTGTGAAAGCGCATTAGGAGATTGGAGTGTAGATGAAGGTGTATTAGGTTTGTCTCGAGGGTTCAAAAGAGCAGGTGTAAACACAATATTAATGAGTTTAAATCAAGTTGATGATGAAGCCACAAAGATTCTCATGGTGGAATTCTATAAGAACCTAATGAGTGGCAAGTCAAAGCTGCAATCACTCAAAGATGCTCAAAGGTATCTTAGACAAGTGGATAATGGCAAGTATGATGATCCAAAGTATTGGGCAACGTTTATATTGCTGGATGGAATTGATTAAAGCGAAGTAGTGAGGCGTGTCATCGCACGCCTCACTTTGTTTACATGTTGGGATTACAAATCCAACCAAAACCACATGAACATGTATAATCAATAATCTGATACAAATTACCATGTTCATCTCTTTCGCATCGTGGCTTTCCAAGAAGCTGAGCTCCGCATTGCGGACAAACAAATATGTTCATGAATTTGAGTTAAGGAGACTTCCTTTGAGTCACCATAAAAGTTAGAAAAACTTCGGCTCAAAGGCTCCTTGAAGATGAACGATTCTCGTTCACGCTGCAAAGGTCATAAAAAGATTTGATTTGAGCAAATCTTTTTGGATTATTTTTTCAAGGTGCTTAATTCTTGCTTTCTAGAGCCTCCTTTAATGTTCGTACTTTATTACATATAGGGGTATCAGGATTATCTGCTTCGATCTTTTCCAAGATCGGAATTGCCTTCTCCTTTATACCATCCTTCGCATATGCCAACGCCAGATTCCACGCAATATCATTAGCATAAGGATAATAAGTATAGTCGGAGTCCAAAGATTCATAGATGGGTTCCAGTTCTGCTATGATTTCGGTCATATCCTTCTCATCAGGTATGCGATTGAAGAGAGTGTAGAGATGAGCGACGGTGGCGGAATCCGTTTCGCCTCGAGAAAGTTCATCTATATCATAACGAACATAATATGGAGTAAGCATTTCGTTGACTCGCTCATATCTAAGGTTTTCAGCATGATAGCTGTAACCGAAATATAGAGCGACGACTGCGGCTGCTGATAATGTCCACATCACTAATCGACGAATGTTATTGCGAGGCTTTTGAGCAGTGACCTCATTGATGATTTCCTGGTCGTGCTGCTTTCCTTTCTCCTGCAGGCCCTTGAGCAGAGCCGTCACGGCGCGAGCATGATCACGGAGTTCTGTGTCTGACTTCAGTTCCTCGCGAAAGCGTGCCTCTTCCTCAGCGGACATCTCGCCACGAAGGAAACGTTCTATGCGCTCGTCCATCTCGTTGAACTTTATCTCTTCGGTATTACTCATAGTGCTTGCGGATTAATTCTTGATACTTCTGTTTGAACTTGCTGACACACTTGTACTTCTGTGTCTTCACAGAATTAGCGTTTGCGAAGCCATAGACGTCAGCTATCGTATTGTTATCGAAGTTGTTCCAATAATAGCCCAAGAAGATATTGCGGCAGGTTTCAGGCAGAGACTCAATGACGGCGTTGACGATTCTTTCTGTGAAAGTTCGTTCTTCCTGCGATTGATCTTCTGTAGACCAATGGTAAAGTGTGTCAATCTTATCTGCAAGAAATTCGTCTTTAGAAGTTATCCGGTCTTCGTGATCAATTGTAACCGTATTTTTCTTCTTACTTAGGAACTTCAGTGTCTGATTGATGCAAACACGAAGGAAATAGGTTGAGAGAGAACTTGTCAGTTGAGACAGCTTCCCATCTTTTACGTTCATGTAAAGAGCTACGGAAGCTTCTTGGTAGATGTCGTCAAGGTCTGAATCCTCCATATTAAAAGCCTTGTGGAGATATGCAAAGACCATGTTCCGCTCCTCTGTTAAAAAGCGGTTCAAAGCATCATAGTCTTTTGGAATCTCAACTTTCATTCTGGTATGCTTGATTCAATAACAAGGTTTTGATTGCTGGGCCATCGGCCATTTTGGAGAATTATTTGTTGCAGTTTCTCGACAAACGTTTTTGGCTGTGTGGAAAGCGCTTCGTCCTGTAACGTCATTGCAAGGTGATAGGAAAGGGCTCCGTATCGTTGGCCTTCAACCTTGATTTCTGTATTTATTTGGTCGGCTCTGCACGCTTCAAGAAAAAAAATATCGGCAGTCTTTGCTTTGTGTTCAATCTTGTAGTGCGCATTCTTATCTTTACTTGGTTTGAAGATTTTTCCATTGGGAGTGAATCCCACGTGTGTACCTCTTGTTACATCGTCATTGCCTCGTGAAGCAGTACCTGCATGACAGGCATCTATGACAACATAGACCATTCCTTTTGGTCCGAGTTTGGAGCGTAGCTTTAGGAGATAGGTGTTCAGTCGGTCATCCAACAGATGACGTTCACCCTCATACTCTCCTTTTCGATAGAGCTTGTATGCATCAACGGGAATAATCGCTTCATCCCACCCGTCTGCCTCATCACCGCTTATGTCTTCCATAGGTTGACCATGTGTGGAGAAATGAAGATAGGCGATGTCGCAGGACTTGCTGTGGCTGATGAACGACTCCAACTTCTTGGTAATTGCCTGAAAGGTGGCAGCATCATCCAAAATCGTTTCTACAAGGAAACCCTGTTTTTGAAGAATGGGAGACAGAAGACGAACATCAGAGACACCATTGATATTATTCCATTGATAGCCTGTCAAAGCAGTATCATAATTAGAGATACCAACCAAAAGAGCTCTCTTTCGCTGAGAAAAGGCTGGAAGGAAAGACACTACGAACAGGTATAATATCAACCAGATACGTTCCATGGATGGTTATTTCTGTGCAAATGTACAATATTTTTTTGAATCGCGGTTACCTTTTGCCCTTTTTATGGTATTAAAGGGTGAAAACAACGAAATACATTACATTATTTACATTTATAACAATGAAGAATTCCATCACGCTTGTCACTAGAACCATTAAAGATTATGGTGTAGTTATTTTTATTGGATTAGTTATTTCTATTTATGTTGGTGCTGCCCTATTCGTTTTGGGCTTATTACTAACGATAAACAATCAATCTAAGGAAATAGATGCAGAGATATTCAACCGTCTTTTTTCTCGAGAAGAAAGAGAAATTATTATGTCAAAGCAGATGGACAATACAATTACTGACTCACGCTATTTAGCTGTAATGATAAGATTCATGAACAATTTTAGCTGTCCACGTAAGCTGAACAAGTATGCTACATGGACAAAATCTATTCTGGAAGACAAAGCCGTTGTACATATAATAGAGGTTAACCTTCAATTACCAAGTAGTGAATTAGGTTGGGTTAAAGAACGAACTTGTCGTGCAAGAGAAATTAATAAAAACGATTTGTTTATTAGACGGCTGGTTCGATCTGGACGTACTCTTGTTTTCAGATATGTCGCAAATAACACTATTCAGAATGAAATAGAATTTTCGACTGATGAATTAAAGTAATGATAATAGTTGAGATTATTAATAATTATAAACAAAACTATGGAAAAGAAAAATAATTCCCAGGCCCATTTCATCAAGGATGAAAAAGAGGCTATAACAAAAGCAAGAATTGAAATGAATCTGGAACTCGTTGAGGTCTCTCCGAGTTATGAGAAAACCTCTAGTAATTATTATAAAGAATTGGAAGAAGTGGCAATGGAGACCGACGAGCCAGAATTATCTTTTGATGCAGAAGGGTCAGGAGTTGTATTGGAAATAAATGAGCCAGAGATTTCGTTGGATTCATACTTAGAAGAAAATGATCATCTGGCAATCCTTGAAGACGAGGAATCTCATGAAACGCTCGCTGAAAGTGATGAGTATGAGGATGGCTATTGGGTGGAGGACGAAGAAGAAAGTCTTGAAGACATCTATGAGGCGTTTATAGAAACCTATGATGATGAAGATGTCAATGAATACTGTAAAAAAAATTATCGTTGTCAAAATGAGGAAGAAGACTATGAAGACGAATACGATGATTTTGGGTGGGAGGAGACTAATAGTTATGATGAAGATACATGGTGGGCATTGACTGATGGCATGTGTGGGGAATGTCCCAGGAATCCAATCGCTTTTGATGCAGCTTTGGAAGCTTTAGGATTCTAATTGAATGTATAACTTAATGAAAAAAGAGATGGATCGTTGGCCTAATTTCCAAATTCTTACTTTTAGAGGATTTACATTCTCTGTAGAGAGTTATAAGGAGTACGTTAGTGGTTGCCTCGTAAACTCCGGTTATATTAACAGCGAAGTTACCTTCAAACAGCACAATAATGGAATCTATAATCAAGGAGGACGTATTACTGTTCAGATAAAAGACAATCCGTTGAAAGACAAGATTATTTCTTCGTTTGAATTCGATACTTGTGTAACAATGGGAGACAGGTTGATGATGTACATTGCAGCCCGTCAATCTAACGTTTACGAGAATGCATTGTTCATGATGGCAAAACTATTGGGTACCACCAGAGAGAAAAAAGACTATGTGAAGAATGAACCAACTATTGCGAACATCTTTACTACAAATCAGCAGATTGTACGTGTAGCTTTCAAGTTCCCAAATCCCGACAGACTGATAGAATTTTATTAAACACATTCAGCAATGACAAACTACGAATACATCTTGGCAGAGTGCAAGAATGCACATTATCATAACTGGAGCCCTACAGCTATTGAGGCTTGTGTGGAGAAGTTGGAGGGATTAACACGTCCGGAACTGGTGAGACTGTTGACCTCACGATGGTTGGATCGGAGGAATGAGTTACGAAAGGTGGTTTTCGCGATGCTATATCGGACGGAACTAGATAAAATCGATTACTTCATCCATGAATCACCCATAGAGGAACTGGGACCGATGCTTGCAGAGCAGAATGGCAAGTATCCGAAACTGATTCGCGAAGAACTGAAAGCGCGTTACAATGCCAGTGACCACGATACTCAGATGCGTATTATTGGTTACTTCTTGAAAAGCTGCTCAAAACAAGACCGCAAATGGGGTGAAGTACGCGAGAAGTGGCAGAAGCGCGGCTTCGCCAATCCACCAAGAATTTATGATTCTTGGAAAAAGTAATAATGTCTATTCTTTTTTTATCATGCTTTTCGTTTGTCAACTCATACGAAATGTGTATTTTTGCAATCGAAAAACAGCGTAGCAATAAATGAATAGATATGAGACAAATTAGACAAATGATGATAGCCGCTATATTGATTGTCTGTGGTGTATGTGTGATGACGGCTTGCGGTAGCGAGAGTAAGCAGGAGGAGACGCAGGAGTATGCGGGGGTGCCGTTGGTGATATACGACACCGACATCGGGTCATCGGCCGATGATCTGTTTGCCCTAGAGATGCTCTGTCGCTACGATGAGCAGGGTAGGTGCAAGCTGTTGGGCGTGGTGGTTGACCGCGAGGGCGAGGAGTGTGCCGCCTGTGCAGACGTGATGACCACGTACTTCGATCATGGAGACGTGCCCATAGGGCTGGTGCGCAACGGCATTGAAGAGCCTATGGTTTGGATCAACTATAAGGCGTTGCCTACCTATACGATTGCCGGTGGGGAGCTTATGTTCGACCACACCGTTAGCGACTATAGCGCACTGCCCGACGGCTGGCAGCTCTACCGCCAACTCCTGGCTGCGCAACCTGACCACTCGGTGACCATCGTATGTACGGGCTTTGTAACGTGCTTGGCACAACTCTTATCGTCGGGAGCTGACGAATACTCGTCGCTCAGCGGCGTCGAACTGGTGCGGCAGAAGGTGAAGGGGATTTACATGCAGGGTGGCGTGTTCGGTGATGCCGAGGAGCCGGATTTCAACTTCGCCCAGGGTGCTGCTTTCGCGCTTGAGTTCTTCCGCCTCTGGCCCAAGGATGTTGATATGGTGTTCTCACCGATGGAAGTGGGGCAGGCGGTGGAATATACGCCCGAACAGGTCATCAGCGATATTTCGTGGACGGACATCCACCCCATCAAGCAGGTGTATATGACCTGCAACTGCAACACGGGGCAGCGGATGTGGGATGTGATGCCATTGGTGCAAGCTTTGGAGGGCGACACGTTCTTCACCCTTTCCGAACGCGGCACCGTCACCCTCACTCCTGAATGTGCTACTATCTTCACGCCTTCGGCCACGGGCAATTTCCGCTACCAGATTGCCGGCGATGAGGCATGGGCTGCAGCGATGCTGGAGAAAATCAGGAGGTTTAATAAGATACATTGAAAGGGTGATAAAAGAAAAACAAGCTTTTCTTTTGCATTTCGCTCGCTTAGTCGTACCTTTGCAGCATGAATGGAAAAAAGAAGAATCACTGGACCATCATCAAGGGTCAGGAACTGACGGAGATGGACCGTATCATCCTGGCTGCGCAGGAGCGTGGCAAGGTGGTGCCTACGCGCGAGCTCATCAAGACGCCTGAGCAGATTGATGGCATCCGCAGGGCGGGCGTAGTGAACACGGGCATCCTGGATATGCTGACCGACAAGATTCATGCGGGTATGGCAACGCAGGAGATTGATGATCTGGTGGCAGAATATACGGCTG
>JAEEGL013055258.1_pt1 | contig 10944 bp, 8 predicted proteins | sample 9134231 | NCBI WGS metagenome assembly JAEEGL01 (sample SAMN16246548, study PRJNA631951) | gut metagenome | biome: gut microbiome; feature: rumen; material: fiber-attached | host: Bos | place: Iran: Karaj | collected 2018-10 | reverse complement strand
TTTTTCCAGTTCTTTTTTGCGCCGCGCCCTTTTTCGCGCTGCCAGGTGATGCGGCTGCGCACGGTAAAGAATTCCGCCAGCACGGGCCCCAGCAGCATGCTGGTGCGCCAGTCGCAGCAGACGTAGATGCTGGCGCCCGGCGAAGCCAGACGCCGCGCCTCGGCAAGCCAGCGGCGCGAAAACGCCGCATACTCCTCCGCGCTCCGCTTTGAGAACACCTCGCCCGCGTAATCCTTGCGCAGGTTATAGGGCGGATCCGCCACGATCAGCGGAAAGCTCCCCGCGGGCAAAAACCGCGCCGCCTCAAAAAAATCGCCGCACAAAACGGCGTTGCGGCACGCGGAAACGTCAAGCGGCGCCGAGGGCGTCACACAGCGGTCCAGATATGCGCCGCAGGCTTCCAGCGGCAGATCGAGCGTTTTGTTTCTTGACGATTTCATAAGCAAAAAAAGGTATAATCTGCGCGCAGGCTGCGCAAGCTACAGAAAAAGGGAGGTCGTTTTATGAAAACGGAAGATACCAGAGATATTCTGCAGGAGTGCGACGCCGGCGTGAAGACGGCGGTGGACTGCATAGACGCCGTGATCGACAAGACCGGGAACGAAGGGCTCCGCGCCGCGCTGCAAACCAGCCGTACCGAGCACGTAAAGCTCGGCAACGAGATCGCTTCGCTTTTGGACAGCAACGGTTTTCCGGGCAAGGACCCGAACCTGATCGCAAAAATGATGAGCAAAACGAAGATCGCGGCGGAGCTTACGCTTTCGCCCACCGATTCCACGGTGGCGGAGCTGATGATCGACGGCTGCAGCATGGGCGTGAAAAAGCTGAGCGAGTATATCAACCGCTTCCCCTCTTCCGCGGATCCCGCCGTGCGCGTTGCCGAACGGGTGATAAAAACGGAGCAGGAGCTGATGGACGCGATGCGCGTTTATTTATGATCCGGCAATCAGGCGTCGTCCTCCACGGTGAGGACGACGTATTTTTTGCCGTCCTTTTCCGCAGTGCCGGAGGCGGAATAGCAGTAATACACCTTGGAAAGCTCCGCAAGGAGCGCCTCGGGGGATCGGTTTTCGAGCGCGAAATACAGCGTTACGCCTTTTTCGGTGTTCTCGGAAAAATCGGGATAGATCATAATAAGCTTCCTTTCTGTAAACGGTTATACGATGGTCCTGATCCATACCTTGCGCTTTACCAGCACGTAGCCGATCAGGTCTTTTAAGATCTCAAGCGACATAACGATGGGATATACGGCGTAGATATTGAGGTTTGTAAAACAGGACAGCGCGAACGCCGCGGGCACCATGATCGCCCACACGGAGCCGCAATCGAAGAAGAACGTGACGATCGTTTTTCCGCCGGAGCGCAGCGTGAAATACGAGGCGTTGGAAAACGCGTGCAGCGGCATCACGCACGCCCATACGCAAATAAAGTATTCGGCAAGGCGCTTGACCTCGTCGCCGGTGTTGTAAAAGCGCGTGATCGCGCCGCCGCAAGCGAACATGACCGCGCCGATGCCCGTGCTGAGGAGCACCGAAAGCGTGATGAGCCTGCGCACGTTTTCTTCGGCTTTCGCGTAGTCGCCGGCGCCGAGGTTCTGCCCCACGATGATGCCGATGCCCACGCCCATGGCCATAAACGCCACGCTGAACAGATTGGACACCGTGGAGGAGATGCTGTACGCCGCCACAACGTGCAGGCCGTGCAGCGAGAACGCCATGCTCAGCGCGCTCATGCCGCCGCTCCAGAGCACCTCGTTGGCGAGCAGCGGCAGCCCCTTGTAGGTCATGGCGCCGAGCAGCGCCTTGGGGATATATAAGGTTTTGAACGCGCCGTGCAAAAACGGGAATTTTTTGCGGTTTGACAGCATGTAGCCGAGGATCACGGCGGCCTCAACAAAACGCGAGAGCGCCGTTGCCACGGCCGCGCCCGCCACGCCGTGCGGCTGAAAACCGCATTTGCCGAAAATAAGGATATAGTTGAAAACGCAGTTCGTGACCACCGCCGCCATACCGGCGACCATCGGGATGAACGTATTGCCGATCTCGCGCAGCGTGCCGGAGAAGGCCTGCGTGAGCGCCATCGGCAGAAAGCCGATGAGGACCAGCCGCAGATAGGTTTGCGCCTCCGCCATGGTTTTGACGATATCGCCTTCCACGTCGGATTCATGGAGGAACAGGGAAATGAGCTGCCGGTCGAACAGCAGAAACACCGCCGCGCCGATCGCGCACAGCGCCAGCGCCTGGATCAGCTTGTAGCGCAGCGTATAGCGGATGCCGTCGTTATCGCCCTTGCCGTAATACTGCGCGGTAAAAATGCCGATGCCGCTCATGGCGCCGAACAGCCCCAGAATGTAGATCAGCGTGATCTGGTTTACGATGGAAACGCCGGACATCGACTCGGTGCCCAGCTTACCCACCATGATATTATCCACCATGCTTACGAAGTTCGTGATGAGGTTCTGCAGCATGATCGGGATACTGACGGTAAATGCCAGCTTGTAAAAGGCTTTATCGCCGAAATAACTTTTAAGCTTCATCGGATACGTTCGTACAGGGCGTGCACGTAGCGGATATCGCCGCCGCCGCCGTCGAGTACGGTACGGTTCCACGCGGCGGGCTCCAACGGGGGAAACCAGGTATCCGCAGCGGGGTCCTCCGCCTCCGCCTCGGTAAGGTACAGGCGGTCCGCCAGCGGCAGGAACAGCGCGTAGATCTGCCCGCCGCCGATCACGAACACCTCGTCCTCCCCTTCGCAGAGGGCAAGCGCGGCTTCGGGCGTGGGCACGCATACGGCCCCCGGCGCTTCAAACGCCGCGGACCGCGTGATGACGATGTTTTTGCGCCCGGGCAGGGCTTTGGGCAGCGAACAGAAGGTTTTGCGTCCCATGATAACGCTTTTGCCCATGGTAACGCGCTTAAAGAAGGGCAGGTCCCCTTCCAGCCGCCAGAGCAGGGCGTTGTTTTTTCCGAGCTCGCCGTGCCTGCCCACGGCGGCGATCAGTGAAAGGATCATGTTATATCTCTCCGGGAATCGGGGATCAGCCTTTGCCGAAAAAGCGCTTTACGCGCTCCAGCAGCGTGCGCAGGAATACCCGCATGCGCAGAACGGCGCGGGTGAACGCGTTGGACGTGGAATGCTCCGTCAGCGGGGTGCACTCGCCCTCGATGGGCTCGTACACAACGAACTGCGGGAAATCGGGATCGTCGTGCACCGTAAACTGGCCGTCGGCGTGCGCGATGGCGGAGAACAGCTCCCAGGGGTAATCGGTGAGCGTGGAGTGCGGCATGTTTTTAATGAACCACGTATACTCCGGGTACAGCGCCGTGGAGGCGTCGATGACGCGGTCGGGCGAGACGTGGTTGTGGCCGTCCTGCACCTTCTGTACGTAACCGTCGCCCAGCGTTTTGCCGTATTCCGCGGCGGTCGCCCCGCAGGAGGCGGCGGCCACGTCGATAAGGCCGTCCGCCTGGATGCCGTCGTTCAGCATCAGAGGCGTCACGCGCAGGCCGTATTTGGCGATCACGCCGATCTTGCCCGTAACGGATTTCGCCTGCGCCATCAGCTCCGTGCTGTGCGCCTGCACGCCGTAATGGTAGCGGTCGATGGTTTCGATCAGCTCGGCGTAGGTTTCTGCGTCGCCGGGCTCGTTGAAAACAAACTGCTTGGCTTCCTCGTAATATTTATCGCTTATCAGGCTCCAGATGGAGGGCATTTTGGCGAAGGTCTGCCTCAGGATGGTGCGCAGGCCGCCGTCCGCGATCACCGCGCCGATGATCTTGTTGGTGTACTCCAGCAGGTTGCCGGTAACGCCGATCGCCCTGAGTGATTCGGCAATGCACGTAATGATCTCGGAAAGGAGATCCGTGCCGTCGTTTTCGCGGATGTACGAGGTAAGCGCCGCCGCGTCCACGCGGATCCGGCCGGTAAAGATCTGGCCCACCAGCTCCACGCCGTTCTGCGCGCCGCAGCACCAGATCACGGATTCAAGCCCGTCGAAGCCGTACACGGTGAGGTAAGTGTTCAGTACCGCCGCGCCCTGCGAAAAGCCCACGAGGGAAACGGTCCCGTGCCCGGTAAGCTCCTTCATATACTCGATGTAATCGTGCAGCCGGTCCGCAAGCACGAACATATCCAGACGCCAGTCGTAGGTGAACTTATACGTGGAGCGGCTTTCCAGCATCTTCTGCCTCAGCTCCTCCTCGGTAAGCTGCTCGGCGGGCTCCCGAAACAGTGAGGAAAACCAGCTGCGGAGCTGCGAGAGCTTATCCATAAAGGTCTCTTCCGGCTGCTCGGCGTCGTCGCCCGTGTAACGGGGACGCGCCTGCCCCGGATACACCCAGTCGGCGCTGATATCGTATTTGGAGGTGCCGTCGTCGTTCATGACGATGCCTTCCAGAAAGGCGAGTACCGCGTTCAGCACGGCCGCCTCGTTTTCGGCGGTGTAATCGCCGTCCAGCATATCCCAGAGCGCCGCGGCGTTCTCCTGCACGATGGGCAGAACGTCGGACACCTCAAAGGGAAACACCTTCTCTTCTTCCTTTGCGCCCATATCGCGGACGAGATCGGAAGAGTTGATGCCGTCGATGAAGATGACGGGCGGCAGAGAGGTATCCACCTCGGGTTTCTTTTCCGCTGCAAACGCCGTGAGCGGGAACGCGCACAGCAGCAGCGCGAGCGCCGAAATAACGGCCAGACATTTTTTCATATTGCATCCCCCTTTGATTATCTGCAGTGCCCGGCTTTCCGCGGCAAAGCGGCGCCGGAACGAAAAATACGTTTTAAGTGGCGATCGGGAACGCGAGCTTGCCCATGTGCTCGTAGCCGATGAGCTTTACGTCCTTCAGGTCCTTTGAGTTATCGAACGCGAAGAAATCGGCGATCTCCGGGTTCAGCCAAAGCTTCGGGGCGGGCAGGCTGCCGTTCTGCCCGAAGCGGCGGAGCTGCTCTTTGATGGGCTCGATCTGGTTTACGTAAATGTGCGCGTCCTTGATGCTCCAGTTCAGCTCGCCCGGCTGCAGGCCGCACACCTGCGCCAGCATGCACAGAAGCGTGGCGTACTGCGTGACGTTGAAGGGCAGGCCCAGAGGCACGTCGCAGCTGCGCTGGTGCACCCAGGCGTTCAGCCGGCCGTCGGTAACGTCCCATTCGCTGCTCCACACGCACGAGGGCAGCACCGCGGTGGAAAGGTAATCGTTCTGCCACAGGCTCATCACCATGCGGCGGTCGTTGGGATTGCCGGTAAGGGTCTTTATCAGGTTTTGCGTGAGCTGAAACTTATTTACGATCCAGCCGTAGGCCGTGCCGATCGTATGCGCCCACTCCCTGCCGAATTCGCGCGTCACCTTGGTACGCTGCAGCGTACCGTCCGGCCCGGGCTGCATCTGCTCTGCCGTCCAGAAGCCGTTTTCGTCGATCTCCCATTCGTCCCAGATGCGTACATTGCGCTCCTGCAGCCAGCGCACGTCGTTGGACTGCGCCTGGTAGATCCACAGCATCTCCAGCACCGCCTGCCTGATAAAAAGCTGCTTGGTGGTGAGGATGGGGAACTCCTTGCCGAGATCGAAACGGAACGTGTGCGAGGGCACCTTAACGGTATCCACGCCCGTGCGGTTGGGCACGCGCACACCCTCCGTAAGGATCCTGCTGCAAAGCCCCAGATAATCAACGTCCCATTGCGACATGGCGATTTCTCCCCCTTTTTTGATACGATATCCACAATACATGTTTCATAATATCATAAAATAAACGGGGCTTCAAGCTTTTCTTGCATTTTTATTAAAACGGGAGTATACTGAAACAAAGGGGGCGAGGGCATGGCAGACGTAACGGAGACCGACGTGCGCTATATTAAGGGCATCGGCGAAAAACGCGCGCAGACGTTCCGTAAGCTCGGCGTGAATACGGTGGGCGAGCTTCTGCATACCTATCCCCGCCGCTACGAGGACTGGAAGCACGTGCTTCCGCTGCGGGACGCGCCCACGGGCGAGACCGTTTGCGTGCGCGCGACGGTGGCGCACAAGCCCACCGTGTACCGGACGCCCGGCGGCACGCTGATCGTAAAGGCAAGCGCCACCGACGGCGAAAGCATTGTGATGCTTACCTTTTTTAACAACAAATACGTTGCCGACGAGCTGAAGCAGGGCGAGGAATACCTGTTTTACGGCAAGCTGGGCGGCGGGCTGGGCGGCTATTACGAAATGGCCGCGCCCAAATTCGCCCCCGCCGAGGGGCAGGAGTATTTTCACCCCGTATACGCGCTGACCGCGGGGCTGACCGCGAAGACCGCCGCGAAGGCGGTCCGCGCCGCGCTGGAGCTTGCGGGGGACGCCGTGCCCGATCCCCTGCCGCCGGAGACGGTGGAAAAATACGGCATGCCTTCGCTGAAGGACGCGCTGCGGATGATCCACTTCCCCGCCGACGAAACGGAGATCCTCGCCGCGCGGCGCAGGCTGATCTACGACGAGCTGCTGGTGCTGCAGCTTGGGCTGCTGAAAAAAGACGAATCGCTGCAGCAGGCGGGCGTTTATCCGGTGAAGGACGACGCCGAAGCGTTTTTTGCGCGGCTCCCCTTCGCCCCCACCGGAGCGCAGCGGCGCGCGGTGAAAGAGTGCCTTGCCGATATGCGCGGCGGGACCGCCATGCGCAGGCTTCTGCAGGGGGACGTGGGCAGCGGCAAAACGGCCGTTGCGGCCGCGCTGATCTGGTGCGCGGCAAAAAGCGGCCTGCAGAGCGCGCTGATGGCGCCCACCGAGGTGCTGGCGCAGCAGCATTACCGCACGTTTACAAAGTTTTACGAGGGCACGGGGGTATGTACGGCGCTGTTGACCGGCAGCACGCGCGCAAAAGAGCGAAAAGAGATCCTTGCCGGGCTGAAAAACGGAGAGATCGACCTGCTGATCGGCACCCACGCGGTGATCACGCCCTCAGTACAATTTAAAGACCTTGCGCTGTGCGTTACGGACGAGCAGCACCGCTTCGGCGTGGCGCAGCGCGCGATGCTGAGCGCCAAGGGCATGGCGCCGCACGTACTGGTGATGAGCGCGACGCCGATCCCGCGCACGCTTTCGCTGATCATATACGCCGACCTGAAGCTTTCGGTGCTGGACGAAAAGCCCGCCGGACGGCAGGAGATTTCCACCTACGCGGTGGATTCCGGCTACCGCGAGCGCATCCACGCGTTTATAAAAAAACAGCTGGACGCCGGACGGCAGGCGTATATCGTCTGCCCGCTGGTGGAGGAACCGGACAGCGAGGACGACGACGAGGAAACGAAGACAAAGCGCGTTTCCGCCCGGGAATACATGAAAGAACTGAGCGAGGGCGTTTTTAAGGACTACCCCACCGCCCTGCTGCACGGCAAGCTGAAGCCGAAGGAGAAGGACGCCGTGATGCGCGGCTTTGCCGACGGGGAGATAAAGCTTCTTATCTGCACCACGGTGATCGAGGTGGGCGTGGACGTGCCGAACGCCAATATCATTGTAATAGAAAACGCGGAATGCTTCGGCCTTTCGCAGCTGCACCAGCTGCGCGGGCGCACGGGGCGCGGCAGCGCGCAGAGCTACTGCATACTGATAAGCGACGCCGCGGGCGAGAACGCGCGGAGGCGGTTTGCGATCATGACCGAAACGAACGACGGCTTCCGCATTGCGGAGGAGGACCTTGCCCTGCGCGGGCCCGGCGACTTTTTCGGGGCGCGGCAGAGCGGCCTGCCTACGCTGCGCATTGCGGACCTGATGACCGATTCCCGCGTGATGTACGCCGCGGGACGGGACGCCAGACGCATTACGGAGGCAGACCCGTACCTGACGCTGCCGGAACACAGAGAACTGAAAAAGAGCGTTGAACGGCTCTTTGCAGATATATCTTAGGAGGGATATGAAAATGAAATACATTCTTGACGCACAGTGGATCAAGCCGAAGAAGGCCCGCGGCGAAGCGGGGCTCACGTTTGAAAAGCGGTTTGACGCCGCCGGAGAGGTCCGGCACGCCGAGATCGAGATCACGGCGATGGGCGTATACGCGCTGGAGCTGAACGGCGTGCGCGCGCACGAAAACGTTTTCGCGCCGGGCTGGACGGATTATTACGCCCGCCTGCAGGTGCAGACCTACGACGTAACGGGGCTTATCAAAACCAAAAACAGGCTGACCGTGGAGGTCGGTCAGGGCTGGCTGTTCCACGAGTGGTACGACCGCGATTCCGAGATCAAGACCGCCAACGAGCCGCTTCTGCTCGCCGCGCTGCACATAGAATACGCCGACGGGCGTGAGGAGACGGTGCGCACGGACGAAAGCTGGCGCGTGCGCGAAAGCGTCATCCGCTACAACAACATGTATAACGGCGAAACGGTGGATTACACCTACAGGCCCGCCGCCTTCGCGCCCGCGGTTGCGGTACCGTATACCAAGGATATCCTGATAGACCAGGAGGGCCCCTATACCGTGGAGCAGGAGCGCTTTACGGGCGCAAAGCTTATAAAAACGCCGAAGGGCGAGACCGTGATCGACTTCGGGCAGGAGGTCACCGGCTACGTGACCTTTCCGATGGCGCTTGCCGCCGGCAAGACCGTGAAGATCATCCACTTTGAAATGCTGGATAAAAACGGCAACGTATATACCGAAAACCTGCGCAGCGCCAAACAGACGCTCGCCGTGACCGGCGACGGCGCGCCCCACACCGTAAAGCCGCTGTTTACGTTTTACGGCTTCCGCTACATCCGCGTGATCGGTATGAAGGTGACCGACCCGGCGCAGTTTACGGCGATCGCCGTGCATTCCGAGATGGAGCGCACCGGCGACTTCGTATGCAGCGACCCGTACCTGAACAAGCTGTATTCCAATATCATCTGGGGCCAGAAGGGCAACTTCCTCGACGTGCCCACCGACTGCCCGCAGCGCGACGAGCGCCTCGGCTGGACCGGCGACGCGCAGGTGTTCTGCAAAACGGCCTCGCTGAACTTCGACGTGGCGCGGTTCTTCCGCAAGTGGATAGGCGACCTGATCACCGCCGAGCGCCGTTACTACGGCCGCGTGCCGAGCTACGTGCCCTGCTATAAAACCGAGGGCGGCGGCAGCGCCGCGTGGGGCGACGTGGCGACGGTGCTGCCGTGGCAGATGTACCTGACCTACGGCGATAAGGACGCGCTGAAGGCCGCATGGCCGCTGATGAAGGAATGGACGGATTACCTTGTGACGAAGGCCGCGAAAAAGCGCGTGGGACCGGACGACGACATGGACCTTGAGGACCGCAGCACGGACCCGTACCTGCACAACAACCAGTGGCACTTCGGCGACTGGCTGGCGCTGGACCTGCCGGATCTGGAGGCCGTGGGCGGCAGAACGGACCACCATATGATAGCACAGGCGTTTTTCTGCCACTCGGTGCGGCTGCTGACCGAAGCGGGCAGGGTGCTCGGCAAAAACGTGAGCAAATACGAAGCGCTGCTGCCGCACATCGTTGAAGCCTTCCGCAAGACCTACGTAAACGAAAACGGCGAGATGAAAGACGATACGCAGACCGCCTGCGTGCTGGCGCTGAAGTTCGGCCTGCTTGAGGACGAAGCCCCCGTGAAGGCGCAGCTGCTGCGGCTGGTGCGCGCCAGCGGCCATTTGACCACAGGCTTTGTGGGCACGCCCTATCTGCTGCCGGTGCTGAGCTCCATCGGCGAAACGAAGCTCGCCTACGACCTGATGTTCCGCAAGGAGTTCCCCGGCTGGCTGTACCCCGTTACCCGCGGCGCGACCACGATGTGGGAGCGCTGGAACGGCCTGCGTCCCGACGACGAATTCGCCACGCCGGACATGAACTCGTTCAACCACTACGCCTATGGCGCGGTGGGAAGCTGGCTGTACGAGACCGTTGCGGGCCTGCGGCAGGCAGAGGACAGCGTTGGCTACCGGAGCGTGATTTTCGCGCCGGAACCCGACGAGCGCCTCACCTTTGCGCGCGCCAGCCTGAAAACGAAGTACGGCACGATCGTTTCGGCGTGGAACCGCACCGCGGAAGCCACCGAATACACGGTTGAGGTTCCGGAGGGCGTGACCGCAAAAGCCGTAATTGGAACATATGAACGCACACTTCACACGGGAATAAACAAAATCATCCTTTGAATTTTGTAAGTATTGTCTGAAAATACGGCGAAAAAAAACAAATTTATATTTTGCGCTTCCATTTTATAACGGATAGTGCTATACTTATAAAGCTTGCAGGTAGTATTCCGCGATTTTTAAGGCATACTACATGCGGCATTGAATCAGAACGCTTGTATTAAAGATATAGAAATCAGAAAAGACAGGAAGTGCCCTTGTGGAAAAATTTGTGATTAAGGGCTCTAAGGCTTTGCGCGGAGAAATCAACATCAGCGGCGCAAAAAACGCCGCGGTCGCCATTTTACCCGCTACGCTGCTTGCAAGAGGCGTTTTCAATATAGAAAACGTCCCGGATATAAGAGATATCAACTCCATGCTCGATATTCTGGAGGCCATGGGCGCAGATATCACTTATACCAACCGTTCCACGGTTCGGATAGATACCAGAAATATCAATTCCAAAGCAGTTCCTTACGAGCAAACCAAAAATCTACGTGCATCCTACTATCTTCTGGGCGCGCTTCTGGGTATGTATAACCACGCGAAGGTGGCCATGCCCGGCGGCTGCAACTTCGGCGGCGTACGCCCCATAGATCTGCACCTGAAAGGCTTTTCCGCGCTCGGCGCCATCATCAGCACCGACGGCGGCATGATCAAGGCGAAGGCGCAGAAGCTGATAGGCGCATCCATTTATTTCGATAAAGTAAGCGTAGGCGCTACCATCAACGTGATGCTGGCAGCCGTAAGGGCAAGGGGCATCACCGTGATCGAAAACGCCGCCCGCGAGCCCCACATCGTTGACGTAGCCAACTTTTTGAACCTGATGGGCGCGGACGTGAAGGGCGCCGGTACCGACGT
>JAEEGL012068029.1_pt1 | contig 10944 bp, 9 predicted proteins | sample 9134231 | NCBI WGS metagenome assembly JAEEGL01 (sample SAMN16246548, study PRJNA631951) | gut metagenome | biome: gut microbiome; feature: rumen; material: fiber-attached | host: Bos | place: Iran: Karaj | collected 2018-10 | reverse complement strand
GTTAAATATATCTACTATTACAACAATTATCGTATCAAGGGCAAACTAAGAGGACTGAGCCCTGTTCAATACAGGATCCAATCCTCTAAAGTTGCTTAAATGTTTGCCCGTGTTTTGTCTAACCTTTTGGGGTCAGTTCACTTCCGGGGCCGATTTTTTGATTTAGTTTTTCTTTACTTCGTGCTTGTTGAGTTTAGCGCCTTCGCTTACCACGAAGTCCTTGAGTCTTGACAGATGGGCTTCTGCGTGGATCCTGGCGCTGTTGGCGTTGCCGCTTATGATGGCATCCACGATCTCCTGATGCTCCATGGGCTGATTCTTGAATCTTGAGAAATCTTCATAATATATATATCTGAATCTCAATGCAAGTTCCTGTACCTGTGAAACCATCTTGACCAGAGTCTTGTTGTCGCTTAAGCCTACGATATATTTGTGGAACTCTTCATCTCTTTTGATGATCTCCTCTATATCGCCTTCTTCAACAGCTTCCTTATATCTTAAGGTTATGTCTTCCAGCTCTGCTTTCTTTTCTTCTGTGATCTTCTGAGCAGCTATGCCGGCTGCCATACCTTCCAGATCCTGTCTTACTTCCAGAACGTCTACCATTTCTTTGGCAGAGATGTCTGAAGCATAAGCTCCTCTTCTCGGCTCGATGGTGACCAGGCCCTCTTTCTCAAGCTTTCTTATGGCTTCTCTGACAGGGGTGCGGCTTACGCCCATCTCCTCTGCCAGATCCACTTCCATCATTCTGGTGCCGGGAGCGATCTCACCCACCATTATCTGACGTTTTAATTCTTCGTAAACGATCTCTCTCAGAGGTCTGTGATTTTGCAAATTGAAATTGATCATCAGTGTTTTCCTCTTACTCTTCTCATATTTCCCGCATAGAAACTGTCGTACCCAAGTTCCTTGAACATGGCCGACGCTTTTTTGGCATCGCTCAGTTCGTCATAGAACCCGATGACTGTAGGACCGCTTCCGCTCATCATTGCAAGTCTGACACCTTCCGTCTTACCAATCATCTGCTTCAGTTTATCTACTTCCGGATAAGCCTTAAGTGTGTAGGCTTCCAGAACATTTCCCAAATTCCTGAGGCAACCCTCTTTATCGCCGGAGTTGAGAGCCTTGATCAGGGCTTCTCTGTCCGGGTGCCTGAGTTCTCCTGCCTCATCGATACCCTTGTACACTTCCTTGGTGGATACTCCGAATCTGGGCTTAGCCAGAAGGAAGTTCATCTCCAGATCCCTGGAGATGGGGGTAAGTATCTCGCCTCTTCCGGTCCCCAGCGCGCAGGTGTATCTGCTGTTCTGGATCAGGACCATGAAAGGAACGTCGGATCCAAGACGGCCTCCGATCTCGCAGAGTTTCCTGGTGTCCAGTCCCAGTTCCCAAAGCCTGTTCAGGCCAATGATGACCGCAGCTCCGTTTCCGGATCCTCCGGCAAGACCTGCTGCCACGGGGATGTTCTTGGTGATCTTGATCACCACATCTCCTGCCTTGGTGATGCCCCGGCTCAAAGCATATTCTTCCATGAGAAGGGCTGCTTTATAGGCCAGGTTCCTGTTATCCACCGGAAGATAAGGCTTGTTTGTACTTAAATGTATATTCAGTTTTGACCCTTCGGAGCTTCCTTTGAAGGTCTCCGGCTCCGGGGCCTCCTGCCAGCTGATGTCTATATCGTCTGAAAGGGATATCTGCTGCATGACCGTAGCCACTTCGTGAAATCCGTCTTCTCTGATACCCAGTACATCAAGGGACAGGTTGATTTTAGCGTAAGATCTGAGTTTTATTTTCTTTTACCCTTACCCTTTACTTTTTTCTTGTTCTTGGCGTATCTGGCCTCTCTCTCGGCTCTGGCTTCTGCTTCAGCCTTTCTGCCGGTGATGTAGGAGCTTCCGCCGCTGGCTACAGTACGGATGGTCTTGACTCTGTAGTGACCTTCCTTGAGTTCGGGTTCTTCTTCCTCATACTCATAGTCATCATCGTCATCTTCATCGTCCTTCTTAGTCTTTCTGGCCTGCTTCTTCTGTTCTTTTTCCATTACTTCTTCAACAGTCTTGCCGGTCTTCTTAGCTTCCTTATAAGGATTGAACTTAGCTTCCCTGGTGTCCTTCTTTTCGGCGTTCTTCTTAGCGTTTCTCAAGGAGAATCCGATGATACCTGCATAGAGTACCAGCATGAGTCCCATGCTGACCAGGGAGTTTCTTCTCTGGTTGATGGTTGTGAACTTGATGACCTTATCTGTTCCCAGAGTATTGCCTGCGTTGTCCTTCAGGGTGCCGGAAACGGTAAGTGTGTATTCTTTGTCGCCCTGGATGGTGATCTTCTTCCCATTGGAATCCAGGTTCTCTTTATTGGAATCGAAGAGAACCAGAACTACACCCTCTTCCTTGGGTGAGTAAAGGACGATGGTGGGAAGTACGTGTCCGTCAGCGTCGACAAGCTTGAAGCAGTCATCGTTAACGTCTCCCAGCACATCCTCTGTCATTTCACTGTCGAAATACAGCTTGACGTCGAAATTCTCGATTGCAGCGCCGGTGGATCCCTCCTTAGGATAGGTATCAAGGAGATTCAGTCCTCCCTCAGCTCCATCTGCGAAGCAATAGCTTACTGCAACCATGATCATTATCGCTAATATGGCCAGTATACGGCATGTTCTCTTCATAAATTCTTTTCCTCCGATTTTTTTAACTTTTGTTTTAATCTCAGGTCTCTGAAAAACCCCTGAACTATATCCCGGCACTCATCTTTGATGGGGCCGTCTTCAATTTCTGTGATCTCAACCTGATGGTTCAGTCTCTGTTCTCCTATTATATTGAGTACCGAACCGCAGCCCCCGGCCTTAGGGTCCATGACCCCCACGTACAGGTGCTCTATCCTGGCCCAGACCAGGGCTCCTGCACACATGGAACAGGGCTCCATGGTAACATACATGTCACAGCCCGTAAGCCTCCTCCAGTTCAGGGTATCCTTAAGATACTTGCCTGCCTGGCGAAGGGCGTTGATCTCAGCATGAGCTGTCGGATCGCCGTCAGTATCCGTAGTGTTGTGACCGCGCCCGATGATCTCACCGTCCTTGACGATGACCGCTCCCACAGGGATCTCACTCATGTCGCGAGCTATCCTCGCTTCTTTTAAGGCTTCTAACATATATCTTTCCATACAGCGTTGATTTTATCACAGATTCGGCATTTATTCAACCTGAATTTTGCATACAAAGTGCAAATTCCTTAAAAATAAATACAATTTCCTCTTCAAAAGGACGGGCTTTTGGTGTAAAATATTGTCCGTAGTATTTTTCGATTCAAAGCGGAGGCCGACCATGAAAATGGATCTCATCGTAATTCTCATATTTGTACTTACGATATTCTTCTCCATGAGGAAAGGATTCATTTTTACTGTTGCCCTTTTTTCCAAGGGCATACTGTCCATAGTCGCAGCCTACTTCCTGTCCACACCTCTCGGAGCCTTTATGGAGCAGACGGAGGTGGGCGTGACCACCAAGGAAAGGATCGCTGAGCATCTCACGGAGAAATGGCAGGATTCGGAGATCTATCAGGCCCTGCCCGCTATCTTCAGAGGCGAGACCGATGGCGCAGCCTCAGACTTCATCGAGCGAAGCGCCGCGGGAATAAACCACGCAGCCTGGATCATCCTGGCTTTCATCGTGGTCCTCATCGTCATCCGCATAATCATAAGCGCTCTGGTCCACATGACCCAGCGCTCCAAAGAAAAAGAAGGCTTCACCGGCACTCTGGACTGGTTCCTGGGACTGATCCTGGGAGTCGTCATGGGAGTCTTTATGGTCTTCCTCTTCCTGGCTCTTCTGTTCCCCGTGGCCAGCCTCGTAGCTCCCGGTCACGCTCAGGACATAATGGCCTGGTTCGACGGTTCTATCTTCGCGCAGAGCCTCTACGACAACAATCTGCTGCTTCTTATACTATCAGGCATGCTGGTTGAATAAAAACTATATTGACATTTGCCCTCCGTGGGTATAAAATATCCATGTATTTTTATTTTTATACGGAAAAGGCTAAAAAACTGACCATTACCATGGCGGCGAAAAGCGGATCCCGGATCCTGCTTTTAGTCGCCTTTTTTAATTTTTGATATGACCCGGGGAAACAGCATTTTACATCTTTGCTCCGCGTGCTCTGCCATGTGCTTTTCCCCGGTGCATATATCCTTTTCTCGTAATAGACCATGACGCGGACATGGACATTAGCGGCAGCAATGCCGCTTTTGGCTTGAACATTATACTTAGGGAGGCAACTATGTCAAATTGTGCAATCGTCGGAATCAACTGGGGTGATGAAGGAAAAGGCCGTATGGTCGATCTGCTTACTGAAGACTACGATATCGTGGTTCGTTTTCAGGGAGGAGGAAACGCAGGTCACACTGTCAAAAATGAACTGGGCAAATTCGCTCTGCACCTTCTTCCTTCAGGCATATTCAGGAAGGGCGTGGTAAACGTCCTGGGAAACGGAGTCGCTCTGGACCCGGAGAACCTTCTCTCCGAGATTGAAGACGTGAGAAGCAAAGGAGTTCCCATAACTCCCGAAAACCTCATGATCAGCGACCGCGCATCTCTTCTGCTCCCCTGGCACCGCGACCTGGACGAACTGGAGGAACAGAGGCTGAAAGACAAGAAATATGGTTCCACAAAGCAGGGCATTGCTCCCTTCTATTCAGATAAGTATCAGAAAAAAACTGTAATGGCAGGGGAACTCTTTTACCCGGACAAGCTTCTTTCACATCTTAAAGACATAATGGAGTGGAAGGATCTCACCTTAACGTCAGTGTACGGTCACGAACCGTATACCATGGATATGCTGGAGGACTGGCTCAAGCGTTCCTGTGAGGGAATAATGCCCTTCATCAAAAATACCGGATCCTTCCTCAAAACAGCCTCTAAAAAAGGAAAAAATATTTTGTTTGAAGCCCAGTTGGGTTCTTTGAGAGACCTGGATTACGGCATATATCCTTATACTACGTCATCCAATACCATGGCAGCCTTTGCGCCCATCGGCTCAGGCCTTCCGTCGGCCAGGATCGACGACATAATCGGAGTCGTGAAAGCTTATTCCACATGTGTGGGAGAAGGTCCTTTCGTCTGTGAGATGTTCGGTGAAGAAGCCGAAAAACTCAGGGAGGCAGGCAACGAATACGGTGCCAAGACCGGAAGACCCAGAAGGGTCGGTCCCATCGATATCGTTGCGACCCGTTATGGAGTTGAAGTCCAGGCAGCTACGGAGATCGCCCTGACCAAGCTGGACGTACTGAGTTACATGGATGAGATCCCGGTCTGCATAAAGTATGAGACAGACGGGGTGGAAACCGATGACTTCCCTTTCCCTCTGGCTCTTGAAGATGCCAGACCCGTCATCAGATATCTTCCCGGCTGGAAGACAGATATCTCCGGGATCAGAAGTTTTGAAGCCCTTCCCAGAGAAGCACGTGAATACGTAAAGTTTATCGAAGAAAACATCAACTGCCCTATTACCTATATTTCCGTAGGTCCTGAAAGGCATAGCATAATCATCAGAAAATAATCAAAGAAAGGCAATCACCCTATGGACAGATATGAATCACCATTCTCATCAAGATACGCTTCGGAATACATGCTGGAACTGTTTTCGGCAGACAAAAGGTACCGCACCTGGAGAAGGCTCTGGATATCTCTGGCGAAGGCTGAAAGCAGCCTTGGTCTTCCAATAACCGAAGAGCAGATAAAGGAGCTTGAGGACCACAAGGACGATATCGATTATGATCTCGTGAAAGCACGTGAAAAGGAAGTTCGCCACGACGTCATGGCTCATGTTTTTGCCTATGGCAAGGCTGCCCCTTCGGCCGCCGGAATCATCCATCTGGGAGCGACCAGCTGTTACGTTACCGATAACGCCGATCTTGTGATCTACAGGGATGCCCTGCTTTACATCCGGAAGGAACTGCTTCAGCTCATTTCCAATCTGGCGGATTTTTCCCTTCAGCATAAAGCTGTTCCTACTCTGGGATATACTCACTATCAGCCTGCACAGCCGGTGACCGTAGGTAAGCGCGCGACTCTCTGGATCCAGGATCTTGTCTCAGATCTGAATGAAATCGATTTCGTACTCTCGAACATAAAATTCCTGGGTTCCCGCGGGACCACCGGAACAGAGGCCAGTTTTTTGGATCTCTTCGAAGGTGATACTGCCAAGATAGATGAAATGAACCGGATGATCGCCGGGGATTTCGGTTTTGCGGACATCTTTCCGGTCTCCGGTCAGACCTACCCCAGAAAGACGGATGTAAGGATACTTAACTGTCTGTCATCCATCGCCCAGAGCCTTTACAGGATGGCGACCGATATAAGACTTCTGTCACACGACAGACAGATGGAAGAGCCTTTTGAGAAGAATCAGATCGGATCATCTGCCATGGCCTACAAAAGGAATCCCATGAGATCCGAGCGCATCTGTTCCCTTTCGAGGTATCTCATGACCAATGCCATGAACGGTGTCATGACCGCTTCATCCCAATGGCTGGAGAGGACCTTGGATGATTCTGCCAACAGGCGTATCTCTCTGCCGGAAGGATTCCTTTGCTGTGATTCCATAATCCGTCTCGCAAAAAACGTAACCAAGGGTCTCCATGTCAATGAAAAGATCATCGCAAAGGCTCTCAGGGAGAATCTTCCCTTTATAGCAACAGAAAATATCATCATGGAAGCTGTCAAGCGCGGCGGGGACCGCCAGGCTGCTCACGAGATCATCAGAAGATGCTCCATGGAAGCTACGGCTGTGATGAAGGATGGCGGAGAGTGTGATCTGATCGAAAGACTCCTGAATGAACCTGAACTCGGGATCGACAGGGACACCTTTGACTGTCTTATGGATCCTTCCCTTTATATAGGCAGATGTCCTGAGCAGGTGGAAAAATATATTGAAAGCATCAGGCCCCTTATCAAGGATACTGAATCGGGCTCTGAAGAAATAGATATCTGATTATAAGAAAGAAGGATAACATGGATAAAGTTCTTGTACTGGATTTTGGGGGACAATATGACCAGCTCATCGCAAGACGCGTAAGAGAGCTCGGAGTATATTCTGAAATCAAAGCTTACAGCAGCATAAGCCCCGAAGAGATCAGGTCCTCCGGATACAATGCAGTCATATTCACCGGAGGTCCCAACAGCGTATATCTGGAGACTTCACCCCACTACGATCCTTCCCTCCTTGGCATGGACATACCGGTCCTGGGGATCTGCTACGGTGACCAGCTCTTAAGCTGGATGGCAGGCGGAACGGTGGAAAGTGCAGGCGTGTCTTCCGAATACGGTAAGACCGAACTCCTGACTGACCATCCCGGAGGGGATGCTGAAGCTCTTCTTTACGGTGTGCCCGATGTGAGTACAGTCTGGATGAGCCACACAGATCACGTGGGCGCTTTACCTCCCGGCTTTGTCAATCTCGCGCACACTTCAAGCTGCCCTTCAGCCGCTATGGGAGATCCTTCAAGAAAACTCTACGGCGTTCAGTTTCACCCTGAGGTCACCCATACAGAATATGGAAATACCATCCTTTCCAACTTCCTCTTCAGGATCGCAGGGCTTAAGGCCGACTGGAAAATGGATGACTTCATAGAGCGTTCTGTTGAGAAATATCGCAAAGAACTCAAGGACAAAAGAGTCCTTCTTGCTCTGTCCGGAGGCGTTGACTCATCGGTATGTGCAGCGCTTCTGAGCAAAGCTATCGGATCCAATCTGACCTGTGTCTTCGTGGACCACGGTCTCCTGAGGAAAGGCGAGGGTGATCTGGTAGAAAATACGTTCAAGGATCGTTTCGGTATCAATTTCATCAGGATCAATGCCGAGGAACGTTTTTTGAGCAAACTGAAAGGCGTTACTGATCCGGAAAGAAAAAGAAAGATCATAGGTGAAGAGTTCATCAGGACCTTCGAGGATGCGTCTGACTTTGTAGGAAAGGCAGAGGTCCTTGCCCAGGGCACTATTTACCCCGACGTTATAGAAAGCGGCAAGGGTGACTCCTCCGTGATCAAGAGCCATCACAATGTAGGCGGCCTTCCTGACGTAATGCATTTCAGCGAGATAGCAGAACCCTTAAGGGATCTCTTCAAGGACGAGGTCAGGTCCGCCGGCGAAAAACTGGGCCTTCCCAAGGAATTAGTCTGGCGCCAGCCCTTCCCCGGTCCGGGTCTCGCTGTGAGGATCGTCGGTGACATCACCAAAGAAAAGCTTGATACCCTCAGGGAGGCAGATGCCATCTTCAGGGAGGAAGTCGAAAAGGCGGGCATAGATAAAAGCCCGAGTCAATTTTTTGCAGTACTTACGGACCTCAGATCTGTGGGAGTCAAGGGCGACGCAAGGACCTATGGATATACTGTAGCTCTTCGTGCGGTCACTACTGACGACTTCATGACCGCGGAATGGACAAGGCTTCCCTATGAAGTACTTGAAAATGCCAGTCTGAGGATAACCAATGAAGTAAAGGATATAACCAGAGTAGTATATGACATCACTTCCAAACCACCTGCAACGGTGGAATGGGAATAGCCGGACAGGAGAAAAAATGAAAACTTATACGCCGATAAAAGAGGGAAAAGTCCGCGAGGTATATGACCTCGGAGACTGCATGATGATCGAGGCAACAGACAGAATATCGGCTTTCGACGTGATACTGGGATCCGTGATCCCGGATAAAGGCAGGATCTTAACGAAAATGTCCGAATTCTGGTTCGATCTTACAAAAGATCTGGTGCCGAACCATATGATCACAACTGACAATGACGAGATGCCTGAGTTTTTCAGGGATGAATACCATAGAGGCCGCACCATGAAGTGCAGGAAGCTTGAAATGCTTCCCATCGAGTGTGTCGTAAGGGGTTATCTTTCCGGATCCGGTTGGGCCGGCTACTGTGAAAGCAGAACCGTATCCGGCATCAGACTTCCTGATGGTCTCAGGGAATCAGATAAGCTGCCCGAACCGATTTTCACACCTACTACCAAGGCAGCGCTTGGGCTTCACGACGAACCTGTATCCTTCCTGAAGTGTGTTGAGATCCTTGAGAAACTGTATCCGGGCAAAGGAACGGTTTATGCCACGGAGATCCGGGAACTTACCCTTAAAATATATGAGAAGTGTTCAGCCTACGCTTTGAACCGGGGGATCATCATAGCTGACACGAAATTCGAGTTTGGACTGGACGAGAACGGTAAGATCGTCCTCGGCGACGAGATGATCACCCCTGACAGTTCCAGATTATGGCCCCTTGATACTTACGCTCCCGGAGGCCCTGAATTTTCCTTCGATAAGCAGTACGTCAGAGACTGGCTGAAGGCGAACCCGGATTTAGGATATGTCCTTCCGGAGGACGTCATACAAAAAACGGCTGAAAAATATAAAGAAGCATATAAATTGCTAACCGGAAAAGATATCGACACATTGGAGGTACAGCATGGCTAAATATATTTTTGTTACAGGCGGAGTAGTCTCCGGCCTCGGCAAAGGCATAACTGCGGCATCTCTCGGAAGACTTCTGAAAGCCAGAGGTCTTAAGGTCGCTGCGCAAAAAATGGACCCCTACATCAATGTGGATCCCGGAACCATGAGTCCTTTCCAACATGGAGAGGTCTATGTGACCGAGGACGGAGCAGAGACCGACCTGGATCTGGGTCATTACGAGAGATTCATAGATGAGGATCTGAATAAGTATTCCAATCTGACCACCGGAAAGGTATACTGGAACGTCCTGAATAAAGAACGCCGCGGCGAATATCTGGGCTCCACCGTTCAGGTGATCCCCCACATAACCAACGAGATAAAGGATTTCGTATATAACGTGGCGTCCAAGACTGACGCGGATGTAGTCATCACAGAGATCGGCGGCACCATAGGAGATATAGAGTCTCAGCCCTTCCTTGAGGCAGCCAGACAGATCTCGCTGGAGGTTGGAAGGGAAAACAGCCTCTTCATACACGTGACTCTGGTGCCCTACTTAAGCGGTTCCGACGAGCACAAGTCCAAGCCCACCCAGCATTCCGTAAAAGAACTGCAGGGCATGGGAATAAGCCCGGACATCATAGTCCTGAGATGTGACGAACCTCTGGAAGAATCCATCTTTGACAAGATATCCCTTTTCTGCAACGTTAAGCGGGACTGTGTAATTGAAAACCTCACTTTGCCTACCCTGTATGAGGCGCCTCTCATGCTGGAAAAGTCCGATCTCTCAGCAGTGGTCTGCAGAGAACTGGGCATCTATGCTCCTCACTGCCACATGGAAGAATGGGAGGATATGGTCAAAAGGATCAAATCCAGAAGCAAACATGTGGATATCGGTCTTGTGGGAAAATATGTGGCTCTGCACGATGCATATCTTTCAGTTGCCGAGGCTCTGCGCCATGCCGGCTACTGCTATGATTCCCACATCGACATTCACTGGCTGGATTCCGAGGAGATCACAGAAGATACAGTTGACGCTATGCTTAGAGGTCTGGACGGGATCATAGTTCCCGGAGGCTTTGGAAACCGCGGCACCGAAGGCATGATACTTGCCGCTGAATATGCCCGCGAGCATGCGATTCCATATTTCGGGATCTGCCTCGGCATGCAGATTGCAGTAATAGAATTCGCGAGGAATGCGGCGGGCATGACAGATGCTCATTCAGGAGAATTTGATCCCTTAAGCACTCACAAGGTCATCGACTTTATGCCCGGCCAGAGTGATGAGATCGATAAAGGCGGCCCCCTTCGTTTAGGTGCATACCCCTGCATCATCTCCCCCGGCACCATCATGGAACGTTGCTATGGCGCCACCGCCATAAGCGAGAGACACAGGCACCGTTACGAGTTCAATAACGATTATCGCGAAGCACTGACTGATGCCGGCCTTGTACTTTCAGGTCTTTCCCCTGATGGAAATCTGGTGGAAACAGTGGAACTTCCG
>JAEEGL011685026.1_pt1 | contig 10944 bp, 12 predicted proteins | sample 9134231 | NCBI WGS metagenome assembly JAEEGL01 (sample SAMN16246548, study PRJNA631951) | gut metagenome | biome: gut microbiome; feature: rumen; material: fiber-attached | host: Bos | place: Iran: Karaj | collected 2018-10 | reverse complement strand
TCCGTCGCGACGATGAAGCCGTTCTTCATCGGCTGGATGCCCGTCACCGGGCAGTTGACGCAGAGCGGCACGCCCTCGTCGCGCAGCAGGTCGCCGAACGCATGGACGATCGTCACCGCCTGGCCCGAATCCGGGAACATGCGCCCGTCCTCCATTCGGCGCAGCTTCACGCCAAGACTGCGTACGCCACGCACGATGGCCTGCGGCGGACAGCTTCGGACGGCAGACGCCGCCCACGAAGCGACCGGTTCGCCCACATCGCGCAGGAACTGCTCTGCCGAGACGTCTTTCGTGAAGTTGCAACGTCCGTTTGCCGTCATCAGCATCTTGGCCCCGAGGCGCATCTTGCGCTCGAAGACGAGACATCCGATCTTCCGCTCCGCCGCCACGGCGGCCGCGAACATCCCTGCCGCCCCGCCGCCGACAATCGCCAGCGGCACAGGTTCATGCTTCAAGCCGGTTCCCCCCTTCATAACAGACGATCCTCCATTGCCTCATCTGCCTGTTCAAGGCTTTCCGACCTGTTGCGTGCCAGCCTCGCCAAACCGTCACGGATGAGCTTGTTGCAGCCCGTGCCATGCCTCACCGCACACACATGCGTTGCCCTGACGAGTTCGGTTGGCATTGAAAAATTAATACTCATGGCTTTTCCTCAGATGTCCACGCATACAATAACACACATGCGCCCCTTCGTCAAATCAGTTGAATCCAACTGATTTTCGGGGACGTATTTGCTTCACGATCGCACCTTCCGGCGAGATGGGAACAGCTAGTACGCAATAGCTGTTCCCTAAAGGCCAGATGCAGACGAGTGAATGATGTCTTTCAATTTCTCAAGTCACCAGAAACGCCATTTTGCAGGAAATAGCGGCACATTCTCAAAGTGGTCGATCTCCGGTGGCCGTGGACTTGTACGCCGGCCGAACACCTGGATGACGTCGAACCGGAAATTCCCATGCCACTTCTCGCGCAGGATCCAGTTCGCGCAGGCACGCAACAGCACGTTCTTCTTCCTTCTGTCCACACCCCACAGGGGTGCGGCGTGAGGCGAACGCATGGCATGCGTCTTCACCTCCACGAACACGACAGTCTGCCTGTCCCGTGAGCGCGCAATCACATCGATCTCGCAGCGCCGGTCCCGCCTGCATGGACGGACGCGCCGTCCGATAATGTCCCACCCGTGATTCCGCAGGAAGCACGTGGCGATATCTTCGCCCCACTTGCCCGTCATGGCGTTTTCGTGGTTGGGCATCGGCGGTTCGGGCAATTTCTTGAAGATTTCAGTCGGCAACCACATGGTCCTCTCCTTCCGTATCGTCAGACGGGCCGCACGTAGAAGCCGCCGGGCGGGCGGACGTCAGGGAAACAGGACACGTCAACCCCAACCGTCGCGCCAGACTACGCCCCGCTCCTGCCGTGCGGCAACCGTCCTTACAACATCAGGCACCGACCGCCTGGGCCACAGGTGCCGGTTCTGCCAACGCAGACCTCATGCGAGGAATCACCGTCGGGATGCCGAAGGCCACGTACACGAGCGCCTGCTCCAGCATGAGCGCGCAGGCAAATGCCTCAGTCGCGCGAAAAAAGAAGCTGACTCGCTGCAGGTCGCCCGTAAGCGGTTTTTTCGAGACATCCAGCATGTAGCCAGAGATCGGCTCGATGCGATGTTCGAACTTGATGACCGCGCTCGCGTTCGCAGAACGATGGAAGAGGCCTTTGCCGTCGGCCAGCGACTCTTGGACGCCACGCAATACCTGCAGCAGCTGGGCAAGGTCCATCAGGTCCAGCTTCAGGCAGACGGCATTTCGCCAGTCGAAGGTTGGATGGACGGTATCGTCCGAGGTGCGCATGCCAATCGTCCGTTGCGGGGCCAAGGTAAGGAAAATGCTTCCTTCCGTATCCTCGTGGGCCGGGTGAAGCTCGAGCTGGAGCGCCGAACCGGTCCCCTTGCCGTTAGGGTGGTAGAACACCTTGCGCGTCCGCCGGACGAACGGCTGCGCGGTGCTTGTTTCGTTTACGTTCATTGTACTGTTCCTTTCGTGTTAAACATGGCCGGATGTCGGCCAACGCGAACAGTATCCCAAATCCGCCGAAACGAATTGTCTCAAAATTGTCTCAAAATTGTCTCAAAATTATCTCGCGCCATACGGGCACTTCCAACGATGCTATTTTAGGGTCTGTCCCCTCTGTTTATCCTGCCTACGTAGCAAGGGCGCCCTTGCCCTTGCCGGACCGCAATTGGCGGGCGCGAGGCGCGCCCGAAACGTTTGCGGCGCGCCCCCGCGCCGCCGTATGAAGAGCCGCCGTCTCGGCGACCCTGTCCCCTCGGCTCTCCCGCGTTTGGCGTGCACATGAGTTAATTTCAAAAAGATCGGAAACCTGTTAAAAGGCGCAGGATTGTGGAGCCTGACAGGTGAAAGAGCGTCCTTGATGGTCTTGTCGACTGTCTGAGACACTCCCATCGATCATGCCAGACGCTCTGGGCGACCATCTTAGACGCTTTGGGGATCGTCCCAGACGCATCCGCATTGTATCCGGGACGGAACGAATTACGTCTGGGACACTCGAGCGTTGCGTCTGGGACGTAACGCCGTGCGCCAAGCAGGACTCTCGCTCGATTCAGGCTTGTGTCGAACAACCTTATGGACTTGCCCGTGCCGATCGCTCTGGCTCCAGAGAATGCGCCTCCGCAAGGTCTCCTCAACTCTCCTTCTCCACCTCTACAGAGTCTTCTTTGCTCCTCATGCTTTGCGGCAAACATTCAGGCCTGCGGCGGAAATGTCGCGGGGTGAGTCTCTCCGCCATGGGCCTGGCGGATAGCTTGTCAGATTTTGCGGGGAGCGTCGTATATGTGCAATGTGGAAGCAGAAGAAACATTGTATAGGCGATTCAAGCGCATCAGGTTTCTGGCGAATACGATCATGTCGACACCGATGGTCGTGTTCGTGTATTCGCCGCTTTTGGTTGCGCAGACCGTCGCGGGAATCGCCATTCCGTTTGCGACGGGCCACTTCATCGACGCGCTCGTCGGCAGGGTTGCGCCGATCGGACCGTTTGCCGTGCTCGCCGCCCTGATGCTCGCCAAAACTGTGTTGACGCCGTGTCTGCAGAGACTCGTCCTTGCGCGCGCGCGAAACATCGAACTGAAGCTCCAGAAGCGGGTGCTCGACACCGTCATGGGCTTCTCCCCATCCGAGCTTTCTCCCCTTGCCAACGGGGAGCTTGTCGCCAAGCTGACGCGCGACGCCTACTCCGTCGGTGGATTCGTCAGCGGGCTTTATCCTCGCCTTGTCGTCGCCATCGTGACAATGTTCGCTTCCGGAATGGCGCTCTATTCGCGGTCTGCCGTGCTAGGAATTTCCTTCATGGCGTTCACCCCGTTCGCAATCGCCATCTTTCTTCCGTTTGCGCGACGATTCTCGGAGAATTCACATGACGTGCGCAAGAGAAGCGATTGCGCATTCTCCACGCTCTTTGACTTCTTCAGTTCACTTCCGTTTCTCCGCACGCTCGGCGCAGAACGCCGGTTCGCAGACTCTCCACGCTATGCTCTAGCCGTCCTCAAGGACAGCAGTTTCACAATGGATCGGCTGACCGTCGTCTTCGGCGCTCTGCTTGGCGCAATTCTCGTCGGCGGGGAAATCGCGGTGCTGGGCGTAGCCGGTGCGTTCGCTGCAAAAGGGGTGATTCCGGTCGGCGATGTGGTCGTCTATCAGTTGCTGTTCCTCGCCGCGATGCAGTCCGTGCAGGGTATCGTCTCACTCCTCCCCGAGACCGCATCTTTGTGCGAGGGCATCGACTCTCTGGACGAGATACTTTCGCATCCCGCGCCAAGACGCATCGGGGAAAAGGCCGGCAGAGTCGAAAGCATCGAGTTTCGCAACGTGACCTTTTTCTACCCAGATTCGGAATGGCGCCTCGCCGTCAAGGACTTTTCCGCAACCTTCCGCGCAGGCAGGATATACGCGCTGGTCGGAGCCAACGGCGCGGGCAAGACAACGCTCCTCAAATTGGCTACTGCCGTGCTCGAACCGCAGGCGGGCGAGATACTCGTCAACGGGATGCCGACGAGGACGATCGACGCAGACGCTTTCAGACGTGAAATAGGGATTGTCTTCCAGGACAGGCTGCTTGTCTCTGGCTCTGTGCGCGACAACATAACATTGCGAGACCCGATGTTCACGGACGTCGAAGTAATGGGGGCAATCAGGCGGACCGGCCTTGAGAAGGTCGTGAAAAGGCTGCCTGGCTGGCTCGATACCCACCTGGGCTTGAGGGGACAGACCCTCTCCGGCGGCGAGTTGCAGCGCCTCGCGATCGCCCGCGCGCTTGTACGGGATCCAAGCGTGCTTGTGCTGGACGAAGTCACCAACCACCTGGATGCGGAAGCACGTGCATCCTTTGAGAAACTGCTTCGCGAGCTCGCGCCCGGCCGTATCGTCCTTCTCGTCAGCCACGACGACGCAATCATCGACTTGTGCGACGAGAAGATTTTTTGTCAGATTCCGGAAACCGCTTCGTATAAAAGCGTGTAGTGGACGGGTGTCCGCTACACTTGGTTAACCAAAACAACAAAGGAAACAAAACAATGACACCAAACGAAATCGCGACTGACATCGCCGGTCTCAATCCTACGGGAAACGAAACATGCGGTTTGTCCACGAATTACACCTATTGTTCAGGATGGAACGGACAGCGGATGGACGATTCGAACACCTGGGACTGAGCGAACATTAGTTGAGACTGAATAAACAACAGTCGCAACAAGGGGCTGACTGGCGTCAGCCCCATTTCATCAATTTCTGTCGTAAAGACGGCAAGAGGCACAAATCCATGATTTTCATATCCACCTGCAGCCAGGACACGACATCTGAGATTGTCATGAGGGAACTGCACGCTGACGACGTGCTGCGCTTCAACATCGACAAGCCGGAAGACTTCGCCTGGGATTTCCACCGCGACGGCTTCCGAATCGTGGACAAAACGAACGGCAAGGAGATTACAGACAAGTCGCTCACATCCTTCTACCTGCGTAAGCCCATGTACTTCAACACCATCGACGTTCCAAGCTTCGGTTGCGTCGAGAACTGGCGGAGAGAGGAAACGGACGAACTTTTCAATGATTTCTTTCGCGAGTGCCAATGCCGAGGCCTCGTTGCGCTCGTCCGAAGCCAGAACAACAAGTACGGCAAGTTGCGTCAGCTGCTCGTCGCGCAAAAGTATTTCCACGTCGCACCATGGCACTTCTTCCACGGCGAACTTCCAGAGGAACTCAGAAGCGGCAGATGGGTTGTCAAGTCGATGACATCGGCCATGATCGGCAAAGACAAGATGTTTCTCGTCAGGGAAGTCGATCCCCGTGCGCTCGACCTTGCCTGGCCGTGGTTCGTCCAAGAGCGGATCGACGGAGAAGAAGAGGTGACCGTCGTCTACGTCGACGGCAAGACATTCGCGGCGAACGCCCCCCGCGACTCTTTCGGCGGCGAAGATTCGCGCAAATCACTGATGGAGAATCCAGTTCCTTGGCCGCGATGCTCCCTGTCTCCCGACGACGAACGCGCCATCAAGGGTTTCATGGACGAAACCGGCTACAGGTTCGGGCGTTTCGACTTCATCAGGAAGAACGGCGAACTCTGGTTCCTCGAACTCAATCCCAACGGACAGTGGGCGTGGCTGGATGAGAAGAACGAAAGAGGTCTCGTCTCGCTCGTCGCGGATGCGATCAAGCGAGAGGACCGGGCACATCGGGAGAATCCATCTCGGCAAGCACCTTCGCCACGGTCTCGCGCAGTTTCTCCGTGAGACGTGTGCGAATCTGGTACAGGTTGTCGCGGGAGATTCCGTAGAGATTCGTGACGGTTTCCGTGTCCTGTCCCTCCACCGCGCTCGCCACAAACGCCGCGTAATGCTCGGGACGCACATCGGGTTTCATCCTGCGTAGCGCCTCTTCCATCGCGGCCGCCTGCCACTCGCGATCCGCGAAACCGCCGTCGCCGCCGGCTCCTGCGGCTTTCGCCTCCTCCAGAAAGTCGGCTTTGAGTTCTGCGTCGCGCTTCCCGGATCTGAGCCTGTCCATGACACGCCAGCTGACGAGACCGATAAGATACGATCGGAAACGGCCCTTTTCGCGGTCATACGTGAATGCCGGCAACTTCCGCGCGAGGTCGCTGAAGACGATCTGCACGATATCGTCCGCATCATCGGCGTTGAGCCCCTTACTGCGCGCGATCGAATAGACGAATCCGGCATAGAGATCGAAAAGCCTGCTCCATGCCGCCGCGTTTCCGGTGTCGGCAACGGCCCTGAGCACGCTTGAGCGCGTCGATTCGTTGTTGAAGTGCCTGTATGTCATTTCTTATTCCTCATATTCCTCAAGTCCTTTAACATTTCGCCAAGTTTCTGCTTCGAATTTTCCACAGCTCGCTTGGCCTCCTGCCTCTGCTGTTCAATGTAGTCACGCTCCCTTTGCTCCTTCTCTTCAATTTTATTCTTCGCTGAGACGGCATAATAAATGGCAACAACCAATCCAACGGCAACCATGACCGACAGGATGACGCCCATTGACGGAATCGCCATCCTGACGCGTAACGATGCCAGGTCCTTTAACATCGCCTTGGCGGATTGGTAGCGGCGGGAAGGCGTCGGATCCGTCGCCTTGTTGAGGATGCGCCACCACACGGGAAAGAGCTTCGCGCCCGTGTCTGCCTCAAGCGCGGGTCCCTTGTCCAGGTCCTCGATGCGTCTGCCGAAGCTTGCGGCCTTGAGCGTTAGCCCGAGGCTGAAGACATCTCCGGCGGCGGTGGTGAAGTTCTCCGGCGGAACATAGCCTGGCGTTCCCACGAGCGACGCCGCCTTGGATTCCTCGACGACAAGTCCCGGATCGGAGAGAACGGGGCGTCCCCTAACGTAGATCACGTTTCCGGGCTTGATGTCGCGATGCAGCAGGTGATGGCGCTGAAGTGCGACGAGACCTTTCGCAAGGGCAATGCCGAGCTTTACGCACGCGCCGAGAGGCAGGGCCTTTTCTCCATCGATGACGCTGGCAAGGGTCTTGGGTCGATAGGACGCTCCTCCGAGATGTCCCCGGCCAAACTCGTCGTCCGCGAGGTCCATGACCGCGTAGAAGCCCCAAGGCGCCTCCGCGAACTCCCGCATATGGACGAGCCCCTCCTGCGGCGGAATGGAGCTATATAGTTTCGCGCCGCGCAGCTCGCGTTCGTACCGTTCATCTCGGACTTCGCTTCGGCGGCACACCTTTACCGCCGCCATGGCGCCATCGGATCCTGTCGCGAGATAGACGACACCATAAGCGCCGCGTCCGATTTCCGAACCCGTCCGCCACTGTCCGCACGATGGAGCCTTCGTTTCTTGCATGACCGATTCAAAGCCTGGGTGTCTCGCACGACATTATAACATAGTTACTTGTCCTATAGTTTCAAGGCGGGGATGAGATTTCCCCGTGTTTCGTCAAAGCCAATAAACACAGGCAAGAATCTTCGGGAGGGCGAAAAAGGCAGGAGACATTCCGGTCACCCTGCGATCCGCTCGGTGGGAGAGAAACCGGCAGGGCGAGCTTGTCACGCACAGAGTTGTCTCAAATTTGTCTCACGACCAGCAGGCCTGGATGAACCACCACGTGAAGAGCGCGCAGGCGACAAACTTGAGCAGTACTCCAGCGATGAACCCGAGCAGCGCGCCGAAGCCGCCGCGCAGCGCGGCGGACGTGTCCTTGCCCGCCACCAGCTCGCCCGCCACCGCGCCCAGGAACGGTCCAAGGATGATGCCCAACGGTGCGAAGAAGATGCCGACGATCGTCCCCACCATGCACCCGAACACGCCCCACTTCGAGCAGTTGAACTTCTTCGCGCCGAGTGCGGGCACGACATAGTCCAGCACGATCGCGACAACGGCAACGATGCCGCCGACGAGAAGCTTCTCGTCCGTCAGCGCGTACGGCGTGGGATAGAGCGTCCACAGAGCCGCGTAGGCGCACGCCACGCCCGGCAGCACGGGGATGACGCACCCCACGAACCCGACCAGGAGGCAGATCGCCCCCAGCGCCATCAAAGCAACGTCCGCCATTGCGGGCCTCCTTCATCTTGCCAAGCGAAAAACATGCGGGAAGTCTACCGATTTGCCGTAGCTCTGTCAAGTGGCACGCAAGCAAACCAAAGGCGATTTGGTATAATGTCCCTGATGACAGCCCAGCAAATCATGCAGGATTCGCACCTGACGCGCGTGCGCGAACTAAGAGACGAAGTGATCCGCCTCAAGGGCGAGCTCGCGCGTGCCTGCGAGGAACGCGACAGCCTGCGGCAGCACTTTGCCATTGCCCTGATGGCCGCGCGCGACGCAGAATTCCTGTCAGACAAAGGAATCATGCTGATCGTAGACGGCTGGAATGCCATTCTCGGCAGCGTGAACATCGGCGGACGGCAAAGCCGCCTGACGGAACTGGTACGCGTCTGGTTGAAAGCACACCCGAACGACCGCGCATGGATCGTGTTTGACGGGCCTCGGGTCTCCGGCAGCACCAAACGCCGACTGCGCATCAGCTATTCGGGTGGCGAAGGCGCGCACCGCGCGGATAGGCTTGTCTGCGACTACCTGCGCATGCGGCAGTACACCGGGCAGAAAGGACACGTGATTGTCCTGACGAACGACAAGGCATTCCGTTCGGAAGCGGCACGGCTCGGTGCCGAGATCTCCGGCATCGAGGAATTGAACGGGGATTGGGTCATGACCTTCACGAAGGAAACGGAAAAGGTATGGATAAAAAAGTGACTTACGCGGAGGCGATTCTTGTCGAGGAGATTAAAGCCGTTAAGGCCTTTGACGCCCCTGAAGGCCTTGATCGGCGCATCCTCGTGGCCGGGAACCGAAGCGGCGGCGTGACCGTAGCCGCGATGCGCCGCTGGCCGAAGGCCGCAGTAATCGCCCATGCCTTCGATTACCATCACGCGCGCGCAATCCGCAAGCGGCTTCTAGACGAGGGCCTGCCCGCGCGGAACGTCCGTTGCGCCGCCAGCGTGGGCATGGAGGGCGCGTCCTACGACCTCGCGTTCTTCATGATGACTCCACAGTCGATGCCAGCCGAACTGGTGCTCGACCAGCTCCAGGACATCCACGCGAACCTCTTGGACGACGGGGCGCTCTATGCCGCGTTCGAGGGAGATCCCGACGACGCACTCAAGACGATGCGGCTCGTATGGAAGAACGTCAGCGTACTGAAGCGCGCCAAGCATGCCGTCCTCTTCAAGACCGTGAAGCGCGGCGCGCCCGTAAAGACGCGTGATTTCGCGGCGACCTGGGAGGCAAGCGTGCCGGGCGGCAAGCCGCTCGCGTTCACGACCTATCCCGGTTGTTTCTGCCATCGCCGCCCCGATGCCGGCGGCCTCGCACTCGCCGAAGTGGCAGCGAGAGCGGTGAAAGAGAATGCCGATAAAATACCTTCCACCCTTCACTCGTCACCCTTCGCCATTCTCGACATGGGCTGCGGCTGCGGCCTGGTGGGGTTGCTTGTGGCCGATGCATTCCGCACTCTTTGCCCCTCACCTTCGGCCTTTCGCCTCACGCTGATCGACTCCCACGCGCGGGCAATCGCGGCGGCGCAGGCGAATGCGACGCGTGCGGGCATCGAGGCCGAGTTCATCCTCAGCGACGACGGACTGCCGCGTGGCCGCGTAGGGGAATACGACCTCTTCGTGGGCAATCCGCCCTACTACAGCGACTACCGCATCGCGGAGGTATTCCTCGAGACGGCATACCGCGCGTTGAAGCCCGGCGGCACATGCCTCACCGTGGTGAAGACGGCCACCGGTCTGCTCGCGTTGCAGGAAAAGTACTTTCGCACGGCAGAGGTCATCAAGCGCCGCGGCTACTGCGTACTGCGCTCAGTCCGCTGATCGGCCATTAAGGTCACGAAAGTCCTTAATGACCTTATTTTGGACGCCGAATGGGCGGACGACAATGCGTGGATCCTGGGGCGGCATTCCGTTTAAGGAATGTCTTAGCGGAACCAGAGTGCCGCCTGCGTGAGGAGCGTGTCGCGGAACGGGCGGTAGTGAGACGCCTTGTTCCCTTCAAGGTAGACCGTCTTGATCGGAATCTGCAGCGGCGGCGAAGCATGGTGTCGCGCATCCACCAGCATCCGCGTCTCGTACTCGTACCTGTCGCCAGAAAGCGCCGCCACGCGCTCAAGGAGGTCGGCAGGGATGCCGCGCAGGCCAGTCTGCGTGTCACGGAGCGAAAGGCCGGTCAGCATGCGGAAAAGAAGACGCGTCCAGCCGTTGCCCCAGCGGCTGCGGAAAGGGACAGGCCCTTCGAACGTGCGCACGCCGAGCACAAGACCACCCTTTTGCGTTGCCGTCTCCTCCGCGACGCGCCGGATGTCTTCGGGCCGATGCTGACCGTCCGCGTCGGCTGTCACGACGCCGGCAATTTCCGGCAGGTGCGCGCGGATCCACGCGAGACCGGTCTTCAGCGCCGCCCCCTTGCCGCGGTTCGCGGGGTGGACAAGCAATGCCTCAACCTTGTCGCGGATCGAATCGAAGACCTGTTGCCCCTCTGTGGAACCGTCGTCCACCACCACGATGTGCGGAAACTCGGCGCGCAATGCGTCCACCAGCCCTAAGAGTTTCGCGTCTGGCTGGTAGGCAGGAATCAGGATCGCGATGTCGGCGGCAGTCGGCATCGCTCAGTTCTCTTTCACGGTGCCCTTCAGGACGGCGATGAACGCGGCCTGCGGCACGTTCACATGGCCGAACTCCTTCATGCGGGCCTTGCCGCGCTTCTGCTTCTCCAGCACCTTCATCTTGCGCGTCACGTCGCCGCCGTAGAGCTTCGCAAGCACGTCCTTGCGGAACGGGCGAATGTCCTCGCGCGCGATGATCTCCTTGCCGATCGCCGCCTGCACGGGAATCTTGAACATGTGCGGCGGGATGG
>JAEEGL010951016.1_pt1 | contig 10944 bp, 6 predicted proteins | sample 9134231 | NCBI WGS metagenome assembly JAEEGL01 (sample SAMN16246548, study PRJNA631951) | gut metagenome | biome: gut microbiome; feature: rumen; material: fiber-attached | host: Bos | place: Iran: Karaj | collected 2018-10 | reverse complement strand
CATTGGCATTTCCTCCCAGAAATAAGCGCGGGCTCCGCGTAAGCGAAGCCCGCAAGATCGCGCTTTGTCCCTACGCCGGAATTACCCGTATCAGGTTCATGGGTCCGGATCTCTCCGTCTCAGCCGACCGCGGAAAACCGCGTCTTAGGCGCCCCTTTATTCAGTTCTCCGTTATTATAGCACCGGCAGACGCCGCTGTCAACGGAAATTTCCGTTTTTTTCGGATTATTTGTACGCCACGGCGAGAAGGATGGAGTCGGAGTCATCGAGGACCGGCGTCAGGGAGATCGTATGCGTTTCCTCGACGTCCGATATCACAACGGGAACTGCGTCCGCGAAATAGGATCCGGAAGCGGCAACGTATGCCTCGCCCCCGTCGACGGAGATCATCAGCGCCGTTCCGCTGCGGATTATGAGAGACACGATCTTTCCCCTTACGGTGAATACCATTGGCTCTTTTCCGTCCCTCGGCTTTGCGGTGGCGGGGTGTGCGAATCCGAATCCCTCGTTCTTCTTATTGAAGCGGAACGAACCCATTGAGACCACGTCCAGATACTCCGCGTCGACGAGAGTCATACCACCGAACCTTGCCTCGGTCAGGCAATCATCCGGCAGAGCCGCGACCGCCGATTCCGCCTCGTCTGCGCTGCTCCAGTCCGCAAGGGCAGTCTTGAACATCTCGACGATCATATCGGACATCATGTGAGAGCCCCAGGCGTCCGGATGGACTCCGTCAGAACAGAAATCGTTCATTGTGAACTCGCCTTCACCGATACCGTAGGTGATCGCCGCGCTGACGTCCACCACCGGTATTCCGTATTTCTCGGCAACGCTGTCCATGAACGGAATGTTTCCGTAACCGGGATAACTGTAAACGAACACCACGGCGGGACCGTCTTCCGCGGAAAGAGCCGTCCTGGTCATGGACTCGAAGGACTCGCGTACGATCTGATTGCCGGGGTCGTCGTTGCAGGCGTACTCTATGAACACGATATCGGGATCCTTCGATAGCACGTCCCGCTCGAAACGGGCGCAGCCCAGCGCGGAGTCTGTGCCTGAGATACCCGCGTTCACGTAATTCAGATTCGACGCGACGCGACGCTCGAGCCAGTTTGCGGAAACTCGCGCATAGCACGCGTCCTCGCCCGCCGACGCGCCCTCGGTGATTGATCCGCCGATGTAAGCGACGGTAAGAGAGCCGCTTGCCGCTCCTTTTTCAAGGGCGAGATATAGTCGGGCCGTGTTGCGCTTGTTAACGACTGCCATCCGGAGCATTTCGGAATAAATATCGGGGTCGATGCCGGGATCGAAGTTTTCGGGATCCACGTATTCATGGACCTGGACTTTCGAGAGCTTGAATCTTACCTCGTAAATTGCGGAAGTCTCGCCGGCGGTCTTGTCCCGGAGACCGAGATCCAGGATGAAGACGACCGTGTCTCCGTAGCCGTAATTCATCCACATATCCCTGATCTCCGCAAGCTGGCTCTCGTCGGCGACGATCTCGTAACGGTCCGCGGAAAGGCCAAGATAAGGCAGTATGCGTTCGGTGAATCCGGCGGCGGTTATCCCGTTCGCTTTGGAAAACTCAAGCGCGGCGTAATTGCCGGACATGGGAAGGTAGTCGTATACGTGCGCCATAAGCCAGTCGAGCCTGCTCAGTTTTTTTGCCGAAAGGAATCGCGTTATCATCGTGGCTATCTCTGCGCGGGTCGCGGACGAGGAGGGATTGAAATTCCCAGCCTTGTCCCCGGCAATAATGCCGCATAAGCGGATCGTCTCTACGGCGTCCTTCGCCCATTTGGCGATCTTTTTACCATCGGTGAATGAATCCGTCAGCGGTGCGTCGGCGAGGTATATCTCACGCCCCGCAAAATAACGGGCGAACACCACGGCCAGCTCGGCGCGGGTGACGGGCGAGTTCGGCTTGAAGGTGTTGTCGGGGTAACCGGCAATGACGCCCTCGCGCACCGCCCAGCCGAGATAATCGGAATACCACGCGGTCTTTTTGGTATCAGAAAAGGTGAGATTTTGCCCCAGCCCCTTTATTTCATCTCCGCTGAGGCGGCAGATGATGGTCACAAGCTGTGCACGGGTCATTTTCTCGTCCGGCGCGAACACGTCGGAACTGAGACCGTTCATTATGCCTTCGGTGTAAACCTTTTCCACGGCGGTGTAGTACCACTTCCCCTTTTTCACGTCCTTGAAGGGGAGTGATGCCGCAGATACGGTCTGCAGGAAAGGTGGGAACAGACTCAGCAGGAGTGAGAGAAGAACGACGATGGAGACGTAAGTTTTTTTCATGCCGGATTCCTCCGTTCTATTGTTTATGATGACGGTCCCGGTTTCCGGAACGGCGTCAGTTATACACAACCGCGAGGAGCGTCACCGGATCGAACGGCTCCGCGGATCTGATTGCGATAGTGTGAGTTTCATCTGTATCCGATATGAAAGCGGGGACAATCCAGGAGCTCATGACCGTTCCGCGCCCCTCAAAGGGACCTCCGTCCACGGATACCTCGACGATCCTCTCTTTGTCGAGGAGAAGAAATACGTTCTTTCCGGTCACTGTGAAGACGAAGGGCTCGTTACCGCCCGCCCCGCTCTCCACCGCGGGATGCTCAAACCCGTCGGTTTTCCCTTCGAGGAAGGTAAAGCTTCCCTCGGAGACGACGTCCAGAAGAGCCGCGTCAACCGTTTTGAGGTTCGTGAATCGCGCGGCGGTGACACTCTCCTCCGGGAGAGGAACGATGGCCGCCTCCGCCTCTCCGAGGCCGTCCCAGTCCGTAAGGGCTTTCGCAAGGAAACTGTCGATGATATTTGCCATCAGCATGTGGCCGTAGGAGTTGGGGTGACAGCCGTCGTCGGTGAACTTCGATTCGTCGAACGCGCCTTTCTCGACGGCGCAACCGACGGCTGCCTGCACGTCCACCACCGGGATCCCGTATTTTTCAGCGACCGAGTTCATGAAAGGAATGCTTGCTTCCCCAAAATAGCAGTAAACGAAGACAACTGCGGGGCCGTCATTATCGGAAAGGAGAGTCCTGACCAAAGACTCGAAGGCCTCGGGTACCAGGTCGACTCCATAGGTCATGGCGCCTCCGTCGTTCACCGCGAATTCCACGAAAACCACGTCCGGATCCTTCGACGTGACGTGCCGTTCGAGACGGGCGTTGCCGAGCATGGAGTTGGTTCCGCCGATACCGGCGTTGACGTAATTCACTTCGGGGGCAACGTGGAGTTCGAGCCAGTTGGAAACAGCGCGGGCGAAGCACCCGTCGGGGCTTGCCGTCGCTCCGGCAGTTATGGATCCGCCCAGATAGACGGCGGTCAGGCTTCCGCTGTCCGCCCCCTTGCGCAGGGCGCGGTACAGCCGCGCGGTGTTGCCGGGATGCGCCGCCGATTTCTCGATCATTTCCTCGTAAATACCGGATTCGATCTCGGGATCGAATTCATCCGGGTCGATGAACGTGTGTTCCTCGATTTTAGAGAGAGCGAACAGTACGGTGCGGATCCCCGAGGTCTCGCCCGTGACCTTGTCGCGCAAACCGAGCTTCATGGACACGATGATCTTATCGCCGAATTCGTGATACTGCCACTTATCCTTGAGATCGGCGATCTGCTCTTCGTCCATGATCAACTCGCAATCCTCTTTCGTTACGGGGAGGTAGCCGAAAAGACGCGAAGTGAAACCCGCGAGCGAGATATCGGCCGTGAACGAGAATCTGAGGGCGTACTGTCTGCCCTCCATGGGAACGTAGTCGGAAAGGTGGCGCATCAGGTATTCGACACGGGGCAGCTTCTCCGCGGAAAGGTACCGCGTTATCATCATGGCGATCTCGGCGCGGGTGGCCGATGAGGAGGGATTGAAGTTGCCCGCCTTGTCGCCGGCGATGATGCCGCAGAGACGGATGGTCTCGACGGACTCCTTCGCCCATTTAGCTATCTTCGCCCCGTCGGTGAAGGAATCGGTCAGGGGCGCGTCGGCAAGATAGATCTCGCGGCTTGTGAAATAGCGGGCGAAGACCACCGCCAGCTCGGCGCGGGTGACGGGCGAGTTCGGCTTGAAGGTGTTGTCCGGATATCCGGCGATAACACCCTCGCGCACCGCCCAACCGAGATAATCGGAATACCACGCGGTCTTTTTTGTGTCGGAAAATGTAAGATTTTGTCCGAGGCCGTTAATCTCATCGCCGGAAAGCCGGCAGATGATGGTCACGAGCTGAGCCCGGGTCATCTTTTCGTCAGGCGCAAAAACGTCCTGCTTCAGGCCGTTCATTATACCGTCGGCGAATACTTTTTCAACTGCAGAGTAGTACCATTTTCCCTTTTTTACGTCCTTGAACGGCAGCTCCGCCGCGGACGAAAAGACGGAAAACGCCGGCAGAAGAAGAGTAATCGCGAGTACGATTGATGCAATTGTCTTTTTCATTTTAAAACCTCCGAGTCAAAGCATATTTACAGTCATTTTTTGATTCTCGACATTTGTCTTTGTGCCATAACGAGACCGTAGTAGATGCCGCCCTTCCTCATGAGTTCGTCGTGAGTGCCTATCTCGGCAAGACGCCCTTTGTCAAGGACCACGAGCCTGGAGGCGTTCCGAAGAGTCGACAGACGGTGAGCTATTGCGATGGTAGTCCGGTCTGCGATCAGCTCGGACAGTGTCTCCTGAACTCCGTGTTCCGTCTTGGTGTCGAGAGACGAGGTGGCCTCGTCGAGGATCAGTATCCGCGGATCGTGGAGAAGAGCTCTTGCTATGGCGACGCGCTGGCGTTCGCCTCCGGACAGCGTGTGCCCTTTCTCGCCGATGACCGTCTCGTATCCGTCCGGGAGTCTCACAATGAAATCGTGAGCGCCCGCCGCTTTGGCGGCGGTGACCACAGCGTCACGAGTACATCCCGGGGACGCGTATGCGATATTCTCATAGACGGTGCCGGAAAACAGATGTGTTTCCTGAAGGACCACGCCCATCTGTGAGCGCAGGCTGTGCTGCGAGACGTCGCGCAGGTCCACTCCGTCCACGCGTATCGCTCCACCGTCGGGGTCATACAGCCGCATAAGCAGGTTTATAAGCGTGGACTTCCCGGCGCCGGACCTGCCGACGATGCCGATCATCTCTCCGGGTTTAACGCTGAACGAGATACCCTTAAGCACGTCGCCTCCGTCTTCGTAAGCGAAGGATACGTTGTCGAACTCGATATTGCCCTTGACGTCTACGTCACGGGCTTCGGCGGAATCCGACACGTCCTCCCTCTCGTCGATTATATCGAATATCTTGACGAGGGATGTGACGGTCCTTGTCAGCATTCGCGGCATCTGCGCCAGCCAGCTGATGGGTCCGTAAATCAGCGACGCGTAGGACGTGAACATGGCCGCCTCTCCGAGACTCATTCTGTGATCTAAGATCTGCCTGCCCATATAATACAGCAGAAGGACCGAACCTATATTGACGATGAACGTGAATATGGGGTCTATCACGTTGAACACAGTCTCGTTTTTGATAGAAATGTCTCTTTCCTCGCTCGCCGCCCTGTCGAAGCGTTCCTCTTCCCTTTTCTCGGTCCGGTACGCCTTCACCACCCGGATGCCGGAGAAAATGTCGTGGAGCACGGATCCGGTACGGGATCCCGCCTCCCACTGGCGGCCGTACATCCTGCGGAAAAACGGGCTGATCTTTCCGGAGAACAAAAGAAGGATCGGAACCGGAGCAAGAACCAGCAGCGCAAGAATAGGATCTTTCAGAACAAGGATCACCGTGACCGCGACGAACAGAACAGACTGCTGGATCACGTTAGGGAGATCGTTAGTTATGAAACGTTCCACCATGGACGTGTCCCACGTAACCGAACGCATGAGCGCTCCGGAGGTGCGCCGGGACAAAGTCCTGACTGACATTTTTTCGATCTTGCCGAACACGAGCCGGCGCAGGTCGATGATAAGCCTCCAACCCGCACCCATGACGGAAAGGTTGCGGAGCGCCGTTATGAGATAAGTGGATATCTGCAGGACCGCCATGAGAATGATGGTAAGGATGAATCCTCTGAACACTGCACCGCCCTGCCCCGCGGAAACAGCCGCTTTTGCTTTTTCGCTGTCGATATATCCGTCCACGAGAAGTCTGTTGACGTAAGGTCCCGCAAGATTCACGGCAAAGCTGACGAAGAAGAGGAAAATCGAAACGATAAGGTATTTCTTATAAGGCATCGCCATTTTCAGCACCCTGCCGAAAAGGGATTTTCTGTCGGCGCAGTCCACGCATGCGGTCATACCCGGGCGAAGCTTCTTTCCGCACTTGGGGCAGACCCGGTAGAGATCCAGTTCCTCGTCTGATGAGTATTTGCCGGTGTGCATGAGTCGCGTGATGCGTCGTACGTTTTTTGCCATAACGTCCTTGACCGAACAGGTCCCGCGGCAGATAACGACGGGGCCGCTTTCCGTCTCGGCGCACATCTCGCATGCGCCGATAAGCTGGTGGAACTCCACCTCGGAGCAGTCGCCGTACATGACCGACAGGACATGGAGACCGCCTTCATAGGTGAAGACGCCCTCCTCCGTTATTACGGCGATCCCGTCAGTCAATCCGCCGTCGAGGTCAAGGTCGAAACGGAAAGCGGTGATGAAAGTGCCCTGAAACGTGTCCTCAGGGACAAGTTTCAGAAGTTCCCGCCCCGTTTCAAGCGAAAATACTGTCTTCTTCATAAGTCCTCATATAAAGAGTTCGATTTTCTTCATGCTCCTGCGGTCAAGGCGTTCGAGCGACGGTATCTCATACCGGTTACCGTCGATGTCAGTAACCGTCGCGCGGTCCGGGCCGAGTTTCCTGAAATTTCTGTACGTATCCTGAACGGTGAATTCGCGGACTCCGTCGCCGGATTCGATCTTCCAGTAGGAATATCCGTAACGCTGGTTCACCGAAAGGATCTTTTTTATACGGAAAACGTAGTACCTTCTGTCCGTCTCACGCCGAAGGATCTCCGCGGTCTTCTCTCCCATGTCGGAGAGACTGCGGATCATGCAGATCTCGTTGTCCTCATTGTCGAGGACGGAAACGTACTCCTCCGGGGTGGAGTTCGGGAAGTTTCGCTGAAGCTTCACTCTGTCGTATGTCTGCTCCTCACCGTCCTCCGTCTTGAAAGTCAGCGAGATAAACCCCTTTTTTTCTTCAAAAACGGCGTTTTCCGAAGTGGCATACCGTATCTTAATTACGTCCCGAAGTTCCGTTCGGCTCATGGCGTCCGCCTCCTTCTTCTTCGATACCGATGTTTCTCAGCGCCTCAAGCTGCAATCTGTAAAGTTCGAAATACTTGCCTTTCGCACGGATCAGTTCATCGTGTGTTCCGGATTCAACTATCTTTCCCTTATCGATGACCACCAGACTGTCCACGTCGCGAAGAGTGGAGAGCCGGTGGGCTATCATGATGGTCGTTCTGTCTTTTGAAATATCAGTCAGAGCCTCGCTTATCATCCTCTCGGTGGCGGTGTCCATAGCGGCGGTGGCCTCGTCGAGGATCAGTATCTTCGGGTTCAGCAGTATCGCCCGGGCGATGGAGACGCGCTGTCGTTCTCCGCCGGACAGGTCCTTGTGACCGAAGCCGATCATGGTCTCGTATCCGTCCGGAAGCTTAACGATGAAATCGTGGGCTCCGGCGAGCTTCGACGCGGCGATCACGTCCTCGTCGGTGGCGTCCGGACGTGCGTAACGGATATTGTCAGCTATGGTACCGACGAAAAGATACGTCTCCTGGGAGACGATGCCCACGTTGCGGCGCAGATCGTCGAAGGACAGATCCTTCACGTTGACGCCGTCGATCAGTATCTCACCCTCCTCCACCTCGTAGAGGCGCATCAGGAGATTGGCAAGCGTGCTTTTCCCCGCTCCGCTGTGGCCTACGATCCCGAGAGACCGTCCGGCTCCAACGGAGAACGACACGTCGTCGATGACTTTTTTGCCCTTTTCATAGGAGAATCCCACGTTTTTGAACTCCACCTCGCCGCGCATCCCGTCAAGCTTCACGGGGTCCTCTCTCTCGCGGACGTCGGGCTCGGCGTCGGAGATCTCAAACAGGCGCTGCATCGCGTTGGTACAGGCGGTGAACCAGGACGCCATGTCAACAAGCATGAACATTGGCTGATTCATCAGAGCGGAATATGCGATGAAAGCCATAAGGCGGCCGTAGGTCATCCCTCCCGTGCCGGTGACGGCCATCCAGCCGCCCACGGACCACACGATGAGATTCGACAGGTTCATGATAAATGATGCAGCCGGGAAAGCGGTGTTGTTGAACACAGTGACGGAGCGTCGGTCTTTGGCGAGTTTTTCGGAACGGTTGTTGAACCGTGCGGTCTCCTCCTTCTCACGGGAGAAGGCCTTGACGACGCGAAACCCCGCCAGCGCGTCGGACAAAGTCGAATTGAGCGCCCGGCTGCTGCGGTAGGATCTGGCGTGGAGGGTGTGCATCCGGCTGAACAGCCGGTTCACCACGAAACCGAACAGAGGTACCACCGCCATGGCGCAAAGCGCAAGGGGCACGTTCATGATAAACATGATAACGAGAGCCGCGGCGATCTGGATCACATTCCTGATCAATTCCGGCACGCCCATGGCGAAAAACCAGTATATCTCGTTCGAGTCGTTGTTGATCTGATTCATGAGGCCGCCGGTCTGACGGGCCGAGAAGAACGACATCGAAAGGCGCTCGATGGCGGAGAAAATGGTGATCTTCAGTTTATAAGTCACGCTGGCGGACACACGCGCCGAGATGATACCGGACAACGTGCCGACGGCCATGGAGAAAAATCTCAGAAGAAGGACCAGAAGCGCGGCCTCAATGAGCCGGCCGTACCAGGAATTGCCGTCGCGGAGCACCTTGTCGTAGAAGAATTCCGTCGAGACGTAGGGCGCGATTACGCCAAGCGCCGCGGTGAGCGCCAGGGCGAACAGGACGGCCGCCATGTAGCGGCGGTAACCCCGGGAGAAGGTGAAAAGCCGCTTGTAAAGCTTCGATTTTTCCATGCAGTGCGGGCAGATCTTGCGCTCCGGGTCCGGATAGCGCCGTCCACACTTGGGGCAGAATCTGTCGTCCTTGAAGTCGTTCTCGTCGATCTCTTCCTCCCTGCCCTCAAGCTTGGCGGAAACATATTTGACGAAGATCCTCACGTCCCTGAGGGACGTTTTCGTCATGGCGCAGAGCTCCGTCGGTTCGTCATCGTAAAGGGCGGTCAACCGGCCGGTGGATATGTATTCCTCTATCTTCAGCTCCTTGAGCTTTTCCGATCCAAACGTCTCGCAGGAGGTCTCCGAGAATACTCTGACGTGCTTTTTCCCGGGTCTGCCCTCGTCCCGGACGTAGCCGGTGATGACGAGCAGTTCCTTTTCTGTCAGAACGAGGCAAACGTCGGCGCGCGTGCCGTCGAGAGCCATATCGGTCATGGCGAAAACGGCGACGTCTTCGCATCTCAGACCATGGTCCTGAAGCAGGGGCAATATCTCGGAGCCCATTTTCGATACTTCGATCACCGTTTTCACCTCCTTTGTTTTCTATCTTTTTATTATCTCAAATCGCAGACGATTTGTCAATGAACAATTCGTGAATTTCGACTGTTTTCTGCAGCCGGGGAAACGTCGTTCCCGTGAACGCCGGGCATTTCGGTCAAATGATAAATTTACGGTGGTTTTATAGACAACCGCGCCGTTTTGAGTTATAATTTCTAAGAGACGAAACGAAATCCGCGGAAGGAAGGAATCGCCTGATGGACTATCTGACACGACCCGAATATCATTATAAGCCGGCAAAAGGATGGATCAACGACCCCAACGGGCTCGTTTATTTCAAGGGATATTATCACGTTTTCTACCAGCATTCGCCGAACTTCGAGTACCCCTGGCAGGAGTTCATGTACTGGGGGCACGCAAGGACCCGGGATTTTCTCCACTGGGAGGAACTGCCGCCGGCGCTCTGCCCCGATACCGATTACGACGACAGAGGATGCTGGTCAGGAACCGCGACGGTCAAAGACGGCGTGCTGTACCTGTACTACGCGTCTGTCACGGGGAAGACCGAGCAGACCATCAGCATGGCGTATTCGGAGGACGGGATCAACTTCACGAAATACGAAGGCAATCCCGTCATCAGAGAATATCCGCCGGAGGGGAGCAGAGATTTCCGCGATCCCGCGCTCTGCCGGGCGGGAGACGATTACTACTGCGTGATCGCGTCCGGGAATCCCGAGGCGAGGGCGGCGAGACTGCTGCTGTATAAGAGCCCCGATCTGAAACGGTGGGCCTATCTCGGCGTCATGCGCGAGTGGGCGGAGGGAAGGTTCACGGAATGTCCCTCGTTTATGCCTGCCGGCAATATGTATCTGCTGACCGCGTCCGTCTGCCCCATTGAGGGGGATCACTATTTTTCCGTTATGTACGGCGATTTCCGCGACGGGAAATTCGGCCTGCGGTACTCGGCAGAGGTGGATCGCGGCCCGGACCAGTACGCGGGTCAGGTGTTCCGGGACCACAGAGGAAGAAATATTATGATAACGTGGATACCCGGCTGGAGCTACGCGAAATACGCCGAGAGGGACGTGGGATGTCTGTCGGTCCCCCGGGAACTGAAGCTGGAGGGCGGCAGGATCACGGCGTGGCCGGTGGAGGAGGTGCGTCATCTGCTGAAAACGTCCGATCCGGCTGTAAAACGTACGGACAGCGGATTCATCATCGAACGAACAGGCCGGGAGCCGGTGGTATTCGAGGGCGAAGTCCGGGATCTGGGGATCATCCGCGACGGATATATCATCGAAGTCTTCGTGAACGGCGGCGAACAGGTTTACTCCGCGCTGCTGTAAAACAGGATCAATATGAAAAAAGCGCCCGAGGGCGCTTTTTCAGTTATACGTTTTTATTATCTCCTCGGCGACGCGGCGCTTCGGGATGCACCGGTCCATGGCCTGCTT
>JAEEGL010423289.1_pt1 | contig 10944 bp, 7 predicted proteins | sample 9134231 | NCBI WGS metagenome assembly JAEEGL01 (sample SAMN16246548, study PRJNA631951) | gut metagenome | biome: gut microbiome; feature: rumen; material: fiber-attached | host: Bos | place: Iran: Karaj | collected 2018-10 | reverse complement strand
TGCTCCTTCTGCGGGATACGATTATGCGATAAGCCTTGACATACTTGCTGTATGCGTCGGGCTTGATGGCCTTGATGGGATTGAGTTTTGAAGGAGGAGTCTGGAATATCTTCAGCACCTCAACTTCATAACCGGCCTCGCCGAGAGACCTTGCCATGCAAAGGTTGGAGCAGTAGTTTCTGCCCGCCACGATGACTCTCATCTTATCGCTTTCAGGATTTCTCTGGTTTTCAGCCTTCATCTGAGGATAGTTAAGGATCCTATGCTTTACAGGCCTAAGTACAGGATAAGCTGTAGCCTTCACCACACGCTTCACGTTCTTCTTCTGAGTCTTTAAGAAGTACTTCACCGCCTGTTTGTTCATATCCTTCTGGAAGATCCTGCCGGGTTCCGGGTCATCTTCATTGGCCAGCAAAGTAATGGCCGCCGACTTTATCTTCTCGTCCAGCTCCTTCTTTGTCATGAAGCCGTGAATGTAGTCATCCCAGGCAACCTTGTCGTAGATGAAGTCCTTACCGTACTCGGTGACCTTCTCCTCTTCCTCGGTATGTCCCTGACCGGTGATCTCCTTGACGAAGACATCCGGCAGATTGACTCCGCTGGCAAAATATGAGTAGTTAGGGCCGCCGCTCCTTAAGTTGACCTCGTTGAAGTAGACCTTATCTCCGCAGACGTTGAACTCCATGTCGAACATGCCGAAGTATCTCATGCGCTGCAGCATCTTGATGGTCTTTTCTCTGATATCCTCGTCCAGCTCTTCGAAAGGAACAACTACGCCGGCAAGGGTAACGCCCTTCTCATACTGAGCGACGTTGGTCTTCTTGATGATGGCGGGGATGATGACCTTCTGGTCGAAGCAAAGTCCTGAAAGGTCGATCTCATAGTCGATGTTCAGGAATTCCTGGACCAGGATGGATCTCTCTGCGAACTTATAACGGAGCTTGTCCAGATGTCTGATAAGTCCTTCGGGAGTTTCGCAAACCTTCATCTCCCTCTTGTATCCGGTAACGCTCTCCAGAGGCTTTACGAAGCAAGGGAAGATCATGTCATCGGGCACCACGAACTCCTCCTGAAGGGATACTATCCACTCCTTGGGAGTATTGAGGCCGACGCTTCTCGCCAGGTCGCTCTGGAAGGTCTTATCCATACGGTTCATGATGGATCCCTGACCGCCTCCTACGATGTAAGGCATGTCGAAGATCTCTGATAAAGCATCACGGTTCAGGTCCATGATGGATGTGGTGTAGTCATCTGTAGGGAAAAGAATCGGCTTCTCTTCCTCCTGTCCCTTATAGGCCAGAAGTGCTTCCAATAATGGAAGGTCTCCGCCGGTCTTTACCTTCTTTGAAACTACTTCTACTGACTTTCTGACGTATTTACTGCTGGAAGCCAGAATGGACTGTCCCTCTCTGTGGGTGCTGGCCACCAGGTCAACTCTGTAGCCTGCGGCTCCGAGAGATCTGATGACGCTCAGTCCTGTTGAAAAGTTTCTGGATAAAACGACTACAAGTCTGCTGTTGTTTTCCATATGATTCACCATCTTAATTACTGTTCTTTTTGCTCTTTCTGCTCTTTTTCTTTTGCTTTCGCTATAAGGATATTTTCGTATTCAGCTTCCTGCTCCTCAAGAGGTACCAGACAGAATCTGTATTTTTTGTAATCCTTATAGGAGATGCCCAGTCTGGCCCTGGCGTCCTTGATCTGTGCCTTGGCCTCTTCTTCGCTCCATCCCATGATGTCCATGGAATAAGCTATGGCTTCCTCTCTCTGCTTTTTGAGACGCTCTCTCTTCTTGAAAGCTTTCTGGTAAGCCTCTTCCTGCTCTTCACGAGGGAAGTTCCAGAGTTTGAAGGCCACATAATCCTTGTAGGTGGTTCCCGTCAGTTCTCTGGTAGCTTTCAGCTCTTCCTTGGCGTGGTCTCTGTCCCAGCCGGTCTCTGCCATGGCTGCAGCCAAAGCGTTGTTTCTGAGTTCCTTGGTCCTCAAGCGCTTGTCCTCTGCGGTAACTTCCTCCATGAAGATGTCACCGGGCTCAGGATCATAATCGTTTACCATTATGTGGATGTCAGCGGTCTCAGTGCACTCGTTGAGCTGTTCCTTGGTGAGATATTTGTGGAAATAATCGTCCCAAGCTACCTTTTCGTAAAGGTAGATCTTTTCGAATTCTTTTACCTGAGTTTCCTCTTCAGTGATGGGCTCTTTGAGAGCTGCCTTAAGGAAGATCTCTGAAAGGTTGGCACCGCTTTCAAAGTACACGTAGTTGGTGCCGCCGGATCTTAAGTTGAGCTCGTTGAAATAGTACTCATCTCCGATCTTGTTGAAACCCAGGTCGAACATTCCGAAATAGTGGAATTCTCTTAAGAAAGCGTAAACCTTTTCCATGAAATCTCCGAAGATGTCCTTAGGAAACAGCTTGCCGTAAAGAGGCACTCCCTTGTCGTACTGAGCGACGATCTTTTTCCAGACGATGCCGGGGAGAATGATCTCCTGATCCATGCATACGCCCTCCAGATCGTATTCCTCGTCGATGAACATAAATTCCTGGACCAGGACTGATCTGTCAGCATAGTATTCTCTGAGCTTCAGAAGATGAGCCCTAAGTTCATCTTCGTTATCGCATCTCGCCATCTCCTGCTTGTAGCCTACGGTGCTTCCCAGAGGCTTAACATAGCAGGGATATATCATTTCAGGAGGTATCACGGGAGTTTCGTCCCTTAAGGATACCACCCATTCCTTGGGAGTTTTGATTCCTACCTTTCTGGCGATGGCGCCCTGAACGGATTTGTCCATCATGTGAGTCAGGCTTCCCGGCTCTCCTCCCACGATCTCAGGCATGATAAAGATGTCTTTTAACTCATCCTTATGCTTATCCATGACGGATGCGGTGTAGTCATCCGCAGCGATGAGCACAGGCTTTTCAGGCCACTTCCCTTCATAGTCCAGAAGTGATCTGACCAGACCTGAATCATCCTGATCTTTAACTTTTTTGGTGACAGATTCGCTGGCTTCCCTGACGAATCTGCTTTTTGCAATGAAGGCAGATGCACCTTCCCTGGGGGCGCTTGCCACCAGATCCACAGTATAACCTGCTGTTCCAAGAGATCTTATGACACTTAAACCTGTGGAGTAATTTCTTGAAAGTACGACTGCCAAGCGGTCTTTGTTTGCCATTTTTCAATCCTTTATACGTTTGTTAATTTCATTCTTACCACTTCAAACCCATGGTCGTGAGCATACTTTTCAGCGTACTCGTTGTTGTCGCAGTAGAATACCAGCTTGCCGCAGTTCTCGAAGGCGTCGTCAGCTATATCCTGAACGTTGGAGGATATCTTGACGCTCCTCAAGTTGGTGCAGTTGGCGAAGGCTCTTTTGCCCACCTTCTTAAGGCTCTTTCTGAATACTGCGGAGTTCAGCTTCGGACAATCCGCGAAGGCCTCCTCCTGGATCTCCTCAGTCTTTTCGCCTATTCTGAAACCTTCCAGGTTAGGGCAGCCCTTCAGCACTCTGGGCCTTACGTAGATGATGTTTTCCATGAATTTGAATTTTTTGATGACGGGATGTCCCTCAAAGGCACCCGCCACGATCTCAGTGACCGGAAGACCGAGGATCCTTCTGGAATTGGTGTATGACACCTGAGGTCTGCCCTCGGTGATTCCCAGGATCTCGATGTGGTCCTGATAAATGTTATAGACGAACTTTCCTGCGTCGAATCTGAAGGGGAATTCCTCAATCTCATCGATGACAGGCACTTCATCTTTATGAACTCTCAAAAGACCCTCGACCGGCCCTTCAAGGAATTCTTTGAACTTTATGCTTTCGCACTCTTCAATGGCAGGACCCAGGTCCTTCCTTATGTACTTTTTCTTATTCAGGTTAGCCTCGTTCTCAGCGTCCTTGGGAATGGGAAGAATAACGTACTTTTTATCGTTATAGTTCTCGCTGGTGAATACCGGTACATAGGACACTTCCAAAGTAGTACCGTTTCCGGTCTTTACAGCGTCCAGCACGGCTACAATGGCTCTGGATTTAACATTATCGTAATTATGCGATATGAAGTTGCCCATGCAATAGAACGTAGGCATCTTGTTTCCGTCTTTACCTTCCACAACATCGTAAGGCTGAAGCACGTGGGAGTGAGAGCCGATGGCACAATCGTATCCGATGTCTGCCAGCTCCTTGGCGTACTTGTACTGAGACTTATGAGGTGTGGAATAGTTTTCCTTGCCCCAGTGGATGCAGCAGATGACCAGATCAGCGCCTTCTTTGCGAGCCTGATTGTAGATGGCTTCCGCCTTTTCCTTGGTATAGTCGTGGAGCAGGAACTGATTTCCCTCGGGTGTAACGTTTACGCCCTTGCCGTTATGGTCCGTTCCGAAGGCCACGATGGCGACCTTGATGTCGTTGACCTCGATCATTTCGAAACGTTTCTTTTTCTCTTTAAAGGTACCGGTCTGGATGAAACCGAATCTTTCGATGTTTTCGATGGTCTCCGCCAGTCCGATGACGCCTGTATCCAGGTCATGGTTGTTGGCGTTTGTCAGCACGTCGAAACCGCAGTTTCTCAGGCCCTCAAGGATCTCGCAGGGTGCGTTGCAGTTGAAGTCCTGCTCGGACACGTACATCTCAGTCCTGTAGGGTGAACTCGGAGAGAGCATGGTCTCAATGTTGCCTACCGCCAGGTCCGCCTGCTTGATGATGGTGGATACCGGCTCGAAGACATAGTTGAAATCATAGTCCTCAGAATCTCCTATTCTGGCCTCCTCGATCTGCCTCTCAAACACGGTAATATCCCCCGCAAACATGAGTCTGGCCTTGCGAGTCTTGCCGATGCCCTTGGTCAGGGACTTGAGCATGCTCATCACGGACTTTTCAGGCTTGTTCTGACGCCAGATGCCGTGAGCCTTATCATAGTGATACCTCTTAGGCTCATAGCTGACATCCTTCATGCCGTAATACTCGCGCTCGGTAAAATCGTAGTCCGGGCCTTTGATCTCGTATTGCTTAAGCCAATTATACTTTTCGTAAGACATGGTTTTCTCCCTTACTTATTGAAAACTTTATCTCTGATCCTGTAAGGCGTTCTCCAAAGAGATGCCTTCCTGAAGTATTTTAGGAAATATTTCCAGGGTTCCGGATCCTGCTTATCTTTAATAAAATACACGTCCGCCTCTTTGACGGCCTTGATAAGGGTCTCCTTATCGATGTCATTTCTGACGTATTCCTCCATGAGAGCCTTTTCGCTGACGAAGACCTTGCCCACGTCGTTCTTCACTTTAAGGTCCTCCATGGGAATGCCTTCCAGCAAGCTGGATGCGAAGGCTCTCGGGATGTTAGCTTCCGATGAAAAGGCGTGGACCGAAGCTCCTGCCCTGAAGTTCATCTCTGCAAAATACACCCGCCCGGCCTTATCCTCTATGATATCCAGATCGAACATGCCCACGTAACCCGTGCTCCTCACGAAGTCCGCCGCCTTGTCCAGATAATCCTTCCAGTCTGAAGTATCCTGAATGACGCCGGTGACAGCCACTCCCTTACGCTCTCTGTGACCGGGAAGCTGGGCCCTGAACATGCCCGGCATGATGACCTTCTCGCCATCGGTGGCTCCCAGGATGGAGTATTCACATTTGATATCTATATATTCCTCAGCCAGGACCGAAAGTTCGCCTTTGACCCGGGCTTTCAGAGTCTCCTCAAGCTCCTTGCGATCATCATATCTCTTCATGATGAGCTTGGTGCCGAGGGAACTTACGTTGGGTTTGATGAAGCAAGGAAAGGGCGTATCCTCCGGGATAATGATCTCCTCTCCCCTGACTTCGATCATGGTGCTTCTGGCGGTTAAGAGCCCGGCCTCATCAGCCAGCCTCTTCTGAAGGCCCTTGTCCATGAGCTCGCAGATCTTAAGGCTTCCGCCTGCGTTAGGTATGATGCATACCTCCGACAGTTCGTCGTAATGCTCATCGAGAGCGGCCACCAGGAAGTCGTCCACTGGTATGATGAGAGGCTTACCGTCAAAGTCGCTCTCCTTTATCATGTCCAGCACCGCAGCCTTGAGCCTCCCTGAATCACCCTGAAGGACCAGAGTCCTGTGATCGGACACGTACCTGCTCCTTGCCTCCGGATCCATGTTTCCCAGAAGGTTGATGGCCTTGGGCGGATTCTTGAAGACCCTCAAAACCTTGATATCGAAGCCTGCGCTTCCCAGGTCCCTCACCATGGTCAGAATGCTTCCGTAATTCAAGCCTATTATGATCACATATGGAGCAGTCTTTTGATCTTTCATCTCTTTCCTTTCAGAAGTTTGAGAGTTCTTTGCTTGAGCATGCTTAAACGGATCTTCTTTGAGAAGATCTTACCAGGCGCCGGATCATCCGCCTGAGCCAGTAGGGTGAAATCCGCCTTTCCTATGGTATCGTCCAGTTCTGCCTTGGTCATGAAACCGTTTATGTGATCCTCCCAGGCCACCTTCTCATAGACGAAGGACTTGCCGTAGGACTCGAGGGTCACATCCTTAGGCTCCGGCTCGATCCCGCAAATTCCTCTTACAAAAATATCCGGCAGATTGACACCATTTAAGAAATATGAATAGTGAGGTCCACCGCTCCTTAAGTTGATCTCGTTGAAATACAACTTGCCGCGAGCAGAGATGAACTCCAGGTCAAACATGCCGTAATAATCTAAGGATCTGAGCATGGAAACGAGCTTCGGGAAGACATCTCCCAGCACTTCCCTCTCCACCATCTTGCCAGTCATGGTGACGCCGCGCTCGTGCTCCGCGATCCTGGTCTTTTCTATGACAGCGGGAATTATGACTCTGTCGCCGAGACAGACTCCTCCCACGTCGTATTCTTTATCGATGTCCAGGTATTCCTGGATGAGAACGGATCTGTGCGCAAAAGATTCGCCCATGGCTTTGAGCACTGCGTTTAGCTCTTTCTCGTTCTCGCACTTGGCCATCTCCTGCTTCTCCCCATCGATGCTCTTAAGGGGCTTCACGAAGCAAGGATAAGGCAGATCCTCAGGGATCTTCATATCTTCCAGGGACACCACAGTTTCCCGGGCTCTGGTGAGTCCGGCGTCTAGAGCATACTGCCCCTGGATGTTTTTTTGCATAAGTTTCAGAAGCTGACCGTCTGTGCCATCTCCTGTGCCCGGCATGAGATAATGCGCTGAGAGCCTCTCACGGTTAAGGTCGATTACGGAAGTGGTGTAATCGTCCGCGGGAAACAGTACCCTGCGGCCCTCTTCATCCTGAGCGATCTTAAGGAGATATTCCACGATCTCCTCTCCCCTGTCATCGTAAATGTCAGGCTTGAGAAACTCCACGGACCTTCTCACGTACTTGCTGGAGGATGCGATGGACGAGCTGTTCTTTCTTCTGGCGCTGGCCAGAAGATCCACCGTGTATCCGGCAGCTCCCAGGGAACGTATGAGGCCCAGTCCTGTGGAGTAATTCCTGGACAGCACTATTATCGATGGTCTATCAGAAATCACTGCCATAAGCTTCCTCATCACCCATTTCCATTTCTTCCATTTCCGCTCTCTCGCGCGCCTTGGCCTCCTTAGCGGCCACAGGATCCAGCTTGCAGTTCTGACGGAAATACGCCATAGCCTCTTCTATGGGACCGTCAAAGACGTACTCGCCCTTGTCCAGGACGATTCCTCTGGTGCAGAACTGCTTGACGAAGGGATAATTGCCCACGGTGAATACCGCGGTGGCATCCTCATCCAAAGCTTTTTTGATACGCTCGATGCAGGTGGGAAGATATACTTTTCCTCCGAAGTTGCAGTACTCATCGTAGAGCAGCAGCTCCGGCTTATAGGCGGTCATCATACCAAGGCTTATTCTGGCCATGCTTCCCGTCGGCAAGCTCTTGACCGGGTTGTCTATTATTCCCTTGAGGTCGGCGAACTCGATGATATCCTCCTCAACCGCCTCCAGCTTTCCTTTGGGCCAACCCAGGATATATGATCTCTGGCGCATGTTTTCACGGCCCGTAAGTTCTCCCTTGAAACCGTACTTGTGATCGAAGATCAAGGTAGGCTCTGCCTTGACTCTTACTATGCCCTCCGTGGGCTTGATCATTCCGGACATGAGTCTCATGGTGGTGGTCTTGCCGGAGGTGGCGGTTCCGATTATGGCCACCTTCTCGCCTTTTCTTATCTCAAAAGAAACGCCCTTTAAGGCATGTATGGTATCACGGGTGTCCTTTCCAAACAAGCCAAACATCACCCTCTGGTGATTGGACTTGAAATTCTTGTAGTCCTTCTTCACATCCTTGAAGGCGACGATGACCTTGCGATTATCCTTTTCAGGCGTTAAATCTAATTCAGTTTTATTTGCGATATCATTCATGGTTATCTCTCATCTCAGGATCAAATGATCTCCGGAAGTACCCTTCTAAGTCTATGATAGAGTGCCAGTGCCAAAACTGTCAGTACCGAAAGCACCAGCGTGAAAGCTCCCAGTCCCTTCATGTTTTCCCAGAACCACATGTTATAGCAGATGCAGTTTCTGTAGCCCTCGATCAGATAGGTGATGGGGTTGAAGAGGAACATCAGCGGGTCTCTTCCTTCCGCTCTTGAGTTGAAGAAGATTCCCGAGAGCCAGAAGAATGCCGGTCTGATGGATCTGATGAAGTTCAAAAAATCCGCAGACAGCACCGTGCAAAGTCCCGTAAGCAACGACCATACATAGGCAAAGATATACATGAGTATGGTGTAGAAGGGAATCTGCAGCCAGTAGATGGTAGGCTTCACGCCGGATAAGGTCGCCATGATCACCAGGAATCCCACCATGAAGAAGTGGTTCCAGAGAGCCGCCGTGCCCGGGATCATGGGAATTACCAGAACCGGATAGTTGGCCTTGAAGATCAGCGTCTTGTTCTTTTTGAAGCAGGCGCCTCCTCCCAGAATGGCTTTTGACAGATAGAACCAGGCGAAGATGCCCGTAGCCAGCCAGATGATATATGGGCAGACTATGCCGTCGATATCCTTGGCGTGTCTGATTCCCAGAGTTATGGCAACGTAAAACATGCCTACGTACATCATGGGCTTCAGAATGTTCCAAATCCATCCCAGATCCGTGCCGCTGTTGTTCTTAAAGAAATCAACCTTGGCGGTCATGAAGATCCTTGGGAAGTACTCTATGTTCTGTTTTACAATGTTCGCAAAAGACCTAAATACTCTGAACAATATGTCTTCTCCTCTTGATTATTTGCTCTTGTTGGAGCCTCTGGTCGCTTCGTCGATGAACTTCTGCATTACGAAGCGTCTGCCCTGATTCTCCTTGGTTCTCTGATTGAGGTAAGGAGATTCAAGGATACGGTTACCGGGCATGATATTAGCCTCGATGAGAACAGGACCGTCTACGGATACAGCTACGTCCCAGCCTGTGTAACCATCGATGAGCTTGCCGGCTTCTATGACGAATTTCTTGACCTCATCGAACATGGGTATCTGGAAACCTCTGAAGGTAACTCCGGTATCCGGATGTTCAGCATAGTACTTGCCGTCCAGGTCTCCGCCGTCGGTTGCGACCTTGCCGGTTTCTATATCGATACCGCAGACCATGCCGCCGCTGGAGGTGTTGTCGACTACGGAATCTCCTCTTCCTACTCTCAAAGCAGCGTAAGCGATGTCGAACTGTCTCTCTTCGCCGGTCTTCTTGTTAGCTGCCTTGGAGATGGTGACCATTCTGATGGTGTTTACGGAGTTGGGATTAAGTCTGGCCATTTCAGGATGCTGGATTACAACGCCTTCCAGGATGCCTCTTCCCAGTCCGTGAATCTCCTCGTAGACCTTCTCTATATCGTCATCGGTGAACTTGAACATGGTGACTCCCAGGCCGCCGTTTCCGTTCATGGGCTTGTAGATGACCTTGCCGTCATCACCGAACATCTTCTTGAAATCCTCCAGGGAAACTCTGGTATTGATGCACCAAGGTCTCTTCAGGAAGTCCTTGAAGTGATGGCATGAGAGCTCTTTGTTAAGCAAAATATCCCTGTAGTAAGGGTTCTTATCGTAGTAGCTTGAGAGAGCATTGGAGACCTTCTGTGTGAAGTACTTGATCTGGTCTTCCTCGTCGATCTCCCAGAATCTAAAGGCATAGTAATCCTTGGTGGTAGCACCGCAGTATGCCTTGGATTCAGCCAGTTTCTCCTTGGTTTCCTTGATGGTCCAGCCAGCTGCTTCAGCGATCTCCTTGAGCATCTGATGATTCTTGTTCTCATGAGTGCTCTTTCTCATTTCCATGACCGCTTCATGCTGTCTGTATACCTCTTCCTGCTCTGAACCCGGGATCAAAAACAGTCCGCATCTTCTGTACTTGGCATAGCTGATGCCCAGCTTCTTTACGGTACGGTCTACGTTTCTGGTAGCCTTCTTCTTATCCCAGTGGCGGTACTGCATGCAGAGCTTGATGCACTGCTCCCTGTTCTTCTTGACCTGCTTCCTGTGGTTAAGTATCTTCTTGTACTCAGCCGCCTGCTGATCCTCGGGAATCTTATAGAATTCAAGATTCTCATATTCCTTAAGGCTCATGCCCGTCAGTTCCTGTGTTTCTTTTATTTTCTTTATGGTCTCCATACGACCCCAACCAGCCTTTTCGGCTATGCGATTGACTCTTTTGGTCTTGTTAACGAGACCCTTTACTTTGCTCTTTAAACTCATTGCACCGTTCCTTATTTAAACAAAAATATAATCTATTATATTATACGATAAAAATGCGTCTTTTTCAACCATCAATTGGCTTGGGGGCCAAGGCCGCCCCATCATACAAAAAACCCCAGCGCATGCTGGGGTCTCCTGCAAATTTGACGTGTCTCTTTGATATTATCTCTTTGAGAACTGAGAAGCTCTTCTGGCCTTCTTGAGACCATATTTCTTTCTCTCTTTCATTCTGGGGTCTCTTGTTAAGAAACCAGCAGCCTTAAGGGTAGCTCTGTA
>JAEEGL016286234.1_pt1 | contig 10945 bp, 7 predicted proteins | sample 9134231 | NCBI WGS metagenome assembly JAEEGL01 (sample SAMN16246548, study PRJNA631951) | gut metagenome | biome: gut microbiome; feature: rumen; material: fiber-attached | host: Bos | place: Iran: Karaj | collected 2018-10 | reverse complement strand
GTTAGAAAAATAATAAGCCAATTAAAAAATAAATCTTTTATTAAACGTGTTGGCTCAAATAAAAACGGTTATTGGGAAATAATCAAATAATATTTATCCGCTACTTTATTAGCTACTAAAAGTAGCTAATAAAAAAAATTCATAGTATCTTTTTTTCAATTCCTAATTCCTATGTGCTCTGTTGCTCTACGCTTTCAATTCTTCACTCCTAATTCCTAATTCGCCAAGCTTCGCTTGGAACCTACCACTTACCACCCAAACACAAGAGCCGTAGGCTCTATTTTTAAAATAAAATATAAATGGCAATAGCCTACTTTTGACGAATTTGCACGAAATAGAATATAAGAGTATGGAGATAACGTAACCTAAAATTTATTTTATAACTCATTCATAGGTTAGCACGAATTTCTTTCTAGAACTCCATAAGGTTTGATATTAGATTCGATTGATTTTTTATATGAGTCGACAAGGAAGAGCATACTCCAAAGCGAGTATTTACAAAGATTATCCAACACTTTGCATGGGAACTGTCAGCATAGCCGAAAGAGAAGTAATACCTTACAAACAAAAAAAAACGAATTATTAATTCAATACCCCAACCCTTTTATTATTAATTATTAATTGTTAATTCTTTAAATTCAATAACCTTCTAACAATCTCTGCCAAAGCCCTCATTACCCTACTCCTTAATTTTATTACCAACTAAATTATCATACAAGATTGGTAATAAATTCTATAATCTGATCTAACTTGTTTAACTATTATCATAGACAGCTTTAGTTGCTGTCCCACTTTCTACAAACCGCGACTCTTCTCTCAATTCTCATTTCTTGGTTTAATGAAAAAGTAACTGCAATTTTTTTAAAGAAAAACAGGCTTTTTAGATATTTGTACAAAATAAAATATTTGCACTTATTATTTTGCATAACTAACTGCAACTTTTCTGATATTATTAAATTTTGATAAAACCTTATTAAAGTCTCTCTGCTAGCAAAGTTTGTTTGATTTGTGATTGCAGAACTAAACGCAATTTAAATTCGATTTACTTTTGCAATTAACATGCCCTGTTTATTCATTAAATCTATATTGATTTTGTTTTTTTCGTAGTTTATAATAATTTTTTATTAATAATTTTTGAGGAATAATTGGCTTAGGGGGCAAAACATGAGCGAATACAAACTCAAAGGAGTTATAAAAGAGATAACCAGCAATTCTAGTAACTATGATATTAGAATAACAGGAACAACTAATTGTTTCGCAAAATTTGACAATACAGAATTTAATTTATTATGGGATAGTTTAACAAAATCAGTTAAAGCAATAGAATTATCTCAAACATACCTAGTAGATATAAAAAATGAAGTCATGATTAATTTAATTAATGTTTGTTACGCCAACAGCAAACCCATCGAAGTATTTATAGAAGAAGATTTAACAGACTCCAATAATCCCAAATACACTATCAAATCTATCACTGCTTTATCAAATATTTAATATGAAAAAGTCATATTTCTATAACCGTCATTGCGAGCCATCTTTAGATGGCATGGCAATCTATAAAAATTAAATATTTAATTTTAAAAGTAAAAATCTATGCCCAACCCATATTGGCCAAAAACTCTAATATTTATCGGAGCAGGCAGCACAGCTCAACTTGGTAGCCCCCCAACTTTAAAACAGGGCAGAATGTTTAAAATTCTTGGTAAAGATGAAGATAGTAAGTCTTTGTCTGAAAGGGTAAACGAAGCTTTCGACTCTCCGAAACATAATCAAGCCATAACAGATTTGCTTTGTTGTTTGGGTGACAAATTAGTATCTAATCTTTATGATTTTACTGATAAAGAAAAAGCAGCAGCAAGGCATTTATTTCCTAAATTAAAAGAGAAAGAAAGGTTGGATTTGGTCAGACAACTCAGAGAAATATATGACTGGGATGCATTGAAAAAAATAATAAAGATAGTTCCTGGTTTTGACTGTGATGATTGTAATGATGCCATTTTTTTACTCGAACTTTTCAATATTGTTGATTTCCATATAAAAGACGGTCATGGTTTTTATACATCCCTCTCAGAAGAAGATTCTCCATTAGGTCATCAATACAAGTATTTTATTCCACCTCAGAGGCTTCATGACGCAAGAACCTGTATGCTGATGCTTATTAATCTTTTCTTTTTTTGCAAGTATCAAGATATGCTTTCTGATAAGGAAAAGAGGGAAAAACTCTCTGAATATTCTAGGTTTGTAGAAGGCCTTACTCAAGTTATGCAAAAAGAAGCCGCAGAAAAATATAATAAAGCTATTGCCGTTTCAAGAGATTACTATCTTTTTCCCTATTCTATAATTTCTTTAAACTATGACCCAATATGGCTGTGGCTCTATTTTGTTAATCAGAAAAAAGCAAACGAAAATTCTCGCTATGTAGGAGTACCAGCTAAACCTATAAAGCTATTTAATGATTTTGGCACTTTTATGGGTATTAGAGAAATAAATGATACTGACTCTGTATTTCCAAGATTCCCTTTTAATGAATCGGTTGTTCAACGTATAAACGATTCCAACCATATTAGTGACAGAGTGGTTAGATTAGGCAAATTCTTTTTTCCACATTGTTGTTGCTGTATAAGGGAATGTAGAAACTGTGGAAAAATGGTAATGGCAATGGGGGAAAGCTTTGACCTATTTTCTGAATCTGTTTTGCCAAATCCTATTATTCCTGCTTTTCAAAAGTCTAAAGCTCGCTCTGAAAGAGAAAAGAAAGCTTTTGAAAAAGGCAGACCAGATACTATAGAGTGCCCTTTCTGTGGAAATCTTACTTATGCTTCTGATAACCCTCTTATAATGCAGACAAGCTTTAAAGGCAATCACCCACCATTTATTGAAGAAATTCAGAGAGAAGCCAAAGTTAATATTGAAAACGCAGACCATATTGTAATGCTTGGATATAGCCTTCCTCAAGATGATATTGTATGGCGAACTATTATCGCTACAAGAAAAGCAAGACTTCATAAATCTGGGAACAAGAAATTGCTTTGTTCTATTATAACAGGCTATGGCGGACCAAACAGATGGATTGTTGGTAAAAACGATATAGAGGCTCTAATAAATGAATGTAAAAATAATGAAGATAGATCTACAAAGTATTCAATAGAGACAGTAAAGCAAGCTATAAGTATCTTCGGAATAGAAAACATTCGTGTCTATGTCGGCGGTATTCCTGACTTCTGGACCAAATACCATGGTTCCCTCGAAGACCGAGCTAGGGATATGATTAACCCTGATTGGAAAATAATATTATGAATTTATTTATAATTGGAAATGGATTCGATATTGCTCATAACTTGCCAACTAAATATTGTCACTTTAGAGATTATTTAGTTAAGTTATATAATATAAAATCAGATGATAATAACTTAGAATTGTTATATTTAAATGAAAATAAAGTAAATAAAAATATAACTAATGAAGATAAAGCAAAAATAGCAAAAGTTATAGTAAAATATATTGATGATATTGCTAAATTTAATGGTGATAATTGGAGTAATTTTGAAGATTATTTAGGGAAAATAGATTATAAAAAGTTCTTAAATAATTGTAATTATCCCATAAATGATGATTTGGAAAATAAAGCAATTAGTTTAGCTATGTGTTTTAAATACTGGCTTTTTGTTTTTTTAGAAGATTGGATAAAAACCATCAAAATAAATAAAGTAAATAAATTTGGATTTGAAAAGTATATTAACCCTAAAAGTGATTATTTTTTTTCTTTTAATTATACAAAAGTCTTAGAGGATTTATATAGTTGCGAGAATGTACTACATATACATGGTTGTATAGACAAAGAATTAAATCAAGTTAAAGAATTATATTCAAAACCATTAAAACATAAACTTATAATTGGTTTTTGTAAACATAATAAGTTTGTAAAAGAAAACTTAGATTTAAAAGATGATAAAAATTTTTTCTTATCTGTATTTATGGAGTTAGAGAAAAAAGTAAAATATATTAAAGAGTATTATCAAGATTATTTTTCAGAAATTCAAAATACCAATATAAACACAATTTATTCCTATGGATTTTCTTTTTCTGAAGTTGATTTGCCATATATAAAAAAGATTATAAATTCTATCAAAATAAATAAGTGGTATCTCAACAAATTCTCTTATTACAATAAAAAGGAACTTAGACGCATAAAACAAATTTTGAAAAGTTTTGGTTTTAAAGGGAAAGTTCGTAAATTTCATTGCTAATTCTATGTAAATACCTTCCTAACCATTTATTTTAATTTTATAAAAAGGAGCATCCAAAGAATTATAAATGGTTTGTCTGAAGCCAATGTAGATATAATAGAATGTGGTTTTCGTACTCTTAAAGAATCATTTGAAAAAGACAGAAGTAAATATAACTCATTGCTAAAAATCGTTGATTATTTACCTCAAAAACGTAATAACCAGCTATATGTCTGTATGATTAACTATGGAGAATATTAAGCATGGTCAATGCTATTTTCTGACCGTAGAAATATTTTTAGCAGAGTCTTTTACTCTTTTTCTGCACTGGTCTTCATTAAAAGACACATCTAGTGTCCAGTGCAAAGAATCTTCTATTTCCCAGTGATCTCTGATAGCATTTTGAATTTTTCAAGTTCTTTAACACAACTGCTTATATAGCATATCTATCATCAGTGCTTTTTATTTATATCCTTAGGTGGCTCCAGAAGAATAAAAAACTTTCAAAAAAAATTTCCCTTTTTATTGATCTTTTTCAACCATAAAACAAAGCACAAACTAGAATCCTGTCTACAAAAAAATAAAAAGTTTATGTTTGCTGTTTTGTTCACCAATTGAACTTGTCAATTGTTTATGCTATAATTCGATAAATTTAACATAAGCTTCTATCGAATGATTATTAATTACAACTTTTTATTCTTATTTCTACCAATGGTTTTCCTTTTCTACAAGTCGTCTGAAGTCAGTTCAAACGCGAAACATTTTAAGGTCAAAAAGAGCTTAAAGAATAGGATTAAACATGATTTGTAATTTCTAAGGTATAGTTTTAAAGGAGTATTAAATGTATAAAAAACCGTATGTAATAGCTGAAGCTGGCTGTAATCATAAAGGGCAAATGGAAATAGCCCACGATTTGATTAGAGTAGCTGCTTTTTATTGTAAAGCAGATGCAATAAAGTTTCAAAAAAGATGTCCCAAGGAACTACTTACGCCAGAGCAGTATAACGCTCCACATCCTAATCCTGCTAATTCTTATGGTAAGACATATGGAGAACATAGAGAATTCTTAGAATTTACTGTTGAACAACATGCACAGTTGAAAAAATGGTGTGAAGAATGTGGGATTACTTACTCTACATCTGTTTGGGATATGACTAGTGCTAAAGAAATTGCTTCTTTGAAACCTGAATATATCAAAATTCCCTCAGCCTGCAATAACAATTTTAATATGCTCCAGTGGCTATGCGATAATTACAAAGGAGAAATTCAGCTTTCTTTTGGAATGACAACTCATGAAGAAGAAGAACAAATTGTTCAATTATTTGAAAAGAACAATAGAGCAAAAGATTTAGTCCTTTATAACTGCACTTCTGGTTATCCCGTTCCTTATAAAGATGTTTGTTTATTAGAAATTGTTAGAATGAAAGAAGCTTATGAAAATCGAGTAAAAGCAATTGGTTTTTCTGGCCATCATTTAGGAATTGCCGTTGATACTGCTGCATATACTCTTGGAGCAAGTATAATAGAACGTCATTATACTCTAGACAGAACTTGGAAAGGCACTGACCATGCTGCTTCACTTGAACCTGATGGAATAAAAAAATTAGTTCAAAATCTGAATAATGTATATCAAGCTTTAACTTATAAGTCTTCTGAAATTTTGCCAATAGAACAAGTTCAGCGGGAAAAGTTGAAATATAGAAATAGAGACTAAATAAACTCTTATTGTTTATTATTTGTAATTGATAACCTGTTATGGATGATATAAGAAAAACATTCCTCTAGCTTTTGCCTATACCCTTTCATACAACTTAATTAAAACATCTTCAAGGAGTTGCCTTAGAAAATGGATTTAAAATTATATTCAATAGAAAAAGATAAAAGTATAATTGAAGCATTAAGAAAAATTGATTTCAACAGAAAAGGTTTTCTTATTGTTGTTGATGAAAACTTAAAGGCTATTGGAACTTTAACAGATGGTGATATTAGAAGAGCTTTTATTGCCGGGAAAAAAATTAATGACCATATAGATGATATTTTTACCCAACAATTTAAATTTGTTAGAACTAGCGATGAACTAACTTCTGTTATCAATCTTTTCAAAAGTGAAGCTGTTAAATTCTTACCAATTCTAAATTCAGATTCAAAACTAATTAATATTATTACAAAAAAACAGATGCATAGTCTTTTATTACAAGACATACACGCTGATTTAAGCTATGACTTTTTCAGCTTAGATGAAAATATAATTGAATACGAAATCTTTGAAAGACCCTGGGGATTCTATAAAACTACAGTTTTAAACGAATATTTTCAGTCAAAAATTATAAGCATAAAACCTGGGCATAAATTAAGCCTTCAATCTCATAACCATAGGGAAGAACATTGGATTATTGCTCATGGTTGTGGGCAAATTCAGGTAGATAAATCATTTATTGAAGTCAGATGTGGAAATTCTTTATTTATTCCAAAAGGTTCAAAACACAGAATAATAAACACTGATAGCAAAGAAAATCTGATAATAACAGAGGTTCAAATAGGTGATTATTTTGGTGAAGATGACATTATCAGATATGACGATGATTATGGAAGAATAAAAAAATGATGTTAGCTAAGATATTTAATAAATGCCTAAATAAAATCAAATCAATTTACAAGAAATATTATGATAAAAAAACAACGAAAGTCTCTGAATTATCTGTTGCCGATTTATATTTTATTCACACACATAATGGAGAATTTTTAAGATTTGATACAATAGTTCGTTATATAACTATTGAACGTTATTTGAATAATCACAAAAACCCCTTTGATCTTTATTCTAAAATGCAAAATTTAAGAAAAGGCGATGGTTACTCAGATTATTCAATAGAAAAATTTAAACAATTATTAGATTCTTATATAAAATTTGGATATAATAATAATTCAAAAATATTGCTAGATAAAAATTTAAATTTAGTAGATGGCTCTCATCGTTTTGCTCTTGGTTTATATTTTAATACAAAAACGATTGTAGCACAAATACTTAATAGAGTCCAATTTGTAGAATATTCTCTTGACTGGTTCATATTGAACAATTTTACAAAAGATGAGATAGAACTATTAAAAGAAAAAGAAAAAGAAATAAGAAATAGAATTCTAAATAACAATACTTTCTCTTGTGTTATTTGGTCCCCTGCAATAAAATATAAAACTCAAATATTAAATGATTTAAGTTACTATGGAAAAATTATTTCGGTAAAAGAGTACTCCTATAGACAGACAGAGTATAATAATATTGTTAGAGCAATATATGCTATTGATGACATAGAGAAATGGAAAATTGAGAAAAAAATTGAACATATGCAATATTTCTCTAGTAATCTTGTTGCAGTAGACATTATGATTACCAATCCTGATCTCAGACAAAAAAAACTTAATGGAATGCCATTGTCTAGATTAGGCGAAAGATTAAAAAAAATAATTAGAAGCAAATACAAAAATCAAATAGAGAATTATTATTATGATATAATAATGCATATTGGTGATAATTTTTATCAAAGCAACTATATGCATAATGTGCTTGAACCAGACATTAATTTCAATTTAATTTTACCTATTTTAAATAAATATAATTACGCATTAGTCAAAATTGATACTCCCAATATGCCAATTAAATTTCCTCTCAATATACCTGTCAGCAAAGACATAGACATTATTTGTTCAAAAAAAGACTTCAATGAAATAAAAGATGTTCTAATAAATTTTGCAAATTCTCATAAGCAATATTCTGTAAGAAAAATAGAAAATGTGAACAACATAAGAATTAGGATAGAACAGAATAATCATTTGATTATTCTGTTAGACCTTTCATCTTCAATGAAAGGTCTAACTGAATCATTTATAGATGAAGCTCTTACTAATAGAATATTAAAAAATGGATATTATATTTTTAATGATAAATATGAGTATATTGTTAGAATGGAAGAATTTAAAAGAAATCCTTATAAAAAACATCATGAATTTTACTTAAAGCTTCATTTGAAAGATTACGATAAAAAATTAGCAGAAAGATTTCTTAACTATAGAATAGAAGATTTATTGATCCCTTCAAAAAACAATCTTGATTTAGATTCTCAAAAACAAGTTGAAGAACAAATAGCATATTATTTAACTAATTACTCGATTGATAAAGAAAAAATAAGTCAATATATTTATTCTGACAAAGGAATAAACTGGGATAAGGTTTATTCTTTTGCATATCCTGTAATTGCTCCCAATGAGCCATTAAAAAAGATTAGATTATTATCTTTTATAAAAAATACATTAAAAAAATTATTAAATTAAGAATAATTTTCACAATAAAAATGGAGTATTTTATATGAACGTTGCATTTATACCTGTTAGAGGTGGAAGTAAATCTATACCTTTGAAAAATATAAAATTAATAAATGGCAAACCTCTTGTTTACTGGACAATTAGAGCAGCTTGTGGTTGTAAATATATTGATAAAGTATACGTTGCGACAGACAGTGAAAAAATAAAAGAAACGGTTGAAACAATGAAAAATAGATGCGAGAAAGAATTATTCTCCAAAACAGAAATCATAGGTCGTTCTGCCGAATCAGCTTCTGATACTGCTTCAACTGAATTTGCCATGTTAGAATTTGCCAGCCAATATGATTTTGATAATATTGTGCTAGTTCAAGCCACTTCCCCCTTGTTAACTAACACGGATTTAGATAATGGATTCAAAGCTTTTGCGGATAAAAATACAGACTCAGTTCTTTCTGTTGTAAAACAGAAGAGATTTCATTGGGCTAACAATAAAGAAGGATTTGCTCATCCCACCAATTATGATGTTTTTAAAAGGCCGAGAAGACAAGAATTTGATGGTTATCTTGTTGAAAATGGAGCTTTTTACATTACTTCAAAAAAAGATTTGATAAAAACTAAAAACCGTGTTTCAGGTAATATTAAAGCTATTGAAATGAACGAGGACTCTTTCTTTGAAATAGATGAACCTAGTGACTGGGTTATTATTGAAGCCTTAATGAAAAAAAACGGAATAACTGCCCCCAAAAATGATATTCCAGAAATAAAAATGTTTTTGACAGACTGTGATGGTTGTTTAACTGATGCAGGAATGTATTATTCTGAGTTTGGTGACGAATTAAAAAAATTTAATACTCGTGACGGAATGGGTTTCAAACTTCTTAGAGAAAAAGGCATACTTACAGGGATAATTACAGGCGAAAAAGTAGAACTTAATCGCAGACGTGCTGAAAAATTAAAACTAGATATTCTAGGTTTTGGTTGTAATAATAAAGTTGCAACAGTAAAAAAACTTTGCCAAGAATATAACATTCCATTAGAAAATGTTCTTTACATAGGCGATGATATAAATGACTTAGAAGTAATGAAAACAGTTGGTTATTCTTGTTGTCCAGCAGATGCAATGCAAGAAGTAAAAGAAATTGCAAAATATATTACCAAAGCTAAGGGCGGTGAAGGAGTTGTCAGAGAAATAACTAATATAATATTAAGTTAAAATCACAATTAATACAAAGGGTTATAAAACATAAGGTTTTATGGAAAAAAAGAATAATTCGTTAGCACTAAAAGCCAGTTTTTGGTATATTGTTTCATCTTTTATCGTAAAATGTATAAGAATCTTAGTTACCCCTATTGTCGCACGCATGATGACCAAATCAGAATATGGCATGGTAGCCACTTATGGTTCATGGCATGCTATGATTATTATCTTTTTTTCATTAAACCTAACCTATAGCGTAGGAAGAGCAAAACTTGATTTTCCAGAAAAATTGGATGATTACATAGGTTCATGCCAATTACTTTCAGCTGTAACTTCTTTTGTACTTATTTCATTTATTCTTTATTTTGAAGATTATTTTCTACCAATTTTTGGAATGAGCAAACTTTTTCTGTTGCTTCTTCTTATAAGTTTGTTTTTTGAACCAGCTATTGAATTTTTTCAAACTGGTTGTCGTTATAGATATCGATATAAGCAAAATATTGCTATTGCCATTTTTACAGCTATTTTAAGTCCCATACTATCAATCACTCTTATGAATCTTAATCCAGAACAAATGGCATTATATAGTATTGTTGGTTCTATGGTTCCTACTATTTTGATATCTTTGATTATTTGGTCAATCTCAATTTATAATAATAATCTACATTTTAATCTTGGATATTGGAAATATGCCTTAGTGCTTTCATTGCCATTGATATTCCATACTTTATCATTACAACTTTTGGCAATATCTGATCGTATTTTTATTTCAAAGATTTGTGGTGATGAATATGTTGGTTCATATAGCCTTGTTTATTCTTATGGTATTATCCTGCATTCAATTTCAAGAACAATTAATCTTGGTTGGTTACCTTGGTTTCATGACACTTATTTTGCAAATGATTATAAGCAAATTAGAGATAATGTAAGACCATTAGTGTTATTGGCTTGTTATATAAGTTTAGCTTGTGTTGCTTTTGCACCAGAAGCTATAATGTATTTGGGAGGAGAAAAATATATAGATGGAGTTTACTGTGTTTTACCAGTTGTTATTGCGGTTTTGTGCCAATACATATATGGTCACTATGTTAATATTGAACTTCATTTGAAAAAAACTAAGTTTGTATCATTTGGAACTTTTCTCGCCGCGACTATAAATATAGTTTTAAACTTAATATTTATACCAAAATATGGGTATATTGCT
>JAEEGL015198444.1_pt1 | contig 10945 bp, 7 predicted proteins | sample 9134231 | NCBI WGS metagenome assembly JAEEGL01 (sample SAMN16246548, study PRJNA631951) | gut metagenome | biome: gut microbiome; feature: rumen; material: fiber-attached | host: Bos | place: Iran: Karaj | collected 2018-10 | reverse complement strand
AGGGCTTTGGCGCAAAAGTGAGGAAAACTGGTGAAATGGGCGAAAAAGGCAAAAAACGCCGAAAAATGAGCGTTTTTATCTGGAATGGGTTTAAATAAGGGGTTTTTAGTTGAAAGTTGAAAGTTGAAAAGTGAAAGTTATTGCGAAAGGCCGATAAATAGGGAGAGAAACTGTAAGAAGTCTCCAAAAATTGTCAAAAAAAAGAAGAGTAATTATTTTTTTGATTTCTGTAGATTTTCGGAGGCCCTTCTTTTCAATGGGCGCAATATTTTTTGGCAAAGAACGGTGGGTTGGGGGATGATTTGTAAGAAACCTCCAAAAATTATCAAAAATAATAAGAATAATTTAATTGGGATTTCTGTTGATTTTTGGAGGCTTTCTTTTTGCTGTCTATCTGAACGAGTCGGTGAGCAGTTTGATCTCTATCTGCGGCGATATGCGCTCGTAGAGAATGTTATACACGGCATCGAGAATAGGCATGTTGACGTGCATGTGGCGGTTGATTTCCTTCATGCATTTGGTGCCGAAATATCCCTCGGCAATCATCTCCATCTCTATCTGTGCCGACTTCACCGAATAGCCTTTGCCTATCATCGTGCCGAATGTTCGATTGCGCGAGAAGTTTGAATAGCCCGTCACGAGCAGGTCGCCCAGATAGACAGAGTCGTAAACGTTGCGTTCGGCAGGGTTTATTGTCTGCAGGAATCGCGACATCTCCTGCACAGCGTTTGCGAGCAGCACGGCTTGGAAGTTGTCGCCGTATTTCAGTCCGCTGCAGATACCCGAGGCGATGGCGTAGACATTCTTCAGCACCGAGGAGTACTCAATGCCTATGAGGTCGTTGCTTGTCTTGGTCTTTATGAACTCCGACGACAGCACCTCGGTGAATGCCTGCGCTTTCTCTTGGTCGGCGCAGCCTACGGTGAGGTAAGACAGTCGTTCCATTGCCACTTCCTCGGCGTGGCTCGGACCTCCGATGCAGGCGAGATTCTCGTAGGGTACGTCGTAAGCGCGGTGGAAATATTCCGAGCAGGTGACGTTGTCATCGGGCACGATACCCTTGATTGCGGTGATGATAAACTTGTCGCGCAGCCGTGTCTTCACCTTCTTAAGATGGTTCTTCAGATAAGGTGAAGGGGTAACGAATACCAGGGTGTCGTAGGCTTTGATTATCTTGTTGATGTCGGACGAGAAGTATATCTCATCGACATTAAACCTCACACTTGTGAGGTATGCAGGGTTGTGCCCCATGCGACGGAAGTCTTCTATCCTGTCGTCGCGTCGCATGTACCATCCGATGTGGTGGGTGTGGCTCACCACTATCTTGGCTATCGCTGTTGCCCAGCTTCCGCCGCCGATTATAGCTATCCGTCCGCAGTTATACATTGTTTATGCTCGTGCTTTATCAATCCATTCCTGGAACTGTTCAACCTTCGGGTTTTCGAGTCCAAGCTTGTATTTCTTGTTCACTCCGCATACATCCATCTGCAGTTTCTGTGCTTTCACGTCGCGGATGTCCTGCACGAGATAATATCCTGCCTTGTTGAACAGTGGCACCCATTCTTCCGTCACACCGATTTCCTGCCATTCGGCTACGGTGCTCTTCGGTGCTTTCTTCTCAGGCTTCATCTGCGGGAAGAAGAGCACTTCCTGAATGAACGTCTTGCCTGTCATGAGCATCACCAGTCGGTCGATGCCTATGCCTATACCACTTGTCGGCGGCATGCCATACTGAAGTGCGCGCAGGAAGTCTTGGTCGATTATCATTGCTTCGTCGTCGCCCTTGTCGGCCAGTCGCATCTGCTCTTTGAAGCGCTCCTCCTGGTCGATGGGGTCGTTCAACTCTGAATAAGCGTTGGCCAGTTCTTTACCATTCACCATCAGCTCGAAACGCTCTGTCAGTCCAGGCTTTGAGCGGTGCATCTTGGTCAATGGCGACATCTCCATGGGATAGTCGGTGATGAAGGTAGGCTGGATGAATGTGCCTTCGCAGAACTCTCCGAAGAGCTCGTCGATGAGTTTGCCCTTGCCCATGGTTTCATCGACCTCCATTCCTTTCTCCTTGCAGAAGGCGCGTATCTCCTCTTCGGTCTTGCCATCGCAGTCGAATCCAGTCTTTTCCTTTATGGCATCGAGTATCGGCAGGCGTCGGTAAGGAGCCTTGAACGAGATGATGTTGCCGTCGATTTCGCGCTCCGGCTTACCGTTCACAGCCGTGCAGATGGTCTCCAGCAAGCGTTCTGTGAACGACATCGTCCAGTTGTAGTCCTTATACTGCACGTAGAGCTCCATACATGTGAACTCGGGATTGTGGTTGCGGTCCATGCCTTCGTTGCGGAAGTTCTTGCCAATCTCGTACACGCCTTCGAAGCCGCCCACGATGAGTCGCTTCAGGTAGAGCTCTGTTGCTATGCGCATGTACATGTCTTGGTTGAGCGCGTTGAAATGAGTCATGAACGGCCGTGCGCTTGCTCCTCCGGCTATCATCTGCAGGGTAGGGGTCTCTACCTCGGTGTATCCTGCCTCGTCGAGCACGCGGCGCATGGTGCGTATCACCGTTGCACGCTGCAAGAATGTTTCCTTTACGCCCTCGTTCACCACCAGATCGACGTAACGCTGACGGTATCTGAGCTCGGGATCGTCGAATTTATCGTATGCCACACCGTCCTTGTATTTCACTATCGGCAGTGGCTTGAGGCTCTTTGAAAGTAATTTGATTTCCTTGGCATGTACCGAAATCTCGCCCATCTGTGTGCGGAACACGAATCCGCGCACACCGATGAAGTCGCCAATGTCAAGCAATCGCTTGAACACTGTGTTGTACATTTCCTTGTCTTCGCCTGGGCATATATCGTCGCGGGTGATATATACCTGTATTCTTCCTTTCGAGTCTTGCAGTTCGGCGAATGATGCCTTTCCCATTACGCGGCGTCCCATCAGTCGTCCGGCAATGCTTACCTCGCGTGGCTCGGCCTCGTCACTGAAGTTCTCTTTAATCTCTGTCGAAAAAGCGTTGGTGACATACTCTGCTGCGGGATACGGTTCAATCCCCATCCGCCGCAGTTCATCAAGGCTTTGACGGCGTCCTATCTCTTGTTCACTGAGTTCTAAAACGTTCATAAAAAATTAAAATGTATAGTACTACGATGCAAAAGTACAACAATTTCCCGAAGTAGATTGCTTTTTAAATTATTTTATAATTATTCGGAGTAATAAAAGTTATAAAAATCGGAAAATTCTTTGGTGATTCGTAAAAAACGTGTAATTTTGCAGTCGGTTTTACGAAATAGGGGCGTAGCCCAGTTGGTTTAGAGCGCTGCAGTCACATTGCAGAGGTCATCGGTTCGAGCCCGATCGTCCCTACCATAGTTGAGAGGTTTTCTTATGAAGACTTCTCAATTTTTTATTTGCAGCCAGTTGTAATAAAAAAGACAAATCACAACGACTTGTTTAGCCGAGGATGATTTGTCTTTTTTGAATGTATTTATAAAGAATTCCAGCCTATCTAAAAACAGTTGGTAGAGTCGTAATCAATTCTATACGTCATTGATATAAATACCATGTTGCAGTGTATATTAGTTAACCCCGCAGACTGTGGTGGCGTGTTCTATGTCGCCATCGACGATTACTGTCATGACATAAGGCTTCGAAATGTCGGCAGTGGTGACCTTTATTTTGAGTTCATTCGTCTTTCCGAGGTCGATGTCCTGAGCCTTAAAATCGGTGTCGATGTTGAACGTACGCAGTTCAACACGATGCTTTCCCTTGCCGGTGAGTTTTATCGAAACATCATTGCCGTTCCTTTTTAAGGTAGCAAAATACAATCTCTCCTTTTTTGTGGATATGAGATATGTGGCCAAGGTGCCGAGGAAACGGCTGACAGGCTCCACCCATATCTCCTTATATGTGGCGTAGTTGGCACCATGCCAGAACGGCTCATCGTTGTTGTAGGAGTCGACTCCGACAGGCAGAGCGCCGACGATATTCTGTGTACAATAAACAAATAGCGGCGAGTAGTCGTAGCCTACTCCATACATCAGACTCTCGGTAAACGGATTGCGACCTAGTGTCCATTCCAATTGTTGCTGCACCAGTTCCATCCCTGCCTTGTCGCCAACCAATGCTGCTGCCTCGGCAAGTGCCCATGATGTGGACAGATGACAGTTGGTGCTGCCGTGGAAACTATAGTTGTCCCACACAGGGAACGTACGTATGGCATAATTGTCGGAGAGTCGAGTACCGGCTTCATATTGCTTTAGATAGTAGTTTGGCTTTCCGTTTGCCGTTGCCATTTTCTCCATATCGGAGCGGCGTAGCACGCAGTTGGGCACGAGGTTGAAAGGTGCTGAGTTTATGCTGCCACGCTTCATAAAATACTCGCAGTAGATTGCCGCTGCAGAATACCATGTCATCCAGTCGCTCTCGTCGGGGAATATTTGACAAAGAGTGCTGAGGGCAATCATGATTGTCTCGTCGAATGCAGCGTGACTATTGCGTATGATGCTCTGCCGGCTGTTGTCGTTGTAGAAATAGCCTGTTATTGTAATGCCATCCTTGAATTCCTGCTCCTGTGAACCGACCAATAATTGTCCGAAATGCAGTGCTGCCTCCTTGTATTTCTCGTCGCCATACTTCTTGTAGAGCATTGCCGAAGCTGTCGCTCCCCATGCCGATTCCTGATACGATGCCGTGCTCCAGTCGTCGCGGGCATCCATGGCATGCTGCCAGTTGTCGACTGCCGCATCGGCGAGTTCTTTCTTTCTACCGCTTAGCTGTTTCAATTTGTCTGCAGCCATCATGAAGACCACTGTGCCTTGGAAGTTTTCCCATGTGTTCAGTACGGCCTGCGCCTTCACGTCGTCGTAGTTGCCCATGATGTTGTCAGAGTAAATGCGTTGCGTTACCCAACTGATGTGACGTCCGTCGTGGAATCGTGTCTTCAACAGCCACTCCACGCCCCACGCAGCTTCGTCGGCAATTCTCTTAGCCAGGGCTCCTTTGTTCTCCACGGCATCGATGCATCGCATCAGCGCCAGACATCCGTCAGCAGTGCGCCAGAAACCTTGAGACAGGTCGCCGGCATCGTGCCATCCACCGTTTATAGGTTTCGTCTCGTCGTCATAGAATCCCTGCATGTCCTGATGACAGACACTGTGAATGCCAGGCACTTCGTATCCGCAGCGCTGGCAATAATAGAAGTTAAGCGCGCTGAACAACGGATGCAGCCACACATCTTCGGAAATCTCAAACGGCCGCGACTGTGCATCTCCGCATTTTAAGATGTACGTTCCGGGGGTATTCCATTCTGTGAAGTCGAGGATAGTGAAATCGTTTCCTTTGTTCGACGATTTTGTTGCAGTACCTGTGTAAACAATCCTGCCCTTATCATCGAGTAAGAAGAATGAACCGCTCTTTTTGTCTGGATGGAAAAAGTCGCCTTTGTCGGCATGTGTGAGAGCAATCTTCTTGTCGGCAGGACGGTAACCGATGTGTGAGAAGGCGAAGTCGCCATCGTCGATGTCCCATCCCGAATAATTGTCGGGTTTTACTTTCTGCACCTCTATTCTGTCAAAATCGATTGTCACGTATTGCTCGCCCATGTCGCGGTCATAGCCGATGCAGGTTTGGTATATCATGAGGTTGCGCACCTCAGACCGCCGCATATAGTCAATATCCCAAAACACGTTTACCCACTCACCTTGAGGAATATCGATGTTCATCTCGCGGCCTGGAGTAAGTGTTTCCTCGATGTTGTCGCCTTCGACAAGATCAATGGAGAAATGTACGTTCGGGTTTTTCGATGGATGTATATACACCCATGCTGATATTCGATTGTATTCAGTCCAATCCTGAGGTTTGTCGAACTGCATCTGTATGAATGTCTCGCCCCCTTGCTCACCGCCGAACGAACCCCATGGTGTGCGTTGCGAAACTATGTATGCGCTGTCCAGCAGCGAGTTGTGAAATCGCAGGGCACGCTTGCCATCCTTGCTGTGCTCGCTCGTGTACGACAGTTGCGCACCTCCCATGCCCACACTCCATAGGCTGTCACCCTCCATATCGTCGATAAGTCTCGATGCCAGTACTGCTTTTTTCTCCCACTTGGCGATAAGCGAATTATCGACGCTTGGTTTAAGAGGGAACGGTTGGTTGAACTCTTTATTCTGGCTTTGACTGCAAGAGCATAAAATGAAAACGATGACCGCCAAGGCCGATGAGATATTTTTCATAATTAGAAGTAGGATGTTTTAGCAGTTGATTGTATCGTCTTGTATAAAAATATGTGTTTCTTTATTAATGATGCCGTTCATATAAAAGCCTACATGCTCGGCAGTGTTGCCGAGATGTAGTGCCTTTTGTGTCAAGAGTGTCGGATGATTATTTTGAGAATTCCTTCCCTGGCATGATGCATAGCCCGACAATCTCGCCAGTGCGCAGATAGTTGAAGCGTGGCTCAAAGAGTATGGGCTTCACCTTGGCATAGTCCACCTTGCCTTTCTCGTCGAGTTTGTCCTCCTCCACGTAGGTGTTTTTCACCTTGCAGATGAGCAGATTCATGCCATGCTGTGTGTAGGTGTCGAGCAGTTCGCACTCCATCACCACGTCGGCGTCGTTGATTATCGGTGCTCCCAGCTCGCCCTGCGTCCACTCAAACACCTCGCTCTTGTCCACTTTCTTTCCGCTCACAATGCCCACATAGTCGGCTCGCTGAAGAGTCTTGTCGTTGGTGAGCGCAATGCTCAGCACCTTGTTCTCGTTAATACCACGGCAGGTGTAGTGCGACGGGGTTACGCTGAGTGTCACGATGTCGCTGTCGCCGATGCCTATCCATGCCACTTCAAACCATGCCGGCTTTCCTTTAACCATAGCACCCACGACAACTATCGGGGTGGGGAAGGCGGCATTGTATTTGCCAATGTTCTTCTTCATTATCGATGTATGATAGTTTGATGATTTATTCTCCGTAAATCTCTGCAAGAGTCTTTCCGAGACGTTCGCCGCGCAGGTCGCAGTCGACAATCTTTCCCTCGGGGTCGAAGAGTATCGATGCGGGTATGCTTTGTATTCCGTAGGTTGTTGCTGCGATGCTCTGCCAGAACTTCAGGTCGCTGAGGTGAATCCAGTTGAGCTCGTTCTTGGCGATGCACTCCTTCCATTTCGTGCCGTCGCGGTCGAACGACAATCCCACGATTTCAAATCCCTTTGGGTGGTATTTCTCGTAGTTTGCCTTCACATTCGGCATCTCCGCCATGCATGGCCCGCACCATGATGCCCAGAAATCGACGAGCACATAGTTGCCTTTGCCTACATATTCGCTCAGCTTGTGCGGCTTACCGTCAACATCGTTTTCCTCAAGATCCTTGTACATCGACCCCGGCCGGCGTGTCTCGAGCGACTTCAGCATGCGCTCAGCCCCCTTCGTGAATGGGTGCTTCAGATAAGGAGCGCCGCTCTCGAGCAATGCCTTCAGCTGGTCGTACTTTAGACCATATTGTATATTGCTCAATATGATTGCTGCCACGTTGTTCTCTTTGTTCTTCTCAATCAGTTGGATGCACTCACTGCAATCGCCACTCTGCTCTGCCTTCACTATTGCCTGCATAGCCTCGGTGAGGTGATCGTTCAGTTCTCCTCCGGTGGAAATGTCGGTATTCATGTCGATGGTAATCTCTTCGGCATCGACAACAAAGAAGCTCTGCATGCGATTCTCCACGTCGATGACAGCATAGATGTCGCCCCGCTGTCCCTCGCCGCTCAGTGTGAACTTGCCATCAGTCACATCTGCCATCTTTGCTGCTTCGCCAAGCTGGCTGTGCACAGCAAGGGTATTGAGCCATGCAACCTGCTTTGTCTTCTCGGTGGCAACACCTTTCACCGTGAACTTCATCTGTGCTGACATTGCTACTGCTGCAGTCAGCAATATAGCCATCGTAAATAGTCTTTTCATCTTGTTTTCGTTTTAAATGTGTGAATTCAGACGCAAAAATACTATATTTTCCACGAGAAATGCACTTCTATTAATTTTTTTTAGTAATTTTGCGCCCGGAATTTGGTTGTTCCACATTAAATAATTAACCAGGGGTGCTTGCTAAACCCCCTTTATCAAAACAAGAAAATGAAGAAAGATTCATCATCGGTGAGCATGCTCTTCATGATTATGGGTGTGCTTTTTTGTGTTTGCCTGATATTGGCAAACATCTTGGGAACCAAACAGATAGCTCTTGGTTCTATTTCGGTTACGGGCGGACTGCTCGTGTTTCCTATCTCTTACATCATCAATGACTGCGTCAGCGAGGTATGGGGATTCCGTCGTGCTCGTTTCCTTATCTGGCTGGGATTCGTTATGAATTTCTTCTTTGTGAGTATCGGAGCACTGTGCGACGCCATTCCGGCAGCACCATACTGGCATAATCACGAGGGCTTCCACGCTATCTTCGGCTTGGCTCCGCGCATTGCAGCCGCGTCGTTCATGGCATTCCTCTGCGGCAGTTTTGTCAATGCCTATGTCATGAGCAAGATGAAGTTGCGCGATCATGGACGCCGATTCACGGTCAGGGCGATATGGAGCTCCATACTGGGCGAATCGGTCGATTCGTTGATATTCTTTCCACTCGCTTTCTATGGAATCATTCCTCTCGCCGAACTGCCGTGGCTTATGCTCTGGCAGGTGATTCTTAAGACTGCATACGAAATTGTCGTTTTGCCTCTTACGGTGAAGGTGGTGAAGGCCGTGAAGCAGATGGAGGGGGTTGACACTTATGACGAAGGTGTCAATTATAATGTATTTAAGGTATTTAGTATTTGAGATATGAGCGATACACGTAAAAACGAAGGCTTGAAGGCTCTTGGGGCAGAGTCGAAATATTCCGATAACTATACCCCCGAGGTGCTTGAGACTTTCGAGAACAAACATTCCGAGAACGATTACTGGGTACAGTTCAACTGCCCTGAGTTCACCACTCTCTGCCCGATAACAGGGCAGCCGGATTTTGCGGAGATTGTGATAAAATATATCCCCGACGTGCGCATGGTTGAAAGCAAGAGCCTGAAGCTCTATTTGTTCAGCTTCCGCAACCACGGCGACTTCCACGAAGACTGCGTGAACACCATCATGAAGGACCTTATACGCCTTATGGATCCCAAGTACATCGAGGTTCTTGGTCTGTTCACCCCGCGTGGAGGAATAAGCATACATCCTTTTGCCAACTATGGCCGTCCTGGCACACGTTATGAACAACTTGCACAACACAGATTTGATAACCATTAGACTTTAAAACTTATGAAGGCGAGGAATTTCTTCTTGATATTCATAGTTGCACTTTTCGTCGCCATATCGGTATCGGCACAGACAGAGCGCAAGAAAGTCGCTGTCGTTCTTAGTGGCGGCGGCGCAAAGGGTATGGCCCATATCGGAGCATTGCGAGTGATTGAGCGCGCAGGCATTCCTATCGACATCATCACCGGCACCTCAATGGGCTCAATCGTCGGCGGACTCTATTCTCTCGGCTACGATTCCGAGCGTCTCGACTCCATGGTACGTTTGCAGGACTGGGCTCTGTTGCTCTCCGACAGGCAGAGTATGCGTAGTCCGTTCCTCAATGAGCGCAGGATGCAGAACACCTATGCCTTGTCGAAGACATTTATCTTGGATGACAAAGGTATAGCAAGCAATATGGGAGGAGTCATAGAAGGTAAGAACCTTGCCCGACTCTTCGGTGCCCTTACCGCAGGAATACCCGATTCGGTTGATTTCAATACACTTCCGATTCCATTTGCATGTGTCGCAACAAACATAATCGACAACACCGAGTACGACTTCCATAGCGGCTCACTTGCCGAGGCTATGCGTGCCAGTATGTCGATACCTGCAGTGTTCACACCTATTAGAAAGGGCGATATGCTACTTGTTGACGGCGGTTTGCGCAATAACTATCCTGCCGACATCGCAAAGCAGATGGGTGCCGATGTGATTATCGGTGTCACCGTGCAGGGCGCTCCGAAGACTGCCGACGAACTGAAGTCGAGTGCAAGTGTGCTTGGGCAGATCGTCGATGTGAACTGTAAGAACAAGTACGACGAAAACCTTGCCATGACAGATGTCGCCATCCGAGTGAATACAAAGGGCTATTCGGCAGCCTCGTTCACTCACGTAGCCATCGACACCCTTATCCGCAGGGGCGAAGAGGAGGCAATGGTTCATTGGGATGAGTTGATGGAACTGAAGCGACAGATCGGTCTTCCCGACGACTACCGCCCCGAGCGCTTGCCCATGCCTGCTGGTTCAATGGTATTGCCTGAGCCTGAAGACAACGACAATACTCATTATCACATTATTAAGGGTAGTCTCGGGTTGCGCTACGACTCAGAGGAACGTGTGTCGATGCAAATGTTGGGACAGTGGATGCCAGCAGGAAAGCCGTATGGGTTCGATGCAATGCTGAGGCTCGGAAAGCGAATCAAGGCCGAAGGCGGCTTTAATTATTTTCACAAAGGTCGCAATGCTTCTCGATTGTCGTATTCGTTCCTTCAGGCCGACCTCGACGTCTTTAACAAAGGCAGCCGTGTCTTCAACCTCCGCTATGGCAAGCATACCGTCAACCTGGCGCTGAACTTGTTCGACCTGCGCAATTTCAATATCACTTTCGGAACGCGTTTCGACTATTATCACTATGTAGATGTACTTGTTGACCGTAACACTCAATACGAAGTGGGTGATGTCACCGACGAGCATCTGTTGAGCTACTTCGGTCATGTCGACTACAACTCAGAGGATAATTGGACATTCCCTTCGCGCGGTGCGAAATTCGAGGCAGGCTATGAGTACCACACTGATAACTTCGTGAAATATGCTGGTCATGTGGGCCTCACTGACATCTATGCCATGTGGCGTATGTCGTTCCCGATTACCAGTCGTTTCTCTATCCAACCAATGCTTTATGGTCGT
>JAEEGL014584366.1_pt1 | contig 10945 bp, 3 predicted proteins | sample 9134231 | NCBI WGS metagenome assembly JAEEGL01 (sample SAMN16246548, study PRJNA631951) | gut metagenome | biome: gut microbiome; feature: rumen; material: fiber-attached | host: Bos | place: Iran: Karaj | collected 2018-10 | reverse complement strand
GTCGTTGCTGACCTTGTCGGTCTCTTTCTCTTCGGGGGTGTCCTCGATGAGGCTCTCTGCCGGCTTCTCTTCCTCTACTTCGTCTGTCAGCATTTCCTCGGCTGTGAGGTGCTCGTTGCCTAATGGTATGGTGACGATAAACTCGCAGCCCTTGTTGTCGGAATTGTTGCGTGCCACAATGCTGCCGTGGTGCAGTTCTACCAACGAGCGCGTCAGGTCGAGGCCGATGCCCGTACCGATGTTGCGGTCGTTGACGCTTGACGGTGACTGATAGAAGCGTTCGAAGATGCGATCCAACTTGTCTTCGGGAATCTTCTCGCCATTGTCATAGATGCTGATAGATGCCTCTTTGTCGTTGGCAGTCAGACGGATACGTACCTCGCCGCCTGTCGGTGTGAACTTGAAGGCGTTCGACAGTATGTTGATGATGATTTTGTCGAAGTTGTTGCGGTCTATCCATGCACTGATTTCCTCATTAGGATGGTCGAAGAAGAATCCGATGTTCTTGTTCTTGGCCTGCTGGGCAAACAGCGAGTAGATGTCGTCAATGAAGGCCACCAGGTTCGTCTCGCGCATGTGCATCTGCATCTGACCCTTGTCAATCTTTCTGAGGTCCATCATCTGGTTGATAAGACCCAGAATGCGCTCTGCGTTGCGGCGGATGGTCTCGTAGATGCTGCGGCGGTGTGCGTCAGTGTCTTGTTTGATGAGCGACTGTAGTGGAGCGACGATGAGCGTCATAGGCGTGCGTATCTCGTGACTGATGTTCATGAAGAAGCGCAACTTGGCATCGGCCATCTCCTCAGCATGGATGTGTTCCTGCAGACGCAGGTTGTCCTGTTCCTTGCGCTGGCGGCGCCGGCGGTACTGCATGAAGAGCACGACAGGTATTAATATATATATAATGTACGCAAGAGGTGTTCTGTACCATGGGGCATGGATAATCACCTCGAAGCAGCGCTCGGGGGTCTGTATGCCGTTCTGTTCAGCCACGACGCAGAAGCTGTAGTTGCCTGGTGCCATGTGGCTGAAGGTAATCTCGTTGACACCCAGTGGCATGCGCACCCAGTCTTCACTGTTGATGCGATAGCTGTAGACGATATGCTCGGGGTTGTCGTAGGTCAGCGTTGACAGTTGCACAGCAAAGGTGTTGTCGCTGCTGCTGAGCACAAAGCGCTTGGAGGCGATGACTGTGGTGTCCGTGACCTGCCAGACACCCGACATGGAACCGGGTGCTACGGGCTCTCCGTTGACGGAGAAGTTGGTTAGCTTGACCTCCGCTTTCCAGGCACGCTCGTGGATGTCGGCGGGGTTAAACCAAGTTACCCCCCCCAAACCTGCAAACACCATGTATCCGCGTGGCGAGGCCCACGAGGCACCATCGCTGAACTCGTTCGACTGCAGACCGTTGTCTACAAAGAAATTGCTGGTCTTGCCCGTCTTAGGGTCCAGACGGCACAGACCATGGTCGGTACCTATCCAGAGACGACCGGCATGGTCCTGTTCGATGGAGGCGATGCCATTGTCTGACAGTCCGCTCTCTACGGCCAGTCGTTTGATTTGCCGTTTGTTGAGGTCGTAGCACAGCAGACCGTCGTTAGTACCGATGTAGAGAATGCCGTTATACTCCTTGGCGATGCGGGCTGCCGTGCCATAGCACAGACAGTTCTCGCCGAAGACGCTCGTCCAGTTTTCTGTTGCCAAGTCCATACAGCAGACGCCCATCGTTGTGGCGACATAGATGTGTCTGCCGTCGGCAGAGAGGGAGAGCTGCGAGATATAGTCGTTGGTGATGCTGTTGATTTTTCTATCTTCGGGAGCCTTGGGGTGCTGGGTGTAGGTTTTTATTTCGCCAGTCTCTGGGTTGAGGCGTAAGAGTCCCTGACCCATCGTTGCCAACCAAAGCTGTCCTTTGGGGTCGCAGAGGATGTCGAAAATGCTGACGTCGGGACCTTGCGGCAGACGGTAGGGGTGGTAGGTCAATGTCTTGCGGTCTATCCAGCCGCAACCTTCTCTGAAGCTGCCTATCCAGATATTACCTTTCTTGTCTTCACACGAACCCAGCACTGTGGCGGGGAAGTTCTCCTTGAAGTGCTTAACCATTTGGAAGTTCTCGTCCTGTACATATAGTCCGTCGCGGTCGGTTCCTGTCCAGCGCCACCCTTGATGGTCGCCGGTGACAGCGGTCATACAGGCGGTACCCAACACGTTGCGCGAACCTAACTTCGGTCCCATATAGCCAAAACCCATGGCATGGCCGGGCTGCATGAAGATTCCTTTCTGCAGCAGTCCCAGCCAGACGTTGCCGTTCTGGTCTTCGCAGATGGAGTAGACCTTGGCAGTGCTCAGGTCTACCTCACGGCTATAGTAGGGGTTGTCTATCAGTCGGCCGTTCTGCGGATTGTAGATACCGAGTCCCATACCGTCGTAACCCAGCATCAGATGGCCGCGATTGTTGAAATAGAGTACGGAGATGTGGCGGTTGCCTGTACCTTCTATATGTGTGGCGATGCCATTGTCTAACCGGAATAGTCCGCGGTTGGTGGTGGCAACGTATATCCTTCCGTTGTCGCCCTGGCAGACATCGAGGATGCCATTGCGCATATCGTCCTCCTGAAAATAGCGCTTGATGTTTTTACCGTCCCAGCACCAGAGACCTTGCGACTCGGTGGCTATCCAGATGTGCTGCCAACGGTCTTCCATAATGCGGTGTACACCCTTCAGGTCCGTGAAGACACCATCCATCTCGTAGGCTTCGCGGTGTCCCTTCATCTTGAGCAGACCGTGGCCGGAGGTACCGATGAGTATGTCACCATTCTTACGTTCCAGCAGACTGGTCACATAGCATGGAACGGACTTTTTCTTCTGATCGTAGGTGGTAATGGTGCGGAAGCGCTGACCGTCAAACACCTGGAGGGCACCATACATGCCAATGAAAAAACGGCCGTTTCTGTCCTGCGTCATACAGTTGACGTAGTTGCTGGCCATACCGAGGTTCTGGCGCCCCTCTTTCTTAAATGTGCGGAATTGATAACCGTCGTAGCGGTTCAGTCCGTTACGCGTGGCTACCCAGATAAAACCGTCTCTGTCCAGATAGATTTGTGTGGTATAGCTGCTCGACATCTGTTTGTCAGCGTCGAAGAGTTTGCCCATTTGGGCGTTAGCAGTAATAACGTTCGCTAAGCACAGTAGTGCAAGTAGAACTTTGTGTGTCATAGTTTGTTTCAAGTTACAAAAACACTGCAAAGATATTACTTTCCGATGAAATCGCCAAAGAAATGTTACAAAAAATAAAGTTTATGTAATATAAATATTTGTACGTATGCGTGATATCGTCTACTTTTGCAGCGTAAAATCGCATAGCATTGCATAAATAGCTTTTTTATAAGTTACTTAATTTAGTAGTTTTGGTATGTATTAATGGGTAAGAGGATGACGGGATGTCATCCTCTTGTTCCCGAAAGACAAACCAGACAAAAAACACTGATGAGTGGCAGTATAAACGGCTGTATAAGCATTGTTATTAAAGGTTTTTTAGATAGTGTTACAAAATATAAAATTCGTGTTACAAACAATAAATGTAATAATAAATAAATGCGTTACCTTTGCAGCGTGAATAACTATCTTATTATCAATTTATGCAAAAAACAGTGAACTAACAACGAGTGGCAACACTCACAATCGAGAACAACTAACTTAGTAAAATAACGTACAACTATGAATCAAATTCTGACAAAATGAAGAATCTAAAACAATTGCTCAGACGAACTGTTTCCGTGATTCTTATCATGACGGCGTTCTGCACGACCATGCAGGCCCAGAACGGCATCACGGTAACGGGTACAGTCACAGACGGTACAGCAGATCCTTTGATTGGCGCTTCAGTCATTGTGAAGGGTAAGCCATCGCTGGGTACCGTGACTGATTTTGATGGTAACTTCAAACTGAATGTGCCTTCAGAGTCGACAGTACTCGTGATTTCCTATGTTGGTATGTCCAGCAAGGAGATTAAAATTGGCAAGCAGCGCAACTTCAAGGTGACCCTGCAGGACGACACTCAGCTGGAGGAAGTCGTTGTTGTAGGATACGGTCAGCAGAAGAAAGCCTCTGTGGTTGGTGCTATTTCACAAACTACTGGTGAGGTTTTGGAGCGCGCAGCGGGTATTGGTAGTGTGGGTGCAGCCCTGACAGGTAACCTCCCTGGTGTCGCTACCATCGCTTCTACCGGTCAGCCCGGTGAAGAGGACCCCGCCATCTATATTCGTGGTGCAGCTGCTTGGAACCAAGATGCTCAGCCACTGATCCTCGTGGATGGTGTAAAGCGTGAAATAAAATCAGTGGATATAACATCTGTGGCCACGATTTCTGTGTTGAAGGATGCCTCTGCTACTGCAGTTTATGGTGTGGAAGGTGCTAACGGTGTTATTCTGATTACCACCAAGCGCGGTCAGGAAGGTAAGGCTCGTATAGATGTCGGTTTCAACGCTACGTTGAAGACGGTGTCAAAGCTGCCACGTAAGTATGACTCTTACGATGGTTACATGATGCGTAACGAGGCTATCGAACACGAGTTGGCTTTAGGTGGTGCAGCCTCTTGGGCATACTATCGTCCACAGACCTTTATTAATAATTTCCGAAATCAGGATTATACGGTTAAGCCACAGTATGATAAGAATGGTAATTATCTTGGTGACTATAGCCAAGCTGAGCGTTATCCAAATATTGACTGGCAGGATGAAATGTTCAAGAGAACAGCCTTCTCTTATAATACGAACCTGAATATCTCTGGTGGTACGAAAGCTGTTAAATATTTCGTTGCATTCGACTTTCAGAATGAGGGCGATATGACCCGCATCTGGAATAATAATCAGGGTTACGAAGGTGGTTATGCTTACAATCGTCTGAATGTTCGCTCAAACTTGGACTTCCAGATAACGAAGACCACTCAGTTCAAGGTGAATCTTGCCGGTTCAAATGCTCAACAAAAACAGCCTCGTTATTATTATGGTAATAGTGGCGCTTTCTTCCAGCAACAGAACTGGGCAGGTGCATACGGTATGGCACCAAACCTCTTCCCTGTAAGATATTCGACTGGTGCATGGGGCTACTACCCGTTGGTTTCTAATATTGCCAATTCTCCGATGAACGTTGCCATGTCAGGTTATACACTTACAACGACAACACGTATCTTCACTGACTTTGCTCTGGAACAAAACCTCGATTTCATTACCAAGGGACTTATTGCTCGCGGTACTATTTCATGGGATAACCAGTTCAATGAGACTGATCGTGGTATTAGTGCTCAGGGACATGAGAATAAGAGAGCGTACATGCTCCCTGAAGATGGTCTTCTTCGTAATGAGAAGCAGATAATGGAAACGACTGGTTTTGACTGGTATGAGGCACGTGACTGGACAACAGCAGCAGGTAGTGTAACATACACAAGCCGCGCTACAGAAATGTCTCTTCAGCTCTTCTGGGCTCGTCAGTTCGGAGACCATAATGTTTCTGTGATGGGTAACTGGAAGCGTCGTATTAGTGCTGGTAATGCCGATCTGGAAAATCGTCGTGAGGACTGGGTGTTCCGTACTACATACGACTATAAGAGCAAGTACTTTGCCGAGTTCAATGGTGCTTACAATGGTTCGCAGAAGTTCTCGCCCGACAACCGTTTCGCTTTCTTCTGTTCAGGTGCTATTGGTTGGATGATGTCAGAAGAACCCTTCATGAAGAAGCTGAAGGAGAAACGTATTCTCGATATGTTAAAGATTCGTGCTTCTCTCGGTGAAATCGGTGATGATAATGCAGGTGCACGTTGGGCTTACCTGAATAACTGGGAAGTAATCGGCACTGTTAGGATGACACTTGATGGAAGTAGTCCAACTAGCCCATTCACAGGTTATAGACACTCTACCATTGCCAGTCCTGACCTTCGTTGGGCCACTGTGTTGAAGAAAGATATAGGTGTTGACTTTGCTTTCCTTGGCGGTATGTTTGCTGGTAGTTTCGACTATTTCCGTGATGATCGCTATGATATCTTTATCTCTGGAAGCAACCGTTCCGTGCCATCTTACTATGGTGCATGGGTAACGCCAGACATCAATAAGGGTAAGATAAAGAATCATGGTTTTGAGTTGGATATCCGTTTTAACAAGGTATTAGCTAACGGTATGCGTTTCTGGGCAAATGCCAACTACACCTACGCTCATAACGAGATTATTTCGAAGGATGACCCAGCACTGATTCCCTCCTATCGTAAGGCAGAAGGTTATTCTCAAGGTCAGTATTGGTCATTCATTGACAATGGCTATATCAAGACCTATGATGAATTATATAGTACGCCTGAGCGTGAAAAGGATGATAGTCAGGTGCTGATTGGCGACCACTATATCGTAGACTTCAATGGTGATGGTAAGGTTGATGAGACCAACGACCAGGCTCCTTATGGCTACACTATGAATCCGGAGCATACATATAATGCAACTATCGGTTGGGAGTGGAAAGGTTTCTCTTGCTTCGCTCAGTTCTATGGCGTTACTGGTGTAACGCGTGATGTAGGTCTCACCTCTTTTAATAATAAACTGCTTACGGTATACGACAATGGTACATGGTGGAATCCTATTGATGCTGATGGTGATGTAGTTGTACCACGCTTCAATACGCAGGTTTCCTACAACGATGGTACGCAGTATCTCTATGATGGTTCTTACTTCCGTCTGAAGAATGTAGAGGTGGCTTATACTTGGACAAAGGGCTGGATTAAGAAACTCGGTTTCTCAAGCCTGAAGATTTACCTGAATGGTAACAACCTCTTCCTGATTACCAAGATGCCAGATGACCGCGAGAGCAATGGCGGTTTCAGCGGTGGCGGTGGTGCATATCCAACCGTTAGACGTTTTAACTTAGGATTCAAGCTTAACTTATAATTGTAAATATATTATGAAATATAATAATATGAAATCTCTATTGTGTGGTTCACTGCTTCTGTTAGCAAGTGGTGCCATCACTTCTTGCACCGATTGGTTGGACAAGGATCCGGAATCTATTGTTGCGGAAGATGAGGCATTTAAGAACTTCCGCAATTTCCAGGGATACGTGGAGGAAATGTACGACCTGATTCCTAATAAGGAAATGGTTAACTATTGTACCTCTTGGAACTGGGGAGATGACGCAGTTCATAACCCTGAAGGTTTTGCACACATGGATCATCAGGTAGATTTGGGTAACTATCGTAACTGGTGGACCAACGGTCAGTGTTGGCTAAATGGTGCCGGAAAGAATGGCGATTGGGCTAAAAAGTACTCGCTATGGAAAGCTGCATGGTATGGCATCCGTAAGTGTAATCAGGGTATTGCAAATATTAAGTCAATGGTGGGAAGTGACGAGGAAAAAGACCTGCTGATGGGTCAGATGTACTTCTTCCGCGCATGGTGGCACTTTGAGTTGATGTGCTACTTCGGAGGTCTTCCTTATGTTGATCAGTACTTTGATGATGGTGATAATATCCCTGAGCTTCCTCGTCTTTCTTTCCAGGAATGTGCAGACCGCTGTGCAGAAGACTTTGAAAGGGCATACGATCTTCTTCCTTTGGATTGGGATGAGACGCCAACAGGTTCTCAGTATGCTTCGGGAAAGAACGATCTACGTGCGAACAAATTTATGGCTCTCTGCTATTTGGGTAAGTGCTATTTGTGGGCAGGCTCGCCGCTCATGAAGGAATTTGAGAAGACTAAGAATGGTGGTACAGCTCAATTGATGGGTGCCAGTTCTAATGGAAAAACCTATGACTATGACAGAAAGTACTGCTTGAAAGCTGCTGAGGCATTAGGTCATGCACTCGAATTAGTGGCGAAGAAATCTGTCAAATATAAACTTGTGGAGTTCAATTTCTCAAATGTTTATGACCATGTGCGTTCTGAAGATGCATCTTCATGTTATTCAGATCTTTTCTACACAGAAGGACAGGGTTGGACTCAGCCTGGTTCTACAGAAGCTATATTCCGTGGCGTTTCGCAGACGGACGACTGTAACTGGAACTGCTCTAAGATTTTTGGTCCCAAAGTGGCAGGTCTCGTACCTCATGATAACATTATCCACCATCCTACCGCTAATTTGATTGATCAATACGGTATGGCCAATGGACAGCCCATCTATCTGGTACAGAATGGTATGCTTGTGCTGAACCCTAACTCAGGATGGGATCCTGCACAGCCTTATAAGGGTCGTGATCCTCGTTTCTATCATGACATTGTTTTCGATGGCTTTGACTATATCATCAACACAGATGCTTTGGATGAGGCACAGAAAAAACTTGAATATTGTTCACTTTACACAGGTGGAGCCATGCGTGCTGTAGATAATGCAAGTAGTACTGGTTATTTCATTCAAAAGCTTGTTCCTCATCAGTGTAATGAGGCTGACAGATGGTGCTATGGCTGGGAAGACGGTCATGCCTTCCATTGTTATCTCTCCTATATGCGTTTGGCAGATATTTATTTGATGTATGCCGAGGCTCAAGCAGCTATCGCATTTGCTGATCAAAGTGTAAAATTGCTGAAACAAAGACCTGATTATTGTCCGTCATACTCTGCTGTCGACGCTATCAATGCACTCCATGATCGTGTCAGCATGGAGCATGTTCCTGACGAGTTCCTGAATGTAAATATCGGTACTACAGGAGATAATTTCTTGGATTACGTTCGCAATGAGCGTGCTGTGGAGCTTTCTTTCGAGGGCTTCCGTTGGTGTGACCTGCAGCGTTGGCTGCTACTCACCGAACCTCCCTATACTGTGAAGTACTCTCATGAGTTTAACCGATTGGAGAAAGACTCTTGGTATAAGAATCACGATCCAAGGGATGCAAGAATTGAGAATTTCCATAGGGAAACACTGATTGTACGTGATTTCAAGTCAAAGCACTATTGGTTCCCGCTACCTGATCAGGATACCTATCTCTACAAAGGTTTCCCACAGAACCCAGGATGGTAAATCAATCGAGAATTGAGAATTGAGAATTGAAAATTGATAATTGACAATTTTATGAAAAATATTAAAACAAACATATTTCTTTTGGCCATGATGGCAGCAGCGCCACTGACAGCAGGTGCTCAGTCCGCTGATGAGGCTGACTCTGTCGTGGTAAAAAAGAAGGTACATGTTGCTTTCCGTGATGTGGATGCCGACCATCTTCTCGGAGGTGTCTCCTATGTTGATATGGAGGAACTTTCTAAGAAAGATTACACACAGGGTAGTCTGGAAGATATGATGGGTCTTGTTGGTGGTTGGAACGGCAACAACTTGTGGGGTATGGACAATGACCGATTAGATAATGGTGACGATAATGGCAATTTGCCACTCGTTATTATCGACGGTGTGAAGCGTCCATCAAACAACGTCCTGCCTTCAGAAATTGAACAAATTACCTTCCTCAAGGGCGCTCAGGCTGTAGTACTCTATGGCTCAAAGGGTGCCAAGGGTGCCATTTTGATTACCACCAAGCGCGGAAAGGTCGATGGACTGAAGATTGAGGCTAATGCCAATACTGGTTTCCATTTCGCCAAGGAATTCCCTGAGTATCTCGGTTCGGCAGAGTATATGACACTCTATAATGAAGCTCGTAGAAACGACGGATTGGATCCGTTATATACACAACAGGATATTTATAATTATGCTTCAGGTGTGAACCCTTACCGTTATCCCAATGTGAATTACTATTCTGACGAGTATGTCCGCAAGGCATACAACCGTTCTGAAGGTACTTTGGAGATTCAGGGTGGCGGTACACGAGCTCACTTCTATACGAACATCAACTACTATCGCGCTGAGGACCTGATTAACTTTGGTCCTGCCAAGGATAACTACACAGACCGTTTCAGTGTACGTGGTAATGTAGATCTCGTCGTTAATAAGGTCATCACTGGCTGGGCTAATGTGAGTGCAACCTTCTATAATGAGAATAAGAACAAGGGTGATTTCTGGGGTGATGCCTCAAAGGCACGTCCCAACTTCCCAGAAAATGCTGCACCCTTGATTCCCATCAGCATGGTTGACCCCAATGCCAGTAAAGCACTTGCTGCGCTAGGCAAGTCGTTGAATCTGCTTGATGGAGAGTATTTCCCCGGTGGTTCAACAGGTACCACGCAAAATGCTATTGCTGACTGCTATTTTGGTGGCAAGACCACTCTCGTTAGACGTCAGTTCCAGTTTGATGCCGGTATTAACTACGATATGAGCTTCCTGACAAAAGGTTTGTCTTTCAAGACTTTGTTCTCCATTGACTATGCTGCAGGTTACAGTCTTAAATATGATAACACGTATGCGGTATTTATTCCCAAATGGAGTAATTACAATGCCCAGGATCAGATAGTTTCGATTAGCCAACAGGGTAATGAGCTCGTGACAGGTCACATGGCTATGTCTGATACGAAATACGCCCAGACCATCAGCTGGAATGGTCATTTTGATTACGACCATACCTTCGGTGGCAAGCATCATGTGACAGGTCTTCTTCTAGCAAATATGTACACCACCACTCGTAGCGGTGAATACCATCGTTATGCTAATGCGAACTTAGGCCTTCAGGCTGGTTACGACTATATGGGACGTTATTTTGCTGAAGTTGGACTGGCTGGTGTACATTCTGCCCGTCTGCCTAAGGGCAATCGTGAAGCGCTCTCTCACTCTTTCACGATTGGATGGAATCTTGCTAAGGAAAAGTTCATGCAGAACACTTTTGTGGACGATCTGTTAATCAGCGCATCCTATAGCAATCTGAATGAGGATATCGATGTTTATTTAGGTAATAAATACTTCTATATCTATGATTCTTCGTGGTCAACTGGCGGTGGCTCATATTCTTGGAATGAGGGATCAAGCGCAAACCGTACATATTCTACCGGAGGAAGCAACCCATCTCTCGACTTTATTCATCGTAAAGAATTCTCTC
>JAEEGL014003916.1_pt1 | contig 10945 bp, 6 predicted proteins | sample 9134231 | NCBI WGS metagenome assembly JAEEGL01 (sample SAMN16246548, study PRJNA631951) | gut metagenome | biome: gut microbiome; feature: rumen; material: fiber-attached | host: Bos | place: Iran: Karaj | collected 2018-10 | reverse complement strand
CTTCCTTCTGCAGCTCCGGCTCCAACAATCGTGTGAAGTTCATCAATAAAAAGAATTATTGCACCATCACTTTCGGAAACTTCTTTAATGACACCCTTTAACCGTTCTTCAAACTCACCGCGGAATTTTGCACCGGCAACAAGAGAACCCATATCAAGAGAAAGAAGCCGTTTATTTTTAAGGCTTTCAGGAACGTCGCCTGAAGCAATACGCCGTGCAAGTCCTTCAACAACGGCAGTTTTTCCAACGCCCGGCTCACCGATTAAAACAGGATTGTTTTTTGTACGGCGGCTTATAACCTGCATCACACGCCTGATTTCTTCATCACGTCCAATTACAGGATCTATCTTATCCTGACGCGCGCGTTCAGTTAAATCAATGCAGTACTTTTTTAAAGCACCGGCTTTATCTTCGGGATTTTCACTGTCGATTACGGAAGAGCCCCTTACATCCTTTAACACATCAAAAACAGCCTGATGCGTAATACCGGAATCTTTTAAAAGAGAAGCCGTATCATCAGAAAGCTCTGTCATTGCAAGAAGAAGATGTTCCGTAGAAAGAAACTGATCTTTTAAGGAATCCATCTCTTTTTCGGCTTTTGCAAAAGCACGGGATGCGTTCTGAGAAAGCGAAAGGTTTGAGTTTCCCTTTACAAGCGGATATTTTTTTAAGAGAGCTTCCGTTCGTTCTTTTAAGAGAGGAACTCTGCCTCCTATTTTAAGGACAATCTGAGGAACAAAGCCGTCCTCCTGATTCAGTAAAGAGGCAAGAAGATGTTCTGTTCCGATTTCGCCGTGATCCATTTTCATGGCAAGATTATTTGCTTCGGAAAGAGCATCTTTAAGTTTAAGGGTCATTCTGTCATAGTTCATTTAATTTACCTCCTGCTTTTAAAATAATAATTTAAAGAGAAAAAGGCAAATTTTCTGAACGAATTTTGAGGTGAAGAGCGCCGCAGTAAAGACGTAATGCGCCGCCTGATCAAAGCGTCGCTGTAAACGCCTATATGGCGCCGCCTTCCTTAGTCTTCTGCGGATTCTACATTTCCGTATTCGCACACGGCATTTTCAATGCGCACATGTTCAATAAGCTCAAGAGTTTTATGTATTTTTTTGTAAAGTCTGAGTTCACCGTTTCCGTTTGCTCCGCCGAGTATTTTCATGAGTCTGCGGTTTCCTTCAGGGCATTCATAATCACGTACAAAAACGCTGTCTGTTGAAGAAAAAATATCTATATCAATAACGTACTTTTTATTATGAACGCTAACACTCCAGTGGAGTCTTGGTTCTCCTCCGTCCTGAGGCATTTTTGAACATTCAAACGTAACTTCATAAGTTTTAGGCTTTAAGGCATTAAATTCAATTTTTTCACCTTCAAGACAGGTTAAAATGCTCAGAGTCTTTTTAAACTCGCCTTGAACTGCAACACATGAAAACGGAAGTTTTTTTCCTGAAATAATGCTTGTAAAATTTGAAGCATTTAAATGATAAAAAGGATTTACAAACTCACGGCCAAAAATCTTGTCATAATATCCGAATGAAGTTTTAGGATTTACAATGAATTTTTCTCCGTCAAGATTTATACTTCCTGCAAAAAGACACGAAGCTCCAAGGCAGTTCCATGAAATTTCAGGACTCTTATAATCCTTATTAAAGCAAACTTTAGTTTCAAAGCGGAGTTCCCATTCAATTTTTCCTGCAGAACACAGAAATTCAGGATGCTCAGTAAGTTCATGAGGAGTAAGGGAAACCTGACCGTGCGTAAAATCATCAGAAAGAATCACACGGGGCTTATCAGAAGAACCGATATAAAAAATGCAGTCGTTTTTTCCAAAATGAACTTTGTTAAAGGGAATAAAGTTGTTTATCTGTTTACCGCCGTCTGTCTTTAACACACCGGCTTTTACCATTACAAAAGAAGGCTGAACATAAGATTCAACGGGAACCGAAGAGCCGCCAGGATTACCAGCTAGTGCATACTGAAGGTCTGCAGCAGTTTTTCCATAACGGCTTTTAAAGCCAAGATTACATTCTTCCGGGGAAATAAAAGGATTTAAAAAATAATATTCTATAAAAAAAGTACACTCTTCACCTGTAGAAACGCTGCTTGCACAGGTCACCAGTCTCCAGCGGTCAAAGCCCTGCTTGCGCAGAGAACCTTTAAGCATAAAGCGTTGGTTTGGTTTTATTTTTTTTCCGGCCATTTTCCCCTCCGCATAACGAAGCTCAAAAAAAAGTACTCTTATTTGATTTTCGGAAAAAAACAGCCGGCACCTTAGAGGTTATTTGAACATTTTATCCAGTGTTTTGTTGAATTCTTTTTTATCAACTTCAAAATTGTCGTTAAGATATTCAAAACAATTCTGTGCATTTCTCTGAACATGTTCATACCAGATCTGGTAAAGTTCAGGTTCAAATTCTCCGGGATATGGAGCTCCCTGCACGTCAGAAACAAGCTGTCTTATAAGTTCTATAAGTTCTTTTGTTTTTTTGTCCATGTCTTCCTTCCTTATGAAGTTATTATAACTCCAGTTTTACTATTTTTCCACATGTTTTTTTTATTAAAGGAGAAAGAATTCGTTCTGAGGCAAAAACAACAGATTCTCCGCATTTTTCTGACTCAGAAAGAAAAGCTGCCTGTTCCTTTATGAGCTTAGAATTGACCTTTAAAAGCCTGCCTGCTTCAACTGATTTTAGCCCGGCCGGATATCCGTATATATAATTCATGAGGATATTTTTTACCCTTGAAAGCGGAGTTACAGGCTCAGAAAACGAAGAGTAAACCCCTGTAACGGCTTTTTCAACTTCTTCTGACGAAAAATCAGAAAGTTTTATTTCCTTTACAAAAGAATTAAAGGTTTTAACTGATTCAAACGGTGAAGGATCCCTGTACGTAAGGAAAATCTCTGTGGACGTAAGTTTTCCGTGCATAAGATAAACTCCGTAAGAGCCCCCCCTCATCCTTATTTTTTCCCAGAGTGCAGAATTTGAAAGCAGATGGCACAAAACCCTGCAGGCAAAGCTTTCTTTAGAAGAGCCGCCTTTTCCGCGTATTAAAGTTACGCCATATCCTACTGTACTGTCAGATACAATAACTTCGTCATATAAAGGAGCTTTAATTTTATTCCTGATTCCACTTATCTCTGTAAGGCGGAAAAATGCCTTTTTATCAAAAGAAGGCTTTTTTATAAGAGGCTTAAGAGAGGCATTTTTTATAAAAACCGGAAGTTCTTTTTTTACTTGTTTAAGGTGTTCTGAGGATGCTGCAATAAAAACAAATGCACCACCGTTTTTCATAGCTGTAAAAATCCGCCGTAAATCGGAGCATACTTTTTTTATTGGATATGACATCAGCTTTTTTAAGAACAAAAGCTGGCTTAAACCTTCCTGCATTTCGCATTTTGCACGGTGACATGAAACGTTTTTAAGAGAACGTGATTTTGCAAAAGACGCTGCATTATCAGAAAAAGAAAGCTTCATGTTTTCGTAAGCAGATGTAAGTATCGTCCTGATTCTTTCTTCGTCCGTAAAATCACAGAGCGTAATTATTTTTGATGCAACATCCAGGGCATCCTTTATATTTTCTACCGTAGTCTTTATATTCAAAAAAAGAATATCCCTGTCAAAAACCGGATTTCTTTCAGGATTTACCTTTGACTCGGGATTAAAAATGCTGAGCGAAGTTTCTGCATAAAAGCCCATGTTCATTTCTACAAGATTCTGGGCCCGGCTCCAGTCCGTACCTTTCCAGCCTGATGAAGATAAACATTCTGAAAGAAGCGGAATGTAAAAATAATCCGAAGGAGAAAGCATAGCAAAGGTAAAAGCAGTCTTTACATAAGCCATCGAATGAAAATCATCCTGCGCTTCAAAAACATCGATGCCGCTCATTTTTTTTCGTACAAGAGTGTTTTCTTCAAAAGAAGTTTTTAAATCACTTATTTTAACGCGCGGAATTACAGATTCATCATTTTCTGCATTCTGAAATTCATACATTTTTAAAAGCGATTCCTGGATCTGTTTTTTTGAAGAAGCCTTAAAAAGTTTTGCAGCATTTTTAGTTTCTATAATGCGGCGATTTTCTGCAAACTTTTTTGACGGAGTTACAACAACAAGGCTTATATTTTTGTTTTCAAGAAAAACCTTTTTTATATATGAACAAACGTATTCTGACGGATTTTTATCCATCTTCTTTTTAAGTTTTAAAAACGCGTCATTAAAGGACATTGAAGATGTAAGTTCTGCATCATAAGTCCAGGCGCGCACAGCACGCGAAAGATAAGTAAGTGCATAAGGACCTGAAAACCTTACTTCTTCACGGTTAGAAAATTCAAATTCAAGAACGACACGTTTATAGTCTTCTGTGCTGATTCCTTTTTCGCACACAGAGCGGAAAGCCGAAAGCACAAGCTCTTTTATTTTTAAGGCATCACTTTCTTTTGCTCCCATAAGGCCGGCAGAAAAAAACGGATACTTTAAATGAGTATTTACGCCTGTTGCATTTGAAACATCAGTTCCAAGTTTTGATTCAATTAAAATCTTTGACACAGGAGCACAGTCAGAACCAAAAAGAAGTTCACTCATAAAAACAGATTCCGCTGTCATGTAAAGAAAATCATCAGGATTTTTATCTGTATTAAATGGAATCAAAAAGTTTAAGTTTACGGTTGAAGCTTCTCCGTTTTTTTTCTCACTTGCACCCTGAAGCGGACACACATCTTTTACAAAAGGCTTTACATTAAAAGATGCGGGAGCTTTTGGAACAGAAACTTTTTTTCCAAAAGAACGCACTTTTTTTATTATATTTTCATCAAGAAAATCAAGCTGTTCTTTAGTCGGAATGTTTCCATACAAAAACACAAGACAGTTGTTTGTGCAGTAATGCTTTTTATAAAATGCCTTAAACTTTTCGTAATTAAGGTTTGGAATTACATCGGGAGAACCGCCGGAATCAAAACCGTACGGAGTTTTGTAAAGAAGAGACTTTTGTATTATGCGCGAAGTTACGCTGTCCTGCGAAGAATAGACACCCTTCATTTCATTAAAGACAACTCCCTGAAGCGAAGGTTTTCTTTTTTCATCGAGCTCAAGCCTTGTTCCTTCCTGCATGAATGCTTCACGTTTTAAAAGCGGAAAAAACACTGCATCAGCATAAACGCCCATAAGATTAAAATAGTCGGCTTTTATTACGGAACTTGCAGGAAACATCGTCCTGTCGCATCCGGTCATTGCATTCAGAAAAGTGCTCACACTCTGCTTTGAAAGAATAAGGAACGGATCTTTTACCGGATATTTTTTTGAACCGCACAAAACTGTGTGTTCAATTATGTGGGCAACGCCCGTTGAATCTACAGGTGGCGTTCTGAAGTTAAAAGAGAAAAGATTTTCTTCATCCTTATTTAAGAGATGAAGAACTTCAAGACCGCTTTTTTTATGAACAAGATGAATTATACGGGAAGCACATTCCCTGCTTCTTACAGAAGAAATTACTTCAAAGCCTTTGTAAACTTCACCTTGTTTCATACATAAACCTCATCGTCATCACGGCCTTTTATGCGTAAATCTCCGCGTTCCCAGGCGCGGCGCAGCGTAGAAAAAAAGCTTCCTGTAATGCGTTCCATATCGTTTTTATAAAATTCACGTGTAAGATTTTCTTCACTTAAAATAAGTTCACGCCTTGACTTTGAAACGTTTGAAAGAATTTTTTCGCGGAAAGCTTCATCTTTTTTATGAATAAGAACAGCAAGATCTTTTTCATCCATAGGGTAAAGAACTTTCTGAAGATATTTATCATCACAGTTTACAATATCTTCTGAAGTAAAAAGTTTTTCGCGTATATCGCTTCCGAGTTCAGGATCATTTTCGCTCAGAGACTTAATGATTGTATCTTCATATTCAGGATTCATGCGGCGGAGAATTTCTGCAAGAATATTTTTTCCGTCAATGCGGTCAGAACTTTCTGTATTCTGCGTAAGAAGTTTTTCTTTAAGGCTTTTTGCAGTATTTTCAAGAACGTCCGGCGTAACTCTCTGCATTTTAGAAAGCCTTAAGATAACGTCTTTTTTTTCCTGTATTTCCATTGTGTTTATAACCTGAGCCGCCTTTTTAGGTTCCAGCTGCGAAAGCACAAGTGTTTTTACTGCAACGCTTTCACCGGTAAGAAGAATTTTTATGCGTTCAGCCGAAGCTTCTTCAAGAAAATCAAAAGGCTTTCCGTCAGGAAACTGAACTGATTTTCTTAAAAGCTCTTCTCCCTTTTCTTTTCCGTAAGCCTTTACAAGAATATCGCGGGCAGTTTCAACACCGCCTGCTTCACGGGCCTTATCTAAAAGCGCACTGAATTCTTCAAGAATTTCATTTTTTTCGTCTTCGTTTATATATGAAATCCGTGCGATTTCGGGGATTATTCTTTCTGTCTGTTCCTGACTTAAATGCGGAAGGATTTTTGCAGCTTCATCCATTCCGATAATAACAAGGAATTTTGCAACACGGCGGTAAATTGATTCATTTTTCTGAGGAATATTTTCTGCAGGAACTTTTAAAAGTCCCTGAGAAATAAGAGTGTCAACACGCTGAGTTACATCTTCGTGGGTAACGTTTTTCTTTTCAAACCACGTGCCGCTTTGCGCCGCAAGACGCGCATTTTCAAGGGTTTCTTCGTCTTTTTTCTTTCGCTCTGCAGCCGAAAGTTCAGCAGGATTTATGCGTTCAAAAACAGGCTTATGAATAAACGGTGCATTGTGCGCAGAATTATTTTGCGCGACATTATTACGTGTGGCATTGTTCTGCGCGCCGCTTGCTGCATTATTAAACGCGGCACTGCCGGGCGTTTTATGCGCGCCTTGCAGTGCGCCACTTACTGCATTATTACGAACGCCGCTACCGGCCGTTTTCTGCGCAGTTTTTTCAGCATTAGTTTCCGGCGAAGAATGTGCCCTGTACGCATCAAGGCGGTACTTTTCCATATTCATAGTTTTATTTTAGCAGTTCTTTAGCCCTTAGCAAAGCATCATTTATGTTTGCACAGATATTTTCGCGTCCGATTTTGTCTGCCATTCCGCTTTTTTCGCACAGAAGATAAGGCTGAGTATGAATGCCGGAAAGAACAATTTTTATTCCGAGCCTTGTGCATGCATTCTGCGCCTGCTCAAGCGCCTTAAGTCCGCCTGCGTCAAGATAAATTGTATTTCTCATTCTGAAAACAAGAACACGGCAGTTTACACGTGCTTTTTCAACTGCAACTTCAAACTTGCGAACCGTTCCAAAAAAGAGAGGACCGTCAATTTCGTACACAAGTACGCCTTCCGGAATATCGAGTTTTTCTTCAATTCTGTCAGAATAATTTTTTGAAGCAATTCCGCCTGTTAAAATCTCACGCTCATTCTGAACTTCGCTCAAGTCAATCATTTTCTTTATAAAGAAGAAAGCGGCAAATCCAAGTCCGACTGTAATTGCAACTGTAAGATCAACAAATACAGTTATAATAAACGTAACCGTAAATACAAAAATGTCAGACTTCTGTCCTTTTAAGAGAGCCCTTATTGAACCAAAGCCAGCCATATTCCAGGCTACGTTTATGAGAACAGCTGCAAGAGCCGGAAGCGGAATGAGCGAGGCATATTTTCCTGCAAAAAGAACTATTATTAAAAGAGTAAGTGCATGAATTATGCCTGCAACAGGAGTGCGGCCGCCGTTTTTAATGTTAGTTGCAGTACGTGCAATTGCACCGGTTGCAGGAATTCCTCCGAAGAACGGAGTTACGATATTTGCAATTCCCTGGCCTATAAGTTCCGTATCTGAATCGTGACGGTCTCCCGTCATACCGTCAGCAACTGAAGCCGAAAGAAGCGATTCTATTGCAGCAAGCACGGCGATTGAAACAGCCGTTGGAAAAAGAGAAGTAACTGTTTTTAAGCCAAAGTCTGGAACAACAGGACTCGGGAACGAAGAAGGAATCTCCCCTATTACAGCAATTTCAAGTCCGCGTGTATTCCTCAAGATTACAGAAATAACAGTTGCTGCAAGAATCACGATTATGGAACCCGGTATTTTTTTTATGAATCTGTTCCATACAAAAAGAAATACAAGTGAAATTCCTGCTACAAGAAGAGAGTAAACATCAATAGTTTCAAAAAATTTTCCAAAGGCAATCATCTTTGGAAGAAAATCGCCCGGAACTTTTGTAAAAGTTTCGCCCATGATTACTAAAGGATTTGCTTCATTTATGGTAACGGAAAGTCCTAAAAAGTTTGCAATCTGACCGCCGGCAATCGTAACTGCAATTCCCGCAGTAAAGCCGGTTACAATCGTATACGGAATAAACTTTACAAGACCGCCCATTTTAAAGGCTCCAAGAAGCACGAGTATTATTCCTGCCATAACGGTTGCAGTAGCAAGTCCTGAAAGCCCGTACTGCGAAACGATTCCGTAAATTATTACGGTAAAGGCGCCTGTAGGTCCTCCTATCTGAACTGAAGACCCGCCGAAAGCCGAAATTAGAAAACCTGCGATAATTGCCGTAAAAAGACCTGCAGCAGGTTCAACTCCTGAAGCAATTGCAAATGCTATGGCAAGAGGAAGTGCCACAATTCCGACGATAATACCGGCTGTAAAATCACTTGCAAAAGTTTTTGCCGAGTATTTTTTAATTGAATTTAATATTTCCGGTTTAAACATTTTATTTTCCTGAAATCAAGTTTTTTGAATAAAAAAAAACGACTAATAAGTTAAAAATGCGGTGTTTGAAGCTGGCAGCGAAAGCTTCCAGCCGTTTATCGAAACCACCACATTCAGCGCGAAAGGTCATTTCGACAAGCTCAATAACCACATTACATGAACTTATCAGTCAACAACATTAAAGTCAGTGTTTACAGTGAGCCGTAGGTTGCTATGAACACGCCCGCAGCTATTGCAGTTCCTATAACGCCTGCAACATTAGGACCCATTGCATTCATGAGGATAAAGTTTGAAGAATCCTCACTTTGGGCAACCTTATGCGCAACACGCGCTGCCATAGGAACGGCAGAAACTCCTGCACTTCCTATAAGAGGATTTATCTTTTTGTTTTTAGGAAGGAAAAGGTTCATTAAGTGAGCCATAAAAATTCCGCCTGCTGTTGCAACAGCAAATGCAACAAGACCAAGAACAATGATTCCGAGTGATTCTCCACGGATTATTTTTTCGGGAGTCATCTGACTTCCGACACCGAGAGAAAGAAGAATGGAAACTATGTTCATAAGTTCGTTTTCCATTGTTTTAGAAAGACGCTCTACACATCCGCAGCTCTTTACAAAGTTACCAAAGGCTAACATTCCGATAAGCGGAGCAGCCGGAGGAAGAAGAAGAATTGTAAGAACTAAAAGCACCATTGGAAAGAGTGTTTTTTCTGTCTTTCCTACTTCGCGCGGATTTGCCATGTGAATCATGCGCTGCTTTTTTGTAGTTAAAAGTTTCATAATCGGAGGCTGAATCATAGGAACGAGCGCCATATAAGAATAGGCTGCTACGGCAATTACCGCCATAAGTTCCGGAGCAAGCTTTCCTGAAACATAAATTGACGTAGGGCCGTCCGCTCCACCTATTATTGCAATTGCACAGGCCTGCATTATGTTGTAGTTAAGTCCGAAAATATTCATTACGGCAACCCCGAACAGCGTAAAGAAAACACCGAACTGGGCTGCTCCTCCAAGAAGAGCCGTCTTTGGATTTGCAATAAGCGGACCAAAGTCCGTCATTGCTCCGATTCCCATAAAAATGAGCATCGGGAAAAATTCGTTTCCTACACCGGCATTGTAAATAATTGCAAGCATACCGTCAGGAAGTTTTCCCATACCGGCACCTGCTGCATTTATAAGTACAGTACCGAATCCGATTGGAATTAAAAGAAGCGGCTCAAAACCTTTTGCAGCACCAAGATAAATAATAAGAAATCCGATTGCAAGCATAACAAAAGACTGCCAGCCCGGGGCTGTTCCCCAGTCACGGGTATTTTTCTCAGCAGCCTTTTTCTGAGCTTCAACACGTAATTCTTCTGCCTTTGCTTCTTCGGGAGTTTCTATGAACATTTTGTAAAAGCCGGTTGACTTTCCGATGTTCTTTATAAACTGAAGAACGTCAATATTATGTTCTTCACCCCAGTTTTCAGTTCCTTCGATAATGCGGTTAAGCGAAGTTCCGCTTTCTGCAACAGGCACACCTGCCTCTGTTACAACCGGTACTACTTCCGCTGCAGAATTATCTGAATCCTGAGCTAAAACAGTTTTAGCCCAGCCGATAACACCTGCAACGGCCATTATCGAAAGCATTATGAAAGCTATTTTTGAATTGTTTTCTTTTCTTGAAGCAGTCATAAACTCCGCCTTACTGAATTTCTGCAACCGGCTGTCCGTTTGCAATCTGAGTTCCCTGAGTTGCAAGGAAGTGAACCTTTCCGTCTGCTGTTGCCTTGATTTCAAGTTCCATCTTCATTGATTCAATTATAACGATGTTGTCGCCTTTTTTAACGGAAGCACCTTCAGGAACAGCGCCGCGCAGGAATACGCCTGCAACCGGTGCGTTTACCTTTACTCCGCCTACACTTACAGGAGATGGAGCCGGCGCAGCCTGAACTGCCGGTGCGGCGGCAGGAGCGGCTGGTGCTGGTGCAGGAGCCGGGGAAGCAGTTCCGCCGATTGAAGCAAGAGCCTGACCGTTCTGAACCTGACTTCCGGCTGAAACTGAGTAAGAGATTGTTCCAGAAGCCGGAGCCTTTACTTCAAGCTCCATTTTCATTGATTCAATTATAATTACAGTGTCACCCTTGTTTACGGATGCACCGTTTGAAAAACACTGCTTAAGAAGAGTTCCGGCAACAGGAGCCGTAACTGGAGCTCCGCCTGAAACAGAAGAAGGAGAAGATACCGGAGCCTGAGCAGCGGCAGGTGCAGAAACAGCCGGTGCGCTGCCTG
>JAEEGL013616020.1_pt1 | contig 10945 bp, 10 predicted proteins | sample 9134231 | NCBI WGS metagenome assembly JAEEGL01 (sample SAMN16246548, study PRJNA631951) | gut metagenome | biome: gut microbiome; feature: rumen; material: fiber-attached | host: Bos | place: Iran: Karaj | collected 2018-10 | reverse complement strand
GGAGTTAACCCAGATGAAGTTGTTGCTATGGGTGCAGCTATTCAAGGTGGAGTATTAACAGGTGATGTAGCTGATATAGTATTACTTGATGTTACACCATTATCATTAGGACTTGAAACATTAGGTGGTGTATGTACTGTATTAATTCCAAGAAATACTACTATTCCAACTAGTAAATCACAAGTATTCTCAACTGCAGTTGATAATCAACCAGGTGTAGATATTCATGTATTACAAGGTGAAAGAAGTATGGCTGCTGATAATAAAACACTTGGTAGATTCCAATTATCTAATATTCCTCCAGCACCACGTGGAGTTCCTCAAATAGAAGTTACATTTGATATAGATGCTAATGGTATTGTTAATGTTAAAGCAAAAGATTTAGGAACAAATAAAGAACAATCAATTACTATTACTGCTTCAACTAATTTATCAGATGATGAAATTGATAAGATGGTAAAAGAAGCTGAAAAGAATCGTGAAGCAGATGAAAAGAGAAAAGAAGAAGCTGATGCTAGAAATGATGCAGAACAAATGATATTTGCAACAGAAAAGGCTATTAAAGATTTAGGAGATAAAGTAGACAAGAAAGATAAAGAAAAAGCAGAAAAACAAATCAAAGATTTAAAGAAGGCTTTAGAAGGTGACGATATTGAAGAAATTAAGTCAAAACAAGAAGCTTTACAAGAGACTGCTATGGCTTTAGCAAGTAAAGTATATGAAGAAGCTGCAAAAAATCGTGAAGCTGAAGCAAATACAACTTCAGATGATGATGAAGATAAATCATCTAAGAAGAATGATGATGTAATGGATGCTGAGTTTGAAGAAAAATAGAAAGTTTAAGTTCTAGGAAACTAGAACTTTGACTTTTAATAAAGAAAGGATACTTTATGGAAAAATATAATACTAGAGCAGATGTACCTGAAAAATATAAATGGGATTTAACTGATTTTTATAGAGATGAAAAAGAATTTGATAAAGAATATAAAACTACAACTAAATTAGTTAGTAATTTAAAGAAATATGTAGGATGTACTAGTAATGCTGATAATTTATATGACTTTTTATGTAATGATATGAAAGCTATTATAAATTGTGAAAATTTATATGTATATTCATACTTAATAAATGATCAAGAATTAGGAAATTCAAAATCAATTGAAAGAAAGTCTAAAGCTGAAAAATTATTTTCTGATTATTCAACAAATACAAGTTTTTTTGAACCTGAATTATTAAAATTAGAAAAAAAAGATTATGAAAAATTATTTAAAGATAATAGTAAATTAAATGAATATAAAGTAGTATTAGATAGAATATATAGAAATAAAGAGCATATATTAAATGAAAATGAAGAAATAATAATTAATGAACTTACAAATGCTATGGACCATTTTGATGATATGTCATCTACAATGTTAAATACAGAACATGATTATGGTAAAGTTATTGTAGATGGAAAAGAAGAAGTATTAACTCCAACTAATTATAGTAAATTGATGAAAAATAAAGATAGAGAATTTAGACGTAATACTAGAGAACAATATAGTAAAGTTGTTAACCAATATGGAGTAAGTGCAGCACAATTTTTAAATTCTTTTGTTAAATCACAAGTAGCTATTTCTAAAATTAGAAAATATGATTCATGTTTTAGTGCTAAAAGATTTTCTTTAAATATGCCAGTTGAGGCTTATAAAGCATTAGTTGATACTGTAGAAAGTAATACTAAGTCTCTTCAAAAATATTATAAGTTATTTAGAAATAAAAAAGGATATGATAAATTATATCAATATGATCTAAATTTATCATTAGTAGATAATGAAAAAGAATATTCTATTGAAGATGGATGGGATTTATGTTTAAATGCTATTAAACCACTTGGAGAAAAATATCAAGAGAAATTTAAGAAAATAATTGAAAATAGATATGTAGATTATGCACAATATAAAGGTAAATGTTCAGGTGGGTATTCATTTGGAACAAAAGATAATGATTCAAGAATATTAATGAGTTTTAATTATAATTTAGATTCTGTATCTACGTTAATTCATGAAGGTGGACATAATGTTCATGGTCAATTAGTATCAGAGAATAATCCTCCTCAATATAGAGAAATACCATCTTTGGTATGTGAGGTTGCTTCTTTAACTAATGAATGTTTATTATCTTCATATTTAGCAGAAAATGGTAGTACTAAGGAAGAAAGATTATCCGGTATATCTAATATATTAGATGTTATTAATTCTAATTTGTTTGGTGCTGTTAGAGAAGGACATATGGAAGAAGAATTCTATAAATATGTAGAAGAAGACGGAACTATAACAAAAGAATATATGGATAATCTTACATTAGACTCATTAAAAAAATATTATGGTAAAGAAATTAATTTAGATGAATTTTCTAATATATCATGGATGAGAAGAAGTCACTATTATCAATTTTTCTATTTATATTCATATGCATTTAGTATTTCAGTTGCTTCTCATGTAGCAAGTGAGATATTAAAAGGAAATAGTGATATGTTAGATAAATATATAAAATTCTTATCTACAGGTTCTGATATATGGCCAAAAGATGTATTTAAAATATTAGATGTAGATATATGTAGTAAAGATGTATATGAATCTGCTATAAAGTATTATGAAAGTTTAATTGAAAAGTATGAGGAGATAGAAAAAGAGGTGTAGTATGGCAGCTGATAAAAGAGATTATTATGACGTATTAGGTGTTGATAAAAGTGCTGATGATAAAACTATTAAAAGTGCTTTTAGAAAATTAGCAAAGAAATATCACCCTGATGTTAGTAAAGAACCAGATGCTGCAGAGAAGTTTAAAGAAGCACAAGAAGCATATGCAGTATTATCAGATCCTGATAAGAGAAAGCAGTATGATCAATTTGGTCATGCAGCATTCGATCAAATGAATGGTGGAGCTGGATATGATTTCTCAGGATTTGATTTTGGAGATATATTTAGTGAAATATTTGGTTCAGGCTTTGGAGGTTTTGGTGGATTTGGTGGTTCATCAAGAGGTAGTTCAAGTAGAAAAAGAAGAGGTTCTGATAGATTACTAAGAGTAAATTTATCATTTGAAGAAGCTGTATTTGGTACTAAAAAAACTATTAATGTTGATGTATCTACTGATTGTAAAAGTTGTAATGGTAAAGGTGGATATGGTGAAAAGAAATGTAGTACATGTCATGGTACTGGTGTAGTAACTACTGAACAACGTACTATGTTTGGTTCATTTATGTCTAGAACAACATGTCCTAATTGTAATGGTGAGGGTATAACATTTGAAGAAACATGTAGTGCATGTCGTGGTACAGGTAAAACTAAAAAGAATACTGATATAGAAGTAAAGATACCTGCTGGTGTTGATACAGGTAATCAACTTAGAGTACCTGGAAAAGGTGATGCTGGTGTCAATGGTGGACCTAATGGGGATTTATATTTAGAATTTGTAGTTAAAGATCATGAACTATTTATGAGAGATAACGATGATATTTATTTAGAATTACCTATAACTATTACTGATGCTGTATTAGGATGTAAAAAAGAGATACCTACATTATATGGTAATGTAAAATTAACTATACCAGAAGGTAGTGAAAGTGGAGATAAACATAGATTAAAAGGTAAGGGTATAGAAAATGTAAGAACAGGTAGTAAAGGAAATATGTATGTAATATTACGTATTATAGTTCCTAAGAAGTTATCTAGAGAACAGAAAAAACTATTTAGTCAATTAATGGATACTGATTTAGAGAGTGGAAATGAGTTCAAAAAAATAAGAGATTATGTAAGAAAAAATTTATAGTTTCTTTTTTTCTAACAATGTGTTAATATTAAATTAGGTGATAGTATGCAATGTAGAAAATGTAAAGCTGAATTATCTGATGGAGAAACATTTTGTAGAAAATGTGCTACTTCAATATATGTAGATGATGATATTATTAATAATAATCTAATAAATAATGAAAAAAAGCATATAATTAAAAAAATATCAGTTAATAATAATAATGAAATAGTTGATAGTAAAATTATTAGTAATAAAGATTTGGTAAATAGAAATCAAAATGATACAGAGTATGCAAAAAAATCATTAATTCGAAGTCTAATAACTATTTTTTCATTACTACTTTTATTAATAATAATTATTGTTTTTATAATAGTTAAACTATAAAAATAATAAAAAGTAAAAGAAAAATATTGCTTTTATTATTTATATATGATATTCTTAGAATGTAAGCAAGATAAATTGCTTTATAGGGAGGTAAATAGAATGACAAAAACAGATTTAGTAAATTACATGGCAGAAGAAACTGGATTAACAAAAGCAGATGCAACTCGTGCTTTAGATGCTATGATGAGCGGAGTTATTAAAGGATTAAAGAAAGAGAAGAAAGTTGCTTTAACTGGTTTTTTAACTTTTAAAGCTGACAAAAAACCTGCTAAAAAAGGACGTAATCCAAGAACTGGTGAAGTTGTTGATATTCCTGCAAGAGTTGCTGTATCAATCAAAGCTGGATCTAAGTTAAAAGATGCATTAAATTAATTTAATGCTTTTTTTTTTGCCTCAATACATTTATATATGGTATAATTTAATAAATAATGAGGTGTATAAGATGCAACAAATTTGGAATGATAACGAAGTAACAATTTGTAGTGATGGTAATTATTACTTAAATAGAAATGCATCTAATCGATTTAAAAGAATTTATTCTAAATATTTAGATGATAAATATTCAGATTGTTTATTTGAATTAGAGTGGGCGAAACAAGTAGTTAAGACTTATCCACCTATTTTAAAAGAAGAAAATATAGTACTAAAAGATTATGATAGTAAATTTAGTAATCAAAAGGTAGATATATATGATTTATTTGAATATATATATAATATATCTATATTACTAAATAGAGAATTATCTTTAGAAGAATTGAAGAAATATGGAGATATATTAAGTGAAGATTTTAAATTTGTTGATTATTCTTTTGAAATATTTTTTAATATAAAAAAATATGGCTTAGATAAATCTATTGATTTCACTTGTGATTGGTATGAACTACTTACTATCTTAAGTATTATAAAAAAATGTAATTTCACTAATATTGAACTTAATATAAAAAATATAGATGATTGGTTATATAAAAATGATTATTATTCACAAGAAAAAATATCTATTTTAAAAAAATTTTTTGATACTTTAAAAAGTAAAAAAAATATGTATTATTTATCAGAAGAAATATTAGAATACTTTAAAAATAAGTATGATTTTGAGTGTGCATTTAAAGGTGGATTATCATTTAATGAACAAAATAAGTTAATTGTTAATTATAATGGTGAATCGGATTTTATATTTATGATTCCAAATTTATTTAAAATAAATGTGAAGAATATTGAAGATATTGAAAAATATTTAAATTTTTTAAAGAAAAAATTTAAATTAAATTATAATACAAAAAAATTAAAAATGTATAGTAATATTATAAATAATAATAATACTTTAAATTATGATTTTTTATTAGATAATATATCAAGCATTAAAGAATTAAGTAGTATATTATCAATACCTGTAAAATATAATTTAAATGTAGATAATTTTAATATTGAAAAAATTGATTTATGGATTTTAAATAATAATTATTATGATAAAAAAATAATAGAATTTAAAAAAGATTTTTATGATAATATTATATCAAGTAAACAAGATTATTATTTATCTTCGGATATTATTAATTTTTTGAATAATAAATATATTGATAGTTTAGAAGGAAAAAGATTAAATAGTCAAGACTCTAATACATATATTATTGAAAAACATTATCAACCTATGACTGAAATTAAAAGAAAACTATTTATTTATTCATTATTAACTGGTACAGGTATAATAGCATGTTTTTATTTAAAGTTTATTTTAAATAAGGAACCATTTACTATTGCTGTAAATTGTTCTTCTAATTATTATAAATTATTATATTCAAATCCTAAATATAGAGAGTTATTGAAAAAAATAGGTAATTTATTAAATTATTTTTGCGAATTATCTAATACATATATATAAATAAATAATAAAATATGTTATAATTATTATTATGAGATATCTAAGGAGTGGTATATTATGTTTTCAAATATATATAGATGGTATTACGATAATATAGTTATTGTGAATAATGAAAAGTATTTAGGTGATTATGACTCATTTCTTTTTTTAAAAAAAGTTGTTAATGATCAAATAGAAATACCAAATGAATTTGTTATTGTAAAAGGAAAGAAACAATTTATTTCACTTGATTTTGTGTGCGATTATATTCGTAATAATAATTTAACATATAAACAATTACATGAGATGATTTGTGATAATTCTGAATTAGATATTGATGATATAAAGGGTTATCCATGGGTGTCTTTTTTTGCTAAATTAGATAGAAAGCAAGTTGAGTTTATTTCAACAATAGCTAGCAAAGAAAATGCTAATGAAATATTTAAGATACTTGAAGATTTAAATAGAAAAATATCTAATAATGAACCAATAGAGTATATAAAACTTTTATTAAATATTTTTGATTCTGAAATGAAGGCTGCATCTAAAAAAGGTAAAGGATATGATGTAAGCAAAACAATTGAATTTGGAGAACAATTCAGTATATTATTTGAAAATGATTTTAAATTGAACCAAAGAGTTATTAATGAATTTTATTTTGCTTTAAAAGTTTTTTCTATAGCACGTAAAGGTGAGATAGATAAATATATAGATGAAAATATTAATGGTATTGCTGGATTATTGATTATTTTAAAAAATATTAATTTGAAACCAAATTCAAAAACTTATGATGGGAAAGCATGCTTTTCAAAAATTACTCCTGAATATGTATATAATTGGATTGAAAAAAATGATTATTTTAAAAAAGAAAAAATTGATGAATTCTTAAAGTTTATAAAAGAATTAAATGCTAATCAAGCTAAATATTATTTAGGAAAAGAAATATATGATCATATGATTAAAAAGTTAGATGAAAAATATTCTGAATTTTTTGATGTTATTAATAAAGAAAAAGATTTTGATATAACATATTATAAAGATTGTCGCAATTATGAATTATTATTATATCTATTAAAAAATAAAGGATTAATAGATGATAATTATAATGTTATTACTAATGATGTTAGTTCTAAAAAAGATATAGATGATTCTGATAAAGATGAAAAAGATTCGCCTTTAACATTAGAGAAAACAGATGAGCCTGTTAAAAAAACTGATAAATTGAGTGCTCAAGATATTAAATCTAAATTTGAGAATGCATTTATAAAATATGCTAAAGAGCAAGGTAAAGCTATGACAACAACATTAGCTAATGAATTTTTGGTATTATTTGTAGAAAAGTTTAGTGATGAAGAAATATCTAATCCAGAGTTTATTTCTTTGTTGAAAACAGGAACAAAATGCGATTCTAAGTTAATAGAATTAGTTGTTAATATCAAATTATTTAGTAGTTTACAAGGAATATTACAAAATACTAATATTAAGTATACTCCAGATGAAATATTAAATATTTTGAGACTTGCTAATGAATACAAAGTTAATTTAGTAGGATTAGATCCTAATGTATTAGATAGTTATTTTGAAAAAAATGGATATTATGAGAAAGAAAAATTAGAATCTTTATATTCATTTTTCTATCAGTTGATTTTTAAATCAGATAAATATGAATATAAAGATGAATTAATTAGTTATTTTACTGATAAATATAATATATATGATAATTTTAGAAAAATACAATCTGGTGAATATGATATTGAACATAAAATAAAAAATAGTAGTGAAGATAATGATAAAAAGAATGATGATAATGATAAAAATAATGGTGGAGGAATGGTAAGTGGTACTGATTCTGAATCTCAAACTGATGTAAATGAAGATGGACCAATTATACAAAAGATTGAACAAGATGAAGGTACTGAATTTGAAATACTTGAACACTCATTACCAAGGAATGCAGAAGAAAAAAAAGATGTCTTTAAAACTATTATGTGTGGTATAGGTGCTATATCATGTGCTGTATTGACTGCTATAGATGGAAAAGATTTATTATCTTCAGTTGTTGAATGTTCTAAATCATTTAGTTCATTAATATCAAGAAATCCTATATTGAATGAAATTAAAACTAAATTAGGAAATAATAATTTTGTACCTTATTTTTCTGAAATTGGATTGAAATTTAAAGATTTATTACAACCTAGACAATCAAAAGTATATGCGAGGGTGATTTAATATGTTAAAACAAGGAGAGTTATTAACATTATCAAATAAAAAAGAATATGCAGTTGTATCATCAATTATGTACGAAGGTATTAACTATGTATATATATTAGATACTAAGACATATAAAGATTATAAGCTATGTGAATGCAATAATGAAAGATTAATTGTAGTAGAAGATCCTGAATTACTTAAAATATTGATTGTAAAATTTAATAATGATTTAAAACAAAACATAGCTAGTATAATTGAAAGTTCTAATTAGAAAAAATATGTTATCATATTTTTTTTAATATATTATGGATAAAAGAGTTAAAAATATATTAGAATTAATTAATAAATATAATGACTGTTATATTGTAGGTGGTTATGTAAGGGATTATTTATTAGGAATTAATTCTAATGATTATGATATATGTACAAGTGCTACAATTGATAAATTAAAAGAAATACTATATGAATATGAATATACTATAGAATTTAATACAATGCATATAAAGATTGATAATATAAACATAGATATAACACCATATAGAAAAGAATATAAATATAATAGAAGAAAACCAATATTATATTGTGAAACAAATAAATTAGAAGAAGATTTAATGCGTAGAGATTTTACTATTAATACAATATGTATGGATTCTAATAATAATATATTAGATATATTAAATGGTACAAATGATATTGAAAATAAAATAATAAAGTGTGTAGGTAATATAGATAAAAAATTAATAGAGGATCCTCTTAGAATACTCAGGGCACTTAGATTTAGTACTTATTTAAATTTTAAAATAGAAGAAGAATTAGAGAGTGCTATTAAAAAATATGGTTATTTACTTAAAAGTATTTCTTATGAAATAAAAAAAAGAGAATTAGATAAAATAATAGAGTCTAAAGGGTTAGACATTATAAGAAAGTATAATCTAGAAAAATATTTGGATATTGACTTATCAAATATAAAATATTATAAGTATAATATTTTAATCTGGATGAATATAGATTATTTAAATAAGTATTGTATTACTAAAAAGGAAAAGAAGACTATTAAACTTATTAATGAATTAAGTAATAGTAAATTAGATAATTATGATTTATATACTTATGGATTAGATATATGTAATTTAGTAAGTGAATATATTGGTATTGATTTAAAATCTAGATATGATAAATTACCTATTAAGTGTAGAAAAGATATATTAGTATCTAGTTATGAAATACTAAATATAGTAAAAAATAAAAAAGATATTAATAATATATATATAATATTAGAAAGAAGTATATTGATGGGTAATTTAATTAATGATAAAAATGAAATAATTAATTATTTGTCTAAAAAGTATGATAGAATATAATTGATTAGGTGGTGTTTATGAATCAAGTATTGGAATTATTAAAAAATAAAGATTTATATTTACCTAGAATATTATTAACAAGTTATAGAAAATTAAATATTACAGATTTAGAATTTATTGTTTTAATATATTTACTTAATTGTGATAATTTAATATATAATCCAAAGTTAATTAGTTCAGAATTAAATATAGATAAAATAAAAGTTTTAGAATTAATAAATAGTTTGATAGAAAAAAATATTATTAATATAGAGATAGTTAAAAAAGATAATATTAGATGTGAATTAATTAATTTAGATTTACTATATGAAAAAATGGCTTTTTGTATTATAAATGGTACAGATAATATAAAAAATGTAAAAGAAGAAGTATATGAAAAAATAGAAAAAGAGTTAGGTAGAGGATTAACTTCTACTGATTATGAAACTATTAATGGTTGGTTAGATATAGGGTGTACAGAAGAATTAATAATGTACGCTATAAAGGAAGCTACCTATAATGGTAAATATAATATTAATTATATAGATAGAATTATATATGAGTGGAATAAAAAAGGTTTAAAAACAAAAGAGGATGTAGAGAAGAATAAGAAAGAATTTAAAAGGGCAAAAACTCAAAATTTAGAATTATTTGATTATGATTGGTTAAATGACAACTCAAATAGTTAATTATATGGATGAATTATTTCCTAATCCTCGATGTGAATTAAATTATAATAAAGATTATGAATTATTAATTGCTGTTATGTTGAGTGCTCAAACTACTGATAAAAGAGTAAATATGGTAACTGAACAATTATTTAGTAAATATAATTCTTTAGAATTATTAAGTAATGCTGATATAAATGATATAATTAGTATTATTAGACCAATAGGGACATTTAATAAGAAAGCAAAAAATATTCTATCTATTTCTAAATCATTAATTCATGATTGTAATGGAATTGTACCTAATGATAGAAATTATTTAGAATCATTACCTGGTGTAGGAAGAAAGACAACTAATGTAGTTTTAGCTAATTTATATGAAGAATCTTGTATAGCAGTAGATACTCATGTATCTAGAGTTAGTAAAAGATTAAATTTAGCTAAAGAAAGTGATGATGTATTAGTTGTTGAAAAGAAATTAAATAAATTATTTAATAAAAAAGAACTTGGTAGATTACATCATCAATTAGTATTATTTGGAAGATATTATTGTAAGTCAAGAATACCTAAGTGTGAACAATGTAAACTAACTAATATTTGTAAATATAATAAGAAAAAGTTTTTATAATTTTTTCTTTTTTATTTACAAAGCATTTTTTTTATACTATAATAAAAAACAATTGTTG
>JAEEGL013404384.1_pt1 | contig 10945 bp, 7 predicted proteins | sample 9134231 | NCBI WGS metagenome assembly JAEEGL01 (sample SAMN16246548, study PRJNA631951) | gut metagenome | biome: gut microbiome; feature: rumen; material: fiber-attached | host: Bos | place: Iran: Karaj | collected 2018-10 | reverse complement strand
GCCGCTGCTGATGGGTATCATCGGCCTGCTGTGGCAAGCCTACCGCGGTCGTCGCGGCATCGAGCAGTTCTGGGTGATCTTCTTCCTGTTCTTCATGACGGGTATCGCCATCGTGCTCTACCTGAACCAGACGCCGAGCCAGCCTCGTGAGCGTGACTATGCTTATGCCGGTTCGTTCTATGCCTACAGCATCTGGATCGGTATGGGTGTAGCAGGGCTCTGGAGCCTCGTGATGTGGCTGATCAAGAAGAGTGCTAAGAAGGAGACCAAGGGTGAGGCTGCCAAGGTTGTCGACAATGGCAACCGTGGCGCTGTGGCTACTGCTGTAGCTGCTGTTGCCGCCCTTATCGGTCTGGCAGTACCCCTGCAGATGGTGAGCCAGACGTGGGATGACCATGATCGCAGCGGCCGCACGGCTGCTAGCGACTTCGGCCGCAACTACTTGTCGAGTGTCGCCCCCAATGGCATCATCTTCTGTAACGGTGACAATGACACCTTCCCCTTATGGTATCTGCAGGAGGTAGAGGGTTACCGCACCGACGTGCGTGCCGTCAACCTGAGCTATCTTTCTACCGACTGGTACATCAGCCAGATGCAGCGTGCCGCCTATGAGTCGGCTCCGCTTCCCATGCAGGCAGGCAAGGACACCTATGCCTACGATGAGCGCGTGTTCAACTACTTCGTTGAGCCCGACCAGACGCCCACCGATGCGCTCCAGTCATTGGCATTCGTCTATGGTCCCGAGAGTAAGAATAATCCCTATGGCATCAGTGAGATCCGTTATCCCAAGGTGTATATGCCCGTTGATGCCGACCAGGCTATTAAGGCCGGTGTTGTCCGCAACGACCAGCGCGACCAGATTCAGCAGTCGATCAATGCTGATCTGCAGGTAATGGGCTCGGGCATGACAGCAAGCCAGCTGATGTCGTTCGACATCATTGCCTCGAGCATCGCCCAGGGCTGGAACCGTCCTTGCTATTTCGCGATGACTGTTCCCAACAGTTACTACTTGGGTCTTGATCCCTACCTGCGTCTGACAGGTCTTGCTTATCAGGTGACTCCTCTTGTCGGCAGCGGCAACTCTGAGGTTTCTACCGACATCATGTATGACAACGTGGTCAACAAGTTCAAGTGGGGTGGTCTTGACACCGCTAAGCCGGGTTCGCTCTATCTTGACGAGACCATCTGCCGTATGGTGACCACCATGCGTAGCGCCCTGATCGACCTTGCCAAGGGTCTGCTCCGCGAGGGTGACCAGGCCAAGAATGGCACCAAGGTCATCCCCGAGGGTATGACACAGGAGGCCTATGTCGCCGATCGTTACAAGAAGGCTCGCACCATCCTCGACCTGATGCTGGAGAAATTGCCAGTGACCGCTTGTCCGTTCACCATACAGATGGGTCAGGAGGTCGCCAATGTCTACTACTTCCTGAGCAAGTCCAGCGGCGACAATACCTGCTTGGAGAAGAGCAACAAACTGCTGGAGGACGAGATCCTGCGTTACGGCAACTACGTGCGCTTCTATCAGTCACTCTCACCCTCACAGTATGAGCGCCTGACGCGTGTCGACAAGTTCATCGATCAGCAGCACCTGCTTGACCTGCTTGCCGACTATGCACAGCAGTGCGGAGAGGCGAAGTATGAGGCCATTGCCAAGAAGCTGAGCGGTGCTGGCGTGAATATGGAGCGCCAGATGGCCTATCAGCGTGCCTACGAGCAATCGATGCAGCAGCGCGCAGCCCAGCAGGCCGCCGCTCAAGCCCAGGAAGAGGCCGATGCCCCTGGACTGGAGGAGGTCCTGGCCGAGTGATGTTCATGATAGCAAAAGCCTAACGCCCAATGACTAATGACTAGCGTCTAGCGTCTAGCGTCTAAAGTCTAACGTCTAAAGTCTTAGGTCTAACGTCTTAGGTCTAAAGTCTAACATCTAACTCTAGGCAATGTTAGTTGAACGTCCGCCTCTGCTTTATAGAATGATATTTCCCGAGACCGTGTGGCGCATCCACAAGCGCGACCACACGGTCTATTTGACGTTCGATGACGGTCCCATCCCCGAGGTCACTCCATGGGTACTCGACACGCTGGACCGTTACGGCATCAAGGCTACCTTCTTTATGGTGGGGGAGAATGTGGAGCGCCATCCCGAGTTGCTCGAGGAGGTGCGTCGCCGCGGCCACTCGGTGGGTAACCACACGATGAGCCACCTGCAGGGCGCCCATGTGGGCACCAAGCACTACCTGCACAACGTCTTCCGCGCCAACGAGCTCATCGGCAGCACGCTCTTCCGTCCGCCGCATGGCCTGTTGCGCTGGGGTCAGTCTCGGGTGTTGCGTTCACGCTTTTCCATCATCATGTATGACCTGGTGACGCGAGACTACAGCCGCAAGCTCACGGGGGAACAGGTGCTTGACAATGTCAAGCGATATGCCCGCAACGGCTCGATTATCGTCTTCCACGACTCGTTGAAGGCCGAGAAGAATATGAAATATGCCCTGCCGCGCGCCATCGAGTGGCTGCAGCAGCAGGGGTACAAGTTCGATGCCATCCCCGAGCTATGACATAGCAACCCTTATCAAGTCCCAGGCCGCAAGCCTGGGATTTGACGCTTGTGGCTTCGCTGCAGCCGCGCCAGTCGATGACGAGGCGGTGGCTCGCTATGACCGATGGATTGAACAGGGCCACAACGGCTGCATGCAGTGGGCGGCAGGGCACCGTGACCTGCGCCGTGACCCCGCGATGCTGCTTGAGGGTGCTCAGACGGTCATCTCGCTTGCCCTGAATTACTATCCTGCACGTTTCCAGCCTCCCGAGGCATTGAGGGTCGCCTACTATGCCTACGGGCGCGACTACCACGAGGTGCTGCGCGAGAAATTGACCGCATTGGCGCGTTTCGTCGAGGACGTCACCCATTGCGCCACCCGACCCTGTGTCGATTCGGCGCCCATCCGTGAGCGTTACTGGGCGCAGCGGGCGGGCCTCGGCTTCGTCGGCAGGAACAACTGCCTCATCATCCCGGGCAAGGGCTCTTTCTTTTTCCTGGGCGAAATCGTCACTACGGCACAACTGCCGCCCGACGAGCCGTGTGTCATGACCTGCGGCGACTGCGGCAGGTGTGTCGAGTCATGTCCATCGGGCGCATTGAACAGTGACGGCGCTATCGATGCTTCGCGCTGTCTCTCCTGTCTGCTCATCGAGAATCACGACGATGAATTGCCCGCTTGGGTGGCAGATGTCATTGGCAATAAGGTAGTTGGCTGTGACGAGTGCCAGTTGAGCTGTCCCCACAACGCCAACGCTGTGGCGACCACTGTTGACGACTTCGCCCTCACCGAAGCCGTAGAGCATCTCACCCGTGACCGCATCGAGCAGATGACCTCAGGCGACTTCCGCCGCTCCTTCGCCCACAGCGCCATCGCCCGCCTCCGCCCCAAAACCCTCCGCCGCAACGCCCGCCTCACCCGCAACAAAGAATAACCTCTCGTCTATAGCTATTGAGGGCTGAAATTATTTGCTTTGGCAAAGGTAGATGCCTTAGGCTGTGACTGATGAAAACTATTTCCGGTTACCCTTTTTGTCAATATTAAATTCTTCGCCGTTCTGCTTCACAGTGTAGGTGCCGTCATAGTTTATGGGAGAAATGCGTTCGTACTCTACAGGAACCTGTTCTTCACCTTTCTTATTTACCAAGCCACGAAAGTTATTTTTTTCCACTTCAATCAAATCGTTTTTATCAAACGACCAAACGTAATCATAGTCAAATGGAGTTATCGCTCTTAACTGAACATCAATAACCCCCCATTTGCCGTTACGGGAGAGTTTGTAAAATCCGTCACCGCACCTTGATAGAAATGGCTCGTTGTCGTGTTTATTTATAGGTATTCCATTGATTGCAATTCCATTGATTGCAATACCTTTGGTTGCCTTGAAATCTTTATTTCTTGAAGAAACAGTGACAGGAACTCTTATTAAGAGTTCTTCTAACCCAGAATGATTACTGATAAAGAAATGATCGCCCAAATAAATGTTGTCAATATCATGTAATCTAACAAAATGACATAGATAATGATTCAGAAAACGATTTGGATGATGATAGTGAGTATCATGTTCTGGCTTTGATTCCCAGTATCCATCAAGTCCTAATGTCTTAGTCTTGGGATCATAGAAATACCTTGGTGGGTATTTGAACAGGTCTTTCCATCTTGCGAGGACAGGTCTACCATTAATTGCAATTGGCGAATCGCCACCTTTTGGCAGGGTAATATTACCGCTCCTATTCACTGATGGCATGTCAAATTTGCCAAGTAGGAATTTGTATTTTTCCAAATACTGGCGAGTTGGCGATGGCGTCCCCTCTTTGAGGTGCTTTTTCATCAGGTTTACACCATAACGGTAGCAAGTCTTTTTGTTGCGGACGTCCTTATATGCCCATTGATAGTAACTGCTGTTGGTGTCTTTCAGATAAAGGAGCATACCGAACTCTGCCAATGGTTCTTCCACAAAGACAACATAAGGCATTCTCTTATGGCCGGGACGATTAAAATAGGCATGCATGGCCTCATGAGCAAGAGTTGAAACGAGAAGTTCGTCCATTCTGTTTCCACGATATTCTTGTTTCATTTCCTCTGGGAACAGTTTGATAACATTTGCTTTGGGGTCATAAAGCCCACGCAGCGTCATCTGACACCAATCTCTTTTTTCGACTAATGCTTTTTCATAATTATTATACAGTTCAACACGCTCCTCGTTCATTGGAGAATTTTCCAGACGTTTTATCTCTTCTTTCCAATACTCAACAGCTTCTTCGATTTCTGAAGGAATGGTTCTTTTGGGTATGCCAGGTTCAATGACTACATTGACCTTGAGTTTTGTTAAGATGTCATCCAATGAGGAGAACTTTTCGATTTGGAAAGCAAGATTAGAGCACTGTTGCAGCAACAGGGTTTGAGCTTTTGTAAGTAATGAATGGTTGTCGATGATGTTCATAGAAAAGTCATTTTAAAATCCGTTGGTGGAATCAATTAGTAAAAGATGGGTAATAGCAATGAATAACTCTGATTTTCAATAATTTAGTGATTTCTAAAACATGATATTCAAATCAGAGTATTCATAACTCGCGCTCAAATTTCGTCAGAATTATTGATGTAAGCAAGAGATTGTCAACAAATTGTCGATTAACAGGTCAACATTCTCAAGTAAAATTTCGTTTAGTACTGCTCCAAAAAGACCAGGACACAAGAAAAACTCCTTAGCGCCTTAGCGTCTTAGCGAGAGGCAAGGAGCGCGTCAGCCATTTTTTAATTCGTAAAATTCGCCGACAGAAAATCCCTTAGCGCGAGGCCAAGGGATGCGGAAACCATCAGCTATTTCAGATAATTCAGTTGTTACTAAAGACGATTGCCGATGCTCCCTATCGTCCATAGTTTAGTGTATAGCGTTTAGAGAGGCTGTCGCATGGTGTTTTCTTTACGTGAATTATCGCGAATTGATCATTAATTAATTCATGATAAATTAATGGTAATTGTAAAAAAACCGATTGCGTCAGCCCCTTAAATATCCTTAGCGTCTTGGCGCCTTAGCGTGAAGCCCGTGTGCGGATGCCTAAAGAAAAGATTCTCTTTGATTTCTCGTGCTCAGCACGATCCATAGCGTCTTAGCGCGAGGCCCGTATGCGCTAAATCAAAGTTTTTTGTCGGTAATTTGCAATAATTCAATGATATGTTGTACCTTTGTGATAATTAGTAGAATTGATAATACAAGAATCTTATGAAGCACTATCTGAAGACTCTGGAGGCTACAGTCCGCGCTCATTGGACCCAGAATGCGCTGTGTGACTACAATGGAGACAGCTTTACCTATGCCAACGTGGCGACAAACATAGAACAGTTCCGTATCTTCTTAGAGGCTACAGGAATCACCAAGGGCGATAAAATCGCTCTCTGCGCCCGCAACTGTGCGCGATGGGCGATGACATTCTGGAGCATCAATGTCAATGGCTGTGTGGCAGTCCCGCTGTTGGCTGATTTCCACCCAGATACGGTCTCCAATCTGACCAACCATTCAGACAGTGTTCTGCTTTTTGTGGACGATGACATCTGGGCAAAACAGAATCCCAAAGATATGCCCAATCTCAAGGCTGCCATCAATGTCAAGGACGGCAAGCTGCTGTGGCACCAGGATGATGCTGTGGCCCAGGCCTGGGAAAACCGCAAGAAAGCCTTCGACGCGAAGTATCCCTATGGCATGTATCCCGAGCAGGTGACTTACCCTGACGACAACTGGGATGATTTGGCAATTATCAATTATACGTCAGGCACCACGGGCAACCCTAAGGGCGTGATGCTCACCTATAAAGCCATTTCCGACACTGACGACTTCGCTAACAGTCATTTCCCGAACACCCCCGGCCAAACCGTTGTCTCGATGTTGCCCCTCGCCCACATGTACGGCCTCGCCATCGAGTTCATCCATCCCAACGTCGACGGTGTTACCGTCTACTTCCTCGGCAAGACCCCGTCGCCCACCACGCTGCTCAAGGCGATGCGCGACATCAAGCCCTATATGGTGGTCACCGTACCCTTGGTGATGGAGAAAATCTATGCCAATGCCATCAAGCCCTCGATGGAGAAGGCCAAATTGCCGTTGGCTATCCCCGGCCTGAGGACTCTGGTCTATCGGGCGGCACGCAAAAAGATGATTGAAGCCTTCGGCGGAGCCGTGGAATGTTTCATCATGGGCGGCGCGGCGCTCAACCCCGAGGCCGAGCAGTTCTTCAAGAAGATCCACCTGCCCTATACGGTGGGTTATGGCATGACCGAGGCCTGCCCGCTGCTGGGCTATGAGTGGTGGACCAAGTTTGTTCCGGGATCGTGCGGCAAGCCTGTACACGAAGTCCGCATCGACTCCGAGGACCCGCACCACATCCCAGGCGAAATCCAAGCTAAGGGCCCCAACCTGACCATCGGCTATTACAAGAATCCCGAGGCTACCGAAGCCGCCTTCACCGAGGACGGATGGTTCCGCACTGGCGACCTGGGCGTGATGGACGAGAAGCGCAACATCTTCATCCGCGGACGCATCAAGTCGATGATTCTCAACTCGTCGGGACAGAACATCTACCCCGAGGAGGTCGAGGCTGTCCTCGCCAACTGCCAGTATGTGGACGAGTGCCTCGTCGTGGACCGCGACGGCAAGATCACAGCACTGGTATATACCGAGTTGCCCGAAGACATGGACGACGAGACCAGGGCCGCCATCCCCGGCCAAATCCGTGTTGAGGCCAACAAGTCGCTCCCCAACTACAGCAAGATCTTCAAGGTGGAGATGATGCCAGAACCCTTCGAAAAAACCCCCAAGCGCACCATCAAACGCTTCCTCTACAAATAAACTACCACCTTCGAAAATGGAGTATTAGACTTGGGCTCCCCCTCTAAGATTAGAGGGGGGCAGGGGGCGTTGATGTCCCAAGAGGACGTGCTTTGAGTGTGAATCATACTCCTCCGCCCTAACAGGTACCCCCGCCTGGGGGAGGTGGCACGAAGTGCCAGAGGAGGGGGTGCTAACGTATTGATTATCAACACAAATTTTATGTAACTCACGTTAATATACAATACACCTTATTGTAGTTATATCATGATATTCCAACAGATTTATGTTGCAAAAAGAGACAATATCTTTCACCTCCAAGGTGCGTAATTCCCAAGATTTTCAACTCTTGACTCTTTGTCTTTGAAGAAGTGGAAGTAAACTATTTTAAGTCCTTAACTCGTTTTTTTTGATATGTTAGGGACTAATTATAATTTATATTTTGTCCTTAACTTGGTTATTTGAGACGTTAGGGACTAAGAATGATAAAGGGATGAGGACGTCGGCGGTGCCCCGTGCGCAGATGCCCATCAGAAATCTCAGATGAATCAGTTGTTGTAATTCCTTCGAGGTCGGCGATGGTGCAGTTATAGGCCTTCGCGCTCATGTTCATCGGCTGGCCCTTACAATTGAGTTATTGCTCGGGGGATGTTTTCTTGTATTTCTGATACACTTTTTTCAGCTGTCTGTCAATCTCTTTGGCGGGACGATTGAGTTCGCTTAACCCCACGTCGAAGTGAAGGGTGCTCTCGGGGGCCTTCTTTTCATGATATTTCACGATGAGCCTAAGCGTGGGCACACGAAATTGTAAGGTGGTCTTGAACCTCACCTGTTCACAGTCGGCAAAAGGTATCGTTGTACTCAAGCCGTCATTGTCGTAGAAGACGAAGCAGTCGGCACCAACGGCAAATGCGGGTATACCGCGTCGGGTTTTAACAGCTTTCCGGAACGATTCGATAGCAGACAGTATCATGGCAAGTGTCATCAGGCCATAGAAAATGAGTATCACGTAACCATGCCAGTCATGAAACATGAACGACAGTTCCCAATGGATAAAGCTATACACCCCAAAAGCGACCAATACCACTGACAGTATGGTATAGATCACCGCCTTAGTAGTCGCCAACCCCTGGCGGTAATAGTATTGATGTAATATCTCCATGACTTTAAGTTTGATTTGAACGTGACTGGCTTACACTACAGCGGACCTCACAGGACCAGAAGAACCATCAGGAAATTCTGTCAAGCCTTTCGCCCTCTTCATCGAAATAATCCTGTCCCCCAACGGCTGACGCATCACCTCCAAAACCGACCGATTGAATTCAGGTAACTCATCCAAGCGGAAGAAATGGTACCATTTCTATGCCTTCGCCAGCAGTACCAACACCACCGAAACGAACACCATATTTACCACGAAAGCCATTCACAACAACAAAGATACACAAAACAGTTGATAATTAAATCAAAATTACAATAGAAAATCATTTACATCTCAAATAACAAGAAAAGATATTTGCAAGTCTCTGAGTTTTTGACGAAATTTGCATTTTAGATATATAGAGTTTCTACTATCACATTTTAAATTATGACGGATTTTACATATGAGTTGCCTTCGCCTGAAGTTTTCTTAAATGGTTTGAAAACTTTTGTGAATTCTATGCTTGTAATTAAGTATAAAGAAGAATTAAAAGAAATCTTAGATTTCGCTAGATGCGAATTTGATAACACAAACCAGTTTTCAGGAAAACGATGGGATGCAACAGGTTTAAATATTAGATTTTATCTCCCCATGAACATTTATTCAAAGTATTCACTCAAATTAAAAGATATTAATACTTCTCTTTTGGGAATTTGCAATAAAGTTCTGCCTCTCAGTGCTGGGTATGACATTTTAGATATATCAATTTCACCAGATGTTTTAGCAAGTCATGACCCTCTATCTGAAATAATTAGTATTGTTGAGAAATCCGACTATTTGAATATCAGCGAAGAATTTATAGAGAAAGGCAAACAAATGGCGAAAGCGTATGTTACGCTGTACGCACTAGAAAATCACATTAGGCATTTTATAAACCTTAAACTCTCTGAACAGTTGGGAGATGATTATTTAAAGAAAATAAATATATCAAAAAAGATAAGAGATAGAATAGAACAACGAAAGCATGAAGAGCTGCAGAAAAAATGGTTACCGCTGAGAGGAGATAATGATTTATATTATCTTGATTTTATTGAGCTTTCAGAACTAATCATTAACAATTGGGAATATTTTAAAAATCTAATACCAAATCAGGATTGGATAAGAGTTAAAATGGCTGATTTATATGATATCAGATGCCTGATAGCTCACAATAGTTATATCTCGAGAGACAGTATTCAACTGTTAGACGTTACGAGCAAGCAATTAATTGCACAATTATATTCATAAAGGATTTAAGGCCATTAAATTCTAACGATTACAGTAAACAATTCATACTATGAACGATTATATTATTAAAGATAAAAATGGGCAAACCAGTAAACAATTATTTTGGGGGTTAATCCTGATTGTCGTTGGTGTTGTCCTTTTTGTAGTTTCAATTACTGTAGGTTTTTCCATTGGTATTTTCATAAGCATTGCGTGTGCTATTATCGGCTTCATTCTAAGGATTCATTTTTTAAGGCAAGAAGCAAAAAAAGAACAACAGCAGATTCAAGCATTAACTGAAGAATCTCGTGCTCGACGCATGAAAGAGGAACAAGAAAGAGAAGAAGAAATATGGAACTTTAAAGATGCAAATGGTGATTGCGATAGACTAATCATCCATAAAAACTTTCGACTTGAATTGTATAATGAAGCACAAAAAGTAATTTTCAATGGCGCTCTTTATTCTTTCAACGATATCCTTAGTTGTGATGTCGAAAAAAGAGAAAAAATTGAAATGGCATCAGTTATAGTTGGACATAGTGATGAAGTAACTACAACCTATACCACAAAGACTAGTGGAAAGAGTATTGTGGGTAGAACAATAGTAGGAGGAGCTGTAGCGGGACCAGTTGGAGCTATTATTGGAGGTGTAACAGCAAAAAGAACAACAACTGCTGAAAACCATGTGACAACGAAGCCAGTAATGGGGACAAAACAATACAAAACAACAACCTACAGATTATTGATTCGAACAACAAAAAGTAAATATGCCCAAATTTTTGTTACTGATCAAAAATCTGAAGCTGATGAAGTGAAAGAGGTATTTGATAGCATTATTAAAGCCAATTCTGACTCAAATTAGGTCTTAACTCCTAAAAACAGATACCGTATGCATGTAAAACAGATAATGACTTTACATGCATTTCTAATATTATAAACTGCTGCCGAGGTAGCTTGGGCGGTCGAGGTTGCGGTAGGCGATGGCTTCCATGATGTGGTGGTCGAGGACGTCGGCGGTGCCTTCGAGGTCGGCGATGGTGCGGGCGACTTTAAGGATGCGGTCGTAGGCTCGAGCGGACTTATTCATGCGTTCCATGGCGTCGCGAAGCTTTTCAAGGCCGGCGGCATTGGGCTCGGCGGATTTGTGCAGAAGGGATGGGGTCATCTGGGCGTTCCAGT
>JAEEGL013061278.1_pt1 | contig 10945 bp, 8 predicted proteins | sample 9134231 | NCBI WGS metagenome assembly JAEEGL01 (sample SAMN16246548, study PRJNA631951) | gut metagenome | biome: gut microbiome; feature: rumen; material: fiber-attached | host: Bos | place: Iran: Karaj | collected 2018-10 | reverse complement strand
TACGGCGCCGACCTTTCCTGCTGCTCGTTTGTCCGCAGTTCGGACGACCTCCCGAGCTATCCCGGCCCGGAAAATCCTCCGGAAAAAGCGATTTCCGGGAAAGAGGCCTGCGCCTCCTATCTGACCGATCGGTATCTGTATTACATCACCGTTACGAGGAAGCTGATAAGGATGCCGATCGTGCGGAGCTTTCCCTATCCCGGCGGACGGAACCACGAGGACGACGCCGTGATCTACAAGTATCTTTACGCCGCGGAGAGGGTGGCGGTCAGCGATTCGGTAAAGTATTTTTATTACGTAAATCCCACGAGCATCACATCGCTGGCGGGCAACTGCTTCAGCGACGACGCCGCCTGGGCGTTCAGGACGATGTACGAGTATTTCGTCGGTCTGGGTGAAAAGGATCTTGCGCGCAAATCCGCGTATAAGTATATCGCTTATCTTTTCGACAACAGGTGCGACGAGGCGAAAAAGCAGCTTCTCGCTTTCAGAAAGGAAAATCTGTTCAGCCCGAACGTTTCCTTCAGACACAAAGTCAAGACCTTCCTTTACAGGTAACTGTTTTTTGCTTAAAGGACAGAGAAAGATCAGCCGAGCCGGCGTGCCGGGATCTGCCGACGCGATCCGCGCCGCCTCGCCGCTCCGGAGCCACAGAAGATGCAGGATACCGTAAAAACGGAAAAAATCAGAACGTATTCAAACCTGCTGACCGGGATAATCACGATGGTTATCCAGTTCGGAGTAGGCTTTTTTCTGTCATCCTTCATCGTAAAAAATCTCGGTGAGGCGGCGAACGGTTTTACCCAGCTGGCTAACAATTTCGTAAGCTACGCGTCGCTTGTATCGCTGGCGTTCAATTCGATGGCGGGACGGTTCATAGCCGTAAGCGTTCACCGGGGCGACAGGCGGCAGGCGGATATCTACTTTTCGTCGGTTATCGTATGCAACCTCGCGCTTTCCGCCCTGCTGATACCCGCCGCAGTTCTTGTCACCGGAAATCTCGACAAACTGATCGAAATCGGGAACAGCAGTACGCTCGACGTGAAGATCCTTTTCGGGTGCGTGTTCGTCAACTATTTCTTCGCTCAGATCTCCTCGATTTTCAGTATCTCGTTCTACGTCGTCAACAAGGTTTACGTACAGAATATCATCATTCTTCTCCGGCACGTGGCCAACGCGTCGCTGCTCCTGCTGGTGTTCGGTATTTTTCCTCCGAGACTGTATTACGTTTCGATGATCGCATGCTTCCTGACATTCCTGGGAGTGCCGGTCTACGCGTTTTTCCTTCGCAGGAATATGCCGTATCTGAGATTCGGCTTTTCTAAATTCAGTTTCGGCACCGTCCTCGAACTGGCAAAGTCCGGTATCTGGAACACAGTAAACCAGTGCGGGAACCTTCTTATGACCGAATTCGATCTGCTGCTTTCCAACCTTTACGTGTCACCCGACGCCATGGGCTGGCTTGCCGTATCCAAAACGGTGCCGTCGGCGTTTCTGCACCTGACATACGCGATCAACAACAGCTTTGCCCCTGATCTGACAAAGGAATGGGCGCAGCAGGGCACTTCTAATCTGCTTACGAAACTGAGGCGGAATATGAAGATTTCGACGCTGATCATGTCGGTGCCTGTCGTCACATTCTGCGTTTTTTCGGTCGATTTCTACCGGCTCTGGATGCCGACTCTCGATCCCGTCATGCTTGCGAAGCTGACTTTTCTCGCATGCTTTTCGATGATCCCATGGGCCGGGCCGCAGATCCTTTACAACGTTCTGACCACGACAAACAAGCTCAGCGCGAACGCAATTACCTTCCTTGTGACGGGTTTTCTCAATTTCGGGATCGTCGCTCTGCTTCTCAACGTCACCGATCTCGGCGTTTATGCGATTGCCGGAGTCAGCTCGGTACTTTCCCTTTTGCGAAATCTCGTGTTCACCGCGCCGTATACGGCGAAGATACTTAATCTGCGGTGGTACACGCTGTATTACGACGTCGCCTTTTCTCTCCTTTGCAGCGCGGTCAACGCCGCGGTCGGCCTTTGCGTCAGGTACTTTTTCAGCGTCGGCGGATGGTTTACTCTCTTCCTTTTCGCCGGTATAACCGCCGTTGTTTCGCTGGTGCTGGAATCGTTCATCGCTTTCGGCTTCAAAGGGCTGAAAACGGTCTGCGGTGAGATCTTCCACCGTCACTGAACAAACGGAGGAGCCTGAATGAAAAGAATACTCGTAGCCGGAGGCGCCGGATTCATCGGGTCCAACCTCTGCGCAAGACTCGTCCGGGACAGTAACAACTACGTGATATGTCTTGACAACCTGTTTACCGGAAGGACCGAAAACGTCGCGGACCTCATCGGACTTCCGAACTTCAGATTCGTAAATCACGACGTGCAGACCCCTTTTGTGACCGACGTGGATCAGATATACAACGCAGCTTGTCCGGCAAGTCCTCCGGCGTATTCAAAAACGCCGATGGAAACGGTTAAGACCTGTATCCTCGGAAGTATTAATCTTCTGGACCTTGCGACCGAAAACGGCGCCGTTATTATGCAGTTTTCGACCAGCGAGGTCTACGGGGATCCCGCGGTCCATCCGCAGCCGGAAAGCTACCGCGGGAACGTGAATCCTATCGGTCTGCGCAGCTGTTACGACGAGGGTAAGCGCTGCGCCGAGACGCTGTTTTTCGATTACAGCCGGCAGGCGGGAACGAAGATCAAGGTCATCCGCATTTTCAACACATACGGTCCGAATATGGATCCCGGAGACGGAAGAGTCGTCAGCAATTTCATTATGCAGGCGCTCCGCGGGGAAGACCTGACGATATACGGAGACGGTTCGCAGACAAGGTCTTTCCAGTACGTCGACGATCTTCTCGACGGCATCGATCTGATGATGAATCACAGCCGGGAGGATTTTCAGGGGCCGGTCAACCTCGGAAACCCGCACGAGTTCACGATACTTGAACTTGCCGAAAAAGTACTTGCAAAAACCGGAGGGAAGAGCAGAATAGTGTTCAGGCCTCTTCCGTCCGACGATCCGGTGAGAAGAAGGCCGGATATCTCTCTCGCCCGGGGGGAGCTTTGCGGCTGGGAGCCGAAGATACCGCTTGACGAGGGACTTGACAGGACCATAGAGTATTTCAGAAAAATTGAAAGCAAACGGAAATAAGTTGTGCATGGAAAAATACTCGGTTTTAATGACTGTATACACTAACGACGATCCCGGATATTTCTCGCTGGCGCTGGACAGTATGCTGGATCAGACCTGCCCGCCGGACGAGGTCGTTATCATAAAGGACGGCCCTGTCGGAGAAGAGCTGCAGTCAGTTATTGACGAAAGGATCGCAAAGGGTTTTCCCGTCGTCCAGTATCGGCTCGAGAAAAACGCGGGACTCGGCGCGGCGCTGAACACCGGGGTCGAAATCGCCCGGAACGAGCTGATAGCCCGCATGGATTCCGACGATTATTCCTGCCCCGGGCGGTGCGAGCGTCAGCTCGCGGAGTTCGCGAAAAATCCCGGGCTTGACATCGTGGGGTGCCCCGTTCTCGAGTTTTCGGGATCGATCGACAATATCGTCGGCGAGCGCCGGGTGCCGCTGACCAACGAAGAAATATACAAATTCGCGAAAAAGAGGGACCCGTTCAATCACCCGACGGTAATGTACCGCAAAAGCGCCGTCCTCGCCGCCGGGGGCTATTCCGATTACAGGAAAAACCAGGATACCGATCTCTGGATCAGGATGCTGCGGAACAACGCCGTCTGTATGAATATCGAAGAGCCGCTGTTCCGCTTCCGGTTTGACGAAAACACGTATAAAAAACGCAGATCGTGGACGAATACCAAGACTCTCATCAGCATCAGGTACAAAGCGTGGAAAACCGGGTTCAATACGTTCGGGGAGTTTCTTTCGGTTGCCGCCGCGCAGCTTTGCGTCTTTATCCTGCCGACCGGATTTCAGAAGTTTGTTTACCGGAAAATACTGAGAAGGTGATTTTTCCGGGGTTTCGGAAGCGGCAGCGGCGCCGGATTGAAGGGTACGCAGTGACTTGCCTTTCCCAGCCGGAGAAGGCGGGAGAAACATCGATAGGTATTTCGTATTCGGATGACTGCATAAGTCCTGATTATGCGACCCTCATCCGTCTTCGCGGCGAAACGCCGCGAATCCACCGTCCCCTGGGGGAAGGTAGTGTTGTCGCACGCTATGGTGGAACGAACGTTTAAGACTGCGTGATCGGTGAATCGCGCGGGCTCCTTCAGTCGCCGTACGGCGACAGCTCCCTCCCGGAGGGAGCCTAAGGATGCGACGGTCATGTCGGCGACATTGTCGTTTTTGCAACTGCACCGTTTCGACTCGCCCCCCTCATCCGGCGGCGTTCGCCGCCACCTTCCCCCCAGAAGGGGAAGGCTTATTACTGCGCCTCGTTCACCGGGGCGGCACGAAATGTTCAAGAAGTTATAACCACTAATAATGACAAGCATTTAGAAACTGCAACGGCACACGAGCGGTTGCCGCCGCTTCGCTGCCCCAGCCGGGGAAGGCAAAACGTTGTCGTTCACTTGGGAGATACGAACCGGTAAGATTGCCGGATCGTTGAATTGCGCAGATTTCATGCGCAGTTTTTTGTTTAAGGAAGCCGCACGTAATCGAGTCAACGTCCGGATGTGCGCACGTATGACGTGATAAACGGGTTCAAATGTTGCGATATATATTGACAAACGCGCGGCAATGCTGTATAATAAAACTGTCGGAATCAATGGCTGAAACAGGGAAAAACAGTGACTTTATGAAAATGCAGGAGGTGCGACGGTGCTGACGGTTCGTGAAATCAGCAAAATCTGGGATATCGACGAGAGAAGGATAACTGCGCTCTGCCGGCGCGGAAAGATAATCGGCGCCCGGAAGGAAGGCAAGCTCTGGCTCCTTCCCGAGAACACGCCCAAGCCGGGTGACGGCCGCCGCAGGGCGGAGCCGGAGATCAGGCGAAGCGAGTCGGTGACGAAATACACCGAGAAGGGCGCGTACGAAAACGCGGTAAACGTGTTTGAAAAAAGATACGGACGGAGTCCCGTCAACGTTTCCTTCACACCTTACCGTATCTGTCCCATCGGCGCGCACAGCGACCACCAGCTGGGAAAGATCACCGGATTCGCAATAGACAAAGGTATTTACATCGCTTACGGACCGAAGCAGAACGGTATCATCGAGATCCAGAGTCTGCAGTTCCCGAAGCGCGCCCAGTGGCACGTTCGGGAGGTCCCGAAGGTAAAGGAAAACGACTGGGCGGATCATCTGCGCGGGGCGACAATCGCGCTCGGCTCGCGGTATCCGCTTCAGATCGGTCTTTGCGCCGTCATCGACGGCGAGCTGCCTATCGGCGGGCTTTCTTCGTCCGCCGCGGTCATCATCACTTTTCTGTCCGCCCTCGCGGATCTCAACGGAATAAAGCTTTCGGCCTCCGAGATGATAACGATCTCGAAGGAAGCCGAAAACAAGTACGTCGGCGTTTCATGCGGCAAGCTGGACCAGTCCTGCGAGGTGTACTGCCGGAAGGATCATCTCCTTTATCTCGATACAAAGGACGACAGTTTCGAGCTTATCCCGCAGTCGGCCGGAATGAAGCCCTTTGAGATAGCCATCTTCTTTTCGGGACTCGAGCGCTCGCTGGCGTCGTCAAAGTTCAATATGCGCGTCGACGAGTGCCGCTCCGCCGCTTACGCACTGCTGGCGTTAGCCGGAATGGAATACGGCAAATTCGAGGAGACAAACCTGCGGGACGTGCCTTACGACGTTTATCTGAAATACAAAAACAGACTTCCTCTCAACTGGCGTAAACGCGCCGAGCACTGGTACACCGAGTTCCACCGCGTCGAGGCGGGAGCCGAGGCGTGGAGACGGGGAGACATCGAGGAGTTCGGCCGGCTTTCGTTCGAGAGCGGGAAGAGCAGTATCGTAAACTGGGAGACCGGCTCGCCGGAGCTTATCAAGCTTTACGAAATAATGACGAAAACGAACGGCATATACGGCGGCAGGTTTTCGGGCGCCGGATTCAAGGGCTGCTGCATGGCGCTGATCGATCCCGCGTACGAAAAGGAAATACTCGAACGCGTGGAGAGGGAATACCTCGCGGCGTTCCCCGGATTGAGAGGAAGGTACAGTGCGCATATCTGCCGCACTGCAGACGGTGTGAATCTGTGAAGTGCCTGATACTTGCCGCGGGGTACGCGACGCGCCTGTACCCCTTGACCGAAAACTTCCCCAAGCCTTTGCTTGACGTCGGCGGAAAGACGATACTCGACTGGCTGGTCGACGATCTGAACACCTCCGGAGCAATCGACGAGTTTGTCGTAATATCAAATCACAAGTTCGCCCGTATTTTCGAAGAATGGGCGGCGAAAAAGAAATTCCGCGTGACCGTAGTCGACGACGGAACGGACACGAACGAGACCCGCCTCGGCGCCGTACGGGATATCGAATTTGCAATAAACAGGCAGGGTCTTGACACCGATATGACGGTAATAGCCGGCGACAACGTGCTTGATTTTTCGCTTACGAAGTTCCTGGATTACTGCGTCGAAAAGAAAGCGTCCTGCGTCATGCGCTATTTCGAGCCGGACGCTAAGACGCTGTCGAAGCGCGGCGTGCTTGAGCTTGACGGCGACCGGGTGATCTCGATGGAGGAAAAGCCGGAAAAGCCGAAAACGCAGTGGTGCTGCCCGCCGTTCTATTACTATACGCGAAAGGACGCGAAGCGCATCGGCGAGGCGCTCGAGGACGGCTGCGGATACGACGCGCCGGGAAGCTTTATCGCCTGGCTCTGCCAAAAATCGCCGGTATACGCGATGGAAATGCCGGGGAGCAGATACGACGTCGGAAATCTTGAAAGCTACACGAAGATCAGGAACGAATACAGGGGGATAACGAAATGAGCGGAGCTGAGCTTGACCTGCGGAACAAAACGATACTTGTCACCGGCGCCGCCGGGTTCATCGGAGCGGCGCTCGTCCGCGAACTGCTGAAGACGGCGTCTCCGGTCAAGGTAGTCGGATTCGACAACTGCAGCGACTATTACGACGTATCCCTCAAGGAATACCGGCTCGGAGTCATTGAAAAGCTTGCGCGCGAATATCCTGAAAGCTCCTGGACCTTCGTACGCGGAGATCTGGCCGACAAAAGCGCCGTCGACCGCGTCTTTGCCGAAAACGGTTTCGATATCGTTGTCAATCTTGCCGCGCAGGCGGGTGTGCGATACTCGATAGACCATCCGGACGTTTACGTCAATTCGAATATCATCGGATTTTACAATATCCTCGAGGCCTGCCGCCACTCGTACGACGGCGGACGCAAGGGCGTTGAGCATCTTGTTTACGCCTCCTCATCGTCGGTTTACGGCGGCAACAAAAAGGTGCCGTTTTCGACCGAAGACCGGGTGGACAATCCGGTGTTGCTTTACGCGGCGACAAAAAAATCCAACGAGCTGATGGCTCACGCATACAGCAAGCTTTACGACATTCCCTCGACCGGACTGCGCTTCTTTACCGTTTACGGTCCCGCGGGACGTCCGGATATGTTTTACTTCTCGGCGACGCAGAAGCTTTTGCGCGGCGAGACTGTAAAGATCTTCAACTACGGCAACTGCAAGCGCGATTTCACTTACGTCGACGACATCGTCGAGGGAGTGAAGCGCGTGATGCAGGGCCCGCCCGAAAGAAGAAAAGGGGAGGACGGACTGCCCGTCCCGCCCTACGCGGTCTACAACATCGGCGGCGGACAGCCGGAAAACCTGCTGGATTTTGTGAACGTGCTGGAGGAGGAACTGGTGCGCGCCGGCGTGCTTCCGGCCGACTTCGATTTCGATTCGCACAAGGAACTCGTGCCGATGCAGCCGGGCGACGTGCCGGTGACCTACGCAGATTCGACGGCGCTCGAGCGCGATTTCGGCTTTACCCCGAAGATCGGCATCCGGGAAGGTTTGCGCAGATTCGCCGAATGGTACAAAGATTATTACAAGGTTTAAGGTGAAAAAATGAAAATAGCGGTTGCGGGAACCGGGTACGTCGGCCTTTCGCTTGCGGTGCTGCTTTCCCAGCACAACAGCGTCACGGCTGTAGACATTATTCCCGAAAAGGTCAAAAAACTGAATAATTTCGTCTCTCCGATTCAGGACGAGTACATCGAAAAGTTTCTTGCCGAGGCGAAAGCGGGAACAAGGAAACTGGACCTTCGTGCGACTCTCGACGCGGAAAAAGCGTACGCCGACGCCGATTTCGTGATCATCGCGGCTCCGACAAATTACGATCCGCAGAAGAATTTCTTCGACTGCTCGGCGGTCGAAGCGGTCATACGGCTGGTTATGAAGGCAAATCCCGGGGCGGTTATGGTCATTAAATCCACCGTTCCCGTCGGATATACGAAATCGGTGCGCGAGAAATTCGGATGCGACAGGATCATATTCAGTCCCGAATTCCTTCGGGAATCCAAAGCGCTTTACGACAATCTGTATCCGAGCCGGATCATCGTCGGATGCGACGAAGGAACGCGCGCGGCTGCGGAGGAATTCGCGAAGCTGCTCCGCGACGGCGCCCTGAAGGAGGATATTGCAACCCTCTTTATGGGATTTACCGAAGCGGAGGCGGTCAAGCTTTTCGCAAACACCTATCTTGCTCTGCGCGTCAGCTATTTCAACGAGCTGGACACCTACGCCGAGGTGAAGGGACTTGATTCCCGGGCGATCATCGAAGGCGTCGGGCTCGATCCGCGTATCGGCAGTCATTACAACAACCCGAGCTTCGGATACGGCGGATACTGCCTGCCCAAGGACTCAAAGCAGCTGCTCGCCAACTACAACGACGTTCCGCAGAATATGATAACGGCGATAGTCGAGAGCAACCGCACGCGCAAGGATTTCATAGCCGACAGGGTGCTCGAGCTTGCAGGCGCGTACGGCAATTCTGCGGCTTACGACGCCTCCAAGGAAAAGGAGATCGTAATCGGCGTTTACCGCCTTACGATGAAGGCCAACAGCGACAATTTCCGGCAGAGCTCGATCCAGGGGGTTATGAAGCGCATAAAGGCAAAAGGCGCCACCGTCATCATTTACGAGCCGGCGCTCGAGAACGGAAGCACCTTCTTCGGAAGCAGGGTGGTAAACGACCTTGACGAGTTCAAAAAACTGAGCCGCAGCATAATAGCCAACAGGTACGACCCGGTTCTTGACGACGTAAAGGAAAAGGTTTATACGAGAGACCTGTTCCGCAGAGACTGAAAAAAAGATTGACACACCGGCATTCTGGTGCTAAAATATAAGGCGGTACGGCGCGATCGCGCTCCGTACCGCCTTATTAAAACCGGCGGGCGGACCGCCGGAAACAAAGGAGAAAAGATATGATGAAATCGTTCAAAAAGTATCTTGCCGAGTTCTGCGGGACTTTCGTGCTGGTGCTGTTCGCCTGCGGAGCCGCAGTCGTCACACAGTGCTCGACGTCCAATTTTGCGGGCTACCTGCTGACCGCCCTTGCCTTCGGACTTGTCATCGTCGCGATGGCCTATTCGATCGGCAACGTTTCCGGCTGCCACATCAATCCCGCCGTCAGTCTTGCCATGCTTATCGGCGGCAAGCTTTCAATCGGTGATTTTATCGGTTACGTGATCTCACAGTTTGCCGGTGCCACCGCAGGCGCCGCCGTCCTCTGGGCGCTGCTCGGAAGCAACGAGGCGCTCGGGCAGAACGGGCTTTATAAGGACAACATCTGGCTGTCGCTTCTGGTCGAGGTCATACTCACCTTTGTGTTCGTGCTCGCGATCCTCGGAGTTACGTCCAAGACCGAAAACGCCGGTGTTGCCGGGATCGTTATCGGACTGTCGCTGACTCTCGTTCATATTTTCGGTATCTATTTCACCGGTACCTCGGTCAACCCCGCCCGCAGCTTCGGTCCCGCCCTTTTCGTCGGCGGAGACGCGCTTAAGAACGTATGGGTGTTCATCGTCGCCCCGCTTGCCGGCGGTGCCTTGGCCGCTCTCTTTTACAAATTTATTTCCGACAAAAAATGAGCTTTGCCGCCTGAATGTGATTCGCGGCTGAGTTGATACGGCGAACCGGCGCAGACCTTGCTGACGATATTTGAGTCAGCAAAGTTTGCGCCGGTTTGCTTAATTGCATATATTTTCAGCGACACCTCATCCGGCCGCTCCGTGACACCCGGCTCCGCGAAGCGGAGGCGTCCCCTCACTCACTGTGCGGTGCCTCTGCCTTTTCCAATTGCAGAGGGGAAGGCTTAGGACGCGACGGTTCTTTTGTTGCCGCTGCCGTTTCAAAATGATTGTCGTTATTAATATTTGGAACCGATAGTGTTGCCGAAATGGGCGATACGCAGTGACTTGCCTTCCCCTCGGGGGGAAGGTGGTTTTTCCGCCGGCAATTTTATCTTCATGCCGGCGGAAAAACAGGATGAGGGGGGCGAGTCGAAACGGTTCAGGAGCAGAAGCGAAATATCATCCAAGCCTCTCTCGATTCAGAGATCTGTTCGTTCAGGTAACCCTCATCCGCCCGCCGTCCGGCGGGCACCTTCTCCAGCCGGAGAAGGCAGGGGAACGGCGATCATATCGGCGACATTGTCGTTTCTGCGACCGTACCGATTCGACTCGCCCCCCTCATCCTGTCGCTACGCGACATCCTTCCCCCCAAGGGGAAGGTAGGGGACGCGGCGAACATTTGGGTGCCGCTGCCGTTTCAAAATGATTGTCGTTATTAATATTTGGAACCGATAGTGTTGCCGAAATGGGCGATACGCAGTGACTTGCCTTCCCCCGCGGGGGGAAGGTGGTTTTTTCGCCGGCAAACTGATCTTCATGCCGGCGGAAAAACAGGATGAGGGGGGCGAGTCGAAACGGTTCAGGAGCAGAAGCGAAATATCATCCAAGCCTCTCTCGATTCAGAGATCTGTTCGTTCAGGT
>JAEEGL010459700.1_pt1 | contig 10945 bp, 6 predicted proteins | sample 9134231 | NCBI WGS metagenome assembly JAEEGL01 (sample SAMN16246548, study PRJNA631951) | gut metagenome | biome: gut microbiome; feature: rumen; material: fiber-attached | host: Bos | place: Iran: Karaj | collected 2018-10 | reverse complement strand
GGATGAAATACAAAGCAATTTTATTTGATATGGATGGGACGCTTGTGCCCATGGACATGAAAGTCTTCACCGACGGGTATTTCCGGGATCTTGGAAAGAAACTTGCAAAGTACAACATAGGTCAGGAAAAACTGGTAAGTGCCATTTGGGCCGGAACCGGTGCCATGGTGAAGAATGACGGAAGCCGTTACAATAAGGATGCTTTCTGGGAGACCTTCGAGGCTCTTACAGGAAAGGGTGCTGCGGAAGTAGACGGCGACTGTACCGATTTCTACGGCAATGAATTTAAGGCAGCCAAGCGCTTTACACAGGATAATCCTTTGGCGGTTGAGGCCATTAAAGCAGCCCGCAGCAAGGCTGAGAAAGTAATACTTGCAACCAACCCGTTATTTCCCATGGTTGGCCAGGAGACCAGACTTTCCTGGGTTGATCTTAAACTTACGGATTTTGATTTTGTCACCGCTTACGAAACGGATAAGTACTGTAAGCCAAATCCCATGTATTTCACCGCTCTGTGCGAAAGAATGGGACTCGATCCCGGAGAGTGTCTTATGATCGGCAACGATGAAAATGAAGACATGTATGCGGCTTCATCCGTAGGAATGGACTGTTACCTTGTAACGGACACCATGATCAAAAGCGAAAAGCATCCCTGGAACGGACCCAAAGGGACCTTCAAAGAGATGGTTGAAATGCTCAATGATCTGTAAATAAAAAGGCTTCCGATCTTCATCGGAAGCCTTTTTCATGAGTTTGTTTTCAGGCCTGTCCGCGGCATCGGGCAGGCTTTTGTATTTCTGTTATCAATGGCGGATCACTATTTTTCGAATAACCGTACCATCTTGAATTTCCAGTCCTGTCCCTCGTAGGGATGTTCCCTGAGAGACATGTTGAACTTTGTTGAGCCTTTAAGTACCGTCTGGGGATGGGTGAACTCTCTGAAGCCCCATTCGCCGTGGTAGGCTCCCATTCCCGAGTGGCCCACTCCGTTAAAGGGTACGTTCTTTACCATGATCTGAAGACATACTTCGTTGATGCACCCGCCGCCAAACTGCAGGGTGGACATTGCCTTGTCGGCCCAGCCCATGTTTTTTGTAAAGAGATACAGAGAAAGTCCCCGCTCACGTTCTGTGATGGTCTTTAAGAGTCCGTCGACCTCGGAATCCTTATAGGGCACAATTGGAAGCAGAGGGCAGAAAAGCTCATGCATCACGATGGGTTCATCGTCCCTGACGGGATAAATAAGGGTGGGAGAGTACTTGCAGGTTTCGGGATCTCCCTCACCGCCAAAGATGATACGGTCTCTGTATTCTTCAGCTTCGGCTGCGCACTTGTCATAAGCGGATCTGCTTACGAGTTTGGGATATTCGGAACTTAGATAAGGCTTTTCACCAATCTGTGACACGATGGCCTTCTTTAATTCTTCCAAAAACGTGGGAGCGATCTCTTCGGCCACAGCCACCTGATTAATATTTATGCATATCTGGCCGCTGTTGCACATCTTAAAAAAGGCGATCTTTCTTGCGGCATCCTTAAGATCCGCATCCTTTCTTACAATGCACCAGTTGCCGGTCTCGCCTCCAAGTTCCAGGGCTGTGGAGGTCAGATTGTTGGCTGCTTCTTTTAACACATGAACACCGACTCTGGGTGAGCCTGTGTAGAAGATCTTGTCAAACCTTTCCGCAAGACACATATCGGCCACGTCATGACCGCCGTCAATAAGGGTTACATACTCGGGAGAGAAGGCGGATTCGATTATTTTCCTTGAGACTTCCGTACAGTTGGGAGTCTTGGAGCTTGTTTTGATCACTGCGGTATTTCCTCCCGCAATGGCTGCGGTCAGTACCCCGAAGGTTAAAAGAAAAGGAAAGTTAAAGGGGCTGATTATCAGAGAAACACCGTAAGGCATCTTGTAGACTTTGGTGGATATACTGGGAAAGCAGATAAAACCGCTGAAATGTCTCTCGGGTCTTGCCCACTTTTTAAGGCCGTGAAGGGCCTCGTTGATCTCTGCGATAATGGTTCCCACATCGCAGAAATAGGCCTCGAGAGCGTGACGTCCAAGATCCTTGTGAAGGGCTTCGATCATATCCGCTTCATGAGCCGCAACGGCTTCTTTTAGCTTTTTTAACTGTTCTTTTCGAAAAGCAAGGGGAAGTGTCTTACCGGTATTAAAGAAAGCCCGCTGCCTGTCTACCGTTTCCTTGATGAGTTCTTTACTGTACTCGGTCATGGGGGATCTCCTTTGTAATGGAATTTTCACATAATTTATGTAAATAACTGGAAATTTAGTGAAAAATGCTTTATCATTATATTAAATATATTACAGTTACAAAAGCGCAAAGTAAACCATGAATTGAAGAAAGCGACGGACCCGGCCCATGGCAAAGATTTCAAAAGATTCTGACAACGGAACCGACAATGTCAGGAAGAAAAAGAACCCGCATCCCATGCTCCTGATGGCGCTTGTGGTGTTGTTTTGTGCAGTGCTGACTTACGTGATTCCCGCAGGAAGGTTTGACAGGGTTTTGGATCAGACTACCGGCAGGGAGGTGATCGTGCCCGGCAGCTTTACCTTTATTGAAGGTGAGCCCGTGAATCCTCTGGAACTGTTAAGATCCGTTACTCTCGGAATGCAAAACGCAGGATCCGTTATATTTTTTCTTTTTATCATAGGCGGAATGTTTGCCGTATTGAACGGTACCGGGGCATCGGGCATTGGAATTGCAAATATCCTTAAGCTGTTCAAGGGGCGGGAGATATTGCTCATCCCGGTTTTGATGCTGCTTTTCGGAGCCGGTTCCGCATTCCTTGGTAACTTCGAGGAATTCCTGGTGTTTGTACCGGTAATACTGGCCTGCTCCATTACCGCAGGGTTTGATTCCCTTACGGCTGTGGGCATAATCTTTATGGCCGCTGCGGCAGGCTACGGCGGAGCCGTGACCAATGCTTTCACTGTGGGACTGGCCCAGGAGATTGCAGGGCTTCCAAGATTTTCGGGAATGACGTTAAGGATCGTACTTTTTCTTGTACTGGAGTGTGCATCCATCACCTATGTGACGGTGATGGCCATGATGATCAAAAAGAAACCGGAAACAAGCTGCGTTTATGCTTACGACCTTGAATACAATATGGGTAAGCGTATAGATGTGGGAAATCTCCCTCCCGTGACCGGCAGACAGATACTGGCACTTGTCTTTTTTGTGATCGGTATGATCTGGTCCGTTGTGGGGGTCATCAACTGGGGCTATTACATAGACGAACTGTCTGCCGTATTTCTTGCAACAGGTGTGATCTGCGGTATAGCGGGCAAAAGAAAAGCCGGAGAGATCTGCGAAGACTTTATAAAGGGCTGCAAGGATATGCTCACTCCCTGTATCATAATCGGACTTGCCAATGCCGCTTTGATCCTCTTTAAGGAAGCCAACGCCCTGGATACCATTTTATACGGTATGTCTCTGGCTCTCGATCATGTAACCTGCAAAGCACTGCCGGTGGCAATGTTTATCTTCCACGAGATCTTCAATGTTGTAGTTCCTTCGGGTTCTGCTCAGGCTGCGGCCACCATGCCCATAATGATCCCGCTTGCAAGAGACAACGGTATCACCGCACAGACGGCGGTACTTGCTTTTCAGCTGGGTGATGCTTTTACAAATGTACTTGCTCCCACGGGAGGTGAGATCCTGGCGGCACTTGCCATCTGCAGGATCCCCTTCAGGAAATGGGTAAAATACCTGTTCCCGCTGTTTTTGATCTGGTGCGTCATTGCAGTCGGATTTCTTGTATATGCCGCCCACGCGGGGTATGGCCCCTTCTGACGATCGGACAATAAAAAGAGGCTGCGGATGCAGCCTCTTTTTATGTGCGTTAAATCATCAGTGCAGCAGTTCAAAACTCTTTAAACTGCAGGATCCGTTGCCTTTAAAGGTGATGAAAAGGGCATTGACACCGGACACCGGCTCGAATCTGCAGATACCTTCGGCCCAGACATTGGAATTTTCAAGGGCTATCTCACCAAGAACTTCGCCGTCCCACTTTGTCCGTATTTCAGCCTTACCGTTAAAGTATCCGCGGGTCTTTATCTTTACACCGAGAACTTTCTTCATATCGAAGTATTTAAATCCTGCGGTGGCACCGTTATACATCTTCTTTATGTATCCGATGCTTGCATCGCCGTCGCCGCCTTCCATAACAACGGCGGGAGAATTGTCTTCCACATAGGTGGAGTGTTTCTCCGTAAACAGGTTGCAGACGATGTAAGCGGGATATTCACCCATATCCGACAGAGGACCCTCGTTGAGGCCGCAGGATGTGATCTCGGCCTGTTTGATGCTTCCGTCTGAATTAAAGCTTAATTTTTCGGCGCAGACCTGTCTTGAGAACCAGGTGTTGTTGGTCTGTCTGTGATAGAAGATATACCAGCTGCCGCCGATCTCGATCATGCTTCCGTGGTTGTTGCCGCCGTAGGCCATGGACATGTCGGCGGGTTTGTAGCTGCTTATGTTCTTGTCGCAGTTGCTTACAAGTACTCCGCCGTATTTAAAGGGTCCTTCGGGCTTATCGGAAGTGGCGTAGCACAATTCGTGCATAAGTTCGGAAGAATAGATAAAGAAATATTTACCGTCCTTTTTACGGATGGAGGGAGCTTCGAAGAAAGCATGTCCTTCAAATTCCGTTCCTTCGCTGTAGCAGTCTCCGGGGCACACAAATACGGGAGCCTTCTTTACGGTAAGCATGTCCGCATCAAGTACGGTGAACATGGCACCGTGTCTTGAATTGTCTCCGTGCCCCGCAAATCCTGTGTAGAGATAGGTCTCATTACCTTCTGTAAGTACGCCGGGATCAAACTGAGGTTCATCACCGGGCTTTTCGCCAAGCTTTGTTCCGTCCTCGTAGTGAACATATCCGTAAAATTCAAAGGGACCTGCAGGTCTGTCGCTTACGGCAACGGAAACCACGCTGACTTTGTCGAGAACATAGTAAAGGTAATATCTTCCGTCGGGTCCTACGGTTACATCGGGAGCATAGAGGCACATGTGTCCGTCTTTGTTGAGAGGATCTGCGGTCTTATCATAGATCACACCTTCATAGTGCCAGTCTCCGAGATTATTAACGGGAGCGGACCAGCATACGTAATCACCGAGACAGAAGGTTTCTCCGTCGTAAAGATCGTGAGAACCGTATACATATACTCTGTCACCGAAGACATAGGGTTCACCGTCGGGAACAAACTCCCAGGAAGGAAGATAGGGATTGACCGCCTGTTTCTTTCCTGTGTTTCCAAGGCGTATACCCCCTTCTTTGGCGGGAACGGCACCGCGGCCGTCAAAGATCATTTCCGCTTTGTTGTCTTTTGTATAGGTTTCCCATGCGGGAAGTTTCTTTTCTCCGGTGGAAGGACCGTTGGGATCGCCGGTCTTTACAAAGTTTGCCAGATAATCCGCCATGTCTCTTGCAAGGTCAAAATGACGTCCCGCGAAGGGTCTCCAGCACTTGCCAAGGCTTTCAAACCAGAACCACAGGTCTACGGAATGGAAGGTGCCGGGGTGGTCCCAGCCGGGTATATCGGGATCGAAACGGTAGTAAAAGCACTTCTTTTCCGGTTTCTTTTGCCCGACTTCAAGAAATGCAGTCTTGACGGATCTTTCAACGAAGCTTTCGTCGTCTTCAAGAAATTCATCTGCAGTATTGCCCGCCATTACGGGAATATCTGCCGATTCACCGTTTACAAAGCGCTCCATGGGATCCGCCACGGAGAATTTACCGTCACAGATGGGGAACATGCGCTCATGATTTCTCACAAATTTACCGTATTTGGCCCTGAGATCGAAGGGGTCAGCCTTTCTGGCTTCATCAAGGGATTTAAAGCCGCAGAACTCAAAGAATTCCTGACCTCGCTTTTCGGCAACGGGGAGAGTGATGGGCTTAAAGATGGCGGAATCCTGCTTGGGACGCATCATGCCGCTAAGGACTACGGCTCCCTTAAGGATATGGAAGTTTCCGCTGTGAGCCATCTGATTCATTACACTGCCGCCGCCTGCAGACTGTCCGGCTATGGTGATCTTTTCGGGGTCACCGCCGAAGGCGGATATATTTTCATAAACCCAGTGAAGGCCCGCTTTCTGATCCAGGAGACCGAAGTTTGCGGGGGCCTCGGGGGCTTCTTTCGTAAGTTCGGGGTGAGCAAGATATCCGAAAAGACCAAGGCGGTAATTAACGCTGACAACAATGATCCCGCGGCTTGCAAGATGTTCGCCGTCAAATTCCATTTCCGCCGTATATCCCCACTGATAGCCGCCTCCGAAGTACCACACGAGAACGGGAAGCTTCTCGTCGGCGGATTTTGCGGGGGTCCACACATTTAAGTAAAGGCAGTCTTCACCCATGGGAATATCCGGGTCCACATGCCAATCGCGACAATAGATATCGGTGCCGAGCCCCGGGGTATCCTGAACGGAGATAGGGGCAAATTCATAGGCCTTGAGTACGCCTTCCCAGTCTTTCGCAGGCTGTGGCGCTCTCCAGCGGTTTTCTCCCACGGGAGGAGCGGCAAAGGGGATTCCCTTGTAGACCGTGATCCTGGGATTGGATCCGGGTAAGCCCCGGACTTCACCGTTTTTAACTTTGGTTTGTCTTAACATATCGTTTCCCTCACATCATACAGTTTGCTATACGGGAAGCCCACACTTCCCATACTCTGATTTTAGTAAAACTCATTGAAAGAATCTTGTTTCTTTTTGCGGGAATTTTACAAAATATTGCGAAGCAAATAATGATAAATTCTCAGCAAATTATATGTAGAAAGCAAATTGTACGCGAAAGTATAATCTTATCGTGATCGGGAGGTATGTATGAAATCATCGGTCGGAAGATTTTCTTTTTTCTTCATGCTGACGGTTATCCTTGCGCTGACTGTTTCCTGCGGCTCAAAGGGGACCGCGTCGGAGAAGGGGAAAACCGCGGATCTGAACGGGAGGACAACTGAATTGAGTAAAGATTACGAAGAGATCTTTAAGAACATCAAGCTTTTAGGGAGTGTAAAAGCCGTTACGGACAGGAATCCGGTAATGGTCCAGAGATTCGGTGCGGATCCTTATGCACTTGTATACGGTGACAGGGTGTATCTGTACATGACGGGGGACCTTCCCATGTACGATGCCGACGGAAATCTCAAAGAAAACAATTATTCAAACATAAATACCATCAATGTGGTGTCATCGGCTGATCTTGTGAACTGGACGGATCACGGCTCGGTCTATGCGGCTTCCGCTACGGGTGCAGCAAAGTGGGGCGGTAATTCCTGGGCGCCTGCGGCTGCCTGGAAAAACATTGACGGCAAGGATAAGTTCTTTCTTTATTTTGCCAACAGTGGTAACGGCATTGCGGTACTTACTGCGGATTCGCCCACAGGTCCTTTTACGGATCCCATCGGGAAGCCCCTGATCTCAAGAGAGACACCCAACTGTGCCAGCGTTACCTGGTTATTTGATCCCGCCGTACTTATGGACGATGACGGAAGTGCCTATATCTATGTAGGGGGCGGTATCCCTTCTCCCGACAAGGCCTCTAATCCCGGCACCGCCAGAGTTGCAAAGCTTAACGATGATATGATAAGCCTTGCGACGGATCCAAAGCCCATCGAGAATGTTCCCTATCTTTTTGAGGATTCCGGCATCAACAAGATCGACGGGAAGTATTATTATTCCTATTGTTCAAACTTCAGCATGACTCCCGAAGGAGTGGCTGAGTATAAATTCAATCAGGGACAGATCATCCTCATGACCGGCGATGATCCCATGGGTCCCTTTGAACTTTACGGCCCCGTGCTCAAGAATCCTCAGGATTATTTCGGCCGTGGCGGCAACAACCATCACTGTATCTTCAATTTCAAGGGAGAGTGGTACATAACCTACCATTCAAGGATCCTGGAAGAAGCAATGGGAATGGATGCGGGTTACAGGAGCACCAACGTGGACAGGCTCATAATGTCGGAGGACGGTAAGCCTGTTATGTCCGCGGGAACCAAAGCAGGAGTCTCTCCGGTGGCGAATCTCGATCCTTTCAGCGAGGTATCTGCGGTTACCATAGGTAACGGCGTCGGCTTTGAAACGGTTCAATACGGCGAAGAGGCTGTTAAATACGGTTCAGGCACCATGATCCTTACGGGACTTCACGACGGAAGCTACACAGGCGTATACAATGCAGCATTCGGTGATAAGGGCGCCAAAGAGATAGTCATGAAGATCCGCGGCAAAGGAATGGGTGTCATCAAGGTCTGCCTCGATTATCCCGGGGCTGCCGCAGTGGCATATGTACCTGTTGATGTTAATTCCGATGAATTCAAGGAAGTCAGGGTTTCTCTTGACAGTACAGTTACCGGTGATCATTCCGTATTCTTTGTATATGCGGGAAGCGATTATGATGTGCTTTCCTGGAGATTTGAATAGATCCTTACTGATATGCAAAATTAAAGATCCTTCCACGGGACAGACCTGTGGAAGGATCTTTTTATGATAACCCGGCGGGCCCGATCTATTATGGCAGGCTCTGCCCCGGGATTTTTAATTCAGTTTGATACCCGAAGGATCAAGACTTATCGTAGGAGCCGTGAAAGCGGATATGCCTGTCTCTTCGCCGGTCTCAGCGGATATACCGTTTTTGTATCTTTGATTTTCCTGGTTGAAACCGCTGAAATCAAAGGACTTAGCGCATTCCATCATGATGGGAAGATAGGTCTCATAAACTTTCTCATTGGCGGATAAGATGAAATTCGTATAGCTTATGTAGTAATTAACATAGGTTATGGGGAAAGTCATCTTTACAAGGGAGTCGCAGAAATAAACCGCATAAGCCAGGTTGGAATTAGGAGCTGTGCAGGCAAACATCGCCTCCGAGGTGACCATTCCGTTCTGTTCTCCGTAGCTTTGCTCACTTAAGACCTGAGCGGGCGCGAAATTGGGAAGAGAAGCGGAAATGGGAGGGTTGGTGGTATCGGTCATGGAAAGACAGGTATAAATGCTTCCCCACTGATTAAATACGGAGGTGGCGGAGAGACTGTCGATCACGGGACAGTAAGGACCAATTCCATTAGTGAAGAAGGGTGCCATAAGGTTTCTGTCATAAACGGAGGTGTAGAAGGGTTCAAGGGCTGTACAGAAGAAAATGACGTTGTTGGGGTCTTCCGGATCGCTGATGATAAGGATCAGTCTTAAGTTTCCGGTTTCGTCATCGTAGGCCTGACAGTTTACCGTCCAGCCCGCAGGAATGGTGGAGGAGATATATTTATCGCTGTAATAAGTGGTCTGTAGCCCGGTGCTCGGAGCAGGTGCGGGAGTTGGTGTGGGTGTGGGCGCAGGCGTGGGCGCTGGTGTAGGTGTAGGCGCGGGAGTAGGAGCCGGTGTGGGGGCAGGGGTATCGTTACCCGTGTCGGAAGTTGGAATGGAAGGCGCCTTGTTTCCGCCGCCGTTAAGATCCGGCACTTTGGAATCGGTGCTTGTATTGGTGCCTTTACCGGAATCAAGAGACAGGGTTCCGAGGCCTCCGGCTGTAGAATCGCCGCAGGCACACAAAGAAGCGGTAAGGCATAAGGATAAGATCAGACTAAGGATTTTCTTTTTCATAAGTTATAACCCCTTTCGGTCAGTATTTCAAAGTGGCTACGGAGGATTCGCAGACTTTGGCGATCTCATCCCTGTCACTGTTTGTATCGTTGATGGCATAGCAGGCAACCACGCATCCCTTCGGAGAATCTCCGAGGTATATCTTGCCCGAGTATTTCCTTGCCACATAGCCGTCGTAGGTTTCCATGGTCATGGGATAGGCATAATAATCGTGACCGTTGATGTTTGCAACGGCTCCCTCCCCGAAAGTCACGGATTCGGCTCCAAGATACCCTGCCATAAAGGCTGAGTCGCTCATGGCTCTTTGTAGGAATTCGTCACGGTTTCTGATGGGATTTCCGTAATCGTCGGAGCTGCAAAGGAGAGTGAGCATGATGGTGTCGTGCCCTGTTGCCATGTAACCGATGGTAAGCTCACTCACCTTGAAAAGATCCGGCAGGGATACGGATAAGCCCGTATCCTCCTGGGAGTAAGGACTTAAGCTGGTGGCGATTCCTTCGGTATAGGCGCCTTTAGCGGTACTTAAGGTCTTGATGGCATAGTAGAGCTCTGTGTTCATCTCGCCTTCCGTGTCCGAAAAAGCAGAGTACTGTATGTAGAATTTATCGTAGATCTCCACGTAACGCTCGATGACCACGTTAGCGTCTCCGCCGTTTGTACATACGTACCGGGTCATGTAGAGGGTCTTTCCGTCGACTTCGGTCTTATGTATCTTGGTGGATCTTACACCCTTAAAGGCTTTGGTAAGCTGCTTGTCGCAGGCTTTAAAGTACTTTTCGGGAGTCATGGTGGTTGACTCGGTCCGCAGGACTAACAGGTAGGGTAGTTCTGCGACGCCGTTTTTATATACGCCCACGCCGTCGGCAGCAGAGTAGGTGATCCGGTCTTCTTCGGGATAAAGAAAAGAAAAACCAGCACTTTCCTCATCGTAGATCTTAAGTCCCTCATAAACCGGCATTCCGGTCTTTATACTTTCTTCGTTGATCACAAATCCGTCCTGATCTCCGGCACCTTCCGCCGCGCCGCAGGAAGCAAGGGAGAGTACCAAGAGGGTCGAGATCAGTATCGCTAATGTCTTCTTCATTCTTTGGCCTCCCTTCTAGTAATTTATCATGCCCGCATTTCTAAATGCGTCTATGAGGACCTGCTTGTAGGATTGGTCAAATCCGTTGATATCAATGGACAGGAGCAGTATCTCCAGAATTTCCGCATACTCCGAAAGGGGTGTGATTATATCGATGGTGGTAAGCCAGAGACTGGTTTCTTCTTCCAGGGTCATGCCCGCCTCGTAGAGCTTATAGGCCATCATGTTAAGGAGGGAACTG
>JAEEGL010285917.1_pt1 | contig 10945 bp, 9 predicted proteins | sample 9134231 | NCBI WGS metagenome assembly JAEEGL01 (sample SAMN16246548, study PRJNA631951) | gut metagenome | biome: gut microbiome; feature: rumen; material: fiber-attached | host: Bos | place: Iran: Karaj | collected 2018-10 | reverse complement strand
GCATCATACGGTGACGGATGTGGCCCTGATCGGTGGCGGCGCTTATCCGCGGGCAGGCCTTGCCGCGCTCGCGCATAAAGGAGTCCTTTTTCTCGATGAGATGCCGGAATTCAAAAGATCTGCGCTGGAAGCGCTGCGGCAGCCGCTCGAAGACAGGATGATCCGGATCAGCAGGAATCTGGGCAATTTTTCCTATCCCGCGGATTTTATGCTTGTCGGAGCCATGAATCCCTGTCCCTGCGGCGCTTATCCTTCCGCAAGCTGCAGCTGTACTTTTGTACAGAGGAAAAAATATCTGGAACGTCTGTCCAAGCCTTTGCTGGACAGGATCGATCTATGCATTGAAGTCAGGAATCCGAGTTATGAGGAACTGAATCTGTCATCTTTGGAAGAAGACTCGGCGACAGTTGCAAAAAGAGTGAAAGCTGCAATGGAGAGGCAGTTTTGCCGGTTTTCAAAACCCCGGTTCAATTCCCAGATGGATGCACAAGAGATCAGGGACTTCTGCGAACCGGATGAAGAAGGAAAGAAGATCAAGGAAAAGGCATTTGAAAAATACCGTTTATCGGCCAGGGGGTATCACAGGATCTTAAAAGTTGCAAGAACCATTGCGGATCTGGACGAAAAAGAACGGATCGGCGCGGATCATCTGATCGAAGCGATCCGCTTTCGGAATGCGGATCTTCTGAAGATGGTATAAACGCGCGGGGTATGAAATGCATGTGGCTAAGGCTAAAGCATGGAAGGAAAAAAATGAAAGGGGTAAAGGTATGGAACATGTAAAAGATGAAGACCGGGAATATGATCTTTGGTGGGCGGTCGCTTCGGAGTTTTCCGGGATCAGATCCGTTTCGGATGTGCGAAAAGCCGGTTCTGCAAGGGAACTGTTCTTTGCAAAAGAAGAGGAACTTAAGACAAGATACGGCTTCGGGCAAAAGGCGGCGGAGCATATTATATATAGTAGAAAGAACTGGAATTATGAGAAGAAGCTGAGAGAACTGGATGAGAAGCGGATCCGCTTCATACCGTATTATGATGCTAAGTATCCGAAACGGCTTTTGCAGACAAAGGGATTTCCGTTTGCCCTGTTTGTCATGGGCGAACTTCCGGAGGAGAACCTTCCTGCGGTTGCGCTGATCGGGGCGAGGGAATGCAGCGAATACGGAAGGAGTGCTGCGGCGTATTTCGGAAGGGAACTTGCGCTTGCCGGTGTCAATGTGATCAGCGGCATGGCGATCGGGATCGACGGGATCGGACAGCAGGAGGCTTTGTCTGCAGGCGGGAAAAGTTATGCGGTACTCGGCTGCGGGCCGGATGTCTGTTATCCGTATGCAAACAGGAAGTTGTATGAGCGGTTAAAGGAAAAGGGAGGGCTGATCTCGGAATACGGACCGGGGGTCAAAGCGGTATCCTGGCATTTTCCTGCAAGAAACCGGATCCTTGCGGGGATCAGTGACCTGGTCATCGTGGTGGAAGCAAAAGAAAAGAGCGGAACGCTGATCACGGTGGACATGGCACTCGATGCCGGCAGGGAAATCATGGTCATTCCGGGAAGGATCACCGATCCGATGAGCATGGGATGCAACCGGTTGTGGAAGGCCGGCGCAAACGTTGCTACCTGCGTGGAGGATGTCCTGATGCTGCTGAAAGACAGCGGATATTCCTTTGAAAAAAACGCGGACTTTAGAGCGGACGGAGATGCCTTCAAAAACAAAATACATCTTGAAAGCGAAGAAGAATTAGTGTATAGTTGTTTCGATTTGTATGCCAAAAATGCGGAAGAAGCACTGAAAAACACAGGGATTTCCTATCAGGACCGGCTGAGGATCTTAACGGAACTGGAATGGAAAGGGCTGCTCCGTGAGGTCGGATGCGGCTATTATGTGCAGACACCGTCATTATAATGTTGTCATGCAGAAGGATAAGACCATTACGAAAATGGGGAGGAAGGTATGGCGAACAATCTGGTGATCGTGGAGTCGCCTGCAAAGGTGAAGACGATCAAAAAATTCTTGGGTTCCAATTATGAGGTCATGGCGAGCCAGGGACATGTAAGGGATTTTCCGAAAAGCCAGCTCGGGATCGATACGGACCATGATTATGAACCCAAATATATTACGATCCGTGGGAAAGGGGACATTCTTGCCGCGCTCAGAAAGAGCGTCAAGAAGGCGGATAAAGTTTATCTGGCAACTGACCCGGACCGTGAGGGAGAGGCCATTTCCTGGCATCTGGTAAAAGCACTGAACCTGGATGATAAGAAGTTTTACCGCATTACTTTTAACGAGATCACCAAATCCGCAGTCAAGGAATCGATCAAAAATGCGCGCGGGATCGACATGGACCTTGTCAATGCCCAGCAGGCGCGCCGGATGCTTGACAGAATGGTGGGATACAAGATCTCTCCGCTGCTCTGGGCGAAGATTAAAGGACGTCTCAGCGCAGGGCGCGTACAGTCCGTTGCGCTTCGGATCATCTGCGACAGGGAGGACGAGATCAATGCGTTCATTCCGGAGGAATACTGGACCGTTGACGCAAATCTTCAGGTAAAAGGCGAAAAGAAACCGATCGTGGCACACCTGATCGGAGATGAAAACGGAAAGCTCCCGCTTGGCAATGCGCAGGAAGTTAAAAAGATCCATGATCAGATCGAAAAGGCAGACTACCGTGTATTGGAAGTGAAGAAGGGAGTCCGCACCAAAAAGGCGCCGCTTCCGTTCATCACCAGCACGCTCCAGCAGGAAGCGGGAAAGAAACTGAATTTTACCACACAAAAGACCATGCGCATTGCGCAGCAGTTATATGAAGGCGTTGATATCAAAGGCAAGGGTACCGTTGCGCTGATCAGTTATCTGAGAACGGATTCCACCCGTGTTTCGGAAGAAGCACAGGCCATGGCCAAGGACTTTATCGTGAATGCTTACGGGGAAGATCATGCCGCAAAGCTGACGGAAAAAGTTCAGGGAAAGAACAAGATCCAGGATGCGCACGAGGCGATCCGCCCCAGTGATGTGAACATCACACCCGCTTCGATCAAGGATTTTGTCACCAAAGACCAGTACAGACTCTATCAGCTGATCTGGAAGCGGTTTGTCGCATCCCGCATGACGGATGCAAGATATGAAACGACTTCCGTGACGATCGGAGCCGGTGTTTACCGTTTTCATGTGGGGGCACTGAAGCTTGTCTTTGACGGTTTCACATCTGTTTATACGCTGGAAGGGGATGAAAAAGAAGATTCCAATGTGCTGCTGAACGGCATTTCAAAGGATACGGCGCTGTCCCTTCTTTCGCTTGACGAGAAACAGCATTTCACGCAGCCGCCCGCGCATTATACGGAAGCATCGCTGGTCAATGCGATGGAGGAATTCGGGATCGGACGTCCCAGTACCTATTCCCCGACGATCACTACGATCCAGGCACGCCATTATGTGACGAAGGAAAACAAGAATCTGTATGTGACCGAACTCGGCGAAGTGGTCAACAATATGATGAAGGAAGCGTTCCCGAGCATCGTGGACACGAATTTCACGGCCAATATGGAAATGCTTCTCGATAAAGTCGAAGACGGTGAGGTTGACTGGAAGACCATCATCAAAAACTTCTATCCGGATCTGGAAGAGGCGGTAAAGAAAGCGGAAACCGAGCTGGAGGAAGTTAAGATCAGGGATGAGGAATCCGACGAGATCTGTGAAAATTGCGGCAGGACCATGGTGATCAAATACGGCCCGCACGGAAAATTCTTAGCCTGCCCGGGATTTCCTGAATGCAGGAATATCAAGCCGTACCTGGAAAAGATCGGTGTTGCCTGCCCGAAATGCGGTAAGGATATCGTGATCCGCATGTCCAAAAAGGGAAGAAGATTCTACGGATGCGAAAGCGGCACGGAATGCGGTTTTGTTTCCTGGAACAGACCGGTCAAGACACCTTGCGAAAAATGCGGCTCCCTGATGGTGGAAAAAGGGAACAAACTCCAGTGTACCAATGAGGAGTGCGGTTACACCATGGATAAGCCCAAAGAGGAAGCCGAGTAAAAGTAATCTACAATTGACCGAAAAATCATAAAATGTCATACAATAGCGCAGAAATCATTGATTTCTGCGTTTTATTGTGTTAAAATTCTAATGATTTGAATGGGCTTCATTCGGGTCGGGGGGAACGGAAAAGGAGAAGGTATGGGCAGCGTACAGTTGTTGGATAAGACTCGCAAGATCAATAAACTTCTGCACAACAACAATTCCAGCAAGGTCGTGTTTAACGATATCTGCGATGTGCTGAAGGAAATCTTAAGATCCAATGTTTTGGTGATCTCCAGAAAAGGTAAGATCTTAGGGGAAGGCGAGATCAGCCAGATCGGCGCGATCAACGGTCTGCTGAATTACGCGGTGGGTGATTTTATCGATAAGATGCTGAACGAACGGCTTCTGGATGTGCTTTCCACCAAAGAGAACGTGAATCTGGAGACCTTCGGTTTTGATCCGGAAGCATGCAGCATGTACCAGGCGATCGTGACGCCCATCGACATTGCCGGGGAAAGGCTCGGAACATTATTCATCTATAAGGTTAAGGAATCGTACTCGATTGACGATATAATATTGTGTGAATACGGCGCGACGGTGGTCGGCCTGGAAATGATGCGCGCCGTGAATGAGGAAAACGCGGAAGAGAGCAGAAAGCTGCAGGTCGTGAAATCGGCGATCTCCACGCTTTCGTTTTCGGAGATGGAAGCGATCACACATATTTTTGATGAGCTGAACGGCAATGAAGGGATCCTGGTCGCGAGCAAGATCGCGGACCGTGTGGGCATCACCCGTTCCGTGATCGTAAATGCGCTCCGTAAATTCGAAAGCGCCGGCGTGATCGAATCGAGATCCTCGGGAATGAAGGGTACCTATATCAAGGTTCTGAATCCCGTGATCTTTGATGAGATCGAAGCGATCAAGCAGCAGCGGTAGCGCGTTCTTTATAAAGATAAACGGATTTGATACTGCAAACGGACTTGTATCTGTAAGATATAGGTCCGTTTTTTGCTCTTTCACAGCATCCCTATTTAGTGCCGCGGCCGGAATCGGTACACTTGATGTTGTGCTTTTTTCACAAAAAGTCCTTGTTTTTTTCGGATTATTCTTTATAATGAAATAGAGTAGGAGGAGTATATGATCACATCGGGAGTTTTTGATTACGTCAATGTCATGGACAAGGCGGCGGACGGGGCATGGATGCGTAATGAAGTCATTTCGCATAATATCGCCAATGTGGACACCCCGAACTATAAGCGCCAGGACGTTTCTTTTGAAGCGGAATTAAAACATGCATTGCGTGAATCCAAGTACATTTCACTGGATGAGAAAGTCAAAAATCTGAATCAGGACAACAGGCTTTCCCATGTTCAGCCGCGTGTTTACACGGATTATGCGGGTTTTTCCTATCGGTTGGATCGTAATAACGTGGACATTGACAATGAGAACGTTGAACTTGCATCGAACCAGATCAAGTACAACGCCATTGTGCAGAGCATCGATCAGGAGTTCAGAAATTTAAGGACCGTGATCAAGTAGGCTTTCGCCCGGTGAGTTGATAAGGAGGTACAGTAATGAGCATATTCAGTTCATTCGGCGTGAACGCGTCCGGTATGACCGCACAGCGTTACCGCATGGATATCATTTCCCAGAATGTGGCAAATGCCAATACGACCAGAACGGAAGACGGAACCCCGTACCGGCGTAAAGTTGTCAGATTTACCGAGAAGACGACCAATCCCACCGAATTCGGAACGATCTTCCGGAAGAGCCGCGGCATGGATGTCGGTGATGGTGTCAAGGTTTCCGGCGTTTACGAGGATCACAAGGAAGATATGAAACTGGTCTACGATCCGTCTCATCCGGATGCGGACGAATACGGATATGTGACATATCCGAATGTCAATATCGTTACGGAAATGACCAACATGATCGACAGCACGAGAGCATACGAGGCCAACGCGACCGCGTTTACCGCGAGTAAAGCGATGGCTGTGAAAGGCCTGGATATCGGAAGGACATGATGAATCGTGATCCGAGGATGCTGACGGTACTCATGAAAAGAGGATGAAATGGACATTACGCAATTATTGAATGTTTCAAGCGATGCGGTCGCAAGAACGGCCGCGAACGCTTCCACAAGGAATACAAAAGATGTGGACGAGAGTTTTTCGTCCATGTTTCAGTCGGCGCTCAGCAACCTGCAGGAGACGAATTCCCTGCTGAACAACTGGGAGGAAGAGGAGATCAAGTTCTCACTGGGGCTTACCGAGAACACGCACGATCTTTCCATCGCCGCGGCAAAAGCTTCAACCGCCTTAAGCTATACGGTTGCGCTTCGCGACAAATTCCTGGAAGCGTACAAAGAGATCCTGCAAATGCAGATTTAAGAGGTATTTTTGATAAATAGCAGGAAATTGCCTGCAGAGAAGGTTTTATCATGGATGCTTTAATGGAGAGACTCAGACAGATTCCGAAGAAGATTCTGGACTGGTGGAACAAATTTACGGCAAAACAGAAGACGATCATCATCAGCGTATCTGCCGGTGTGATCCTGGCATTGGCGATCCTTGCCACGATCCTGACAAGACCGCAGTATGAGACGCTGATCACTACCGAGTCGACCAAAACGGCTTCGGAGATCACCGCGCTTCTGGAAGGAGAGTCGATCGATTACAAGATCACGGACGACGGTCTTGTGATCTCTGTCCGTAAGGAGGACCTGGCCAAGGCCACCCTTTTGCTTGGCGCCAACAATTATCCGGCGGACAGCTACAGCCTTGAAACTGCGCTTGCCGGAGGCTTCAGCACAACGGAATCCGACAAGCAGAAAACATATAAGCTATATCAGGAACGACATCTGGAAGAGATCATGAAAGCACAGGCCGCAGTCAATGCGGCTTATGTCACGTTATCGATCCCTGATAATGACGGCACGCTGCTTGCGAAGAATGAGGAGACCTATGCCAGCGTCATGCTGGATCTGAACGAGGAACTCGGAGTCGGCGTTGCGGAGAACTTTGCCAAGAATATCGCGACCGCAGTCGGGAACAAGACCACCGCGAACATCACGATCATCGATTCCAATGGGAATCTGCTGTATTCGGGCGCGGAAGAAGAGGAGAGTGCTTCCAATGTCGTGAACACATCCAACCAGATCGCGCTGAAAGCCGAGGCGGAACGAAGAGTCAAACAGGAAGTGACTTCCGTGCTCTTAGGAACCAATCTGTATGAGGATGTCAAGGTTGCGCCGAATCTGATCATGAATTTCTCCGCGACCAAGCAGACGGAGCATACCTATACACAGGCGGACGAAAACGGCACGAACGTTCTTTCGCACGAGAATACCTATTCCGCGCAGGGAACGGGCGGCACCGGCGGAATCCCCGGAACCGATACGAATACGGAAGAACAGACCTATGTCATAGAGGACGGAACCAATTCCAATTACAATGTCGAGGAAGAGAGCAGGGATTACCTGCCTGCCGAGAAGATCACGGATACCGTAATCCCGCCCGGCGCGATCTCTTATGATGCTTCTTCGATCGCCATTACCGCATCCCATTATGTGATCTACAAAGAAGAGGAACTGAAGAACCAGGGATTGCTTGACGGGATCACGTTTGATGAATTTGTGCTGCAGAATTCCGAAATGCAGCCCAAGGAAGTCGCTCCGGAGATGATCACGCTCGTCTCCAAGGCCACCGGTTTCCCGGAAGCCAACATTTCCATCATCGCGTATGATGTACCGATCTTCCAGGAGAAACAGGGCGCGCTGATGAATGCTGCGGACATCGCGCAGATCGTTCTGATCGTTCTGATCCTCGGACTGCTCGCATTTGTCGTGATCAGCAGCCTGCGGAGGGAACGCAAGGAAGTTGCGCCGGAGGAAGAACTTTCCGTGGAGTCCCTTCTGCAGACAACGCAGGAAGCGGAGATCGAAGATATCGATCTGGAAGCCAAATCGGAAGTGCGCATGATGGTCGAGAAGTTCGTGGACGAAAATCCGGATGCGGCTGCGGCTTTACTGAGAAACTGGTTAAACGAGGAGTGGGGTTGATATGGCTGGCAGAGGCAGTGCACAACAGGAAATGGAATTTGCCGGTGTTCAGAAAGCGGCGATCCTTCTGATCGCGCTCGGGCCCGAGAGAAGTGCTACGATCTTTAAATACCTGAAAGAGGAAGAGATCGAGGACCTGACGCTGGAGATCGCGAACACAAGAAGTGTCACGCCCCAGGTCAAGGAATCCATCATAGAGGAATTTTATCAGATCTGTCTTGCGCAGCAGTATATCGCGGAAGGCGGTATCGGCTATGCGAAGGAACTGCTCGAAAAAGCGCTCGGCGCAGACAAGGCTCTGGACGTGATCGGAAAGCTGACGGCTTCCCTCCAGGTAAAACCTTTCGAGTTCATCCGCAAGACAGAAGCTTCCCAGATCTTAAACTTTATTCAGGACGAGCATCCGCAGACGATCGCATTGATCCTGTCCTATCTGAATCCCGGACAGGCGGCTCTGATCATATCGGCGCTGCCGCCCGACAGGCAGGCAGACGTTGCAAAACGTATCGCCCTGATGGACAGAACCTCTCCGGATGTCATCAAGGAGGTGGAAAAGATCCTGGAAACGAAACTTTCTTCTCTGGTCAATCAGGATTACACCATCATCGGTGGTGTGGATTCGGTTGTAGAGATCCTGAATACGGTAGACAGAAGTACAGAGAAACACATCATGGAAACACTGGAGATCGACGAACCGGAACTTGCAGACGAGATCCGCAAGAAGATGTTCGTATTCGAAGATATCCTGCTGCTTGATGACCGTGCGATCCAGAGAGTGCTTCGCGATGTGGACAACAGCGATCTGGGCATTGCCCTGAAGGGTGCCAACGAGGAAGTACAGAACGCGATCTTCAACAACCTGTCCAAGCGTCTTGCCGTCATGATCAAAGAAGATATGGAATTCATGGGCCCTGTGCGTATGAAGGATGTTGAGGAAGCGCAGCAGAAGATCGTTAATACGATCCGTCGTCTGGAGGATTCCGCCGAGATCGTAATCTCCCGTGGCGGAGGTGATGAGATCGTTGTCTAATCTGTTGAAATCTTTCTATGTCAAAGAAGACGATTCGGACAGCCGTGTGATCGATTCCAACGAGATCATCGCGGAACGGTTAAGAGTTCTCGAGGAGCAGATGCGGGAACGGGAATTTCCGGAAGATGCGGAGTTCACCGAAGGCTTTGTCGAAGGGCTTGATGCCGACCAGGTGGAAGAACTGATGGCGGACCGGGATCAGAACGGTGACACCCAGGCGGATATCTACGCAAAAGTCGAAGAGGCAAAAGCGGAGCTGGAACGCCTGAACGAACAGGCTTCCCTTGTGATCGAGGATGCAAAAACACAGGCGGATGCCGTGCTTGCCGAAGCGAAGGAAGAGGCGGTAAGGATCCGCGAGGATGCCAGGAACGAAGGACATGAAGAGGGGTTTCAGGCCGGACATGCCGAAGGCATGGCCAAAGTGCAGGAAGCGGAAAATGCGCTTCAGGCAAGGGCGGAGGAACTGGAACAATCCTACGAAAAAATGTTCTCGGAACTGGAACCGCAGATGATGGATCTGCTCTGTGATATTTACCGGGATGTTTTCAATGTGGATCTGACCGGCCGCAGCGATGTGGTCATATATCTTCTGCAGAAAGCGATGCAGAACATAGAAGGCGGCACCAATTATCTGGTCCATGTTTCCCCGGAGGATCATTCCTATGCGGTTGAACATAAAGATGAACTGGTATCTTACGCCGGTCCCACAGGCACACTGGAGCTGATCGAGGACCACACGCTGAAACAGGGGCAGAGTTATATCGAGACGGAGAGCGGGATCTTTGACTGCAGTTTCGGCGTGGAGATGGAACTGCTTTCCAAAGAGATCAAACTGTTATCCCGCAGTGAGTCCGGTTCATAGGACGGAAGGAATTGAATACCGAAAAATACAGAAAACTATCCGAAAAAACATACTTTAAGCGTCTTGGCAAAGTGATCAATGTCATCGGCCTTACCATTGAATCCAACGGACCGGATGCAAAACTGGACGACCTTTGCAGGATCGTAATCGACGAGGAATCAGGTCGGTTCGTGCTTGCAGAGGTTGTCGGCTTTAAGGAAGGAAAAACGCTGCTGATGCCTTACGAGAGTACGGAAGGGATCGGCTTCGGCTGTCTGGTCGAGAATCTCGGCTATCCCCTTTCGGTTCCGGTCGGGGATGAACTGCTCGGGCAGTGCCTGGACGGGCTGGCAAGACCGCTTGACGGAACGCAGCTGAATACCGTGATGACTTATCCCGTGGAAGCACCGCCCCCGGATCCTTTGGAGCGTGTGATCATTGCGGAACCGCTTCCGCTCGGCGTGAAGGCGGTGGACGGCCTGATGACCATCGGCAAGGGACAGCGTATCGGGATCTTTGCGGGGTCCGGTGTCGGAAAATCAACGCTTCTCGGGATGTTTGCAAGAAATACAAAGGCGGATATCAATGTGATCGCCCTGATCGGCGAGCGTGGCAGAGAGGTGCGTGAATTCATAGAAAGAGACCTCGGAGAGGAAGGAATGCGCCGCTCCGTTGTGGTCGTGGCTTCTTCCGATCAGCCTGCGCTGATCCGCAAAAAGGCAGCACTGACCGCCACATCCATTGCGGAATATTTCAGAGACCGGGGAAAAGATGTCCTGCTGATGATGGACTCCCTGACGCGTTTTTCCATGGCGCAGCGCGAGATCGGCCTTTCCAACGGCGAACCGCCCGTAACGAGAGGATATCCGCCGAGCGTATATGCGGAAATGCCGAAGTTACTGGAGCGCGCCGGAAATGCGGCGGTCGGATCGATCACGGGGCTGTATACGGTGCTTGTGGACGGTGATGATTTTAACGAACCGATCACGGAT
>JAEEGL017226046.1_pt1 | contig 10946 bp, 10 predicted proteins | sample 9134231 | NCBI WGS metagenome assembly JAEEGL01 (sample SAMN16246548, study PRJNA631951) | gut metagenome | biome: gut microbiome; feature: rumen; material: fiber-attached | host: Bos | place: Iran: Karaj | collected 2018-10 | reverse complement strand
CATCCCGAACACAGAAGTTAAGCCCTCATACACCGAAAGTACTGTGCTGGCGACGGCATGGGAGGATAGGCAGCTGCCGGATCCCAAAGGAAAAGCAGAGACGCAAGCGTCTCTGCTTTTCCTTTCCTTTGGTCCCGGCAGCTGCCTACCCTCTCCATTAGCCGTCGCGTAAAAAGCAGAGCTTTTTACCTGCGACGCGAGAAAAGCTCAAGGCCCCGTCCGCAGAGCTTTTCTCGGTGAACAAACCTCGGTATGCTCAACATACCGAGGTTTGTGACGCATGGGTTTGAAGCCGGTCGCCAAAGGCGATCCAAACCATCCGGTGAATGGTTTGGAAGGCGTAAAACGGGCGGCCTTGTGAGCTTTGCTCACAGCCCGCCCCGGAGAGGATAGGCATCTACCGGCCCCCTCTGCCAAATATATTTTCAAACCTTTTCCGCTTTTCCCTTCCTCAATCGTCTTACCTTATGAGGATGCATATAAATACGCTGCGTATTGTCATCCCTGTCATATTATGCTATAATCACACCGATTTACAAAGGAGGTTTTTATGTCCGACACAAAGAAATGCTCCTCCTGCGGCACGATAGTGCTTGCTGAGGACAAGTTTTGTTCCAACTGCGGTTCGACGGATTTCGAGCCCTACGACCTTCAGCTCGACGCAGCTCAGCCCGAAATCGGCGCGCAGGATGCCGTTCCCGCCGTCGAAAACGACGTTTTGAGCGCCGAGCCGGCTTATGCAGCTCCCGCCGCGCCAGTGCATGAGAACGTCGCCGCGGGCGTCGTCGGCGCATTCCTCTTTGCGCTTATAGGCGCCGCGTTATATTTTGGCCTGTATCAGATAGGCTTCATCGCCGGCATCTGCGGTTTTGTGATGTTCATTCTCGCCAATTTCGGATACGGCCTGTTCTGCGGCAGTAAGAACAGCGTTTCCACCGCAAGGATAATCACCTGCATCGTTATAACGGTGATCATGATAGCGCTGGCCGAATATCTCTGTCTCTCCTTCGAGTTATTCAACGTGTTCAGGGAGGAGGGCGAGCCCATCTCGTTCACGACTGCGCTGCGGATGATCCCCTACGTGATCGGCGATAAGGAAGTGCTTGGGCCGGTCGTATTGGAGCTGCTCTTCGCTTACGGCCTTAGCGCGGTGGCGATAGTTTCGAACGTGATAAGGATGGTAAAGGATCGCAAGACACGGAAAGCCGCATGATCTGTGCTTTAGCCGCGGCGGGTCATTTCCCGCCGCGGTATTTTATTGCCGATTCTATAAGCCCCAGGAACAGCGGATGCGGCCTTGTGGGACGGCTCTTGAATTCGGGATGGAACTGTACGCCCACGAAGAAGGGGTGTGAGGTGATCTCCGCCGCCTCGACGAGCGTGCCGTCGGGAGATACGCCAGAGAAGGTGAGCCCGGCTCCCGACAGCTTATCGCGGAACTCGTTGTTCAGCTCGTAACGGTGGCGGTGACGCTCCGCGATCTCTTCCTTTTTATAGCAGCGCGCAAGGGTCGTTCCCGGAGCGACGGCGCAGGGATAGCTTCCAAGCCTCAGCGTGCCGCCCTTGGCGATCCTGTCGTGCTGACCGGGAATGTAATCGATCACCTTGTGCGCGCTTGTTTTATTGAATTCGCCCGAGTTCGCGTCGGCCCAACCGAGCACGCTGCGCGCATATTCGATGCACATTATCTGCATGCCCAGGCATATTCCAAGGTAGGGTATACGATTTTCCCGGGCAAAGCGCGCCGCCTCGATCATGCCTTCTATGCCGCGGCTGCCAAAGCCTCCCGGCACTATCACACCGTCGCAGCCGTCAAGCCGGTCGGGAGTGAAATATTCCGAATCGATCCATTCGATATCAACGTGCACGCCAAAGCTGTAGCCCGCGTGCTTGAGCGCTTCGGCGATAGAAAGATAGGCGTCGTGAAGCTGGGTGTATTTGCCCACCAGCGCGATCGTCACGTTCCCTTCGGCGTTCCTTATACGCTCGGTCATCCCGCGCCAGTCGGAAAGATCGGGCGGGGGAGCGGTTATGCCCAGCTTTCGGCAGACGATATCCGAAAGATGCGCCTGCTCAAGATAGAGCGGCGCCTCGTAAAGCACGGGCAGGGTGAGGTTTTCGATCACGCAGTCGCGCTCCACGCCGCAAAAGCCTGCGATCTTGTCGAATATCGCGGTATCGGTTATGGGCTCGTCGCAGCGCAGCACTATCACGTCGGGCGCGATGCCAAAGCTTTGCAGCTCCTTGACCGAGTGCTGGGTGGGCTTGGATTTATGCTCGCCGCTTGCCTTAAGGTACGGCACGAGCGTAACGTGCACGTATATCGCGTTTCCGGGGCCCGCCTCGCGCCCCACCTGGCGGATGGCTTCAATAAAGGGCTGTCCTTCGATATCGCCTATGGTGCCGCCGACTTCGGTTATGACTATATCGGCGTTGGTTTTTTCGGCCGCGCCGTAAATGAAGCGCTTTATCTCGTCGGTGATATGAGGTATCATCTGCACCGTTTTGCCCAGATACCCGCCGCGCCGCTCGCGCGCAAGCACGTTCTCATACACCTTGCCGGTGGTGAGATTTGAAAAGCGGTTAAGATCCTCGTCGATAAAGCGCTCGTAATGCCCAAGATCCAGATCGGTCTCCGCGCCGTCCTCGGTGACGTACACCTCGCCGTGCTGATAGGGGCTCATCGTGCCGGGATCGACGTTGATGTAAGGATCGAGCTTCTGCGCGGCCACCTTCAGTCCGCGCGCCTTAAGCAGCCTGCCGAGCGAAGCCGCGGTGATGCCCTTGCCAAGACCGGAAACCACGCCGCCCGTTACGAATACGTACTTTGCCATTTTAATTCTCCTCCGAATATAATAAAATTTGAGAGGCGCCCGCCGAGGGGTGTTGACCCCGCGGACGAGCGCCTTGCGTTCATCTTGAGCTTGCCGCACAGCGGCGGTATTCGATTTTTCCCACCGTTCTTCGCGGCGAAATATATATTAAAAACATGTGACAAATTATACACCCCTGTTCGGGGCCTGTCAAGCATGATTTTAAAAAAAGCTTGCATTCCGTCCCGATTCTGGTATAATAGATATATAATAGACGGGAGGGGATCATGGCTAAGTGGCTGATAGCATCGGATATCCACGGTTCGGCGCATTACTGCCGCCTGCTGATCGAGGCGTTTGAGCGCGAGCAGGCCGAAAAGCTGGTGCTTTTGGGGGATATCCTCTATCACGGCCCGCGCAATCCGCTGCCCCAAGGCTATGCGCCCAAGGAAGTCTGCGCGCTGCTGAATCCTCTTCGCGACCGGATATTCTGCGTGCGCGGCAATTGCGATGCGGAAGTCGATCAGATGGTGCTCGATTTTCCCATAATGGCGCCGCACATGCTTGTGTGCGCGTTCGGGCGCGAGCTGATGCTGACTCATGGGCATCATTTGGACGAGCTCCCCGCGCACGGGGGAACAGTGATAATGGGGCACACCCATATCCCATGCTGTGAACGGCGCGAAGGATACCTGCTTATGAATCCCGGTTCCGTTTCGCTGCCCAAGGGCGATTCGCCCCGCGGCTATATGACGCTTGATGATGGAGGCTTCCTTTGGAAAACATTGGAAGGTGAAGCATACAATTCTTTTAAGTGAAAACTATCAAGGAGGATCAACCCATGAACAAATGCCCCAAATGCGGCAATCTGACCGACGGTAAATTCTGCCCCGAATGCGGCGCCCTCACCGCGCCTGTTGTCGAGCCCGTCCGTCAGCCCGAGCCCACACCCATGCCCAACCCCACCTATGCCGCTCCCGTTGTGATCAACAACAACGCGGCGATCCCTGAGAACTATAAGCCCCTTGGCGCGTGGACTTACTTTGCCCTCGGCCTGCTCTATTCAATCCCCATCGTCGGCTTCATATTCCTTATCATCCATTCCTGCAGCAGCGCAAACCTCAACCGCAGGGGCTATGCAAGGTCCTATTGGTGCTGGCTGATCGTTGGCGCGGCGCTGTTCGTGATCGCCCTTATCATCATGCTCATCGTCGGCGCCTCGTTTACCGACGTGTTCAAGTCGTGGAAATAGTCTGATTTGAATTACGGCCGTTTCCCTCACGGGGGAAGCGGCTTTTTTCATATATTCGAAATCAGGCCGCGGGGGAGGGGCTTTTTAAGCGTTCCCGTGCATGAAATGTCACAATTCGGAGGCGTCGAATAATATTGAAACTTTGATTTATTTATGTTAAAATAAAAAAGTTGTTTTATGATTCACACTTAAAGCATAAACAGCAGTAAGGAGATATTTAAATGAGAAGATTCCCCAAAAAGCTACTGTCCCTTTTACTCGCGGTTATACTTGTTCTCAGCTTCACCTCCGCGGCCATAGCCGATGGAGTCGAGGCGTTAAAGGGAACTTCGGAATACGCGAGGCACGGCCTGGGCCTTTTGACCCCGACCCTTCGCGGAAACACTCAGCCGGATGAAGACGGCGGCGGCACGCGCGATGACGATCCGCCCCGTAAATATGACAGCCGCGATTACGGCTGCATCACTCCCGTAAAGGATCAGGGCAATTACAACACCTGCTGGGCGTTCGGCACAGCGGCCGCCTGCGAAGCTTACATGATCAAGCACGGCGTGCACGTGGGGGAGAGCGGCGAAGCTGCCGATCTCAGCCTGAATCTGTCGGAATATCACCTTGCCTATTATACTTATACCGACGCGTATGACGCCGAGGGCATGCTCACCGGCGACAAGACCTATTTCCTGGGCAGTCACCCCAACGGCAGCTTCCTTGAGGCGGGCGGCACGGGAGAGCTGGTAAGCTATCCCCTTATGCGCTGGACGGGCCTTGCCGACGAGTCGGACGTGGCGCTGATGTACAGCTCGGCCAATTCCTCGGGGCTCGGCGCCGAGCACGCATATCAGAACAACGTGGCTCACGTCACCTCCGTAAAGCATTTCTTCGGCTCGAATATCGATGAAGTCAAGCGCCACATAATGGAATACGGCGCGGGCTCCATGGGCGTTCGCGTGAGCAACGCCGCGGGAACGGCTTATCACGGCGGCGTGAACACCTCAAACGGCACCATCTGCTGGATACAGTCCGCCGTGGCCTATCAGGACGCCGGCTTCTACTATGCCGATCACGACGTTACCGTTGTCGGCTGGGATGACGACTATTCAAAGGATAATTTCAATCAGGGCTACCGTCCCACGGGCAACGGCGCGTGGCTGGTCAAGAATTCCTGGGGCACGGATATCGGCAACAGCGGCTATTTCTACGTATCGTATGAGGATTCCGCCACCTGCGCCAGCTATATCTCATTCTTCGCCGTTGAGGACGTGGATAACTATGACCACAACTATCAGTATGACGGCTCGGGCAACTACTATAACTCCGAGGAGATGGTGACCGGCGATTCCGTTGCGCAGATATTCACGGCGAACGGGAACGAGACCCTCGAGGCCGTTGCGCTGGCCCTCTATGGCGACGATACCGACTATACCGTCAAGGTCTACACCGATTTCCCCGCGGACGATCCCTCCTCAGGCACGCTTGCCTGCACCACCACCGGCAATTTCGATTACTGGGGATATCGCACTATCAAGCTCAGCTCGCCCGTCACACTTGCTCCCGGCCAGCGCTTTGCGGTGGTCATCACGTTCTCGGGCAGCGATATCAACGTGGCCTATGACACGACCATTCAGGAGGACACCTATTATCACATGGGTCTTATCCACATGACCCATCCCAACACTTCCTATTTTAAGGGCGTGAACGATTCCGGCTGGACCAACAAGTCCGGCGACGGCAACTACCGCATCAAGGCCTTTACCAAAGATATTCCCGAGGATCCCGTTCCCATGGATCTGCAGTGCATCGCGCAGGGGCAGGTCTATCAGACCATCCACGGCACCGCGGGCGAAAAGATACAGCTTCCCGATTCGGCTCTTACCGCCGATGGCTGGACCTTTATGGGCTGGGTCACCGCTCCCGTTCCCGAAACGGCCGACAAGCCGGCATTCTATAAGCCCGGCGCAACGTTCAAGCTCACGACCTCCATTCAGGCGGTCTATGCTCTTTATATGAGGGCCGAGGCCATAAACGCCCCCGTGACTTACGAGCTTGTCACTGCCATGCCCGATACCTGGGTCGGCAAATACGTGCTGGTGGCGACTCCCACCACGGGAAGCAGCGAATACGCTCTGACGGGCGTCCCCGCGGGCGCCGAAGGCACCAATATCGAAAACTACTCCGGCGGCGCATCCACGCCCTTCTCAAGCACCGGCATCACACGCACCGGCACGACCTTGAGCGGAGTTCCCGAAGCATACGTGTTCGAGGCCGAGGCCACAAGCTATGGACTGTCCCTTAAGAGCGTGAGCACGGGCAGCTATTACGGCAGCAAGAGCACCGGCAGCGGCACGGCTTCATACGCGTTCTACGCCTTCCCCGAATTCCATGAGACGAATACCACCTGGACATTCGAGATCGACGACGACGAGATGTACCTTAAAAACAACAGCGCCGGGTCGATACCCTATCTTGCGGTCAGCGGCAGCTTCGGCTTCTCTCTCACCCGCTATGGCAGCGAGTTCAAGTTCTATAAGCAGAATCCCACCGAGAACTATTATTATTCCACCGAGATCTCAAGCGGCCCCCACACCCACAGCCTGACCTATACCGCCGCCATTGAACCCACCTGCGGCGCGGCGGGGCACACCGAATACTGGTTCTGCGCGGGCTGCGGCAGGTATTTCTCCGACGCCAACGGCGAGAACGAGATCGCGCTTGCCGATACCGTGATCCCCGCCACGGGCGACCATACCTTCGGCGGTTACGTTTCCAACAACGACGGCACTCACGGGCATATCTGCTCCGTCTGCGGCGTGACCGAGACCGAGAACTGCAATTTCGTCGAAACCGTCACCGCGCCCACCGAGACCGAGCAGGGCTACACCACCCACACCTGCACCGTCTGCGGCTACAGCTATGTTGACAGCTTCACCGGCCCGATCGGCAGCGATTATCCCGTGCACTTCTCCGTTCCCGCCGGCGTTGAAAAGCCCGCGGATATGGTTTCGGGCCCCGATACAGGCATAACGCTTCCGACCGTTACCGCGCCCGAGGGCTATACCTTCCTCGGTTGGGTGACGGAGGATTACGATAACGTCACCGTCATGCCGGGCGAGATACTTACCGGTACTTACTTCGCCCCGCACGAGATCACGCTCAAGGCGCTGTTCTCCTATCAGGACGGCGAGGGCGGAGGCTCCGTATTCGAGCTGCTCACGGCGGCGCCTGCCGATTGGTCGGGCAATTACGTCATCACCAACAACAGCACCTCCACCGTGTACGCGCTGACGGGCGTCACCCCGTCGGCCGACGGCGGAAGGATCGAATCCGCCGCCAACGCAACGGCGCTTGCCGACGCGGGCATCGTCAGGACGGACGATACCTTAACCGGCGTTGCGGACGATTACGTGTTCACGCTTGCCGAAAACGGCGGATACTATACCTTAAGGAGCGTTTCCACCGGGATCTATTACGGCATGGATTCGTCCTCGTATCTTTCCGGCTATAATGAGATAACCGGCTCTTACTGCAATTGGACCCCGTCGATCAACGCAAGCGGCAGCGCACAGCTTAGGAGCACGGTCAGCAGCAATTTTCCGTATTTCAGCTTCAGCAGCTCATATAATTACTTCTGGTCGGGCGGCTCGTCCTTTGCCAACGTGCTGAATTTCTGGAAGGAGACCGTCTCCTGCACGACCTACTACACCACCTTGATCGAGGGGGAGGAGGAGACCGACCTCATAGGCGACGTTGACTGCAATGGCAGGGTGGAATTTGCCGACGTCACGCTGCTTTGCGGGTATCTGATGAACGAGGACGACGCCATAGTCGCCCCTCAAGGCTTGATAAATGCCGACGCCGACCTTGACGGGATCGTCGACGTGCTCGATCTTGCGGCCATCTGCCGGATAATACTTAACAGCTGAGCGGGCACGCCGCCGCTTTTGGGCGCATTCGCTTAAGGATACACAGCCTCAAAAGGTATCTTTTTACACCCTGCCGCGTTTAAAATGCCCGAAAGACCCTTCGGGTATTCCTGCGCTTTTCGCCTTGTATGGCACAAAAATCTTCTCTTTTGAGGCACTTCGCGGTTTTAGACTAATAAAAGAATCGGGAATGCGGTTATCCGCACTCCCGATTTTATTATTGATTTTTTATGAAAAAACAATAAAAATATATGCAAAAAAACGCTTGACAAGCGAGGTTTTTGTGCTATAATAATCAAGCTTGAAGCAGAAGCTGCCCGCTTCTCACTCGCCGTGTTCCGTCACTGCGCAGTCGATTGGCAAAAGATCATCGGGATAACCGATTTTTTCGGGCGGCAGAGTGCCGGCCGATTTGTTTTTGTTTTCAAGCTAATTCTTATCGGAGGTGAAACACCATAGCAGCTAATGATTTGATGATCAATGAGCAGATCCGCGACCGTGAAGTTCGCCTGATCGGCGAAGATGGGGAGCAGATGGGCGTAGTTCAGATCGCCGTCGCGCTCCGCGTTGCGGAGGAAAGAGGGCTTGACTTAGTCAAGATCGCGCCCCAGGCCAACCCGCCCGTGTGCAAGATCATGGACTACGGCAAGTATCGTTTCGACCAGAGCAAGCGTGAAAAGGAACAGCGCAAGAACCAGACCGTCGTCGAAATGAAAGAAGTTCAGCTTTCAGCGACCATCGACACGCACGATATGGAAGTCAAGGCCAAAGCGTGCAACAAATTCCTGCAGCAGGGGAACAAAGTCAAGGTCTCCATCCGCTTCAGGGGAAGGCAGGCTGCCCATGGTGAGATCGGCCTCGATGTTATGAATACCTTCTTGGAGATGGTTTCCGACAATGCCACCGTCGAGAAACCCCCCAAGCAGGAAGGAAGGAACATGTATATGTTCCTCGCGCCAAAAACAAACAAATAATTATTATTTTTGAGGAGGAAATCCCATGCCGAAACTTAAGACCCACAGGGGTGCCGCAAAGCGTTTCAGCTTCACTAAGAGCGGCAAGATCAAGAGGGGCAAGGCTTATAAGAGCCATATCCTTACCAAGAAATCCACCAAGCGTAAGCGCAACCTGCGCAAGGCCGGCTTCATTGCCGAAGAAGAAGCAAAGAAGATCGGTGCTCTGATACCGTACAAGAAGTAAGGGAGGATATGTAAAATGGCAAGGATCAAGAGAGCAGTCAACGCCGCTAAGAAGCGTCGTAAAGTTTTTAAGCTTGCTAAGGGCTATTGGGGCGCCAAGTCCAAGCTCTATCGTGCGGCAAGCCAGCAGGTCATGAAGTCCCTCGCCTACGCTTACGTTGGCAGGAAGCTCAAGAAGCGCGAGTATCGCCGTCTTTGGATCGCTCGTATCAACGCGGGCGCCAGGATCTGCGGCAGCAATTACTCCAAGCTCATCCACGGTCTGAAGGTTGCCGGCGTCGAGGTCAACCGCAAGGTCTTAGCCGACCTCGCAGTTTCCGATATGAACGCCTTCAACGAGCTCTGCACCGTTGCGAACAAGGCGCTTGAGAACTGATAAACAATAAAGGAGCCGTTCATTTGAACAGCTCCTTTTGCATTTCAGGGAGGTAAATATGGTAATCGACGTTTATTCAAGATACTATTGCGCGGAATGCGTTTTCAACGAGATCCTCCGAAAGGGCGCTCTTGTCAAGCTCACTTCCGATTCCAAGGCGGGCAATATCCGCTACACGGTCAGCGTCACCTTCTTCCCCTATCGCGATCCCGAGGATTTCGCCATATCCTATGATGCCTTTGCCGAAAAGGAGATCTACAACGCCCGCGGCAGAAGATCCAAAAAGCGCGAGAAGGCCTTTATGGAAGGCTTTGAGGCCGAGATCGACGGGCTTGCCGCTTCCATGGGCGGCCGCGTGCTGTGGGATGCGCCCATAAGGGACGCGGTAACCGCCTGATCATTCGCAGGAATCGAACTGCGCCCTGTAAAGCTCGCGGTAGAAGCTCTTTTGCGCCATCAGCTCGTCGTGCGTGCCCTGCTCGATCACTCTGCCGCCGCGCATAACGAGTATGTTGTCGGCGTTGCGTATGGTGGAAAGCCTGTGCGCGATAACAAAGCAGGTCTTGTGCTTCATCAGCTCGCGCATGGCGGCCTGTATCTGCTGCTCGGTGCGGGTGTCGACGTTCGACGTGGCCTCGTCGAGTATCAGCATGTTGGCGTCAAGCAGCATCGCGCGGGCAATGGTCAAAAGCTGCTTCTGCCCCTTTGATATGCCCGAGCCGTTGTCGGTCAGCACGGTGTTATAGCCTTCGGGCAGGCGCATTATGTAATTGTGTATCTTTGCGGCCTTGGCCGCTTTTACGACGTCATCCATGGTGGCGTCTTTTTTTCCGTAAGCGATATTGTCGAATATGGTGCCCGAAAAGAGCCAGGTATCCTGCAGCACCATGGCATAGGAGCCGCGCAGCGAGCTTCTGGTGACGTTCTTTATCGGGTGGCCGTCCACACTTATCACGCCCGCGTCCACGTCGTAAAAGCGCATCAGCAGGTTTATTATGGTGGTCTTGCCGGCGCCCGTGGGGCCGACTATCGCAACGAGCGAGCCCGGCGCGGCGTGCAGATCGAAATCGCGTATTATGGGTATCTGCTTGTCATACGAAAAGTCCACGTCCTCGATACTCACGTCGCCCTTAACGTTTTCAAGCGCCTCGGCATGCTCGTCGTCCGCGGGCTCGGGCTCGGCGTCGATCAGCGCGAAGACCCTTTCGGCCGCCGCAAAAGCGCTCTGCAGCTCGGCGATAATGTTCGCCACCTCGTTTATGGGGCCGGAGAATTTCCTCGAATACTGCACGAAGCTGGAAAGGTCTCCCAGGCGTATCACGCCCTTGAGATAGAGAATGGAGCCGAATACGCACACGAGCGCAAGCGACACGTTGTTTATGAAGT
>JAEEGL016739274.1_pt1 | contig 10946 bp, 3 predicted proteins | sample 9134231 | NCBI WGS metagenome assembly JAEEGL01 (sample SAMN16246548, study PRJNA631951) | gut metagenome | biome: gut microbiome; feature: rumen; material: fiber-attached | host: Bos | place: Iran: Karaj | collected 2018-10 | reverse complement strand
CCGCGGAGCTTGGCCACCACGTCGCTGCTGGTCCAGCCGGCGGGTTTGTCGATCAAAAGGATACCGTTCATTGTCCGTCTTCGGGCGGCCAGACCTCGTCGATTACGGCGAGCAGCAGCGCCCGCGCCTTCTCCGGCGGACAGGCGATGTTGCAGCCGGCGGCCATGTCGTGTCCGCCGCCGCCGAAAGCTGCGCAGATATCGCTGCTGCTGATGCCGGGATTGGAGCGCACGGAGACGCGGCTCGCCCCATCCTCCTGTTCACGGATGGTAACGTTCAGGACACTGCCCTCGGCCCGGCCGGCCAGGCTCGCCAGATCGTCGAAATCGTCCTTTGTCGCACCGGAACGGCGGATCATGTCCTGTGTGATGATCGCCACCACGATCTTCCCACCGCGGTAGAAGCCCATACCGGAGTAGATCATCCCCTCCAGTTGCAGCCGGGCAAGGGAAACTTTACGGAAGAAAGCCTGGCTGACCTCATGCTGTCTGGCGCCGAGGCGCAGCAGCTCCGAGGCCGAGGCAAGGGTCTGGCAGGAGGTGTTGGCATACTGGAAACAGCCCGTATCGGTCGTGACGGCGATGTAAAGAAGCGTCGCTTCCTCCTCCGTCACATTCCCGCACAGGCACTTGATGATCTCCAGCACGATCTCTCCACAGGAAGATTTCTCCCCGCGCACGAGTTCCTGCTCTCCATAATGGGAATTGGTATCGTGGTGATCGATGCAGAGCTGAACCGCACCGGAAAACCCCTCGGGGAACATCCGCTCGGTCGCGACATCCACACTCACACGGCAGACCGGCTCAAAGCCCTCCGGTGCGAGGTAGGGCTCCACATAGGGGAGCACCTTGCGCGTAAAACCGGGGTTGCGCAGCAGCCAGGCCTCTTTGCCCAGACGGCGCAGCGCGCTGCAGAGCGCGGCAGCGCTGCCCGCCGTGTCACCGTCGGGATCACGGTGGGTCACGATCAGGATATGGTCCTGCTCCCGCAGAAATTTGGCGCATTCCCGGTAGTTCATGTCTTGTCCTCTTCGTCCGCGGGGATGTCCAGGGAGTTGATGATCTCGTTGATATGCGCGCCGTACTCGATGCTGTGGTCGACCTCGAACACCAGCTCCGGCGTATAGCGCAGGGTCATCGCGTTTCCGAGTTCGTGCCGCAGCCAGCCGGCCGCGGATTTGAGGCCCTTCTTGAATTCCTTCTCATTCTCCAGGCCCAGCACGCTGAGCCAGACCTTGGCATAGCGCAGATCGCCCGTGGTCTCCACGCGCGTCACGCTGATCATGCCCTGCTGCACACGCGGGTCCTTGACCTGCGGCAGGAGCTTGGAGAGGACGAACTGGATGTCGTCGTTGGTTCTGGCAAGTTTATTGGATGGCATAGATTTCCCTCCTCTGTAAAGATACGGGCACTCACGGAGTGCCCGCATCCGTTATGACGGACTGTGAAACGTCCCTGTGCGCGGCAAGGCCTTCGCCGTCTCCGGCGCAAGGGATTACACGGTTTTATAGTATATCATTTTCCGGGCCTGTCCGCAAGAGCCATCTTGCGCTTTTGAGGCAGAAGTAAGGGACTGTGAAGTCCGGGTGAGTATTCCCTCACCGTTTCTTCACAGCCCCTTTGTTATTTCCTGCTATGGAGTTTCGGGTTTATCTGCTGTGCTTGCTCTTTTTGCGCGGGGCCAAGAGCGTCATGCCGGTACCGAGGAGGGCAAAGACCGCCAGCACACTCAGGCGCCAGAAGTCGTGGCTGTCGCTGGTCTTCGGCGAGTAGGTGAAGGTGTTCACAAATACTGCCTTCTCAGCCGCCTTGCCGTCCACGCTCCACGCGATCGCCGTCGCGATGGTGCCGTCGCCCTTGTCGGTCAGGGTCACCGTCGCCGTGTACTTGCGCGTGTCGTAGGTCACGCCCGCCGCCTTCAGCAGCGGCACATCCTCGTTCACCGTGTAGGTCAGGACTGCGGTCGTTTCGCCGTCGGCAAAGATCGTGTTGTCCACAGGGATCACACTGAACGGGACTTTACCGACTGCGTCGTTCTTGACGGTCTCAATGACCTTTCCGGTCTCATCCCGCAGTTCGAACGTAAACTGATGTTCTTTCAGCGTACCGCCGTCAAAGTGCTTCTCCGCCTCCAGACGGATCTCGCCCTCGGAGTTGTACTCGTTCTCGAACGTGAAGCTGTACTCCTCCTCTTCGGACGCCTGCTCGACCACGATGTTGCCCTCCTGATCGTCGGTCAGCGTGAGCTTGATCGTGTACTCGGTGTCGTCATAGGTGTAGCCGGGCTTCTTCTCATCGACCTCACGCAGCGTATACGTCTTCTCGATGGTCTCGACGTAGCCGTCGTCGGTCTTGAACAGGGTCTGATCGTAGGTCAGAGGCTCGAAGGTGAACACGCCGTCCGCATCGTTCGCGACCGTCTGCAGGACCACGCCGTCCTCGTCAACCAGCTCCACGTGGAACTGACCCGCCTCAAGCTTGCGGCCCTCGAGTATCTTCTCTGCGCTCAGCTCGTACTCGCCGCTGGACTCGTAGATGTTCGTGAAGGTCTCGTTCGCCAGCCCGCTGTACGTTTTCACCACCGTCAGCGTGCCGTCGCCGTTGTCGGTGAAGTTCACCGTCACGGTGATCACGCCCGTCTCATCGGTGACGCCAGGCAGCCCGCTCTCAAGCTCTTCAATGGTGTAGACCAGAGGCAGCTTCTCTTTGTCGGCAGAGAGCGTGTAGCTCAGCTCGGAGAACACGATCTTGCCCTCCGCGTCGTTCTTCACGGTCTCCACTTCCTTGCCGGCGGCGTCCTTCAGCACAAAGCTGAATTCCTCCTCCACCAGCTGCCGTCCCTGCAGCACCTTCTTCGCCTCGAACTGTACCGTGCCCGTTGCGTCGTATACGTTCGTGACGGTCAGGCTCTCTTCCTTGTCGTAGCTCACCGTGGCGCTCAGCGCGTTGTTGCTGTCCTTCGACACCTCGACGACGACCTGGTGTCTCGCGGTATCGTAGGTGATGCCGCCCTTGCCGTCGTCAGTCTCCAGAATGACGTACTCGTAGGTTCCGGCCTTCTTAAAGCTCATGCTGCCGAAGACCCCGATCGGCTGTGCCTTTGTGACGGTGACCGTGCCGCTGTCGGTCGGCATCGGCGCATCCTGAGTCACGGCCGTCAGGCTGAAGGTGAAGGAATCCTCCGTCGTCCACTCGCGGCCCTGGAGCTCCTTGGTGACCTCGAGCTGCACCGAGACCGGCGAGAACACGTTCGTCACAAGCTGGCTGGTCGTGCCGCGATCATAGCTTACGGAGGCGGTGAGCGCCTTGGTCGTGGTGTCCTCCGCCACCGTGACGGTAACGGTGTGCGACGCCGTGTCGTAGGCTACGCCGTCCAAGGTGCCCTTGGTCTCGGTGATCGTGTAAGTAAAGGTACCCTTCTTCAGATAGCTGATCTCGCCGAACTGTCCGGGATTGTTGGCCTTGGTGACAACGACGGTCTCGCCGCCGCTGGCCGGCATGGGCGCCTCACCGCTCGCGGCGAGCGTGAACTCGAAGGCGTCGTCATCCTCCCAGTCGCGGCCCATGAGTTCCTTCGTCACCGAAAGAATCACCTTAGCCGGTTCGAAGGGCGTGTTGGTGACGGTGAATCCATCCTCGACCGAGCCGGTGATCTCCGTCACATAGCCGGTGACCTCGACTTCTTCGATGGTATAGACGATCTTCTGGCCGACCGCACCCTCCTTGTAGACGGGGAGCTTCTCAAAGGTATGCTTCCAGCTGTTATCCGCACTGAGAACGACGCTGTCCTTCTCCGTGCCGTCGGCGAGCAGTTTCACCGTGATCGAGGCGGGCTGCAGAAGAGCGCTCTGCTCTGCGCTGCCCTCCCAGACCTTTTCAACGGGGATATCCACCGTCTCGGGCGTATGGGTGTTCGTGATGATAAAGCCGTTCTGGACCGTGCCGTCCACCTTGATCGCATAAGTACCCGCACCGTCTGTTCCGGTGATCGTGCTGTTATCCGTCTGCTCTACGACCGTGTAGACGATCTCCGTGCCCTTTTCTTTGAACTTCGGCAGATTGGTGAAGCTTCCCTTCCACTGGTTGCTCTCGCTCAGCGTTAGGGTCTTGTCGGTCGCCTGGTCATCCTGAACCAGGACCACGGTGACGTCATCCGGGCGGCAGCCGTCGCGGTCGTCAGCGTCATCCCAGGCTTTTTCGACCTCGATCTCGATCTCGACAGGCGTATGGGTATTCGTCACGACGAAGCCGTCTACGACATTGCCGTCCACTTTCAGACCATAGGTCGTTTCGCTGTCGGTCTCGGTAATAACGTCGGTCTGGACCTCCTTGATCGTATAGACGATCTCCGTGCCCTTGTTCCTGTACTTCGGCAGCTCGGTGAAGCTGTCCTTCCACTGGTTGCTCTCGCTCAGCGTCAGGGTCTTGTCGCTGTCCGTTCCGTCGATGACCAGCACGATGGTGACGCTGGCCGGACGCAGGCCGTCCTGATCCTCTCCGTCGACCCAGGCCTTCTCGACCTCGATCTCGATTTCCTTAGGCTCATGCTTGTTGGTAATGGTGAACCCGGTCTCCATGTCTCCTACGATCACGGGCTCTTCATATTCGTCGAGGGCTGTTTCGTCCACCGTATACACGATCTCGCTCCGGTTGGACATGCCGCCCGTGTACACGGGCAGATTGATAAAGGTGCCCGCCCATTCGTTGTCCTCGTTGAGCTTCAGGGACTTTCCGGTATCCGTATCATCGGCCAGAAGCTTGGCGTCGATGCTCGCCGGGCGGTACCCATCCTGGTCATTCGCGTCGTCCCAGATCTTGTTGACCGGGAAGTCGATGGCTGTCACGCCGACGTCGTTATGGGGATCCACATAGCGCTGCACGGTGATGTCGTCCACCGGCGGCATGATGATATCGGTGATCCAGAAGGTGCCTTCCTTCTCCTCCGCGTCGGAGTCGAGGGTATCGTGGGTGTCGTTCTCGACATCCTTTTCGGTCAGCTCAAAGCTGTAGATCCCGTCCTCGGTCCCGCGCTCATCCTCAAAGCTGACGGCGAAGTTGCCTTCGGGCAGTTCATCGAAGAGGTACTCACCCTTTGCATCGGTCAGCACGGTATACTGCTCGGTGCCGCCCTCCGGGATGAAGGGCTCGTACTCGCCGGTATCCTCGTTCAGCTTCCAGAGCTTCACCTCGACCTCGGAGAAGAGTTTCTCGCCCCTGTCGTACAGGCCGTTCTTGTCCGAATCCAGCCAGGCGCGGCCGGACAGGGCGCGGGTGAGGGTGTAGCTGCGGGCGTAGACCTGCATCTTGTTCAGGGACAGGCTGTGCTCCACCAGCTGGTTGGGTTTGGCATGATCGATGGTCACTTCCGTGTTCATCGTCATGGTCGTGTTGGCCGGAATATCGGTGAGCACGGCGATGGCGGTCACCGTCTTGGTGTCCACGCCGCTCAGATCCACCACGCCGCCCGGGCCGACGGTCAGTTCGATCCAACCCTCGTCCAGATCGCTCTTCGTATGGTCGATCTTGGTGCGGTCCTCCTCATTGGTGGAATAGAAGACCCTTGTGCCCTCCGGGACGTCCGTCAGCACAAAGCTGTTGATGGTCACGTCCCCGTCGAAGTCGCTGTTGGGGTCGTCCTTCCAGGGGGTATGCGCCACGATCACGGCGTCCACGATCGGGGTCTCCGCGTCGTTGCGCGCGCTCATCGTAAAGCCGAAGGTCGCGGTGCTCTCCTCCGGGGTATTGCCCTTCACGACTTCCTTCACGACCTGGTCCGCGTTGTCCAGGATGGAGACCTGGGACGTACGGGCGACGATCACCGTCGCGTCGTCAAGGTTGCCGTTTTCGCCGCTGAGATCGCGCTTGTCCTGCGTGGTATGGATCCCAACCGTTGTCTTGAACTGCTGGTTGTTCTCCACGTCGTGGTCGGTGCCCGGCGCGCCGATGGACACGGAATAGCGCAGATCCGGGACTTCCGCGGTGCCGCTCTCAGTCCAGTGCAGCTCGACGTTCTTGATCGTCATGGTGAGGATGGTGTTGCCGTTGGCGTCCGTGCTCTCCGTGATGACGTAGTCGCCGCTGTCGGAGAAGGTTTCCCCGTCGCTGACCGTGCCGGGACGGGCGCCGTGGCTGCTGGGCGGCGTGTACGTGCCGCCGAAGGTCATGCTGTTGGGAACGTAGTGCAGATCCGAGGGGATCGTGAGTGTGATGGTGACGTCCGTGATGCTGTCGACATTCGTGCTCTCATGCAGATCCTTCTCTTCCAGACGGATCATCGGCATGACACGGAAGTCCGCATAGCGCTGGTTCAAGTCGAGGTTGTAGTAGCCGTTCTCGGCCAGGCTCTCGGCTCCGCCGGATACGCTCGCCACCTGGATCTCCACGTTGGCCGTATGGCCGACCACCAGCGCCGAGTCGCCGTAGGACATGCCCGAGTCGCCATCGACGTAGCCGGCGTCATCGTAGGTGGCCTTATGGTAGTTCAGGCCCGAGTTCACAACCTTTCCGTTGGCGTCCTTCCACTGTTTGCGCAGGCGGAAAGTCGGATAGGGGTTATTCTCGCCCTCGTACTTTGCCCCGGGCTGTCCGTCCCCGTTATAATGGCTGGGGAATCCGCCGGCGGCAAAGAAGGCGTTGTAATCGTCCCGCGTGAGTTCGGCCTCGGGCTCCTCGGAATCGGTGCCGTCATCGGGGCCCCGAAGCGGCGCTTTGGAGCCGCCGCCGTTGGCGGCCTTCCAGGCTCTCACCAGCGGCTCGATATCTTCCTTTGCCCAGGCGTAGCAGTCGTGGGTCACCATGTACACCTTGCCGACCTCGGCTGTGGGCAGGGCCCTGCCGTCCAGGTAGACGCCGATCACAATGCCGTTGGAGGCGACGTCATAAATACTGTCTGCCGCGGCGTGCCGATACTCGCGCATCACGCCGACGCAGGTCTTCCCGTCCGCTTCCAGGGCTTCCAGGCTGCTGTAGAACACCACGCTGTCCGGGGTGGTGAGCTTCATCTCCTCATCGCTCGCCCAGCCGGAGCCGTCCGGCTTGGCGGCAAAGAGGATACGGTCCGACGCGGGCGAGTCGGTCCCGGCCCTTGCTGTATGCGGGACTACCGACTCGATCTCAAAGAACTCGTCGTCAAACTTGACGAACTCATCCATCGCGTAGGCCTGACGGATTTCGGCCTTACTCTGGTGAATATAGCCATCGATTCGCAGCAGGCCGCCCGGGACGGTCCAGTCCTTGCCGTTCTCACGGCAGTTGGCGCTGAGTGGGTCATCCCACCCGTCCTGTTTATACTCTTTGTACCAGACATAGGAATTCAGACTGCCGGGTCTGGAAACTGGAACCGAAACTGCGCTGCGGTCGTTGTCCTGTTTCACCTGGGCAGAGTTGTCGGTCGCACCGTCCTCCACGTGCTGTCCGCTGACGCTGTTGGCCACCATGTGATAATCCTTCAGCGAAAGGGTAAAGCCGCCGTCATCATATCCGAGATCGTCCAGGATGTGCTCGCCGGTCTTGTTGTTGTACATCGGCACGATGTACGCGACCGAACCGCCGGCAAACACCGCGATCGGCTTCAGCCAGAACTTGGCGGCGTCGGGATAGTTGTCCGGATTGTAGAAGGTATTGGAAGTGCCGGAGTTCGTGGTGAAGGGCAGCTGCGTGAAGTCGAACTGGTAGCCCTCAAGGGTCACCCTCATCGTAGCATCGCCGGTATCGACAAAGGTCCAGGTGCCGCCGTCGTAGGCCGAGCTGCGCTTGCGGTCCTCACGCCCGTTCCACTTATTGGAAACCGTCGCCATGTTCCATGTCGCAACCAAACGCCCGGTCGACGGGTCTATAGCGTCGTTTCTCCATTGCCAGGAATAGCCGCGCGACCAGAGGAGGGGCGTGTAGTCCTCCATGACGTCGATCTCCTCGGTCCCGCCCTGCTCGCGGAAGGTCAGGCCCACCTCCAGATCAAAAGTCAGGGGACCGGCGGGAATCTCAATACCACGCATACCGCGCCCGCTGTCGGGTCGGCGGAGCAGCACGGTGACGCCGTAGATTACGCGGCGGCCGTTGACCACGCCCGCGTCCTTATTCGGCGCGTTCTCATTGCCGGTGCTGAAATTCCAGTTTCGAATGCTTGACGCGCCGGCACTCGTGCTGGCGAGCCGGATATCCAGGAAGGGATAGGCGGAGACCGTCACCGGCTCCGGCGTAAAGGTCACTACCTCCTGGCCCTGGTTGATGTGGCTGCTGTGGGTCGAAGAACTGCAGGGGCCGGAGCCGGTCACGATCTGGTAGTTCTCCGCCGTCAGCTCGGCCACGGGCACGTCCTTCTGCGGGACATCGTTGCCGACCATCCACAGGGTAAACTTCGGCTCAAGGACATCCCCGTTCTTCCGGGTGAGCACGCGGTAGCCCACCGAACGGCCGGTCTGGCCGGCGCCGATGGGAGTGTCGTTCTCGCCTGCGGATTTCCACAGGAAGGAGCCGCGCATGACCTGCCAGGTCGCGCCGGTATCATCGGTCACTTCCAGGATGGTATACTCCGCGTCGTTGCCTTCTGTGAAGAGCCAGCTCATGTTGTCCAGCTCGAACATGATTTCGTCCGCGGTGCCGGGCAGCAGGAACTCAAAGCCGACGCGGCCTTGCTTGTAAGTACGGAAGTCGCTGTTGGGATAGACCTCGCTGCGCCACTGCAGATTATAGCCGACCACGTCGTAGGTGCGGACCAGTTTATTGTCCTTGACGGAGTCGTAGCCGGGGTCGTCCTTATCGTCAAAGGGCTCGGTCCCGTCAAACCAGTCGGTCATCTCCAGATCGACGATGTAGGCCACGTCCATCCCGGTCGAATCCTCGCCCACGTCCGTGTCGTTTATGGCGATGTAATTGATCTCCCCGTCCTCGGTCGGAAGTGCGATCGTCTCGGCTCCCTCCGGCATTACGTAGGCTTCATACTCGACCAGAATGTAGGCCTGGGTGCGGGTCGCACCGGCCCCGTTGTCGCTCCGGACCTTCAGCAGGTTGGGTTCGGTGTAGTCATCGTTCACATTGAACAGAGTGGCGTCGTCACCCTGATTGGTGACGTTTTTGATCCTCACCTGCACGGGGAGGCGGGTCTCCGCATCCCAGGCGGGAGAGACCGTCACCTGGTCCAGGATATCGTATTCCACGTCTAAGCGGATACGCAGGGTCTCCTGACTGGCGTCGATCGTATAGGCGTCGTTGTGAATGCCGACGAGCACGACCGCCTCGGAAGCCCCGCCGCTCTCGCCGACGGTGGCGACAGCGCGGTAGACCTGCGCCCAGTTGGTCTCGTCATAGGTAAAGGTATAGCTCGCCTCGGTCGCACCGGTGATATCGGTCCAGTCGTCCTCATCGGTCGAGGTCTCGCTGCGCTGCTGCCACTGCCAGGCGACGCTCGAACTCAGGTCGGCGCCCTCCTTCATAGCCGTGGCGCTGAGCGTCACGCTGTCCCCATACGCGTACTTGTTGCCCTCGGAGTCCGTCCCCGCGGTGACTTCCAGAGCGGGGTCGACCACGAAATAGGGGGAGAACGAGGTCACGCCTTCCGCGGTGATCGTGCCGGCCTCGGCGTCGAAGTTCATGTCGACTTTCTCCGCCGTGCCGCTCTCCGTAATGTGGACCAGGAGGATCCCTTCCGTCATGGACTTGAGCGCATCGGAACTCAGCACCAGCGTTACGCCCGTGCCGAGTTCGCCCTCGACGCGGATGTCCGCGCCGACGGAGGTAATCGTAAAGCTCTTGCCCTCGCCCAGCATCGTCTGGACGGCGGAGCTGTAGTCGCCGCTCAGGGCGGTCAGCGTGACCGTGAGGCCGCTGGCTCCGGGAAGCGTGACCGTGAGGCCGTCAAGCTCCGCGCTCGGGTCCTGGGTCTCCTGGGTGACACCAACCCCGTCAGAAGGCTCGACCGCCTTGGGTTCCGCCATGCCGCATACCGTGCACAGCCCATCCTCGCCGTAGGTATGGCCCTCGGCACAGGGGGCAGGCTTCTTGGCGCCGCATACCGTGCACACGCCGTCCTCGCCGTAGGTGTGGCCCTCGGCGCAGGTCTCCGGCTCAATCTCGCTCCCGGCAAACGCTGTCGGAAGCAGAGACAGGCACATGACCAGAGCAAGGAACATGGCGAATAACCGTTTCCACTCTGCTTTCTTCATTTACGTCCCTCCTATAGTCTCATCACTCTGGCTCTCACGTTGCTCCTTGTGATGATAATGCTTGACCACCAGGTCTTTGGTTCCTTCTCCCCGGGCTGAGACGCTCCGGGTCCTTCGGATGGGGATTCCCGCTTTCCGGCACTCGGATCTGCGGTGCCCGGACCGATGCAGTTTCCCGCCTTCCTCTGTTTGGTTTTCCGCATCCTGCCGACTGTCCGGCAACACGCTCCGGACTTGTCCGTACACACCGCGACTTGTCGGCTTCTCTCCGGCACATAATTACATTTTCGTAACTTTTCGTTGCGATTAGTTTCATTTTCTCGCTATCTATTCTATTTTATATTACTAATCCGCCCTGCTCCGGTCAAGGTATATTAATTATTATTCAATGATTTTGTATATTACTATTAATCAAGCCTTCCCGGTATGCCAGTCAGGGCCGCCCCGGAATCCTGCGCTGCCGGTATTTGTATCGCGTGCTTCAAGCATATCTCATGGCAAGAGTCGAAAAGCGTCTGATTCCGGCAGACGGGAAAAGCTTGTTTTGCTTCCGCGCAAAAAAAGGCCGGGCGCTCAAAGCTCGAAGCGCCCGACCCTGTTTTTGATTGTGATTCGCTGCGATCGATCAGATGATCTGCTCCATCACGAAGCATTCGATGATGTCGCCAACCTTGATGTCGTTGAACTTCTCGACCTGCATGCCGCACTCGTAGCCGCTCGCGACCTCCTTGACATCGTCCTTGAAGCGGCGCAGGGAGGCGAGGCTGCCCTCGTGGATAACGATGTT
>JAEEGL016652904.1_pt1 | contig 10946 bp, 9 predicted proteins | sample 9134231 | NCBI WGS metagenome assembly JAEEGL01 (sample SAMN16246548, study PRJNA631951) | gut metagenome | biome: gut microbiome; feature: rumen; material: fiber-attached | host: Bos | place: Iran: Karaj | collected 2018-10 | reverse complement strand
TCATTTTCCGGAATAAGACTCTGACCGGAAATCTCAGCATGATTTTTTGATTTAAAGAACTCAATGTATTTTGAGCGTAATTCATTCGCTGTCATAGTCTTAGAATTGTATTAATTAGGGCAATTTTTTTCAATATATTTGATATTCTTCCGACGCTAACTTGCAAATATTAATTCAAACCGTTTCAATCTTGCTTTTTCTTGCATTGCAAATTACCGCACAGAAATTTTTAGAAAATCGCCCTGACTTTTTCCTTGAACTGATTTCCGCGGTCAAATTCGTTTTTGAACATTCCAAAGCTGGTGGAACCAGGCGAGAACACAACCGCGCATTTTTCGTCCGCCGCCGTCTTTGCGCACAAATCCGCCCTAAGCCGTTGAAGAAGCTCGTCAAGGCTCTTGAAAACTCCGTTCGTTTCGATATGCCGTTCTGAAAAAAGCGGAAGCAGCTTGTCAGTCGCGCTCCCCTCCAGAAAATAGATTCCTCTTGGCTTAAAGGCGGACTCTTTTGCAATTGCGTCCGGAAACGGCGACAAGTCCAGTCCCTTGTCCGTGCCGCCAGTCACAAGCGTAACAGGAAAACCAAAGCTCTGGGTAGCAAGAGCCGCCGCCTCCGGGACAGTCGCCGCCGAATCATTGTAGAACCGGACTTTTTCTCCGCACGGACTTTCCCACTCATGGAAAAATTCAAGACGATGCTCAATGCCGCTCCATGTTCCGAGAATTTTGACGATTTTCTTTGCGTCCACGCCAAAAATTTTCAGAACAAGAGCCGCATTCAGAACATTTATCCTCATGTGATGCCCAGGGACGAGCAAATCCCCCAGAATCATCTCTTCTTTGCCGCCAAACCTGCACATTCCTGCGTATTTCTTTTTTTTGTCGAACCAGACACCTTCAACGCCCTTTGGAAGCGGGCGGCGCGAGTACCGCAAGACTTTTGCCTTTGTCTCGCGCGCAAAAATGTTACCCCAGTTTTCAATCAAAGTTCCGCCGTCAGCCGCAGGGTCATCGTCAAAATCAAGAATAGCCCAGTCTTTTTTTGTCTGCCCCTCGTAAATGAGCTTTTTGTCGTTCACATAAGCAACCATCGAATGATAAAAATTCTGGTGGTCAGGAATAATTTTCGTTATGACGGAGATTTTCGGTTTGAGAGCTTTCCTTCCGCGCAAATCAGCAAGCTGCCACGACGAAAGCTCCAGAATCACCGGAGTTTTTTCATTCGTCTTTTCAATGAAAGTAAGCGGAGAAACCGTTATGTTTCCGCCAAGATACGCGTCAAACCCTGCTTCTTTAAGACCGTAGTAAATCGCGCTCACAGTGGAGCTTTTTCCCTTTGAACCAGTCACCGCAATAATCGGGGCTTTTGAAAAATGCAGGAACAAAGAAATGTCCGTTTCAATAGCCTTGCTTGCCGCAAGAAATTTATTTCCGTCGTACTTTATGCCAGGATTTTTTATAACACAGTCTGCATTCTCAAAATCTTCTATTCTATGCTCCCCGAGCCTGTATGAGAGTCGGGAGGTGTCCAAGTCCGGGTCATTTTCAAGAGAGTCGATTGTGGGCTTTAAGTCCTCTTCTGATTTCATGTCGGTAGCAAGCACATACGCCCCCGCTTTGAGCAGAAATCTTACGGAAGCCTCTCCCCCGCCGTTCAATCCAAGTCCCATCACAACAACATGCTTGTCTTTTATATCGCTGATTTTGTCAAAAACGCACCCAGCCGGGTATGTGTGCGCAACAGGAACTTTTTCATCTGCCATAGCTTCCTCCATAATCTCATTATTGCACATCTTTAGTCAGATGTCACTGAACTTTGCGCTCTGCCCTCAAAATCCTTTTGAAATATCGCAGCCCGAGAAAGAATATAATATGTCGCAGCCCTCAAAGCCGTATTTCTGCTCCGCAATTACGACGGCAAGCCTGTTCTCAAACGGATTTTTGATGAATCCGCAGATAAAAGCTCCTTCAAGAACAGCGTCTTTTTTCTTCCTTATGATTTTTTTATTCCCCTTGCCGTTCGTGGCTGTGCAAGTGTAGTCGATTATCCTCAGAAAATCGTACTGGAGTTTTCCTGTGTCCCTGACTGAGACGGTAACATCAATCGAATCGTCCGAATTACCGTCGCCCTTGTACGGAAATTTCTCGTATTTGAGCGGGCATCTCTCAATTTTGTGTTTTTCAAGCTCCGCGTCGATTTTTGCTGCGTTTTTTTCTATAAAATATTCAACCGCACCTTTTTTGACTACCATTTCCTCGTCAAGATTTTCGCCCGAGATTTTAACAAGGATGTCATCGCTTACCAAATCTTGTATGAAAAAAATCGGCATGTCGATTCCGCGCCCCTCAAGAAGCTGGTTTTCGATGTACGAGATTTTTCCGTCCTTTGAGAATCCGATGAAATACAGGTTCGAGAAATTGTATATAGCTCCCGAGCTGAAATTTTCTTTTTCGATGAACTGCGACGGGTTCACTTTTGCTTCGTCCCAGTTCAGCTCCCCGATTTTTGCTGTTGGAAAAGAAATCGTTTCCTGCGCTTTCGGGGCTTCTTGCGTCGTGGATTTTTCGTCTTTGCTGGCTGTTTGTGTCTGTGCCAGTGACCCGCCGGAGGATTCGGGGGGCTCGCTCTTGGCTGGGGCTGTTGTTGCCGCCGCTGGTTCGGTGCTTGCGGCTGGCATTTCCGCAGGCTTTTTGTCCTTGCACGAAAGAATCAGGCATGAGAAAGCGAGAGCCAGAATCAGTTTTGAAAGTAGATTTTTTTTCATTTTGCCGAAAGCTCCTGTCTGTACCGCTCGTACAAAAGAACGCCAGTCGCAACGCTCACATTCAGGCTGTCGATTTTTCCGCAAGTCGGAATCGAAACGATTGAATCGCACTGCTCGGAAAGCAGCTTTGAGATTCCGCTCCCCTCGCTGCCCATGATAATCGCCGTTTTCTTCGGAAAGGAAATGTCCTGAACGCTAGTTCCGCCAGCGTCCGCGCCGTAAATCCAAAATCCCGCATCCTTGAGTTTTTGCGCCGCTCGGACAAGGTTCGTCACCACACTCACGGGAACATAAGACGATGCCCCCGCGCTCGCCCGCGCAACGACTTCGTTCTCAGAAAAGTCGCTCGCGCTCCGTCGGGACGGAAGCAAGGCAAGGCTTACCCCGAACTGGTCGCATGAGCGCAAGATTGCGCCCACATTGTGCGGGTCCGTAATTGAGTCCAGTATGACCACGGTAGCATTCTCATCGGACAGCTTCTGCTGATTTATCCAGCCGTCGAATTCAACTTCATTCTTGGGCTGCGCTGCCTCCGCGCCTTGAACCGAAAGAACTATTCCCCTGTGGTCGCGGGCACCATCGGGCAGCTGCTGAACGAGCCCGTCCAAAAAAGCATCGTCCGTCTTTGCCGCGCTTATATTCGCTTTTTTTGCGGCCTCAAGGATTTTTTTCACCCTCGGACCAATCTTTGAGTAATGAATCGTAAGCCCTGTGGCGGAGCCGTTGTCAGCTGCCGCGCGGACTTTTTCTTCTATAGCATGAAATCCTGTTATTATTTGCATCATAACTAAAGATTATAGCATAAAAAAACCGGCCTTTGCAGGTCGGTTTTCATCATTTCGGAAAACTGAAGTTTCCGAACAGCTCTAATGACTTAGTTAGCAGCTGCTTTTGCACCTGCATTTGCTGGAACAACAGTGATTTTCTTTGTGAAAATACCTGTTTTGTCTGCTGTGCGCAAGCATCTTGTGCAAACATTATAAGTCTTTGTTGTTCCGAAATCATCCTGAACCTTGATTTTGAGAAGATTTGGTCTCCAGATACGGCGTGTATGGTTGTAAGCCTTACTGATTTTATTGCCTGTCTGTGAGCCTTTTCCGCAGCAATCGCAAATTCTTGACATTTTATTTACCTTCCTACATTTGAATGAAACATTGAGTTCCGTGATTATAGAATTTATTATCCGCCTGTGTCAAGGCAAAATAAACTGCTTGTAGCAAATACATCAAATATAATAAAAAAAATCTATCATCGGAACAAGATTTTTGATATAATCAAAATATGCAAATCATACCTATAGCAAGCGGAAAAGGCGGAGTCGGAAAAAGCCTTTTGTCCGCAAATTTAGCAATCGCGCTTGGAAAAGCAGGAAAAAAAGTTGTGCTTGCCGACCTCGATTTGGGAGCATCAAATCTTCATCTTGTAATCGGACAGGCTTCTCCAAAGACTGGAATCGGAACGTTTCTTGCAGGTGAACATAAATTCGAAGATATAATAGAAGAAACTGACTACGAGAATGTGCGCTTCATCGCCGGGGATTCAGAAATTCCAGGCCTTTCCGCGCTAAAAATATTCCAGAAAAATTCTTTAATAAAAAAATTCCAGTCGCTTGACGCGGACTACCTCATAATCGATTTGGGCGCAGGAACTCACCTTACGATTCTTGACTTGTTCCTGTTATCTCCGCAGGGAATCGTCGTTACGGCTCCAACCGTAACTGCCACCCTCAACGGCTACCTGTTCCTCAAAAACGCAGTGTTCCGCCTTATGGCAGCCACTTTCAAGAAAGGAACAAAAGCCGCCGAGTACCTTGACAAGCTCAAGAACGACGCAATGAGCCTCCAGCGGCTCTATATCCCAAAGCTCATAGAGCAGATTGACACCGTGGACCCAGAGAACGCGCGTCTTTTCCGCGAACGAATCTCCCAGTTCCACCCGCGTCTTATCGTCAATATGATTGACGAGCCTAAAGACGCAGACAAAGCCCAGAAAATCCGCCGCTCATGCCAGCAGTACCTAGGGCTTGAAGTTGACTCGCTCGGCGTAATGTACCGCGACTCAATGCAAGACAGGGCCTTGGCTTCAAGGCTCCCGGTCACGGTGTACAAGCCGGGTGCAGTTCTTTCGCAAGCCGTATTCAGAATTGCGGAAAAAATCATTCAGAGCGAAACGCTCCAGTTCGACGCTGACTCCAACAACTTTGAGGTTGCGGCGGAGGAAGCCACCGATGACTTCTCGGCAAAGATGAGCTATGTTGAGGATTTGCTCGGTGCAGGCGCGCTTACCCAGAACGAGCTTGTGGAGCTTATAAAAACGCTCCAGTTCGAGAACAATGAGCTAAGGAAGGAGAATACGCTCCTGAAATCAAAAATCGTGAAGGCCGCAGAAAGCGGGTACAAATTCTAACGGGAAAAAACGATGCCACTTTACATAAACTATCCCTCATGGATAAAACCAGAGATTTTCCCCGGCGTGCCTGTCCTTGGGCTTGTGCGCTGGTATGGTCTTATGTACATTTTTGCGTTCGGGACTGCTTTTTTTATTTTGAAAAAGCTCCTTGCAGAAGGCGCGCTTGATTCACGGAAATCAGACGGAACTCTGGTCAAAGCCACAGAGGACGACATTTTCTCTTTTATCGCTACGGGAATCGTGTTTCTCTTGATTGGGGCGCGCATTTTCTCTACACTTGTCTACGATACATCTGGTGACTACTGGAGAAAGCCGTGGCTTATTTTCTGGCCGTTCCAGAACGGAAGGTTCACGGGGCTTGCCGGAATGAGCTACCACGGCGGCTTTATCGGAGGACTTCTGGGAATGGTGTTCTGGTGCGTAAGGCACAATCGCCCAATAATGCGCTGGATTGACGCAATGTGCACGGCTATTCCGCTCGGATACACATTCGGGCGGCTGGGAAACTTTCTGAACGGGGAGTTGTACGGTCGCATTACGACTATGCCGTGGGGAATGGTGTTCCCTGATGTCCCAAAGTCGGAGCTTTTTTCGTCCAAAGTCGAATGGGTTGCCGCATTTATGGAAAAAATCGGGATGGAGGCCGGGAACGGGCTTGTTAACCTTCCGCGCCATCCGAGCCAGCTCTACGAGGCATTCTTCGAGGGGCTTGTTCTCTTCTTGATTATCTGGCTTCTTCACAGAAAAAAGCCTTTCGACGGATTTTCGGGCGGGCTTTACACTGTGGGATACGGCCTGTTCAGATTTTTCATCGAGTACTTCAGGGAGCCTGATGCAGATATCGGCTATCGGTTCGCTGTTGACTCAAACGCGGCTCTGTACACTAATTCAAGCCTTTTGAACATATCAACCGGGCAGGTTCTCTGCTTTCTGATGATTCTTGGCGGAATCGGCGTTATCGTGGTGAACTATTTTCTTGACAAAAAACGACAGTACACTTGAAAATCGTATCAGCACAAAAAATTCCTTCCGAAGAGATTTTTTCCAGCACGAAGGAATTTTTACTTCTGCATGAAAAAAAATGCGTCTCCCTTTTTGACAGGATTTTGCATCACGAAGTCCGGTTTTTCCTGATTGTTGGTGACTCTTCTGAGCAGGGGCGCGGGCAAGTTGAAGGAGTTTTTTCGTACTCGGACGGAGGGCAAATCCTTCACTGCCTCAATGCCCCCGAAGCAAACCGTGACTCGTTTTTTCGGATTCTCACAAGTTTTTTTTCCGTATTCTCAAAAAAAGCTGATTTTGCGAAATTGTTCAGCGTAATCGGGGAAGCAAAAGGAACAAAAATCATTGAGGATGCTATTTTTACGGCCGCCAGAAAAGTTCCTGTTAGTTACGAGGACTCCTATTTTTTTGAACTGAATGATTTTGTTCCGATTGTTGAAAGAAAAGAGCCTTTTCAGATTGAGATTGCGAACATGAATTTTTTTGATGAGTTGAAGCCTGTTCAGAAAGCATATGAGGAGGAGGAAGTTCTGGGCGAATCCCAAGAGTTCAATCCTGCCGTTTCAGCTTTTCTTCTGAAAAAAGCTTTGAGCAGAAACGCTTTGTTCGTCGCGCTTTCGGGCAGAAAAATCGTTGGAAAGGCCGCACTGAATGCCGTAGGCGAGAATTATGTCCAGATTGGGGGCGTTTACACTGTCCCCGAATTCAGAAAAAAAGGCATCGCAAAGTCGCTTGTTCAAAAAATCATCAGTGAGAAAACTTCTTCTGGAAAGAAAATCGTTCTTTTTGCAAAGAAAAAAAATCTTCCTGCCCAGAAATTATATGAATCGTGTGGATTTGAGAAATTCGGTGAGTTCAGAATCTGCTACTACAGGACGGACAGGGCATGATTCTATTTGCATCGGGGCGGACGGACATTCCCGCATTTTACTCAAAATGGTTCTCAAACAGAATAAAAGAAGGTTTCGTCAATGTGCGCAATCCGTATTTTCCGCAGAAAGTCACGCGCTATGAGCTTGACCCGCATCTCGTTGACTGCATCGTGTTCTGCACGAAAAATCCGCGCCCGATGATAGAATATTTGGATGACCTGAAAGAATTCGGGATTTATTTTTTCGTCACGATAACGCCTTATGAAAAGGACATAGAGCCGAATGTTCCCGAAAAATCCATAGTCATGGATGATTTTATCGAGCTTTCCGGGCGTCTTGGAAAAAACCGCATCTGCTGGCGTTATGACCCGATTCTTGTGACGGAAAAATATTCGCCTGCGTTCCACATAAGGGAATTCCGCAAAATGTGCGAGAAACTTTCTCCTTTTACGGACAGGTGCATTATCAGCTTTGTTGATTTGTACTCCAAGACAAAGCGGAATTTTCCCGAGCTTAAAGAAGTTTCTGAGCAAGACCAGCTCTTTATTGCGCAGACTTTTTCCGCAATTGCCAGCCGGCTGAATATGCGCGTGGAGTCGTGCGCCGAAAAAATAGACCTGAGCGGCTGCGGCGTGGAAAAAGGCGGTTGTGTGACCAAAGAAATAATTGAAGGCGCGACCGGAATTCATCTTCTGGAAAAAAGGCCGCAGCATCTTAGGAAATATTGCGACTGCCTTCCTACGCGGGACATTGCGCACTACAACTGCTGCCCGCATTTGTGCCGCTATTGCTACGCGAACTATGACGCAAAGTCGGTGGAAAAAAATTTCGCGCTCCACGATGACGAATCTCCGTTTCTGATTGGAAACTCACTTCCAGATGACGAAGTATCCGTGGCAAAAATGGAAAGCTTCCGAGATATGCAGCTGCGGCTGTTCTGAGTTCGGAACGGATTCTGACCAGGGCTGTTTTGACCTGCTCGCTCGGAAAAATTCAGAGAGCTGATAATCTGTGAGCTTCGATGAAGTTCAAGCATCAGTGTCAAGCTCCCCGAAAAAGTGGATTTTGAAAAGAAACTTGATTTATGATATTATCTTTTTCGGTTTTGATTTATGAAATTGAGATTTTTAGTAATTGCGCTTTTCTTCCTGACTTTTTTCGCGTTTTCCCAGCCAGCGGGACTTTCTTTTTACGGACGGTATCTTACGGACAAGGAGCTGGACGAAAGACCGCCTCTCAAAGTAAAAATTCCGCTTTACAATGAATTTGAGCATGAGGCACTTACGGACAAAGATGACTATACTTTCGCATTGAACACTTATTACAACTATAAGACCCGTCATTTTATCGTTGAGCAGGACGCAAACGGAATTCAGTGGATTCATCTTTCAGCGCACACATCTTCTGAACGGATAAACTCAGTTTCAAAGTATGCAAAGTCTCAGATTCTCAACCGCGTTTATTATGATTTCAAGACTCCGCGTGCAATTTCGTTTGACTGGTGCGCAAAAATCACGAATCCGCCACAAAAAGGGGCTTCAAACACCATCATAAAAATCACTGCGATTTCACACATTCCTAACTCCGTTCCCGCTTACCTCGTCTGCTCGGACAGAAAAATTTATCTTAAAGTAAAAGAATATGATTTGCGTGAAAGCTATGAAAAGCGCAATCCGACAGACAGAATCAAACTCTGCTACTACAAATACGGTGAAATTCTTCATATCCGTCTTGAAGTGAACAATAATACAGTTTCTGCTTACATCAATGGTGAGAAAAAAGGTGAGTACAAGTTTGAGCATGAACTTTGGGGAAACTGGCAGATGAAGCTTTCAAACGCCCATGAGCATTTTGGCGATTTCTTCAACGAGGCATTTTTCAGCAACATCAAGGTTGAGGAACTCTAGCGCACTTTCAGAATGTCATCGCGGCTGAAAATGCCTAGCTTTTCGTAGATTCGCGTGATGACTTGCACCAGCTCATAACATACATGTACATAATGCCAGCAAACCACGCGGCTTTGATTTATCCCTATGACAAAGACGACAGAAGAAACGGTGAGAAAATAATTCCATCTGCAAAAAGAACTGTTTTCGGCTACGGCGGAACTGTCTGCACTTACGGAATGCCGATTCCTGCAAAAGAAAAATATTCGGATTTCACCGACTCTATGCGTTCGGCGGAAGAAGTGCTTATGAATACAAATTGGTATAAATAAAGACGAATTGCAAAAAAACGCCTGTTTTAGACTTCTTCCAAAACAGGCTTGCAGACGGAAAGATTCCTTACTTTCTGATTACTTTTGTTCCGTCCGGGAAGGCAGCACCGCCGGTTCTCGTAGAACTTGGAATTGTTACGCTTGTGAGCGAGTTGCAGCCCCAGAACGCAGCCCCACCGATTTCAGTAACGCTGCTTGGAATGGTTACGCTCTTGAGCGACTTGCAGCCCTCGAACGCCCCTTTTCCGATTTTAGTAACGCTGTTTGGGATTGTTACGCTTGTGAGCGAGTTGCAGTTCCTGAACGCTTTGTAACCTATTTCCGTAACTCCGTTTGGGATGGCTACGCTCTTGAGCGACTTGCAGCCCTCGAACGCTCCGTCACCGATTTTTGTTATGCCGGCAGGAAACACGAAGCTTGTTATATTCTTATCAATTCTCTCAGCTATTCCATCGGAACAACGTACAGAAACTTTGCTGTCAACACTTTTATTCCCCCCAAGTTCAATAGTCCATTGATTTTTTGTTCCATCATAAATAACCTCCTTGAGCGACTCGCAGTCAGCGAACGCAGACTCACCGATTTCAGTAACGCTGCTTGGAATAGTCACGCTCGTAAGCGATGAGCAGCGAAAGAACGCATTCCTCCCGATTTCAGTAACGCTTTTTGGAATAGTCACGCTCGTAAGCGATGAGCAGCGATCGAACGCCCCTTCTCCGATTTTAGTAACGCTGCTTGGAATGGTTACGCTCGTGAGCGACTCGCATTTTTTGAACGCCAACCCACCGATTTCAGTAACGCTGCTTGGAATAGTCACGCTCTGGAGTGAGATGCAGCCATCGAACGCACAATTTTCGATTTTAGTAACGCCGTTTGGAATAGTTACGCTTTTTAGTGAGGTGCAGCCATAGAACGCAGAGTCACCGATTTTAGTAACGCTTTTTGGAATAGCCATGCTCGTGAGAGATGTGCATTCACAGAACGCCTCTTTGCCGATTTCCGTAACGCTGCTTGGAATGGTTACGCTCTGGAGTGAGATGCAGCGCTCGAACGCCCCTTTTTCGATTTTAGTAACGCTGCTTGGAATAGTTACACTCGTAAGCGATGAGCAGCCATAGAACGCAGAGTCACCGATTTCAGTAACGCTGCTTGGAATAGTCACGCTCTGGAGCGATGAGCAGCCAAAGAACGCATGCTCACCGATTTTAGTAACGCTGCTTGGAATGGTTACGCTTGTGAGCGAGCAGCCATTGAACGCATCTTCCCTGATTTCCGTGACACCGTTTGGAATAGTTACGCTTTTAAGTGAGGTGCAGTATTTGAACGCCCCTTCTCCGATTTTAGTAACGCTGCTTGGAATAGCCATGCTCGTGAGAGATGTGCAGCTAGCGAACGCAAGCTCACCGATTTCAGTAACGCTTTTTGGAATAGTTACGTTCGTAAGAGATGAGCAGTCACAGAACGCCATTTCTCCGATTTTAGTAACGCTTTTTGGAATAGTTACGCTCGTGAGATATGAGCAGCCATAGAACACATGCCCACCGATTTCAGAAACGCCGTTTGGAATGACTAGATTTTGTGGAAGTGCATCTTTATCACACCCAATCACTTTGCTACCGTCCATCTTTAAATATGACGGATACGATTCTGCAAGTGCAGAACCCACTGCGGCAAGCAGAAC
>JAEEGL015800248.1_pt1 | contig 10946 bp, 11 predicted proteins | sample 9134231 | NCBI WGS metagenome assembly JAEEGL01 (sample SAMN16246548, study PRJNA631951) | gut metagenome | biome: gut microbiome; feature: rumen; material: fiber-attached | host: Bos | place: Iran: Karaj | collected 2018-10 | reverse complement strand
TTGCGCGTTACTTATTAATAACTTGCACGCTATTTATTAATAAACGTGATTTTAGCTCCCTCAAAACGCTGAGTTAACTCGATTCATGAAATGAGTTAACTCATTGGGCAAATCGAGTTAACTCACACTCAAAAATGGGTTCCGGACACTCAGTGTTCAATCTGTTGAAGATATAATTATGACCCTCATTCAAGGCCAATGAATAAGTGTAACATGAGAAGGTGAAAAAAATGAACATATGTTCGTGAGCCGATGAACATATGTTCATTGACCAAATAACATATGTTCGTGGCTATTTGAACCTATATTCACATGAAGCACTTGCTGGTAGGGATGTCGATCGTAAATCGGAGGTGCATCGTATTATTGACTATAATTATGGATTTTGATGAAAGAGAAGAAATACGCGATGGTTTTGTTGTAACAGAACGACGCAAGAAAGTGTGGAGATGTGAATTGGATTTATTGCAGAGGTTGTTAGATGTTTGCAATAAATATAATCTGAGATGTTGGGTTGATAGCGGAACCTTATTGGGAGCTGTTCGTCATGAGGGGTTCATCCCTTGGGATGATGATATTGATGTGGTGATGATGCGCGATGATTACGACAAATTGATGAAGATTGGTCCTCAAGAGTTCCTGCATCCCATTTTTTTTCAGTCTGCGTATACTGACAAGAACTATTTTAGGGGACATGTTCAGATAAGAAATTCTGAAACAACAGCGATATTACCAAATGAGTATGATCGCTTGTTTAATCAAGGTGTTTTTATAGATGTATTCCCTTTGGATGCATTGCCTAAAAATGAGAAAAATGTGGAGAAATTGGAAAGGGAGGCTGCAGTTAAGAAGTATATGATGAAAAATTACCAACGTCTGGATTTGTTGAGCAAGAATATCGTTAAGAATATTTATATTTGGTTGAAGACAACAAGAGAAGTTGGACGAATAGGTTTTCATAAATATTATCATGAATACGAGAACATTTTCAGAGAAGCATCGGTGGAAAATGTTGATCAAGTGACGAAAATCTCATCAGTAAAAACATGGTATAAGGGAATAGACAAGCATTACTTTGATGAGACAGTATGGTTGAACTTCGAGACACTAAAGGTTCCTGTACCCCAAAGGTATGATGAGTATCTGCGTTTGATGTATGGGGATGATTATATGACTCCTCGACAAGTTCCCACAGTGCATGGAGGTGTTCTATTTGATACGGAACATAGCTACAAGGAAATATTACCAATGGTGAGGAAAGAATATGGTAAGGCTTTTAGATGGGGAAATAAATGTCGCAAGTTGTTCCATCTCCCAGTTTTGTCTCGGAAGTCAGATGAACTTTTTGAGTTGTAAGTAGTCAGGAAATATGTCGGAAAAGAATCTGAAATCAAGTGCTGTGAATGGTGCCATTTGGACAGGGGTCGAGAAATTCTCTCGTCAAGCTGTTCAATTTGTGATTGGCATCATCTTGGCGCGTATCTTATCTCCTGACGATTTTGGTGTGATTGGTATGTTAGCCATTTTCATTGCCATTGCTCAGACCTTTACAGATAGTGGATTATCCAGTGCGTTGATTCAGAAAAAAGATAGAACAGAAGTGGATTGTTCCACTATGTTCTTTTTCAGCATAAGTGTTGGTGTGCTATTTTATTTGCTTCTTTATGCCACAGCACCATTGATTGCAGACTTTTATAATATGCCGATACTGACAGATGTGACGCGCGTTGTGGCTCTGTCCATTATTTTGTCGGGTTTGACAGCAGTACAAAATGCCCGTCTGACGATTGATCTGCGTTTTAGGACGCTATCTCTGATTGCAATCATCAGTATGGTAGTGACGGGAGCAACGGGTTTAGTATTGGCTTATAGTGGATGGGGAGTTTGGGCATTGGTGTTTCAGGCATTGGCAGGCCAAATCGTAACTTCTATCTGTACTTGGTATTGTTCCCGTTGGATGCCAAAACTTGAATTTTCAATGACATCGTTCAAACAATTATGGGGATTTGGTTCCAAACTTCTCGTTTCAGGTCTTATCAATACAATCTATGGCAATTTGTACACCTTGGTTATCGGAAAGAAATTTTCCAGTGCAGAAGTGGGTTTCTATAATAGAGGTAATCATTTTGCGTTACTACCAGCGCAGACCGTTCAGGATATGGCGATTAAAGTGAACTTCCCGATATTGGCAAAGATGCAAGATGATGATGAACGTCTATTGGGGGCATATAAAAAGTTGTTGACCGTTCCTTTATACATCTTATATCCAGTATTGGTATGTATGGCGGTTACAGCAGAACCGCTTGTGATTGTATTGATTGGTGAGAAATGGCTTCCTTGTGTTCCCATTATGCAAGTGCTATGTATTGGGTATATGTTTTCTCCTCTTACCCACATTAATTTGAACTTGCTTTATGTGAAAGGAAGAACGGACTTGGTACTTAAACTGGAATTCATCAAGAAGCCTATAGCTTTTCTTATTTTATTTGCCAGCATTCCATTTGGAATTATTGTTATGGTGATAGGTAAGGCGATTTATGAATTTATAGCCTTTTCTTTTAATTGTTATTACACAGGGAAAATCCTGAATTATGGGGAATGGAAGCAACTGAAACTATTATTACCGACATTTATTAACTGTGCGATTATGGCAGCAGTAATTTATCTGTCAATGCTTCCATTTACATTACCGATACTGAAACTTTGTGTGGGCGTATCTGTTGGTTTGATTTCGTATTGGTTGTTCTCCATTGCCACCAAAGATGCTGCCTATGGAGAGGTTCGAGAGATTGTCAAAAGAAAACTTTTGAGGAAATATGAGGGATAGTACGTTTGATGTAATGAAGGGAAGTGAAACTCAAAGTCGTAATCTGTCAATAGATTTGATAAAGGTTGCGGATTATGTAATTATAACAATCATGCCCCTTGTTCTTAGTTATGGTATCATGAAAATACCTTTTTCCGAAAAGATATTCAAAATTTAGTTCTTTCAATTCTGTGAATAATATTCCCCCTACATATACAAACGAGAAGGTATATACTACATTCTTTGATTACGCTTTCATTTTTTTTGGGATTTTTTATGCATTTAAAGAATCCCAGTTGGGCTATCTGGATTTAAAATTTGTAACATATCCAACATTATTATTATCGGTTGCATTTTCTTTCCTTAGCATTCTTCACAATTATAAATGGAATCGTTTTCATACATTACTTTTTTTCTTACTTTTTTTTATTCCATTATATTTAAAGATTGCATATACATCAAATGTGATGATATCTACGATGCTGATATTAGCAGCATATAACATTCCCTTCAGTCATATTGTTAAAATGTGCATTAAAGTACTCATTCTTGTTTTTGCTATAGTTTTATCTTCTGTGGCATTGGGGATAATAGAGGATCGATTATATGATAGAGATGTGGATTTATTTGAAGAGGGTACAGCTCATGATATAGGTTTTAAATATTATAGTTATTACTCATATTTGGTCATGGGCTTTGTTCAGTGTTGTCTTTATTTATGGAGGAATCAACTGACTTTTAAAAAAATATTTTTCTTAATATTATTTTCATATATTGTCTTTATTCTTTCATCTACTCGATTACAATTGTATGCATGTGTGGCATTTATTATAGCAATATTCATTTTACCTTATATTCCGAAAAAGATATTACATAATAAATTGTTAGCTGCAGTTGCCGTTATATCATATCCTTTGATATGTATACTTCTATATTACGTATCAAAGTATTTTATTCTTTCTATTTATTATGAGGGTTATGAAGAACTGAACAGAGCGATGAGCGATCGTTTAAGATTAAATGAGGAGGCTTTTTTGAGATATGATGTAACTTTGTGGGGAAACGATTTGGATCTTGACACAAATCCGACAAGAAAACGAGATTATTTCTACATAGATAGTGGATATCTTCATGTTTTATTAGGGGATGGTCTGGTTTTCATAACAATAATCTTGTTACTATATTCAGTGCTTACTTATAAGATTTATAAGACACGGGCATATTATCTTTATCTATGGATGATAATATATGCTGTTTTGAATATATCTAATGGTTTTTTGGTATCTCTTCTTGCAAACCCAATTTTGTTGTTGGCATTGAGTGATACAAAAATCATACAAGATGATTATTATGGGGGTAAAGATGAACAAGGATATGGCGGGAATGATAATGTATGTCATGAATCGTCAGACGTGGAAATGATAGATGATAATATACAAGTTCATAAAATGGAATAATGATACAGAAAAATGAGAAGATGACTATAACTAAAACACTTACTATCATCATCCCTACCTATAACATGGAGAAATATCTCCATAAGTGTTTGGACTCGTTGATTGTTTCAGATGAGAATATGCAGTGGCTAGAGGTGTTGGTCGTAAATGATGGATCAAAAGACTCTTCATCAAAGATCGCACATGAATATGAAGCAAAATATCCTCATACCATCCGTGTGATTGATAAAGAGAATGGGAATTATGGCTCCTGTATTAACAGAGGATTGAAAGAAGCGACTGGAAAGTACGTGAAGGTGTTGGATGCGGATGATTATTTTGATAATGGCATTTTTAACATGTTTCTTACTTTTCTATCAAAGAGAGATGTGGATTTAATAATCAATGATTATTCTATAGTAAATGAAGAGGGAAATATTTCAGACATGTATAATTTCCCGTTACCAATGGATAGACCTTTTTCGTTAGGTGCTATGCCTGATAAAACAGTTGAGTGGTTGTGGCATCATGGTGTTACATATAAAAGGGATTTGTTTAATCACAATCACTATGTTCAAACAGAAGGTATTTCATATACAGACGATGAATGGATTTTTAAACCAATGGTTGATGTACATGACATAATGTATTTCCCACATTCTTTATACATGTATTTAAGAGGCAGAGAAGGTCAGACGTTTGATCCTAAAGTTTTAAAGACAGAATTCGGGAAACGTTTCATAGTGTTACGTTCAATGCTGAACTTTTATGTCGAAAAACAAGGGGTGCTTAATTCTGAGGCAAAAAGATACTTATCTATTAAATTACGGGGAAGGATACAGCCTGCATATAACTTTTATCTTATCAAGAACTCAACAAAAGAAGGAAATCAAATCTTGAAAGAATTTGATGAATTTCTTTATAAGAAAGCCCCTTCTATATATGAAGAACTCAATGCTGTATCAAGTAAGAAAGGTTGGCATTTCATTCGCGAATGGAGAAACTCCAGTCATAATAGATTTATTCCCATGCTTATTATGATGAGGATGAAGTTTCAATGTAAAATGATATTTAAAAAAGATTACCAAGATAAAATGGATAATAAATATAAAAGAATAGTGTAATATACATTTGTTATGAACATAGGATTACTTATCGCAGGAGGTTCTGGTAACCGTATGGGGCAGGATATCCCCAAACAATTTATGCACGTAGATGGAGCTCCCATCATCATTATGACAATGCAGGCTTTTGAGCGTCATCCTGATATTGATGCCATTGCTGTCGTTTGTTTGAAAGGCTGGGAAACTGTATTGCGTAGTTACGCCAATCAATTTAGTCTCAAGAAACTGAAATGGATATTTCCTGGGGGTGACACAGGTATGGAATCTATACACAATGGAATTTATGGTCTGAAAGAAGCCGGTTGTGATGATGAAGATCTCGTTTTGATACATGACTCTGTCCGTCCTCTTCTGTCACAGGAAATCATTTCATCAAATATTGCTATTTGCCAAGCATATGGCTATGCCATCACGGGTATTCAATGTCGAGAGGCGATTCTTGAAAGTGAAGATGGGTTTACAACGACGAAGAGTATTCCACGTGACAGGCTTATTCGTACACAGACTCCGCAGACATTTCGCCTAGGCAACATCATCCGAGTGCATGAGGAAGCAAAAGAAAAGGGTATTATAAACTCTGTGTCTTCATGTACACTTATTGCAGAAGTTGGAACGGAGCGAGTGATGCATATTGTGCCGGGTTCTGAGAAGAACATCAAAATCACTACTGTTGAAGACCTTGAAATGATTAAGGCACTCATGCACACATCAAAGGAATCATGGCTGAAGTAGGTGGATATAAGGAGGATATCTTGCATATCTTCAAGGAGGATCTGCCTTGGCAGAAACTATCTGGTTCCAACATTTTGGTTACTGGAGCAACAGGATTGATTGGTGGCTGTTTGGTGGAAGCATTGATGATGAATCCAAAGAAGGATTATCATGTTTATGCTTCAGGACGTAATGAGGAAAGAGCTAGATACAGATTCAAAGATTTTGTTGATGATGCAGCTTTTCATTTCATCCAGTATGATGTGATGAATCCATTAGAAAGTGACGTCACTTTTGATTATATTATCCATGCTGCCAGTAATGCCAGTCCGAACTTTTTTGCCAAGAAACCTGTGGAAGTGATCAGATCTAACATGGAAGGTGTTGTGAACTTGATGGAATACGGCCTGCAACATGGTATGAAACGCATGCTCTATGTTTCATCTGGCGAAGTTTATGGAGAAGGTGACGGACGGGTGTTTTCAGAAGACTATAGTGGATATGTAAATTGCGCTACGCCACGTGCTTGTTACCCTTCTTCAAAACGAGCTGCAGAGACATTATGTGTTTCCTACGCTGCTGAATATGGTGCAGACGTCGTGATTGCTCGTCCGTGTCATACATATGGCCCGTATTTTACAGAATCTGACAACCGTGTCTATGCACAGTTTATTCGTAATGTGCTCAAAGGTGAGGACATCGTGATGAAGAGTACTGGCGAACAGTTTCGTTCGTGGTGTTATGTGGTGGATTGTGTTTCAGCATTATTACATATCCTTATGAAAGGCGAAAATGGTCAAGCTTATAATATCGCCGATGTAAATTCTAACATTAGCATTCGTGAGTTGGCAGAAATGATTGCTTCCATTGGCGGTAAGAAAGTAGTGATAGACCTCCCTGATGCAGACGAAAAGAAAGGTTATAATGTGGTGAGTAGGTCTGTTTTCACCACCCAAAAAATAGAATGTTTGGGATGGGGGATTCATCTTATGATGATTCAGGCTTTACAACATACTATCAAAGAATTATGGAAAAAATAGAAATAGAAAAGTTAAAAGAACTGGAATTGAACATATTAAACTTTTTTGTTCAAGTGTGTGAAGATAATGCATTAACATATTTCTTGTCGGGAGGAACATTGTTGGGAGCGATACGTCATAATGGTTTTATACCATGGGATGATGATATTGATGTGATGATGCCGAGAAAAGATTACGAACAATTTATTAAAGTTTTTCCATGTCATCCATATTATAAATTTTTATATCATGGAAACACGCATAATTACCCAAAACCATTTGGTACAATTAATGATGTTCGTACGTATAAGCCTGAAGGAAGAGTTAGAAATAAATGTCGGCATATTTTAGGAGTAAATATAGATGTTTTTCCAATAGATGATCTGCCGACGAATGAAAATGATATTCATCAGTATTATAGCGAACTATCCAGAATAGCTCATAAAACCTATTGTATTACATATAGCTATCAAAAAAGTAGGACAATATGGCTTACAATAAAAAGATTTTTGGGTATATTTTGTTATCGATGTATGGAAACATTTAATATTGTTTCGATTGATGGGATTGTTGATGAATATGAAAGATTGGCAAAGAAATACTTTGGTTCTCAATCAGAAATGTGTGGGGTAACAACAATTGATAATTATGGGGAAAAAGAAGCCAATGTTGCCAAAGATTACTATCCAATAAGAAAGAACCTTTTTGAGGGTAAAGAGTATAACGTTCCTGCAAATTATGATAGTTATTTGCATGGGTTATATGGTGATTACATGAAATTACCTCCTATAGAAAAACGTGTGGCTCATCATGCCGATTGTTATTGGAAAGAGAAGATGTTTTAGGGAAATGATTCGAAGAATACGTGTATGTATACTGTTTTGGTTGTCTATTATAGGGCAGACATCATTTGCATATAATATAAAGGTTGTGACCTTTAACATTCGTTATGATTCTGGCCGCGACGGTGTTAATAGTTGGCAGAACAGGAAAGAGCATATGAGGAAGTTTTTGCTCAAACAAGATGCTGATATTATTTGCTTGCAAGAAGTTCTTCATCACCAATACATATATCTTGCGGAGTATATGGAATCTTATGATGTAATAGGGAATGGTCGCAATGATGGCAAGGAAAAGGGTGAGTACGCCCCTATCTTGTATTTAAGAGCGAAATATGAGTTGATTGAAAAAGGTCAATTTTGGTTGTCGGAACATCCATCAGTGATAGGTTCGATAGGTTGGGACGCAAAACAGCCTCGTATCGTGACATGGGTGAAACTTAGAAACAAGAAAACTGGCAAACCTTTTATGGTGATGAATACTCATTTTGATGATATAGGGAAGGAGGCAAGACGGAAAAGTGTCGATCTTATTTTTGAGAGGATATCATCGTTGTCTGTTCCAGTGATCCTGACTGGTGATTTTAATGAGAATCCAACATCTGCGCTCTATAAAAAATTGTCGGATAATTTAAATGGAATAAAAGATGTTCATACATTTGCAAAAACACACAAGGGTGTAAACTATACATTTCATGGTTTTGGAAAGATTCAGCAAGGACAAAGGAACAAGATTGATTATATTTTTGTAAAGGGAATAAAAAAGGTAAAATGTGAGAATATATTCAGAGAGAAAACTGAAAATAATGTATACCTATCCGATCATAATCCTATTATGACAGTTCTGTCATTGTAAAAAGAATTAGCATGATCATGGTTTGTTGTTAATCAATCATTAGAAAGGTGTTGGAAAGATGAGAATAGCGGTAGATTTATTATGGGTTAAGCATAAGGCCATAGGAGGTGTTGAATCATATGTAAGGAATCTTCTTGATGGTTTATTGGAACAGAATGAAGAGATTCAGTTAGTGCTGTTGACGACTCTAGATAATCATGAAAGTTTCAGCCATTATGGGAAACATAAAAATGTTGCTATTATCCAATGTCCTGTATATGCACAGCATTTGTTCAAGACGGTTTTATGGGAAAACTTCAAATTAGACAAGTTTGTGTCAAAACTGAATGTGGATTTCTGTTTCGTTCCTTATTATCGAAAGCCTATCACAAAATGTAAAAATGATTATCTCATAGTATTACATGATTTGCAGGCATTACATTTCCCTGAATATTTTAGTAAGGCTAAATATCTGTGGCTGAAATATTATTGGAAGTATTGTCTTGAATCCGCAACGCACATTGTTGCAATCTCTCAATTTGTTCGTACAGATATAATCCAGCAATATTTAATTCCTGCAGATAAAATCAGTGTGATATATAATCCAGTTAAGGGTGATGATGTTTTTTGCGATTTTAAAGAACTGAAAGAAAAATATCAGATAGAAGAAAAATCTTTCTATTATACAATTTCTTCATTGTTGAAGCATAAAAATCTAATGACGATTTTAAAAGTAATGAAAGAAATAAAAGAAAAAGGATTACCTTTATGTAGGAAACTTTTAATCTCGGGTATAAGTGGAAAGGATGCTCAACCTCTACAAGATTATATAATAGAGAATGGACTTCAAGAGAATTGTATCTATACAGGGTTTGTTTCAGATAGAGAAAGAAATACATTGGTTAAGAATGCTAGATTGTTTCTGTTTCCGAGCGTGTTTGAGGGCTTCGGTATGCCGCCAATAGAAGCTTTGAAATTGGGAACCAATGTTGTGACCACCCAAATGGCCTCTATCCCAGAGGTAACAAAAGGGAATGCTGTATATGTGGCTGATCCATTTAATGTGAATGAATGGATACAAACAATGTTATCGGTGCAGAATGTTTCCATAGCTCCGCATGATTTTAGTGAATATAATATAGATGTGATCGCAAAAGATTACTTTAATGTATTAAGCGATTTTATAAATAGAAAAAGATGAGGGTTTCTATAGTTACAACTTGTTATAACCGCAAAAATACGATTCGCGGGGCAATGGAGAGCGTCTTTGCTCAAGATTATCCCGACATTGAGTATATTATTGTGGATGGTGCCAGCAAAGATGGCTCTGTTGATGTTATAAGAAGTGAAGGTGAGAAATGTAAATCGGAGGAGTTTCGGAAAGCTCATCCACAATTCTCCTTCAGATTCGTCTCAGAACCTGATCGTGGCATGTATGAAGCCATCAATAAAGGTATTCGTATGGCTACAGGGGATGTGGTGGGGTTGGTTCACTCTGATGATTTTTTGTATGATGATCATGTCATCTCTGATATTGTAAGGGAGTTTGAACGTACTGAAGCCGATTTCATATATGGTAATGGCATCTTTGTGGATGCACAAAAAACTAATAAGATAGTGCGTCGCTGGAGAGGTGGTAATTATCGTCGTTGGAAGGTGAAATATGGATGGTTGCCTTTGCATCCGACATGTTATATCCGTCGTGATGTGATGATGAGAGAAGGACTTTATGATGAAACGTTTAGAATTTCGGCAGATTCAGATTTTTTGGTGAGATATCTGTACAAGATGCACTTGAAAGTTCATTATATGAACCGTGAAATTATACGCATGAGAATGGGAGGGCTTTCTACTAATGTCAGAACCCAAAAACAGATGTGGCACGAGGATGTAAGGATGTACAGAAACCATGGATTTTGTCCATTACCCGTGAAGTTGATGAAGATGATGTGGAAAGTACCTCAGTTCATAGACGCCAGATTCATTCGGATGAAGCGTGAGAATGGTTAAGTCTGATTTGGAGAGAATCAAGATTTTGAATACGGAGATTGTGGCTGCGACACAGGAGGAGTTGTTGGGGAATTTGCAGCAGGGGGTTGTGGTGACACCTAATATTGATCATTTGGTGAAGTTGCAGCAAGATGGCGAATTGTATGCTTTATACAAACAGACTGAA
>JAEEGL013995285.1_pt1 | contig 10946 bp, 9 predicted proteins | sample 9134231 | NCBI WGS metagenome assembly JAEEGL01 (sample SAMN16246548, study PRJNA631951) | gut metagenome | biome: gut microbiome; feature: rumen; material: fiber-attached | host: Bos | place: Iran: Karaj | collected 2018-10 | reverse complement strand
TCATTGAAGGCTTTCCCTTTTCAGTAGGATGGCCGCATTTAGGACAAAGTGCGCCGAATGAGCTGATTCCACATTCAGGATTGGTACATCTTCTTCTGGAAATCTCAACCTTGATGCTGCCTTTTTTGGCGGCGGTGGCGACAAGTCTTCTGGAACCTCCAAAATTGCCGATAGGTATCAATCCGTGAGGGGCAGGTCTCATAAGTCTTTCCTTTGATTTTTCAGGTCTGCCGACACGGGTACCGATGTAGGCCGGAGCTTTGTCAATGATCTTGACGGGTGAAACCTCATTCAGGGCTTCAATTGTTGTTTTCCTTTCAGGCAATCTGTCGGATAATGTGATGAGCAATGCATATGAGTGGTCCTTGTCAATGATTATCTTGCCGTCACGAACGATATGCGGCACGCCGATAACTTCAAGAACCCTTTTCGGATAAGAGAAATCAAGCTTAATGCCCTCTTCAGGTTTATAGGTTGATTTTGAGGCATCAAGCAAATCATACAACCCATTCAAATCATTTATGGTAACGTCATTATAGCAATAAGTGTATTTAGGGTGGAGCGGAATGTCATACTCCTTGGACAGCCTGAACGCCTCGACTGCAGGCAGATAATCATATTCAAGTGCGTGCAAATCCAGATCTGTGTTGGCCTTGTCGAATTTCTCGCTTCTCATAAGCAGCTGAATCCACCATTCCTCAACCCATCCTGACGGATAGAGAGGTTGGTTGTTCCTTAAGAACTCACCGAAGGCAACGAGCATGTCACCAAGGAAGAGTATTTCAACAACATCCTTTTTCAGTTTCTGAGCTTGCCTTACGCTGTCAATCACGACAACATCACCGTTTTTTAGCTTGACAATTGGTCCCTCAATAGAATCAACGGGAACAACACAGTTTCCTTTACCAGGATATTCAATCTTCAGCTGTGTTCCAACGGCCAGAAACTCGAGCAGTGCCATTGTTGCGGGATGGACTCCCATTGTGGCAAGGCCGGTGTTACGTGAACGACCATACCTTAACCTGAAACCTCCCTTTTCGGAAGGGTATCCTAGAATAGGCCTTCCGCCGATGATATCCTGGATGTATTTAGGCTCTTCAAGAGCGACATCGGAGTCTCCGCCGTCATCTGACGAATCGCTTTTTTTAGGCTTTGAATACTCTTCAAGCCAGTCCCAGTCAAGACCCAGCTTGTTTGCAATCTTCTTGATCTTTTTGTATTTCTGGATCACTCCCTCAACCATCGCACGCAGCGCTCCCCCATGACTGTTGTTTGTCTCAACACGCTCCACATCACGGTGGGACACTTCAACCTGGTCGGTCTGTTCACCTGAAACCTCCACAGGGATGTGGTTGGCCGCAAATCTCACTTCCTCTGGTGTTGGTGAGTATTGCAAGTTTGTAACTTCTGACTCGTATAGTTCGACCTCTTCCACATACCTTTCGATTTCGTCCTCGATAGGCTTGAACTCATCGATGTTGATTGCCTGTCTGATCTTATCTCCTAAAAGCACTGCAAGAGCTGCCGCAGTACCTCCTGCACTTCTGATAGGTCCTGCAAAATACACTCCGATATATTTGGTCCCGTCGAAGTTCTGTTTGATTTTAACGTCGGAAATTCCCTCCAACGGCGCTGCAACCACTCCTTCTGTAAGGATTGCAAGTGCTGTCCTGAGGCCCTGGTCGCATCTTTGCTCTTCATTCCATTTCGCCTTCTCGCCTGTCAAGTCGAAGGTCCCGTCTGCAATGTCAGCAGCAATTTCAAAAGCGACAGACTCACGGTCCATATCTTTCTCTAATTCCTTAATACGTTGCGCAACACCTTCAGGACCTACAAGCCCTTCAACTCTTTCCGCTAAATCCTTTGCAAGTGGAACTTCGGTTTTTGTTTCAACATCCAAACCCTTAGACCTTGCTTCATTAGCTATATCGTATAGGTGATTGGTTTCAGCTTCTAATCTATCAAAATAATCCATGATATCGCCACAAGTTACAAAATTAATTAGTATATAATCTATTGTTTCTCATGATATTAATAATATTTGATGGGTTCGAAAATACTTAAATATACTAAAAATCAAACTTTAAAATTGTATCTCGTAGTTGAATTTTAAATGTTAATATTGCTATTATGGTGATTTTAATGGCTGAAGATAAACCAATGAACACCATGTATGGTGGAAAGATAAAATTGGATTTAGATAAACTTAAAAATAGATCTAAAAGTAAAACAGAAGAAAAGACAGTTGAAGCGATGGATGAGGAACCTGTAAAAGAACAAGTTCCGGAACCTGTTGTTGAAACTCAAGAAGAAGTAGTTGTTGAAGAATCTGCAGAAGAAGTGGCCGATGAGCCTGAAATTTCTGATCTCCCGGAACTGGTTGATGAGGAAATCGTTGAGAGTGTTCCTGAACCAGTTGAAGAGGTTGTTGAGGAGCCGGTTGTTGAGGATGTTCCTGAACCTGCTGAAGAGGTTGTTGAGGAGCCGGTTGTTGAGGATGTTCCTGAACCTGCTGAAGAGGTTGTTGAGGAGCCGGTTGTTGAGGATGTTCCTGAAGTTAAGAAGAAATCTTCCAAACCTAAAAAATCAAAGAAATCTAATAAGAAATCCTCTGACAATGGAGATTTGAAACAGAAATTGGATGAGAAAGATAAAAAACTATCCAACCAATCAAATGAACTAAACTACTTGACCAATAAAGTAATTCCAAAACTCAAAAAGGAAAATGCTGAACTTAAAAAGATTAAAAACGAACTGACTTCAGCACTCGAGAAAACATCAAGAAAATACTTCGATCAATTGGATATCAATGCTGATTTAAGCAACACTATAGGAAAAATCGGTGCAGAAAGTGCTGTTCACAAAGTAAGGGCAGATAAACTTGAATCTCAATTGGATTCAGTGAAAGAAGATTTGGAATCCAAAATTTCAGATTTGAAAGAAAAACTCGACAACACCGATGTTGACTCAATCAAAAAGGAAAACAGTAAACTAACCGGTGAAATCAACGAGTTTAAAGAAAAATTATCTGATGCAAGAAAAGAAAACATATCACTTTCCGAAGAAGTCGATAAATTAAGAGCTGAAATCATCGAGTTTGGAAATTATAAGGAGGAAGTCGTTGCCCAAAATAAAAAGGAAATCGACGGATACAAGGAAGAGATTTCCTCACTTAGAACACAACTCAAGGTTAAGGAAAGTGGTTACGACAAACTTTCAAACGAATCCAGCAAGACTATTGCTGATTTAAGAAAGCAAGTAACCAAACTTGAAGAATCTTTGGAAAAAGAATCCAACAAAGGATTGCTAAACAGATTTAGATAGATGATTGATTTCATCTATTAACTTATTTTTTTTATGAAAACTGACGCTTATTTTATGGATGAGGCCATTAAGGAGGCTGAAAAATCCTTAGCGGAAGGGGGAATTCCGATAGGGGCCGTCCTCGTTAAGGATGATGAGGTAATATCCAGAGGGCATAACAGATTGATTCAAAACGATTCCGTAGTTCTGCATGCCGAAATGGATGCCATTGAAAATGCGGGACGCCTGGAATATGAGGATTATCGCAAATGCACATTGTACACAACACTGTCTCCCTGCCCGATGTGCTCAGGGGCGGTGATATTATATAACATTCCCCGTGTCGTAATAGGGGAGAACACAACACTGATGGGGGCCGAAGGCCTTTTGAGATGCAACGATGTGGAAGTCGTTGTATTGAATGATATAAAATGCAGGGATTTGTTCTTAAGGTTTGCCGCCAACAATCCTGAAATATGGGATGAGGAGCTTAAGAAAGTTGGAAACACTACCGAGGTGAAATGAATGGAGATAATTGTAACTGATGAGAGAGATGAACGCTTTATCGAATTTTGCAAATCTTTTGGATGTGAGGTAAACGATCCTCAGGTTGTGTTGCTTTTAAACAACTACAAAAAAACAGTTGGATGCACCAGTTTTAAGGTGTACGATAGCGAGTCCGCCGAAATCGTCACTCTTTTTTTGAACTCCTATGACGATAGGGACAGGATAGCCTATAAGCTGATAAGGCAGCTTGAAAAGATAGCTATGGACTATGAATTCAAGAGCATTGTTGTCAGCTTCGATTCAAAAGAGGATATTCTCATTGATATCTTTGAAAAATTGGATTACAGGTTCGTGGACGAACTTCTAATGAAAAAAGAGTTTAAAAGTTTGATTTAATACTTTTTGATTATTATTTTTTTAATATACTATTTTTTTAAAACTACTTAATTATAGATAGTATTTTCTAACGTCTGATACTATCATAAACATACGTTTATTTTTATTAATATTGTTGTAATCGAGTAAAATTGTTCTAACTCTATAAAATTGCCTTTATTTCTAACAAAAACTATATTAACTTTGTTTTTTTAATAAATAATTGTTTTTAATTGAATTTAAGAAATGAGGTAAAATCATGGGTAAAAAATATGCAATTAAATTATTCGATGAATATAAAATTAGAACTAAATGGGATCCAGAGATAGAAGATTACTACTATTCTGTAATTGACGTTATTGCGGTTCTCACTGAAAGTAAAAATCCAAATAATTATTGGAAAGTTTTGAAAAAAAGATTGAAAGATGAAGGTGTGGAGTTGGTTACAATTTGTAACCAACTGAAATTACCTTCCCCTAAAGATGGCAAGATGTATAAAACAGATGTAGCAACAACCAAACAATTGTTACGTCTCATACAATCAGTTCCTTCACCAAAAGCAGAACCGTTCAAGCAATGGTTGGCTCAAATGGGTAAGGAAAGGCTTGAAGAGGTAGCTGATCCTGAAATCGCTATGCAAAGGGCAATTGACACATATCGTAAAAAAGGCTACAGCGAAAAATGGATTACCCAAAGGATGAGAAGTATTGAAACTCGAAAAGACCTGACTGCTGAATGGGATAGGGTTGGTGTAAACCCTGGCTTTGAATATGCAATACTGACTGATGATATCTCCAGAGCATGGTCCGGAATGTCAACAAAGGAGTATAAGGATTACAAAGGCCTCAAAAAGGAAGGATTAAAAGATAATATGACTAATCTTGAGTTGATTTTGAACATGCTGGCGGAAGTGTCAACAACTGAAATCAGCAAGGTCGAAAATCCGGACGGTTTCGATGAAAGTCGTGATGTTGCAAAACGCGGAGGCAACATTGCAGGTAATGCAAAACGAGAAATCGAAGCCAACACGGGCAAAAAAGTAGTCAGTAAAAAGAATTCCAAAACACCGGAATTATTGGATAATTAAAAAAAAGAAAAGTTTAAAAGATTAAGCTTCTTTTCTTAATCTTTTTACAACAAAGTCTTTGTCCAAACTTAACAGGAATGATGCTGCTCTAGGGCCTTGTTTTTGACCGAGAATCATTTTATAGATAGCTTGGAAACCTTTTTGTGGTTTTAATCCTTGACCTTCCAGGATTTCATACATCGCATCGTGCAATGCAGTGGCATCTGCAAACTCATTGTTTTCAATCAAGTCAGCCAAGTCAGCCAGGAATTGGTCCTGTTCTGGGGTCAACGGCAATTTAGGCACGCTTTTTTCCTGAACTTTGAATTTCACGAAGTTAGGTGCATAGGTGTCTAACCAGTAGATTACGTTGTCGACCCTTTCCCTGTATTGTGCCAATTCGGTTTCGGTCAGGTCGCCGAACTCCTTGTCCTTGAAGCTTTTGGTCAATTGTGAATTTCTCTTGAGGATGTCAAAGATTTTCTCTAAGTCATCTCCGGCAATCTGATAAGCGTTGACGAGGAATCTGAATGGCGGTCTGAAAGGTAGGGGACTGCCAGGTTCCATTTGGACAATCTCATAGATTTCCTTGAATTTTCTTCCTTCTTTTTCTGATGGGGCTTCCACTTCATCGTAGAAGACTTTTTCAACAGTATCGAACTGGTCGATAAAGTCTAGGAAAGGCATTTTTGGTGAGAAATCTTTTGCTTTCATTGGTTTTGACCTGAACAGATAGTAGTGAAGACTTTCAGCAGGTCCGATTTTCAGCCATTCTTCAGGAGCGAAGAAAACCCCATGGGATTTACTCATCGCTTCACCGTCAAGTGTAATCCATTCGTATGGCACTGGGTACGGTGCAGGATAGTCGAAAATCTTTTCGGATATCACGCTACTTACATCGTAGGATCCGCCGCTTGCTGCGTGGTCTTTTCCGAACGGTTCGCAGGTGGTTCCGAATATTTTCCATCTTGCGGCCCATTCAACTCTCCATGTGAGCTTACCGTTTCCGGATTTGATGTCCATTTCACCTTCGTGGCCACATTCACATCTGTATTTGATGATGTCACCGTCGTAGTCGTAGGCATAAGTGGTATTTACACGTCCACATTCATCACAGATAGGGTTGTATGGCAGCCAGTCGTCAGCTAATGGCTCCCTTCTGTATTGGTTAAAGATTTCCTTGATTTCATCTACTTTTTCCAAGGAAGTCCTGATGTAATCGTTATAGTCTCCGTTCTTGTACATTTCAAAACCGGATTTAGTTTCCATTTCAATGCCGTAATCGTCCATTACTGAAAGCAGCGGTTTTTCAAAGTGTTCAACGAAGTTTGCACAGCAGCCGTCTGGGCATGGAATCATAGAGTATGGCATTCCTAAGTATTTGTCGTAAGATTCAGGTAAAGGATATGGAACTTTTCTGAGTGGGTCGTGGTCGTCTGCAATCCATATTGTTTTAGCCTTCTTTCCCATTTCCCTTAATTTTTTTCCAATTCCGTTAGCTACAAATATGTCGCATGAGTTTCCAATATGAATAGAACCTGAAATGGAGGTTCCACTCGCAATAACATGCTCTTCTGTGTCTCTTTTAGCTAGTTCAATAGCTACATTTTCAATCCAATGTGTCATTTATATTCACCATTATAGTAATAAGAATAAGTTTTATATTATATTAAACTCTGTTTTTTGTAATATAAAAAGTATTAGTTTTGCCGATATTCAGCATGGCCCCGGCAAGAAATAAATCGGTTTTTTTGATCGACAACAATTTTTTATTTTAAAATATTTTTATCTGTTAGAGATATCTTCTGAATATGTAGGCAAGAATTGATCCCGCAAAATTCTGCCAGACTGAATAAAGCGCTCCGGGCACAGTTGCCTGGGACAAGCTTGGAAAATGGGTCTTTGCAAGGCTTGTTGACAGGCCTGAATTTTGAAACGCCAGTTCTATGGCTACAGTAATGATTTGTTTTCTGCCCATTCCCACCAGGTGGCCTATTGCAAATCCAAGTCCCATCGCAATGAAATATTGAAGGACAATCACAACAATAATAATCATGGATGAGGTTAAAATTGCCTGCTTGTTGGCACCGATCACTCCCGCAACAATCAGACAGACTACCATTGATGATATTGCAGGCAGATAGTCTTTCAGCTTTTCGCAGAAATCCGGGAATTTGTAGTTCAAGGTCAAACCTATGGCGATCGGCACAATCACGATTTCGACAATGGAGATGAACATGTCAACAGGATTGAATTGAATCTGATTGCCGATTAAAAGCAATGTGATCAATGGAGTCAGGATAGGGGATATCACTGTGGAAACCGCAGTCAGGGAAACGGACAGTGCCACATCACCCTTTGCAAGAAAAGTGATGACGTCAGAAGCGGTTCCTCCAGGCACTGTTCCGACAAGGATGATTCCAACTGTCAGAGCTGTGTCAAGTGAAAATGCGCTTGCAAGGCAAAATGCTATCAGGGGCATTATAATGTACTGCGCTGATATTCCCGCTGCAATCTCTTTGGGATTTTTAAACACGTTAATGAAGTCATCCACTTTCAATGTGGTTCCCATTGTAAAAAGAACAATGCTTAAAAGTAGATTTATGATATTGATGCCGCTGTATTCGCTCAATACCCATGCGAATGAATTCGGATAAAGCAATGAAATGCCTACGGCCAGCAATATGATTATGAAAAAATACTTCTCAATAAGTTTAAAAATCCTTTTCATGCTTCAATATTAGGTTTGAGCATTTAAAAAAATTATGATGAAAAAAGTAAAAGAGAAAAAATAAAAGAATTAGTAAAATTCATTCATTCTTTCAAAAGCCTCATCAAAGGTTGGCATGTTGGTTTGGCAACCTTGATGTTGAATGATAAATGAGGATACGGATGATGCGAATTTTGCGGATTCCTCAAGTGATTCTCCGTTCAGGAATCTTGATAAGAATCCTGCCCTATATGAATCTCCCGCACCGGTCGGATCGATGGCTTCGGTTGGGATTGCATCGATTTTGATTTTGTCCTCGCTTGAGTAGATTTCACATCCGCTGGCTCCGCAGGTCTTGACAAGGATTTTTGGACCCATTTCCCTCAATCCGTTAAGGTCGACTTCAAGCGCATCAAGAATCCTTTCATATTCATGATGGTTACCGAAAAGGATTGTTGTGTTTTCAATGACGTCAATCAGCTTTTTGGTGTCATACATTCCAAGGTCTTGGCCTGGGTCGAATGAAACAAGCATGTCTTGGTCTTTTGCTTCTAGGGAACATTTCCAATTGAATTCAGGGTCTCCTGTTGCCAGGTGAACTGCTTCAGCATCCTTGATTGCTTTTGTAGGAACTTTGCTTTCGCTGAATTCCTTTGCAGCTCCCCAATAGAAGTAGCTTATCTGGTCATCGGCATCGTTGGTTAAAACAAATGCAGTAGGTGTTTCCTCGCCCGGAACAAAGATTAGGGATTCGGTGTCAATACCTAAGTTCTGCATGTGTTCATAATATTCTGTTCTTTTGAAATCTCCTCCAACAGCGGAAACGAGGGAGGTTTTTAAACCTAATTTTGCTCCAACACAAGCTACATTTGCAGCGGCTCCACCATTAAAAGTTTTCATCTTTGTTATTGGTGCTGAAAAGTTAGCTTTTGGAAATTCCGGCACTCTAATAATGTAATCATGAGCAGAGTGGCCAATTGCTAGTAAATCTCTGTTTTTTGCCATAATATCGCCTTTTTATAATTTCAATTTTATATTGGTTCTTATCATTATTTAATGTTTTGAAAGTGCACATTGTCGCACATGTGAACCCTTAAACATTAATTTCCGATGTGTGATGGTATGTACTATATAATAATATTATATTACAGTTTTGCCGAGAGCATTTGGAAAGTACTATCCCATTGGTGTGAAGCCCTGCTGCTCAATCAGCCTCTGGCCTTCGTTAATCAGGAACCTGACATATTCATCAACTTCGGCCTTGTCCTCGTTGACCTTGATGACGCTGATTACATGCTGGGTGTCATACTTCAGGAGGTCATTTCCCTTGAAATAGCTGGCATTCAAAAAGGTATAGAGATTCTTTGAATTTCTCACAATCTTGAATGCATCGAATTGGGAATTGACGCTTTCCTTTATGTTGTATTCAATGTCGTAATGGTTAAGGCTGTTCCATGCAAGCCTTTGGGCAGAACCGTTGACGTTTACAAAATCAAGCCCTTCCAGGTCGGATATGCTCTCAATGCTTTTGGATTCTGGGCTTGAGACCAGAACGAGATAGTCATAGGCTATCGGCATGAAATTGATGTCCCTTTCATATGCAATCAGAGGGTCGTCCAATGTCAGAATATCCACCGCACCCCTTTTTGCAAGCTCGAATGCGTCCTCGTCGCTGCTGCTGTAGATGTTGGTGTTGAATGGAGTGTGTATGCTTTCAAGAAGCCCTGTACTGATGTGCCCTCCGGCGATGTTGATGTCTGGTGTCTTCTCGATTTGGATCATATACTTCTTGAACTCCTCAAGAAGGGCATCGCCATCCGGTGTCAATAGTGTGCCGTTGCCGACCTTTCGGGTAATCTTGACGCCTAACTTGTCTTCAGCCTTAAGCAATCTCCTGTTAAAGACAGTATGTGAAATGCCCAATTCCTTGGCGGATTTTCTTTGGGATCGGGTTCGGGAGAGTGATTCCAGGCTTTGGTATAATTTATAGTCGTAAACCTTTCCGTCGATCTCTATACTTATCAATCCCTTACTTTCAAATTTCATTAATTATAAATAAAATTGTAATCATAATTAATAATATCGATTTATGGATTAGATAAAAATGGAAATAATGAAAACCTCTATCAGGGCTATATTGGACAATATTGAAAGTGCACAAGACTATTTGGATGAAGAAGCTATTGAAAAATTTGAAGATATCATTATAAGCTCCAAAAACATCTTTGTTACTGGAGCGGGAAGATCTGGACTTGCCGCAAAGGCGTTTGCCATGAGGTTAATGCATCTGGGATTGAGTGCATATGTTGTGGGCGAAACCATATCTCCGGCCATTTATGAAGATGACTGCATTATTGCCATTTCAGGTTCAGGTGAAACAAACACCATAGTGTCCGCAGCCAAAATCGCTAAAAATAGAGGTTCCAAGGTATTGGCCTTAACATCTTATCCTGACTCCACATTAGGTCAAATGTGTGACAGCTATATCCTTGTCAAAGGAAGAACAAAAAAAGAAGTGGATGATGAAAACTACATCAAACGTCAAATCCACGGAAACTACACTTCCCTGACTCCATTGGGAACAGCTTTTGAGCTGACCACTCTCGTATTTTTGGATGCAATCGTTTCCGAGCTGATGGAAAAGATGCATCAGACTGAAAGTGACTTGAAGGCAAGACACACAGTTCTAGAATAAGATTCTATTCTGGTTATTATATATATTACAGCGTTGGCCCCTCAAGAAGCCGACCAATGTAATATTTCCTTTTTTTGCAATATTGTATCCTGAGTTAGCGGGAGCTGCGTTTGATGCAAGAATCGGAACGCCGGCCCTTGTCATTTTGATGACCATGTCCGCAGGCATTCTTCCGCTGTAGATTACGTATGAATTTTTCAAGTCAAATCCGTTTAAAATGCCGTATCCTATTACCTTGTCGACTGCAACGTGACGGCTGACATCCTCTTTTACTATGAACTGGCCTTTAT
>JAEEGL011148029.1_pt1 | contig 10946 bp, 6 predicted proteins | sample 9134231 | NCBI WGS metagenome assembly JAEEGL01 (sample SAMN16246548, study PRJNA631951) | gut metagenome | biome: gut microbiome; feature: rumen; material: fiber-attached | host: Bos | place: Iran: Karaj | collected 2018-10 | reverse complement strand
GGCGCATGTGGACCGAAAATTAAAGAAACGAAAGAACCGGTTATGGATTTTAAGGACAACGTGAAAGCCGCTCTCACCGACAGCGGGCGTATTGACCTCAGCGCAATGCAATGGACCAGACAACCCAAAGGATTTGAGGTGAAAGGCGACACTGTCGTCATCACCACTGCACCTCACACTGACCTCTGGCAGCGAACGTACTATCATTTCCAGAATGATAATGCCCCCGTGTTGCAGATGCAGACGCAAGAGAAATTCTTCAGTTTCGTGGTCAAGACCGATTTCACGCAGAGTCATCAGCGATTTGACCAGTGCGGCATCGTGATGTATCTCGACAGCGAAAACTGGCTGAAAGGTTCGGTGGAATACGAAAACGAGGCATTTCAGCACCTGGGAAGCGTGGTCACCAACAACGGCTATTCCGACTGGGCCACAACCGCCATTCCGGCTGATGTCAAGACCATGTGGTACCGTTTCTCACGCCGCGAGGACGACTACTGCATCGAATGCTCGACCAACGGCACGGATTTCAGCCAGATGCGCATCTGTCACATGCCTGCTGCAGCCGATACCATCAGTTTCGGCATCTACGCCTGCTCGCCCGAGGAGTCGTCCTTCACAGCCCGCTTCTCCGACATGAAAATCACCGAGTGCGCATGGAAAGCCCACGACGGTCAACAACCGGATAAGAAGTAAAAAGGGGTAACTCTAACCCGCCCCTAATTTCCCTAGACGCATGACAATTGATGTTTGACAAGATGAGACAAGATTATAATATTGTCGTTCAGTTGTTTCAACATTTTGACATACTAAGTAAAACCATTGACACCAGCATGAACGCCCCTAAAAACACTCATAATCCAATATACTTTAAATAATAGTCTCGTGTCATAAAATTGCCACATCCTGTCTTGTCTGCTTTATAATTTGTACAGCCAAGGAAGGGCTCAGTTTTCCCGTCTTTTACAATAAGATAACCATCTTTACACTTGTCACATTTTAAAATCGGCAAGATGCCTCCTTTTAGATTGTTTGTCATAAAATCACAAATCTCAGGTTCATTAGAACAAATCCAAAGTCTAAGACCATATGATTTCTTATAGCGTAATTGTAGCGGGTAACCACAAACAGGGCATCGCTTAGTGTATTGAACCTCTGAGGAGTCGTCCAACACAAGGTCACCATGGACTACTACGTTAGGATAGTCTGAAACCAACTCCGTGACGAATTCAGATGGATGCTCCTTGGGGGCAACAATATAAACACGATTTTTGGTGCGAGTTAATGCAACATAGAATAATCTGCGTTCCTCAGCATATTCAATAGAATGGTCATCCTTAACAACGTACTTCATGACGGGGTCATCTTGTACTTGTGAAGGAAAACCATATACCTCGCTTCGAGCATTTATGATGATTACATTATCATAACCCAAACCCTTAGCCCGATGGACGGTTAAAAACTCAATAGGCTTATCCGCAAAAGTTTTTGAATATATATTTCCGCTTTTCTCATCATAAACAAAATCGGCAGAACGCCCTAAGTTATAGGCATCAAAACCATATCGTCCCAAAAGGAGAATGGATGATTTCGGTTCTTCTTCTAAAATATGCTTGATGACAGTTTCCACCGTCTTTCCTATTAAATAATACTTGCCACCTTTTCCTTCACATTGTTTCCTGTCAACAAATTCTGTATAGGTCTCAATAATAACGGGATTCTTTATGTGTTTCGGAGAAACAAGCGCTTTCTTAATTTGTGCTGAGTTCTTCTGAATAAACCCACCAGCAATATCTATTACTTCTTGTGCGTTGCGATAGGTTTTGGTTATTCTTAATTCTTGTCCATAGCCAAATGTTTCCTTGAAATGTGTAAACAAAGTAATGTCAGACCCAGCGTAGGCATAGATAGATTGCCAATCGTCACCTACGGCGATTATTTTTGCATCACATAAATTGCTTAGTTCTTTTGTTAAGTTAAATCGTTGTCTGGAAATGTCTTGGTACTCGTCAACAATAATGTATTTGAAATCAAGTTTCTTGCCTCGGATTTTCTGATCACGGATAATTTTGGCCGAATCGTTTATCATGTCCTCAAAATCAATGGCATTCTTTTCTTTGAGTCGTTTGCAATACTCGTGGTAGCATTGCTCACATATGTCAAGGAAGAGACGAGTTCGGACATTATGGGTTTTATATTTGAAATTGTTGAAGTCTTCAGCAGTGTAACCATTTGTTTTGAAATTCTGAATAAAAGTACAGAAGAGTTTTACAAGATGTGCAATATATCGGTTTTCTTCAGTGCTTACAATCTTGTCAAATACTTCTCGTGCCGATCTCTCTTCAAGTTTGAACCCATGAGCAATCAGTTCTTCTTTAAGATGAACCAAAAGGTCTCTTTCGTCATTATATGCCGAGAACGTGTAAATGAGGTCAGTTTGATGTCTTCTGTGAAGGCGAACTTTATCATTAATAGCATTTTTGTATTTAATCAACTCTTCATCTGTATATCTGTTATTACTGCCGTCTTCAGTGATGCCAAAGTGTTCAATATAAGCGATTTTATCCCCTTGAGTAATAGTAAAATCAGGGGTGTATAGTTTGTGTGATTTGTGAATGTTGTACGGATATGGTTTCTCATACACATAATCAATATTGTTTAGAAAGAGAAAATTGGCAATTCTAACCTCTTGTGAAGAACGTAAAGTTTCGCGAGCAATGGTAATGCGTTTACCTGTCCGTTTATTGATGATTTCCTCAGTGTATTCATTCATATTCCCCCTCAGTGTCGAGAAATCTGCTTTAGCAATGTAATTGAAGAAAGTGTTAAGGTCTTCACCTTCATAGGGAGCGTCAAAATAACAACCAAAAAACAATATCAACTTTTCAACAAGTTCAGGATTCTCAAGTATATTGCCTTTCAGATAGTTGCTAACTACATTGAACATGAAACCACTATCGACAATCACTTTTCTTTCTTCATCTTGTCGACGCAGAATAGCATAGCCTGTTTTATGGAATGTTGTGACTGGGCAGTTTATTTTTAGTGCTTTGTTTATCTTAGAACGTAATTCTCCAACCGCCTTGTTTGTAAATGATATAACCAGTATTTGGTCGGGTTGTATGTTCTTCTTCTCTACCAAGTATTTAACTTTAGCTGCTACCGTTGTAGTTTTTCCTGCTCCCGCACCAGCAATAACTAGCGTGTAGTCTTCATCAGAAAGCACAACCTTCCGTTGCTCATCGTCTAGATTAATGTCAGAATCAACTTTTCTGAGTATGTTGTCAAGATAAGTTTTTTCTGATGCCAGATGTTGCTTGATAAAAGACATGTTATGAAGACTTATAATCTTTGAATCCTCATCTTTTCTTAAATCTTCAAAAACCGAAATGAATTGTTCTATTCGCTTCTTATCAGTATGATTATTAGAGCAATAATAATCTAGAGTGTTTGATTTTTTTAGTGTAAAAAAGTGATTATAAATTTCATCATATTCTTTGCAAAGAGGTTTGTAATCTCTCCGGGCAATAAAAATGTCACTACTCAGCAATGTCTCAAGTCTCTTCTCAAAAACACTTAGTCGGACCAACTCAGGGATACTTTCATCTCTATGGCTCGATTTGTTTTGAGTACCGAACAACCAACTGAATATAGACATCTTTCTTTTTTTGCTACAAAAGTAATAAGTTTTTTTCAAAACGATTAAAAACTCCACCAATTCTTCTTGTTGTCATTCTTTTTTTTATACCTTTGCAGCCCATGAATAAAGATATGATCAATTACCAGAAGGAAGAGATTATCGGCTTGTTGCAGGCAACAGGTCGAAAGGGGATGGACTCTGTCGTCTCGTATTTGGAAAAGGCGGGCTTTTTCACGGCTCCTGCCTCAGTGAACAGACACCTCAACGAGGAGGGTGGTCTGGCTCAGCACTCGCTCAACGTATGCCACACAGCGCTGCGTCTGCGCGAGCAGATGATAGCCATGAAACCTGAGGTGGAAGCAAAACTGCCTGAGCACAGCGTGGTTATCGCCTCACTGCTGCACGATGTGTGCAAAACCAATATCTATAAGAAAGCCAAGAAATGGCGTAAGAACCAGGAAGACCGCTGGGAACAATACGACACTTACGAGGTCGATTACGGCCGTTTCCCCGTGGGGCATGGCGAGAAATCGGTCATCATGCTGCTCCGTCTCGGGCTGGAACTGACCAACGACGAGATTGTCGCCATCCGCTGGCACATGTCGGCATGGGATCTGCCCTTCCAGAGTTATGAGATGAAAACCAGCATCTCTACGGCTAGCGACGAATACCCTCTCACTGCCATCATACAGTGTGCCGACGGTCTGGCTACCCACATTATCGAGGGTTAAAGAATTAAGGCTTAGTGTTTAAGGTTTAGGGCTGAGTGTTTAGGACATATCTCTTGCCTCTTGCCTCTTGCTTCTTGCCTCTTGCCCCCATTATTTTTTCTTCACGATGAAAAGAATCTTTTTTGCAACTATATTGTTATTGATGGCGGTCGTGGCCGGTGCTGTGCCCGCCAAGCGTGGTCAGTGGCGTACCATAACGCTTGCCGACGGATCGCAGGTGCGGGTGGAACTGCGCGGCGATGAACATTTCCATTATTATTCCGACGCCGAAGGCCGGTGCTATGTCAGCGATGGCGATAGCTATCGTCGCGTGGAGCGCGATGAGGCTGCACGCCAATACGGTCAGGCCAAATCGCGCAGGGCGGCTAAGATGCCTGCACGCCGCGCACTGCAAAACAAAGACACATCCATCTTCCAAGGCGAGAAGAAAGGACTGATTATCTTGGTGGAGTTCACCGGTAAATCGTTTGCCCAATCTCACGACCAGGCTCTCTACGACCGTATCATCAACGAACGCGGCTACAACGAGGGCAATTTCGTGGGCAGTGTGCGCGACTATTTCATTGACCAGAGTTACGGGAAGTTCGATCTCTCTTTCGATGTCGTCGGTCCCGTGCGTATGCCGAAAAACTATTCTTATTATGGCAAGGACAATGGCGATGAAGGCAATGACTCTCACCCTGGAGAAATGGTGGCTACTGCCTGCCAGATGGTCGACGAGGAAGTGGATTTCACCCGATATGACTGGGACGGCGACGGCGTCGTTGAGGAGGTGTATGTGCTCTACGCCGGACGCGGACAGGCCGATTACTATGACCGCAACACCATCTGGCCGCACATGTACGCCCTCTCGGCAAGCGATTACGGCAAGCCTCTCGAACTCGACGGCATGATGATTGATGTGTACGCGTGCAGCAATGAAATACAAGGCAACGGAAGCATCAATGGCGTGGGCACTTTCTGCCACGAGTTCTCCCATTGTATGGGGTTCCCCGACATGTATGACACGGGCGACAGCGGAAATTTCGGCATGGGGGCGTTCGACCTCATGGATTCCGGTCCTTACAACGGCGACGGCTTTTGTCCGCCCGGATACTCTTCTTACGAACGGTGGGAGTGCGGATGGTTAGAACCCACCGAACTGGTCAATGACACCATCGTAGAGGATATGCTTCCTGTCAACGAGGGGGGCGAAGCCTTTATCATCTACAACAAAGCTCATCCCGATGAGTGCTATATCCTGGAAAACAGACAGAAAATGGGTTGGGACCGCTATTTGCCCGGACGTGGCATGCTCATCCTTTATTGCGACTACGACCCCATATTATGGGCATACAACATGCCTAACTCCTTCACGCCTTATTATGACATCACCAATGACCATCAACGGTTGACACTCTTCCATGCCGACAACAAAATCGACAGTGGTTGGAATGATACACAGTCGGGCGACCCGTATCCGTCGAAGGGAAACAACATCTTCTCCAACACGTCGGTACCTGCCGCCACCTTGTGGCACCCGAATGTGGACGGCTCCAAATATATGAACATCGAGGTGAGCCAAATCACTCGCAACAATGACGGCACCATGTCGTTCGTCTTCAAAAAAGTGATAAACCCCATCATACCCGAGGACGATAATTATGATGTCATTTTCTACGAGTCGTTCGACCGATGTGGAGGCACCGGCGGCAATGATTATTTGTTCCACGGCTCGGTGGCTGTCGACGAGTTCCTTCCTGACTTGGATGGTTGGATAAATGCCGATAATGCAATGTATGGCGGAGATAAGTGCGCACGTTTTGGCACCTCTACAAAAACAGGCGTTGTCACGTCGCCCGCATTTGATTTGGATGGCGAGGCCGAACTCCTCTTCCGTGCCGCGCCGTGGGGTAGCATAGATTCCAAATTGACACTCGCGGTCAATGGCGGCGCCACCATCAGCGAAAGCGAAATGACCCTGAAGAGCGGACAGTGGAATTACTTCTGTGTTACTTTATCCACTGATGGCGAAGAGTCTGACAGCGAGGACGGTTCCGACGGCGACATCGACGACTCTGCCGATGATGATACTGGTACGCCTCAGAACGGTATGCCGCGAAGGGCCGCTAAGAATCTGTCGCTGACTTTTGCCCCCTCCGGACGGTTCTTCCTCGACGAAGTGAAGTTGCGCCAGAAGAAAGCCCCCGTCGTGGAAGGTATTCGTGAAATCAGTCATTCACCTGTTGTCGACAACCGCATCTTCTCCCTTGACGGCCGCTATCTGGGTACCGACCTCAACTCGCTCAAGCGTGGCATTTATATCGTCAATGGAAAGAAAGTGGTGCTGAGATAAACCCACGACCCTCGCCCGGCAACGGTGGATATGAGCATATAGTACAGCCCTGAAAGGGCGAAAAGTGCCCAGACGGGGGCGTAGCCCCCGGAACCGTGGATATGAGCATATAATACAGCCCTGAAAGGGCGAAAGACCAAACGAGAACACCCCGCAGGTTTTATTTCGCCCATTCAGGGCTCTGTCTATTCTATACTTTTTTATTCCGGGGGCTTACACCCCCGTCTGGGCGCTTTACGCCCTTTCAGGGCTATGGAAGCAGACTTAATACGACCGCCCATCCACGTTTTTTCCTGCTGTAAGCGTTTTTGTGTTCTGTTCACGACGGTTTTGATTCCTTTTTCTCAAGCGAATGAATTCATCGAACTGACGTTAATCTTATTTTCCCGACACCTTAGAACATATTTTGTCTCTATAGTCCTGAAATCCCCATTTGTCATTAAATAATGTTAAGCACAATGGCAAATGGCGGATTATGAGGATATTTTTTCATACCTTTGCAAGATATTATGTTGATAATACATTAAAACCACAAAGATATGAAACCAACATTGTTGTTACTTGCTGCCGGCATGGGCAGCCGTTACGGAGGATTGAAACAGTTAGACGGTCTGGGCCCCAACGGCGAGACCATCATGGACTATTCCATTTATGACGCTATCAAAGCGGGATTCGGCAAAATCGTTTTTGTCATCAGAAAGGATTTTGAACAGGATTTCCGCGACAAGATACTCAGCAAATACGAGGGGCATATCCCTGCCGAATTGTGTTTCCAGGGGCTCGACGCTCTGCCCGAGGGCTTTACCGTGCCCGAAGGCCGTCAGAAACCTTGGGGTACCAATCACGCCGTGATGATGGCCGCCAAGACCATCAAAGAGCCGTTCTGCGTCATCAATTGCGACGATTTCTACAACCGCGACGCATTCATGGTCATCGGACGCTTCCTGAGCGAACTGCCCGAGGGTAGCCGCAACCGTTATGCCATGGTAGGTTTCCGCGTGGGCAACACACTGTCGGAAAACGGCACCGTGGCGCGTGGCATCTGCTCGAAAGACGAGGCTGGCAACCTGACCACCGTGGTGGAGCGCACCGAGATTGTTCGTTGCGCGGAGGACGGCACGCAGCAGGGCGATGCCGCACAGCCCATCCGCTACAAGGACGAGGAGGGCAAATGGGTCGTCGTGGACGACAACACGCCTGTGTCGATGAACATGTGGGGTTTCACACCCGATTATTTCGAGCATAGCGAGGCTTATTTCAAGGAATTCCTCAGCGACCCGAAAAATATGCAGAACCTGAAGGCCGAGTTCTTCATTCCGCTGATGGTCAACAAACTCATTGTGGAAAAGACATCGACCGTGCAGGTGCTCGATACCACCAGCAAATGGTTTGGCGTGACCTATGCCGCCGACCGCCAATCGACCGTCGACCGCATACAGCAACTCATTGACGAGGGCACCTATCCCGCTCAACTGTTCTAAATGATGGATATCAATATTCTGAATGACAGCGAACTGGCACAGTTGAAAGCCGTCATCAGCGAGGCAAAAAACATTATCATCTGTTGTCATAAAAGTCCCGATGGCGACGCTCTTGGTGCGTCGCTGGCGTGGGCCGACTATCTGCGCTCGATCGATAAACAGCCGATGATAGCCATACCCGACGCGTTCCCCGACTTCCTCCGTTGGATGCCGGGCGTGGAACGTGTCGTGCGTTATGACAAGCATCCCGAGAAGGTGGCAGAGGCGTTTGCTGAGGCCGATACGGTGTTCTGCCTCGATTTCAATGCATCCAACCGCGTGGCCGATATGCAACCGCTGCTCGATTCTTCCAGTGCGACTAAGGTGCTCATCGACCATCACATGGATCCCACTGTCGAGACGAAACTCTCCATCTCTCATCCTGAGATGAGCGCCACGTGCGAGATGCTCTTCCGCATCATCTGGCAGATGGGCGGCTTCGACACCATGTCACGCCATTGCGCCGTGTCGCTCTATTGTGGCATGATGACCGACACGGGCGGATTCACATACAACTCTACCCGCAGCGAGATTTATTTCATCATCAGTCAGTTGCTCACCAAAGGGGTGAACAAGGACAAGATTTTCCGCAATGTCTATAACAACTACAGCGACTGGTGCATCCGGTTCCGGGGGTATGTGCTCTACCAGAAACTCAATGTGTTGGCTGATGCCCATGCCGCCTATTTCACCATCACCCGAAGTGAGATGAAACGCTTTCACTTCATCCGTGGCGATGCTGAGGGATTGGTCAACGAGCCGTTGCGCATCAAGGGCATGCGGCTCTCCATCTCATTGCGCGAGGACACTGAACGTGAAAACCGCGTGTGGGTCAGTCTGCGCTCCGTCGACCATTATTATTGCAACCAGTTGGCTGAGAAATATTTCAACGGCGGCGGCCATGTCAATGCGGCGGGTGGCTGCCTGAATTGCGGCATCGACGAGGCCGTGCGTATCACCAGAGAGGCGATAGAAGAATTCAAAAACACTTATTCATAATTCATCAATGAAGAGATTTAATTATTTGATTGTGTGTGTATGTGCTTTACTGATGTTCAGCGCATGCGATAAAACCGAAACCTATTCGGAGAAGCGTGATAAAGAGGTGAAAGCCATCAGAGCGTTCATCGCAGAGTCGCATATTAACACCATCACTGAGGAGGCATTCAGAAGCGCCAATTATCAGACCGACCTCAATAGAAACGAGTTCGTGTTGTTCGACGGTACTGGCGTTTACCTCCAAATTGTGAGAAAAGGATGCGGCGAACCCATCAAGTCCGACGAGTCGGTAAATGTGCTCTGCCGTTTCACAGAGAAAAATCTTATCCGAGACTCACTTGTCCTTACCAATAATACGGTTAATTTCTCTGCAGAACCTGATGTCATGACGGTGCACAATACGTCAGGCACCTATCAGGGCTCGTTTACCAAGGGACTGATGTTAAGCATCTATGGCGCGGCGGTGCCCAACGGCTGGTTGGCCGCATTGCCTTACGTCAATGTGGGACGCCCCGTCAATGAGGATGACGAGGTGGCGCGAGTCAGGCTGATTGTACCTGCTGAGCAAGGGCAGCAACTCGCCTCTCAGAGCGTCAATCCCTATTATTATGACATCACCTTCGAACGCGGATTTTAATTCATCCGGAACTCGAATTGCGTGTTTATCTCATTCCGGGGTTTGCCGTAGCGGCAACCTCCCTACGCTCTTTTTACACGCTTCCTACATCCTCCCAACATCCTCCATTAGCAAACCATTGTCTTTAACTTCCTTATCTTCTTTAACTTCTTCAACAATAAAACAACCATGACCCTTATCAAATCCATATCCGGCATACGCGGCACCATCGGAGGCCCTGCCGGCGATACACTCAATCCGTTAGACATCGTGAAGTTCACATCGGCTTACGCCACTTTCATCCGAAGCAATGGCGGCGACGGGCGTGATGCCGACTTCAACCAAAACAGGCCTACCATCGTGGTGGGGCGCGACGCACGTATCTCCGGCCTCATGGTCGACAGTGTTGTCTGCGGCACACTCATGGGTATGGGCTATGATGTGGTCAATATCGGGTTGGCCACCACACCGACCACCGAACTGACTGTAAGAAACCTCGGCGCCGACGGTGGCATTATCATCACGGCCAGCCATAATCCCCGTCAGTGGAATGCGCTGAAACTGCTCAACCGCGAAGGCGAGTTCCTTACCGCTGCCGATGGCGCGCAGGTGCTCGACATCGCTGCACGTGAGGATTTCACTTATGCCGATGTGGAGTCACTCGGTCATTACATCAATTGCGACGAGGCCGATGACTGGCACGTCGAGGATGTCTTGGGATTGGAACTCGTGGATGTCGAGGCTGTCAAAAATGCCCGTTTCCGCGTGTGTGTCGATACCATCAATTCCGTGGGAGGTATCATCCTGCCCAAACTGTTTGAGGCTCTCGGTGTGGAATACACCATTCTCAATGGTGAACCCAATGGTGACTTCGCCCATAACCCTGAACCGCTGGAGAAAAACCTGCAAGGCATCATGGACGAGATGCGTACCGGGAAGTATGACTTGGGCATCGTAGTCGATCCTGACGTTGACCGCTTGGCTTTCATCTGCGAAGACGGAAAAATGTTTGGCGAGGAATATACGCTGGTGTCCGTGGCCGACTATGTGTTGAGTCACACCCCCGGAAATACGGTTTCCAACCTGTCTTCAACCCGTGCGCTCC
>JAEEGL017429865.1_pt1 | contig 10947 bp, 8 predicted proteins | sample 9134231 | NCBI WGS metagenome assembly JAEEGL01 (sample SAMN16246548, study PRJNA631951) | gut metagenome | biome: gut microbiome; feature: rumen; material: fiber-attached | host: Bos | place: Iran: Karaj | collected 2018-10 | reverse complement strand
TTCTCCCCAAAGCCTGCAGGTCTTCAGTTTTGCGCGTTTGATTCATAATAACAAGGTTTGATGGATTATGAGTTCTTCAGACTAATTTTGAACACATTGTAGCTGATGTTGTCATCGTAGGCATCGGTTCCCTCTACACGTTTCAGCCATTTCACCGTGCGCACGGTGAGAGGCAGCACGGCCACCTCGTAGAGCGTCTTGAGCACCACCTGCGAGAGCATCAGTCCGGGCAGCGCACTGGTAGGCACCACGCCTCCCAAAGCCAAGGGGAAGAAGATGAGCGAGTCGGCACCTTCACCCACAAGTGTGCTGGCGATGGCACGCAACGAAAAATTGCGTCCCTGTGAAGTCACCTTCATGCGGCTCATGACATAGGCATTCAGGAACGAGCCCACCAGGAAGGCGCAAAACGAAGCCAGCGCCACGCGCGGAGCCAGTCCGAACACTGCATGAAACCCTTCGGTGTTCGTGTAATAAGGTGCGGCAGGAATCCAGTCGCACAGTGCGCCCATGGATACGAAGAAGAAGTTCATGGCAAAGCCTGTCCAAATGAGCAGGCGCATCTTGCTGTAGCCCCACACTTCGCAGACACAGTCGTTGATGATGTAGGAGATGGGGAACACAATAAGCCCGCCCGTCACACTGAATGTTCCCAGAGCAATTTGTTTGGTTGCAAAGAGGTTTGCCGCAATGAGGCAAACGCAAAAGAGTATGCTGAAAAGCATGAGCAGCACACTCACGGTGTTTTTTTCTTGTTTCATTGGTCTTGTTTTGTTAAAGGGGGTTGAGCAAGTACCCCTGTGAATTGGGCTGCAAAGGTACGGATAATTATCCGATTATCACAATTTTTGCCCAACTTTTTTCTTCTGTGACGCTTCTTTCACAACAAAAAGAGAAAAACAGGAAAAACAATTCATCAAAAAAGCTTTGATCTTTATTGTTTTTCCTGTTTTTCAAAGGTTTGGCAAACCAGATGCTAGATGTTAGGCGTTTCCCACTTCTTGGTCTTTGTGCAAACTACATTGGTGGTTTGGTTGGCCACTTTCAGCACAAAGTCACCCTCCTCGAGAATCCATTTTCCGTCGGCACCGACAAAGGCAAGACTCTTGGCTGGCAGACTGAAAGTGACGGTTTTCTGCTCGCCTGGCTGCAAATCCACCTTGGTGAAGTCGCGCAGACGGCGGTTGTCGGGTACGAGCGAGGCAATGAGGTCGCTGCTATAGAGCAGCACAGGCTCTTTACCGGCACGGCTGCCCGTATTCTTAACATCCACGCTGACGGTAAGCACATCGTCGGCACCAAACTGTGTTTTATCCACACGCAGATTGCTATACTCGAAGGTGGTGTAGCTCATGCCGTAGCCAAAAGGCCACTGCAACGACACCTTGGCGTCGTAGTTGTAAGCTCCGGCCATGGTGCCCACTTCCTCGCTCACTTTGTAGTCGTAGTTGTTGAGCGAATTGATTTCGCGCGGGTAGGTGTAGGGCATTTTGGCTGAGAAGTTGGCATCGCCGCTGAGCAGGTTGGCCAATGCGTCGCCGCCATAGTTGCCAGGAAGGAAAATATCTACCACGGCCTTGGCCAGCGGCTCGATGTCGGCAATCAGACGCGGACGGCCTTCGTTGAGAACCAGCACCAGGGGCTTGCCAGTGGCGGCCAGCTGGCGCACCAGATTGCGCTGATTGGCCGAGAGCCACAAGTCGGTGAGGTTGCCGGGCGTCTCGGTGTAGCTGTTCTCACCGATACAGGCAATAATGACATCGGCATCTTGGGCGGCCTTCACGGCACGGTCGATTTGTGGCTCGTTCTCGTCGTAGTAGGCACCATCCTCTTTGTAAGTGACTCCCTGTTCGAGGATGATATTGTCTTTTCCGTACTTATTGCAGAGAGCCTCGTAGATGGTGTTGTAAGGCTCGCTCAGGTCTTCGGCACCAGAGCCTTGCCAAGTGTAGCTCCAGCCGCCGTCCAGACAGCGCATCTGGTTGGCGTTAGGACCTGCGAGCAAAATCTTCGCGCCTTGCTTCAGGGGCAACAGGTTGCTTTCGTTTTTCAACAGCACCATGCTCTCTTCGGCAGCCGCCAGTGACTTTTGTGCAAACTCCTCAGAGCCGAACTTCTCGTAACCCTTGCCTCCGGTGTTGGGCTTGTCGAACAGTCCCAAACGATATTTTACGCGCAAAATGCGGCGTGCGGCATCGTCGATGCGCTCGCGGCTCACTTTGCCCTCCTCGACGAGTTGCTTGAGCAGTATGCAGAAATCTATGCTGTAGGGGTCCATCGACATGTCGATGCCTGCGTTGATAGCAATGCGTATGGCATCTTTCTTGTCCTTGGCCACTTTCTCGCGCGTATAAAGATTATTGATGTCTGCCCAGTCGGTAACGAGCATGCCATCCCACTGCAGGTCTTCCTTAAGCCACTGAGTGAGGTACTCGTAGCTGGCGTGAACGGGCATGCCGTTGATGCTGGCCGAGTTGACCATCATGGTGAGTGCACCTGCCTGAGCGGCAGCCTTAAAGGGCTCGAAGTATTTCTCGCGCAACAGCTGCGGCGAGAGGTAGGCCGGTGTGCGGTCTTTTCCTGTCCAGGGAGCACCATAGGCAAAATAATGCTTCACGCTGGTAGCCACGTTGTAGGGACCAATATGGTTGGGGTCGTTGCCCTGATAGCCTTTGATTTCGGCCTCCACCATGCGCGCATTGACAATAGGATCTTCGCCGAAGCTCTCCCAGATGCGTGCCCAGCGGGGGTCGCGCCCCAGGTCGATGACAGGATTATACACCCAAGGACAGTTGCCTGCGCGGCTCTCGTAAGCTGTTATCTCTGCGCCCGTACGGGCCAGTTCTGTGTTGAACGAGGCCGCCAAGTTGATGGGCTGCGGAAAGAGTGTGCCACCTTGGGTGTAGGTGACACCGTGATTATGGTCGAGGCCGTAGATGTCGGGAATACCGATGTACTTCATCGACTTTTTCTGTATCAGCCCAATCCATTCCTGCCACTGTGCCACCGTTGGGGCACGGGTGCCGGGTGCATTAAGAATGGAGCCCACCTTGTATTTCGAAATGATGGTGTCGAGCATGGTTTCGTTGAGTTTCCATTTCAGCACCGTGCCGTCGGCATAGATGTTGAGATTGAGCCGCTCCATGGTCTCGATGAGCTCTTTGTCCGACATGCGCAGGAAAGCCTCAATCTCGCTGTCGGGACGGCCATACTGCTGCATGGAATGTCGGATTTTTGAGCGGTCGATTTTGGGATTCACGGCCGTCATCTTGCCCATGACATCGAGATTCAGTTCGAGCATTTGCCCTATTTTCTCATCGAGGGTCATCTTGGCAAGCGTTTTCTCGATGCGGGCTTCCAAAGCCTCATCGCGCGGAATGGCAGGTTTCACACTGCTTTGTGCCCACATAGCAGCGGTTGCACAAAGCATCACAGATGTCAAAAAAGTCTTTCTCATATTTAGGTACACATTAAATCGTTTTTTCTCTCTCATCATAGAACAAGAGATTCCTCTCTCTACAATCACCCCACAGCAGTAGCCTGCCAAATGAGCCATGCCATGTAGCACACCATAATTCCTACCAGCCAGGCGCCTTCCCAACGCTCCACCTTCAGTTTGGTAGAAGAGAAAAGCCACATCAGCATGATGCTCACCATGAGCACGGCAAAATCGACGGCCGTGATGCCCTGCATCTGCATGGGGCATACAAGGCCGGTGATACCGAGAATCATCAGGATGTTGAACACATTCGAGCCTATCACATTGCCAATGGCAATGGCGCTGCGCCCCTTCCGGGCTGCCACCACACTGGTGGCCAGTTCGGGCAGCGACGTTCCTCCTGCCACCACGGTGAGACCAATGACAGCTTGGCTCACACCCAGGGCTGCCGCTATCTGTGTGGCCCCTTCTACAAACAAGTTACTGCCGCCAACAAGGCAGGCGAGCCCCAAGGCCACCAGGCATACCGACTTCAGCACGCTGTATTCTTTCGGAGCACTCTCGTCAAGATTGGTGTCGGAGTCGAGGTCGCGCTTTGCCATACGCAGGGTGTAGTACATGAAAAACAGGAAGCCAGCCGTCAGCAATGCTGCATCAAGACGGCTGATGTCGCTGTCGATACTAAGCAACGTGAGCAGCAACGAGGCGCCAACGGCAAAAGGTATGTCTTTCTTCACCGTCTCATGCGAAATAATCAGCGGGGCAACCAAGGCTGCCACACCAACGATGAGCAACGTGTTCATAATGTTGCTGCCCACCACATTGCCAACGGCCAGGTCGGGTGTTCCCCTAACGGCCGAAACCAGACTCACAAAAAACTCGGGCATCGACGTACCCATGGCCACCACCGTCAGTCCGATGACTATCTGCGGAATGTTCATGCGCTCGGCCAGCGCTACGGCACCGTCGGTCATGCGATCGGCGCCCCAAAGTACCAGAACGATACCTATAATTACAAAAAGTATATTCAGCATAGCGCAGCAAAGGTACAAATAAAACGCGCAAACACGAAACGAATGAGCGTGTTTTTTTCTATTCGTGCCGTTTTTCTTTTATTTTTCATTCAACCATAGCAAAACAACGTCAGGCGATGCGCTCAAATTCTGAGGAAATGACTACCTTTGCACCCACAATGCAGAAGATGACCTCAAGAAAAAGAAAAAGAGGAAGAAAAAAAGAAATAACATGGACTATCAGCACATCATAGACAAATACTATCCCGAAGACAACCAATTGCGCCACATCCTGCTGACCCACAGCAACAGCGTGGCCCAGAAGGCGCTGGCCATTGCCAATGCCCATCCCGAACTGAAACTCGACACCACTTTTCTCCGCGAAGCAGCCATGCTGCACGACATTGGCGTGTGTCTGTGCGACGCGCCGGGCATTGAATGCCACGGCACAGAGCCCTACATCCGACACGGCGTGCTGGGGGCCGAGTTGCTGCGGCGTGAGGGCTACCCGCGCCATGCCCGCGTATGCGAGCGTCACACCGGAGCTGGCATCTCGCTGAGCGAGATACGCAGTCAGCACCTGCCGCTGGAAGAACGCGACTATCTGCCCGAAACGCTTGAGGAAAAGGTGATTTGCTATGCCGACAAGTTTTTCAGCAAGACCAAGCTCGACCGCGAGAAAACGCCCGAACAGGCTCTTCAAAGTCTGCAAAAGTTCGGTCTGGAAGGCGTGAAACGTTTCACAGAGTGGATGGAAATGTTCGGATAAGGCATCTGTTAACGGCAAACTTTGAGACTTCACGTTATGTTAAATAAAACAATAAAATACTGCTGTTTCTTCGATTTTAGGCATTAATTACGTAATTTTGCACCCTGTCCAAGCGTGACGGAACGTTTTTAACAACAAGAATGAGAACGAAATCGATTATATTTCTGCTGTTGTCGGTCTTCATATTTGTGATGGCCGACGCAAGCATCAGTTTCTTTTCTGCCGGCAGAGGAAACGAAACTTTTGGCGATTTCGCTCCCGACGACACCACCCAAATGCCCACCATCGACGACATGCTCGAAAAATTTGAGCGGGAAAAGCCCCTGCGCGACTCGCTCAGCGCACTGGGGCTTTCGACCGTCAGCAACTCGCTGGATAGTGACACGACCGATGTTGAGGACGTCGATGAGAACGATGACGATGACGAAAACGAAAACGAGGACAACGACGAAACAGTCACACTGCCACGCAGCAACACCTCTACCAACGACTCCATTCCTGCCGACTCGCTACGGGCGGCTATCATGCGCCACAACAAAGCCGTGGAGGACTCCATCCGTCTGGACAGCATCAACCGAAAAAAATCGAACGGAATTGAATCGCCTATCGAATACACCGCCAAGGACTCGCTGGTATATCTGGCAAGCACCAAAACGGCCTATCTTTATGGCGAATCGACCGTGAAATATCAGAACATGGACCTCTCGAGCGACCGTATTCAGATGAGTCTCGACAGCAATCTGGTGAGGGCGACGGGTACTGCCGACACCCTGGGCAACATTACGGGAAAACCCGTATTCAAAATGGGCAACGACACGTACGAGAACGACACCATGGCCTTCAACATGAAGAGTAAAAAGGGTATTATCCACAACGTCTATACCCAGCAGGAGGACGGTTTCCTGACCAGCGAGAAGGCCAAGAGAACCGACGAGGGCGTGATGTATCTGCAACACGGACGCTACACCACCTGCGACCAGCCCCACCCCGACTTCTACATTTCTTTGTCGCGCGCAAGGGTGCGCCCGGGCAAGGACGTGGTGTTCGGACCGGCGCACCTTGTGGTGTGCGACGTGCCGTTGCCACTGGCCATACCCTACGGCTTCTTCCCCTTCACCAAGAGCTACAGCAGCGGATTTATCATGCCTACCTATGGTGATGAGAGTTCCCGCGGATTCTATCTGCGCGAGGGTGGCTACTACTTTGCCATCAGCGACAAGATGGACCTCAAGGTGCTGGGCGAAATCTACACGAAGGGCTCGTGGGGCATTGCCCTGACTAGCAATTACACAAAGCGCTACAAGTTCAGGGGCAGTTTCCTTTTCAAATACCAAGACACCAAGCATGGCGACAAAGGAATGCCCGACTTCTCTGAGGAGGAGAGCTTCCAGTTGGTGTGGGCACACAGCCAGGACGCTAAGGCCAATCCCTATCACTCGCTCACGGCCAACGTGAACTTTGCCACACAGAGCTTCGAGCAGAACAACCTTTCGAGCATGTACAACCCGCAGGCGAGGACGCAGAGTACGCGAACCTCGAGCGTGAACTACAACGTGAACTTCTCGAGTATTGGACTGTCGGTGAACTCCACGATGAACATCGCCCAAAACATGCGCGACTCGTCGGTGACCATGACGCTGCCCGACATCAACTTCAGCATCAGCCGCTTTAATCCCTTCAAGCGCAAGCATTCGGCAGGCGAAGAGCGTTGGTACGAGAAAATTGCCGTTCAGTACAACGGACAAATCAGCAACTCCATCAGCACCAAGGAAAACAAGCTGCTCCACTCCAACCTGATAAAAGACTGGCGCAACGGCATGCAGCACAAAATCGTCGTCAACGGTCCCTTCTCGCTCTTTAAGCACATCAACATCACGCCTGGATTTAACTTCAACGACCGCATGTACGCCAGCAAAATCGTGAAATCGTGGGATGCTCTCAGGCAAAAAGAGGTGTCGGATACGGTCTATGGCTTCAACAACGTTTACGACTGGGACATCAACATCTCGGCTACGACCAAGATTTACGGATTCTGGACACCCATACGCAAAATCTTCGGCAACAAAATACAAACCATACGCCACGTCTTCACACCTACCGTATCCTACGGCTATCACCCCGACTTTGGTGCCAGCCGCTACAAATACTGGGACAGCTATCTGAAAACCGACGAAAACGGCAACGTGTCGCTTGTTCAATATTCGCCCTATAACGGCATGCTCTACGGCAACCCTGGCAGAGGAAAGTCGGGAACCATCACTATGAACGTGAGCAACAACCTGGAGATGAAAGTCCTCTCAGACAAAGACTCCACTGGCATCAAGAAAATTAGCCTCATCGACGAACTCGGTGCCAGCATGAGCTACAACACCGCAGACAAAGAGCGCCCCTGGGGCGACCTCAACACCAACATCCGACTGAAACTCTCTAAGAGCTACACGTTCAACATGAACGCCGTGTTCAGCACCTATGCCTACGAACTCGACAAGGACGGCCGCCCATACGTGAGCAACCACACCGAGTACAGCAAAGGACGTTTCGGACGATTCCAGGGCTTCACGCAAGTGTTCTCATACGAGCTGAACCCTGAAAAAATCAAGAAATGGTTTAGCCGAGGTGACAAAGACGACAACAAAGACGAGAAAGACGTTGATGACGACGAAGAGGAGTTCACCAGCGAGCCTAACATCGACGACAAGATGGTGAAGGGCATGAACGGCGGCAGCAACAGCGGCGACAGCAACGAAATGGCCGAAACCGACCCCGACGGATACATGCGTTTCAAAATGCCGTGGTCGCTCAGCATCGGCTACAGCGTGTCCATGCGCGAGAACACTAGCGGCGAGTTCAACAAGAAAACAATGCGCTACCCCTACAAGTTCTCACAAACTTTCAACTGCACGGGATTCCTCAGACTGAGCGACGGATGGAACATCAACTTCAGCACAGGCTACGACTTCGACAACCACGCAGTGTCGATGACCCGAGCCGCGCTCAACCGCGACCTCCACTGTTTCAACATGAGCTGCGAGGTGGTGTTGGCACCCTATACGAGCTACAATTTCTCGTTCCGCTGCAACGCCGCCACACTGACCGATGCCCTGAAGTACGACAAACGCTCTGGTTCGACCAACACCATACAATGGTATTAAAAGCCGAAAAGGCAGAACAGAAACAGAGAAACAATAATTACAATGAATCCCCGGATGCTCACGCACCCGGGGATTCTGTTTTTTCAAAAAAATCTAACAATCACACAATTCTTATTTATCGTCTTTCTGCTAAAAACACAGCCTCTGTTATGAAGGTTTCTGTTTCAAAATCAGTCAAGAAAGAGCATTACCCTACGGTAATCTGACGGGCTACCTTGGTTTCCTCCTTTACGATTTTCGGCAGATTAACCGTCAGCACGCCGTCGGCCACACTGGCCGCAATCTTCTCCTTGTCAACGTCGTCGGGCAATATCAGCGACTGCTCGAACTTCGAGTACGAGAACTCACGGCGCAAGTAGCGAGCCTTTTTGTCCTCTTCGGTCTTCTGCTGCTTATTCTCCATCTTGATAACCAGGTTGCCCTCATGGTCGATGTTCACGTTGAAGTCTTCCTTCCTCATGCCCGGAGCAGCCACCTCAACCTTGTATTCCTTGTCGGTTTCCATCACATTAATGGCGGGAGCCGTAGCATTGGCCTTGGGCAGGCCGGCTATGTTCAACAAATCGTTAAACACCTCGGGGAACCATGAATTTCTTTGCATTGCAGGATACAACATAATCTTTACCTCCTAAATTTCTATTGTTTTAATGGTTAAACTTGTTTCTTCGATTACGCCCGCTGCCTTTTGTTGCTTTGGGCGTTCATCCATCTATATTGCAACTTACATACCAAAGCCAAAATCCACGACAAAATGACGCAAACGCATGACAAACTGGCCGAAAAAGGTTATTTCTCTCGGAAAAGGAGGAAAAAAGCGAAAAAACACTGCTCAAAAAGAGGAAAAATGCTTAGCTCAACCGTTATATATAAAAAAGGTATATAACTTTTGCTTTTTTGCAGAGTTGCACCAACAAGAGACTACAGCTAAGAAGATGAACAAAAGCACTAACATAGAACAGCTGTTCCGCAACCACTACACCCAACTGCTCACCACTGCGCGGGCATTGCTACACGACGAGAACGACAGCCAAGATGCCGTGAGCGACGTGTTTGCCAAGATTACGGAGAACAGCACCATTCTGCCCGAAAGACAGCCCGAACGCTATCTGTCCATCTGTGTGCGCAACCGCTGCCTCGACATGATTGAGCACATGAGCGTACGAAAGCGGGTGGAACGGGGCCTCACACTCAACACCTCGCCCACCCTCATTCCACCCGAGGAACAAGAAAACTGTGCCAAGGACATGATTGATTTTGCCGAAAATCATTTCGACCCACTCACATGGAAAGTTTTCAGGTTGCGATTCAACGAACAGATGAAATACAAGGACATAGCCACACTGCTCAACATCAGCGAACGCACCGTTTATCAGCACCTGAGCAAGGCCCTCGTGACGCTGAAAAAACAATTCAACAACAAGACATACTAAAAAGAAAAAGCATAGCGACATGGATAAATTAGAACAACTGCTCCACATGGCAGAGCACCCCGAACAATACACCGACGAGCAAATAGAAAACTTGCTGGCCGACGAAGAAGCACGCGCCTACTACGAGCTCATGGCAACGGCACGCAGCGGGTTTGAATACAGGAAGGGCAGCCAGGCTGCACCCAACACAGAACCCTCTTCACCCCAACACCCAACACCCAACACCCATCGTCCAACACCCAACACCCAACACCCAATATGGCGGCGCGTGGCTGCCGCCGTAGCTGTTTTGCTGGTGATTTCTGGTCTGGCCCTGGCGGCCATCTTCATGGAACGGCGGCAGCAGCCCGCCCCACCGGCTAACACCCAACACCCAACACCCATCACCCATCACCCAGCCGCCGTCACCCCACTGGCACCACAGCCAGAGCCGCAGCAGGTGCTCTTCGAAGATGCCGAATTGCAAACCATCTTGCAGCAAGTGGGCGAATACTACCAAAAGAAAGTGGTGTTCAGCAACGACTCCACGCGCCACATCCGCCTTTACATAAAATGGAACCAGGCCGAGAGTGCCAACGAAATGATTGAACGACTCAACAATTTTGAGAAAGTAAACATCAAGCTGGATGGCAACAATATCATTTCCGAATAAGACTACAACTCTGCCGCCAAGAAAACTCCTTCTGCTAGCAGCCATGCTGCTGGCAGCAGCCACCGTCAGTGCGCAGCGGGTGAGCCTCACGTTCAACAACGTGTCGCTATCCGATGCGCTCATTTCGCTGAGCAAAGCTACCCCAAAATACGAAATCAGCTTCATCTACGACGAGCTGGAAGACTTCACCGTCACCACCGAAATACGCAACAAGACCATTCCTCAAGCCATTCAGCAACTCATAGGGTTCTACCCCGTGAAGGCCACCCAAAACCGAAAAAACGAGATTTTCGTGGAGTGTACCCAGAAATCGTCCACGAAACTCATCGGACGACTCGTTGACCCGGACAACACCCCCATTCCATACGCTACCATACTGATTGCCACCCCTGCCGACACGGCCTACATCACCTCGGGCGTGAGCAACATGGGCGGGGCCTTTGTCATTCCCTGCCAGCAGGGCGACGTGCTGGCGCGCATCAGCTGCATCGG
>JAEEGL016958273.1_pt1 | contig 10947 bp, 10 predicted proteins | sample 9134231 | NCBI WGS metagenome assembly JAEEGL01 (sample SAMN16246548, study PRJNA631951) | gut metagenome | biome: gut microbiome; feature: rumen; material: fiber-attached | host: Bos | place: Iran: Karaj | collected 2018-10 | reverse complement strand
GATCATAGCCTCAGAAGCATAGAGATAAACTTCTACACGGCGGTTCTCTGCCTTGCCAGCAGCTGTGCTGTTGTCAGCAACAGGGTTGCTTTCGCCAAGACCTTCAACCGACTTAATCTGAGACCTTGATACACCCTGGCCGAGGAGGTAAGAGCTAACAGCATTTGCACGCTCGTAAGAAAGCTGCTGATTCTTCGCTGCACTCTGCTCTGCAGTACTGTTCTTCCAACCAGCGTTGTCAGTGTAACCCTGAATAGCAACGTCGCAGTCAGTGTAAACCTTCAGTACGTTGTTAGCAAACTGAGAAAGGTTTGTCTTTGCAGTGCTGGAGAGAGCACTCTTACCAGTCTGGAACAAGATACCAGAATCGAATGTTACCTTCACAGCATCCAAGCCGTTAGCGTCCTTCACAGAAGACACTTCAGCATTTGCAACTGCAGCTGCAGCAGCCTTAGCCTTGTCCATTTTCTTACCAATAAGTACACCAGCAGTAGTACCAACGGCTGTACCGATAGCAGCACCAATAACTGTACCCTTTGTGTTCTTACCAATCAGGTTACCGACGAGTGCACCAAGAGCAGCACCACCACCTGCACCAATAAGACCACCCTTAGTGGTGTTAGAAGTATTACAACCAGCGAAAAGCAATAATGCGCTAAGCGCTAATGCGTGAAACTTAAGATTTTTCATACGTTTGTTTTTGTTAAAAAATTGATGAAATAATAATGAATAGACGTTTTTTGTCTAAAATCGTGGCAAAGATATGAATTTTCATTGAAAAGAGAAAAGTGAAAAGTAAAAAAAATAGTTTCATACTATTTAAATAATAAATAAGGTGGGTAAGATTAGGAAAAAAAACGTAACTTTGCACGAAATTTCAAAAAACGAGGACGAAGGATGAAAAAAGATGAATCGTTCTTTGTTTCTACACAAAAATGACATAAAAGAAAATGGCAAAAGAACTGAAAGAGCTGACGAAGCGCAGCGTAAACTACTCTGAATGGTATAATCAACTGGTGGTGAAAGCGGACTTGGCAGAACAAGCTGATGTGCGTGGATGCATGGTGATAAAGCCTTATGGCTATGCTATCTGGGAAAAAATCCAGCGCGTGCTGGACGACAAGTTTAAGGAAACAGGTGTTCAGAATGCATATTTTCCGCTTCTCATTCCAAAGTCGTTCCTGAGCCGCGAGGCAGAGCATGTGGAAGGATTTGCCAAGGAATGTGCTGTGGTGACACATTATCGTCTGAAAACCAATGAAACACACGATGGTGTGGTGGTGGATCCTGCTGCAAAGCTTGAGGAGGAATTGATTATCCGTCCAACTTCTGAAACTATCATCTGGAATACATATAAAAACTGGATTAAGTCCTATCGCGATCTTCCTATTCTTTGCAACCAATGGTGCAATGTGATGCGTTGGGAGATGCGCACTCGCCTCTTCCTCCGCACAAGTGAGTTTTTGTGGCAGGAAGGACATACAGCTCATGCCACACGTGAAGAGGCAGAAGAACGTGCCAAGTTGATGCTGAAAGTGTATGCCGACGTGGTAGAGAACTATTTGGCTGTACCTGTAGTGCAGGGTGTGAAGAGCGAGACGGAACGTTTCGCTGGTGCACTCGACACCTACACTATTGAAGCAATGATGCAAGACGGAAAGGCACTTCAGAGTGGAACAAGCCACTTCTTGGGACAGAACTTTGGTAAGGCTTTCGATGTTCAATTCCTCAACAAGGAGAACAAGCCTGAATATGCTTGGGCTACATCTTGGGGAGTATCTACACGCTTGATGGGTGCATTGATTATGACTCACAGCGACGACAATGGTCTTGTACTTCCTCCAGCACTGGCTCCAACACAAGTAGTGATTATTCCTATATGGAAAACTGACGAACAGTTAGCTGCTATCAATGAAAAGGCAAACAGCATCGTTGAGAACCTGAAAGCGAAAGGTATCAGCGTGAAGTACGACAATGACGGCAACAAGCGTCCTGGCTTCAAGTTCGCAGACTATGAATTGAAGGGTGTGCCTGTACGTCTTGTCATTGGTGCACGCGACTTGGAAAATGGTACTGTTGAAGTGATGCGTCGTGACACACTGGAGAAGGAAACCGTTCAGTTGGAAGGTATCGAGACTTACGTTGAGAATCTTCTGAAAGACATTCAAAAGAATATCTTCGAAAAGGCTCGTGCATTCCGCGATGCTCATGTCTATGAATGCGACGACTACGAGGAATTCAAGAAGAAGGTGAAAGATGGTGGTTTCTTCCTCTGCCATTGGGATGGAACGGCTGAGACCGAAGCCCGCATCAAGGAAGAGACACAAGCTACGATACGCTGTGTGCCATTCGAATATGAGCAGACTCCTGGTGTTGACATGGTAAGTGGAAAGCCTGCTAAGTGCCGCGTTATCATTGCAAGAGCCTATTAGAAAGTGAAAAGTGAAGAGTGTAAAGTGAAAAATCACAAAAAGTACAAAGAACAATTTACAAGGTACAGGCATGTCCTTTGTCCTTTGTTCTTATCTTCACTTTTCATTTCGGCAAAGCCGTCATTCTTACAAAAATTAAGTTTTTTGTGCATTTTTCTTTCAAATCATTTGTTCAATTCACGTAAAAGTGCTTATTTTGCAGCAAAATTGTAAGACAGAACAGAAAAAAACAGTAATATGATATTTTGCAATTCAAATAGAAGTTGGCGATGGCGTAGCTTAAGACCTAAAATGTCGTAAGCCGATTGGTGCTATCGTTTTAAAAGAATTGCTTTCATTTATATTATATTATAATAAGGTATAGAAGGATTATCAAAACGGAGCCTGTCGTTCTTACGGCAGGCTCCGTTTTTGTTGTTCTGAAACGTTTAAAGTTTAACGTTTAACGAGGTTACAAAACTTATAAAGAAAGTAGATACAAACTATAAATATAATGGAAACAAATTATTCTTACACAAAGGTAGATGAGAATGGTTTTTATGGCAACTATGGCGGTGCTTATGTGCCAGAGATTTTGTACAAAACCGTTGAAGATCTAAAAAAGGCATATTTGCCTATCATTGAAAGTGAGGAATTCAAGAAAGAATTTCACCTTCTGCTACGTGATTACGTGGGACGTCCTTCCCCACTCTACTATGCTAAACGTATGAGTGAGAAGTATGGATGCCAACTCTATCTCAAACGTGAAGACCTGAACCACACGGGTGCACACAAAATCAACAATTCCTTGGGGCAAATTCTCATTGCAAGGAAAATGGGAAAGAAACGCATCATCGCTGAGACGGGTGCAGGACAACATGGTGTTGCAACAGCAACGGCTTGTGCCCTCATGGATATGCCATGCACCGTGTATATGGGTGCTACAGATGTAGCACGTCAGCGCCCCAATGTGGAGCGCATGAAAATGCTGGGAGCAGAAGTATGCCCTGTCACATCAGGCAATATGACACTGAAGGATGCTACCAATGAGGCAATTCGTGATTGGTGCTGTCATCCAGCCGACACGTTCTACATCATCGGAAGCACAGTTGGACCTCATCCCTATCCCGACATGGTTGCCCGTCTTCAGAGTGTCATTTCGGAAGAAATCAAATGGCAATTGGAAGAAAAGATTGGAAGGAGTTATCCCGATTACTTGATGGCATGTGTTGGAGGTGGTTCGAATGCAGCTGGAACGATATATCACTACCTCGATGATGAAAGGGTGAAAATTGTGCTGGCTGAAGCAGGTGGACTTGGTATTGAAACAGGACAGACAGCTGCTTCCATGCAAATAGGAACAGATGGCATTCTGCATGGTTCTCGTATCAAATTGATGCAAACCGACGATGGGCAAATCATTGAGCCATATTCCATCAGTGCTGGCCTCGACTATCCTGGCACAGGTCCTATACATTGTAACCTCTACCAAACGGGACGTGCCAAAGTGCTTGCTGTGAATGATGACGAAGCACTTGCTGCAGCATTCGAACTCACTCAAACCGAAGGAATTATCCCTGCACTGGAATCGGCTCATGCACTTGGAGCACTACCAAAGATGCATTTCAACAAGACAGATGTGGTTGTGCTAACAGTCAGCGGAAGAGGTGACAAGGACATGGAAACCTATTTGAAGTATTTTAAAAAGTAAAAACATCATGTATAAATATCATACCGTTTCAAAAAAGATATTAGGAGACCTTACCACTCCTGTTGCCACATACCTGAAACTCCGAGACGATTATCCACAATCGGCACTGATGGAGAGTTCTGACTATCATAGTGGCGAAAATTCAAAATCCTTCATAGCTGTGCATCCCATTGCCAGCATTGGCATAGAGCATGGAATGGCTGTAGCGAAATTCCCTGATGGAAGCAAGAAGGAGCATGAAGTGTGCGATAATTACCTTTCAGACAAAGCCATTAACGACTTTCTCACTGAATTCTCCATCGAGGGAGAATATGCAGAGTATTGCGGACTCTATGGCTATACATCTTTCAATGCTGTACGTTATTTCGAAAACATCAATGTGAAAGATGAAACACAGAAAGAGAACGATGCTCCCGACATGCTTTATATTCTCTATAAGGACGTGATAGTATTCGACCACTTCCGCAATGAACTCGTCATCATCGAATTGATGGAAGATGGTGAGGAGGACGATTTACAGCAGCTGGAAAGCGACATTCTGAACAGAAGGGTGAGAAGCTACGACTTTCATCCAGTTGGACAATTCACTTCCACCCTTACCGACGAAGAGCACAAGGAGAATATTCGTAAAGGCATCCAGCACTGCCTTAGAGGCGATGTTTTTCAGATTGTCCTTTCACGACGATTCATCCAGGGCTATGAGGGCGATGATTTCAAGCTTTATCGAGCACTGAGAAGCATCAATCCTTCTCCTTATCTGTTTTATTTTGATTTTGGTGGATTTCGCATTTTCGGTTCTTCACCAGAAACGCATTGTCGAATAGAAGGAAAGACCGCATATATCGACCCAATTGCAGGGACAACTAAACGGACGGGAAATCCAGAAGAAGACCGCAAGAACGCGCTCTATCTGAAAAACGATCCAAAGGAGAATGCAGAACATGTAATGCTTGTGGATTTGGCTCGAAACGATTTGAGTAGAAACTGTCACAATGTGAAAGTGGATTTCTATAAGGATATGCAATACTATTCACATGTCATTCATTTGGTGAGCCGTGTCAGCGGACAATTGGATGAGAATGCAGACCCTATCAAAGCATTCATCGACACATTCCCTGCTGGTACTCTTTCGGGTGCACCAAAAGTAAGAGCCATGCAACTCATTTCGGAATATGAACCTCACAATCGAGGAGCATACGGAGGGTGCATCGGTTTTATCGGATTCAATGGTTCTTTGAATCAAGCTATCACCACTCGCACTTTTGTCAGTAGAAACAACGAATTGTGGTTCCAGGCAGGAGGTGGCAGCGTGGCTCAAAGCAACGAGGAATATGAATTGCAGGAAGTGAACAACAAGCTCGGAGCACTTCGTAAAGCCATCGAAATGGCGGAAATCATATAAGTAAAGATAAGTAACGATAAAAAGAAAATGAACATGAAAAGAATCGTTATCATCGACAACTACGATAGCTTCACCTACAACCTATCCCACTTGGTGAAGGAACTGGGAGCAGAAGTGACAGTATATCGGAACGACAAATTCCAGATGCAGCAATTGGAGGATTTCGATAAAATTATTCTATCCCCAGGCCCTGGCATCCCTTCCGAAGCTGGTTTCCTTCTCGATGTCATTCGTAACTATGCAGGCAGGAAACCGATTCTCGGTGTGTGCCTCGGACATCAGGCCATTGGTGAAGTGTTCGGTGCGAAACTGAAGAATCTCAACAGCGTTTTCCATGGTGTTGCAACACCAGCAATCATCATCGAAGACGATTACATTTTCAACGGACTTCCTCAAACAATAGAAGTGGGACGCTATCATTCATGGATTGTAAGCAACGAATCATTACCCGAAAGTCTTGAAATCACAAGTGTAAGCGATGAGGGCTACATCATGTCGCTTCGTCATAAGGTTTACGACATTCGTGGCATACAATATCATCCCGAAAGCGTTCTAACGCCACAAGGTAAACAAATCATTAACAATTGGTTAAGTAACGATTAAAAAATACTTGGCACATTTATTAAAAACATAGCATATTATGAAACAGTATCTTGCAACCCTCATAGAAGGAAAGGAACTCTCACGCGAAGACACGCACGAGATTATGGTGAACATCACCAAGCAGAAATACAACGAGCATCAGATATCAGCCCTTCTCATGGGTATTCAGATGCACGGTGTCACGGTTAACGAGTTGCTTGGATTCAGAGACGGACTCCTCGAAACAGGTAAATTCATCGATTTGAACGATTATGAAACTCTCGATATCGTAGGAACTGGCGGCGACCAGAAGAACACTTTCAATATTTCCACATGTTCTGCTTTCGTCATAGCCGGTGCAGGCTACAAAGTGTCAAAGCATGGTAATGGAGCCAGCACATCGGTGAGTGGAGCAAGCACCGTTCTGCTCGAGCATGGAGTGAAATTCACCGACGACCGCGACACATTGCGCCGTTCTCTCGACGAAGCGGGAATCTGCTACTTTCATGCACCGCTATTCGCATACGGTATGAAATACGTGGGGCCTTGTCGCAAGGCATTGAATGTACCCACATGTTTCAATCTTCTTGGTCCTCTTGTAAATCCGTGCCATCCTAAATATTCCCTTCATGGTACAGCCAATCAGAATCAACTTCGTCTCTATACCAACATCCATCAGAAAATCGGTGACAAATTCGGAGTTGTTACAAGTTACGATGGATACGACGAGATATCGCTCACAAGCGGTTTTAAGTTCATTACCAACCATTTCGAGAAGGTGTTTACACCAAAGGACTTGGGGTTGAATTATGTCAATCAGGAAGACATCTACGGAGGCTCTACAGCACAGGAAGCCAAGCAGATATTCGACAGTGTGCTCGAAGGTACTTGCACTCCAGCACAGAAGGATGTCATATTGGCAAATGCAGCTTGCGGCATCAGTGTCTTGGACCGTAATCTTAGCATCGAGGAATCCATCGACATGGCTCGTGAATCGCTCGACAGTGGCAAAGCCCTTGCCTCATTCAAGAAATTTGTGGAAATAAATTCCTAAAACACATAGAAGAAATGGCAGACATACTTGAAGAAATCATAGCCCACAAACAAGTGGAACTAAAAAAGATGAAAGAAATCCTACCGCTCCATGATTTGGCTGAGAGGGTAGATTATATTTTAGAGAATCGTCCCAACACAAAGCTCTCTATGCGTCAGTCATTAGCGGAATCCTCAAGCGGTATCATCGCCGAATTCAAACGTCGCTCCCCATCAAAGGGGTGGATTAAGGAAGAAGGCGAACCAACTGTCATTCCACCATCCTATGCAGAAAATGGTGCAGCCGCTCTTTCCATCCTCACCGATGAGAAATTCTTTGGAGGGAAGCTGAATTTCATCCAGAAAGCTCGTCCATTGGTTCCCGACACCCCCATTCTTCGCAAGGATTTCATCATCGATGAATATCAACTCTATCAAGCATATCATGTTGGTGCCAATGCCGTTCTGCTCATTGCAGCCTGCTTTTCCAAGAGAAAATGCAGGGAACTGGCACGGAAAGCCCATGCACTCAGCATGGAAACGCTGCTCGAAGTGCATAGTGAATCCGAATTGGAATATGTCAGCGACAACATCGACATGGTGGGTGTGAATAATCGGAATCTTGGTACATTCCATACTGACGTGCAAAATTCCTTCCGTCTTGCCAATCTGCTTCCGCAGGATTACCTACTCGTTTCGGAGAGTGGCATCAGTCATCCTCACACTGTCAAGGAACTTCGTCAGGCAGGCTTTCGTGGATTTCTCATTGGAGAGACATTCATGAAAACCACTCATCCAGGACTCGCTCTCAAGGAATTCATTCAGCAGATATGATTATCAAGGTGTGTGGCATGCGTGAGCCAGAAAATATTCGCGCAGTCGAAGCATTAGGAGTGGATTGGATTGGGCTCATCTTCTTCCCGCCTTCTCCCCGAAATGTTGTTTCCATACCTAATTCACTATCCAAGCAGAGTCAGAGAGTAGGTGTATTTGTTGATGCAGATGTGGAAGATATCATTCAAAAAGTCAATATGTTTCATCTTGATATGATTCAATTACACGGCCAAGAATCACCACATTTTTGTCATGTACTCAAACAGCGCATCCCAGCGCATTTAAAAATCATCAAGATGATTCCCATAGCCACTGAAGACGATATTCTTCTCACACACTCCTATTCCAACGACATCGATTATTTCCTTTTCGAATCAAAAGTTCCTACGCGGGGAAACGCCTATGGTGGTAGTGGGCAGAAGTTTGACTGGAACATTCTCAAGCTCTATCAAGGCAATATTCCCTTTCTCCTAACGGGTGGTATTGACGAAAACGATGCAGAACGAATTACACAGTTCCATCATCCACAATTTGTTGGAATCGACCTCAATTCGCGTTTCGAATCCTCACCTGCCATCAAAGACATCAGTAAACTTCATTCTTTCATTGCCAAAGTCAGAAATTTAACCTAAATTTGCAGGCCGAAAGAAAAGAAGCATGTTTTTACGAAACGAAAACTAACCATCCGGACGGCTTTCCTCCCCATTGGAGAGAGTTGGAGGGTGCCTTATTCTTTAAAATCATGAACCGTATCAATCAACTATTTCAAACAAAGAAAACTGGAATACTATCCATATATTTCTGTGCAGGGCATCCAACACTCGAAGGCACAGCCACTACAATCCGCTCACTTGCCAACAATGGCGTTGACATGATAGAAGTGGGAATCCCATTCTCCGACCCCATGGCAGATGGAGTTGTCATACAAGACGCAGCCACCAAGGCATTGCGCAATGGCATGACTCTCCACACGCTATTCTCTCAGTTGGAGAACATACGCACCGACGTATCCATTCCACTTATCCTCATGGGCTACCTCAACCCCATCCTGCACTTTGGTTTTGAGTCCTTCTGCCAGTACTGCACACAAGTGGGTATCGACGGAGTCATCATCCCCGACCTTCCCTTCCACGACTACCTCCACATCTATAAACCCATAGCCGATGCACACGACTTACGTATCATCATGCTCATCACCCCCGAAACCAGTAAAGAACGAATCCGTTTCATTGATGAGCATACCGACGGATTCATCTACATGGTGTCGTCAGCTGCAACCACAGGAGCACAGAACTCATTCGATGAAGCCAAGCAGGCATATTTCCAACGAATTAACAATATGAACCTGCGCAACCCTCGAATGATAGGTTTTGGCATTAGCAACAAGCAGACACTTCAGTCGGCACAAGCCAATGCAGCAGGAGCCATCATCGGCTCAAAATTCGTCACACTATTAGACCAAACCCAAAATCCACAAACAGCTATCAAACAGCTATATCAAGCACTAAACCAATAAGCAATGAAAATGTTTTAACGAAAACGAAAGCATTTGCCATCCTGATGGTTGTTTTCGTTTTCGTTATCATTTGGATTTTTTTAATTTATACTTTCTAATTTATATTTTAATCGTTTTCTTATGAAAAAGATTATTTTCCTCCTCCTTTCCCTCCTCCTTTGTGCATCCCCACTGAATGCACAAACCGCAGGAAATGCGGGCTACCTTTGCAACAATCCCCTGCCCTACAACCCCATCAAGCTCGACATCCTCTTCATTGGCAATTCCTTTTCCATCGACACCAGCGCTGCACTGCCCTCCATCCTCAGTTCCTTGGGCATCAACACAGTCAACGTCTATGTGCTATACAAGGGAGGATGCTCCATGAAGGAACACTACAACTACTTCGTCAATGACAACAGCGTCTATGAACTATACCTATATAACAGTCGAGGAGAAACCAAACTGGAGAAATCGACAACCATGCGCAATGTGTTCAAGCGCTTCGCATACGATATCGTTGTTTTCCAGCAGTATTCTCTCGACTCTGGCGATTTCAGTACCTACGAGCCATATCTCAATAGAATCATACAAGCATACCGACTCACCACCATCAGCGCACGCACCACTTTTGCATTCAACCAGACATGGTCGTACAGTTCAAAGCACAAAAACATTAAGAAATACGGAACACCCGAGCAAATGTGGAAAAGCATTTGCGATGCGACCAAAAAACTGAAAGTAAGCACAGGCATCAACGTCATCATCCCCTGTGGCACAGCCGTGCAGAACGCACGCAGCGTAGAAGCCCTCAAAACCGAAAAAGAACTTACTCGCGACAACCAACACATAGACGAACACATGGGACGTTACCTCACCGCTTGCACCTTCTTCGAGAGTATCATTGCACCCTGCCTTGGCAGAAGCCTGCGAGAAGACCTCACCATCCTCGGAAAGAACGGTGCATCCAACCAGGTGAACAACTCCAACCGACGACTCCTGCAGAATTGCGCCAAGCTGGCCGTAGCCAACAACTACGAAGTGTCATCTTTTGCAGGAGAACTCTAATAGCATGATCACCCAAGCCAAATGAAGGTCTGTAGTTCAAAAAAACCACAGTTTATTCTTTGCATAGTAAGCAATATGGAAGATAAAAAATCCTTTATCGTAAGTTGAAGTCGTAATTTTATTTAAAAAATTTGGAACTTCAAAAACTTTCAGTAACTTTGCATCGATTTAAATGTGTTTTTCATAGTAATAGATTTTTAGGGCTGCTTACTCGTGAGAGTAGGTAGTCTTTTTTCTTTTTTAGAAAGCCCCCATTGACGATTAAAACGGAAAATGCTTTGCCATATCGTAGATTTTTCCTAAATTTGCACGGTTTTTTTACTCGCCACTCGATGCAGATGGCACAGAGATAATCCGCAGAGCCTCTGATAGCATGATAGACAGAAGGGTATTTCCGTCCAATTCGCATTGT
>JAEEGL016138509.1_pt1 | contig 10947 bp, 5 predicted proteins | sample 9134231 | NCBI WGS metagenome assembly JAEEGL01 (sample SAMN16246548, study PRJNA631951) | gut metagenome | biome: gut microbiome; feature: rumen; material: fiber-attached | host: Bos | place: Iran: Karaj | collected 2018-10 | reverse complement strand
TTAATAGTTTCAATTTCTGATTTTATTTTATTATATTGTTCAAATATTTGATCTCTTTCTTTTTTACCTGAATCTAAAGTAATTAAATTATCTTTAAATACATTAGAAATATATTTTCTAATAATTGAAAACTTCATATGATTTTGTAATTTTTTTGATATTTCTACTATTGCAATAGTAGTTAATAAACCTTTTTCATATAATCTTGCTAATAACATATCAATATATTTTTCTGTAGAATTATCTTCAGAATAATTTTTTATAAAATAATATAATGATTGAAAATATATATCATTATATTTTTGTCCATAACTATCACATATATTTAATATTTTTTCATAATTTTTTTTTTCCATATAAATTTGTAATAATCTCATTTTATCATTTAATATTTCATTTAAAAAAATTATTAATTCTGTAAAATTATAAGTTATAAATAAAGTCATAATATATTTTTTATCAATTTTATCTAGTTTATTTTTATTTTTTAATATATTTATTATTTCTTCAATATATGGATTTTGTAATTTACTTTCATTATTTGATTCAAATTGATTATATTTAACAAGAGAAATTTCTATTTTTCTATAAATGATTTTACAATTACAATTTTTATCATTTTCAATTATGAAATTTAACATATTTTCTCTTATATTTTCATATTTATCCAATATAAATAAATTAATTAAATCATCATATTTTATTTGTTTTACTTTATCTATATAATCTTGATTACCAACAATAACTTCTTTCCCATTTTTAATATTTATTAAATGATTCAAAATTTGATAACATAATTTTAATGTTTTTTCTTTATTATTTTCTAATAATAAATCACCATATTTCATAGTTAATTCAAATTGTTTTAAAATATTTTTTTCTTTTATTAATAAATCAAGTGATTGATTATAATCTTTTTTCATTTCAATTAATACTTCAATTTTAATATCATTTATTTTTCCTTTTTCAACAATTGTCATTGCTAAATCTAATTGGTTAGTTTCTTTACAAATTTTAATCACATTTTTAATAATTGATTTTTGTTTATTCAAATAAGCTTTATCAATAAATTCCTTTAATTTTTTAAACTTCTTTTGTTTAATATAACAATTAATAAGAAGTGATATATAATAATTTCTTTTTTCCTCTTTTATATTATATTCATTTTTATTTATTTCTTCTAAATACATAATTAAAAAATCCATTCTAGAACCATCTAATAAATTACATATTATTTCAGATGGGTCATAATAACCAATTGTTTTAATATATTCATTAACTCCACTTTTATAATCTCCTTTTGATAAATAATAATCACCATTTTTTTTTATTATTTCATATTTAATATCTTGATTAAATAAATTTGGAAATTGTTTTATATATTTTAAAGCTAATGAATAATCATTATTATCATAAAATTGTTTTAATTTATAATCTTGATATATTTCTTTATAAACAATAATTTCTTTTACTATTATATCATCTTTTTTTATTTGTCTTAAATAATAGATTAAATTGTTTTCAGGAAGAGAAAAAATATTTAAAAAAATTTCACTTTCATCTTCTTTTTCTTTATTAAAAATAACTAATTTATTATTGGGCTCATAAACAACAATTTTACTCGAATTATTAATAAAAGCAATATTATTTTTATATAATTGCAAATTACTTTTTTTTCCTTCTAACAACCAACAACCTCCTTTTTCAAAATTAATTAATTCTGCAATTGAATTATCAAAAGGAGAAATTAAGATAATTTTATTTAATTCTTTATCAATTGAAATACAACCTTTTATACAACCAAAATCAGAATTCATTTGATAAAAAGTTTTATTATCTAATTCATAATAATAAATTTCTTTAACTGTAGTCAAATATAAAATAGTTCTATTATTTTTTGGATTATTCCAAAATTTAATATTTGTAATATTATCAATAGTTGATTTTGGTAAATAAAAAATATTATTTCCTTTATCATTATCCCAATCAAATATATCTTTAATTATAATAATTTCTCCTTTTTCTAAACCAATCCCAATAAAATTTCCATCATCTGAAACTTCAAAACAATTAATATTTGTTATTGGTTCTATATTTCTTATATAATCATTTTTATTATATATTTCATCACGATTTATATATTTCATTAAATTAATTGTTCTGATTAAATTACTAAATGACTCATCATCATTATTTACATTTAATAAAGTTGGAAAAATTTTTACACATGGAATCATTAAAAATGTTCTATCATTTCCTATAGAAACTTCTTTAAAATCTGTTCCTAATGTTATTAAATATGAAATTGAGTCAATTAATATTGGTTTAAAATCAAAAATCTTTTTATTGTAAATACTATTAAATTCAGATATTATTTTTGAATGTTGAATTTGAAGTATACTTGGTTCTGTTGATTGAATATTATTTGAATTTTTTTTTACTTTTTTAATACGACATGATAAATAAATATATTTTCCTAAAACTTTTATATCTGATATATTTAAATTTGATAAACTATAATATGAATATTCTCCTTTTATATCACTTATTTTTTCAAGAGGCTTAAAAAATGAATATTTCTTTATTTCATTTGACATTAATATTTTTAAAGATTTATATTTTTTTCTATTTAAAAATTTAATTATTATTTTTATTTAATTTTTATTTAATTAATATTTTTGAATAGTTTTAAATATTGATATATGAAATTAATGAGACTTTATTTTTTTCATAAATAAATCAAGCTTTGTTTGATCTTTATTTGGCTCTTTATTTTTTGTATTTTTTTTTTCTTTATTGTTTTTTTTGTTTTTTTCTAATACTCTTTTTAACTGATTTTCTTCTTTTTTTTCCATTATATTTAAATTTAAATTATTTAATAATATATTATAAACATCTTTAGGAAGAAATGCGCCAATAATTTCACATTTTTCAGATAATTTTCTTTTTTTAATAATTTCTTTTTCTTTATCATTAAAATTATAATGTTCAAAAATTTCTTTTTCATCTTCTTTTGATAATCTAGTTTTATTCATCAAATAATTAATTACTTTACTTTCTAAAAATTGATAACAAAAATTATTTTCATCTAAATTTATATTTTCTTTCACATCACAAATAATTGATAATTTTTCTCTATAAAGTTCAAATATTTTATTTAAAAAATTTTTAGATTTCTCAATAATATCTTCTTTTAGTTCTTTTAATTTTGTTAATAATTCAATATAATTATGAATAATATTTTCAATTAAAATAGCATTTTTTTCTGCAGCCCCTGTATAAATGATCCCAATTAAAAAAATAACTGGATCAATTTTTTTAATAATAATAAATTTTGGTTCAGTAAAAACTAAATTTCCTAAAAAACAACTTCCAAAAATATTTTGTTTCAAACAAATAAATAATTCATTATTTTCAATAATAAAAGTTAATAAATGTTTATTAGGAATATCATAAAATTTCCAAAATTTAACATTACTATTTACATGATATTTTTTAAAAGAATTATCAAAAATAAAAACAACATCATTAAATGAAGGTTCAATATCCATAATATTTTTTTTTAAATATTTAAAATTAAAAATTAAAAAAAAATATAAATTATTATTTTATCAAAATAAAAATTAAATTAATTATCCACTAAATTTAAAAGAAAACTTTTTCTTTCTAAAATATTATCATTTCCTTTATTTCTTGCTAATTCATTATATTCTTTAACATTATCATTTCCAAGAACAATAATATCATCTTTTTCATCAAAAGCTAATTTTCCAAAATTTTCTTTATCTTTTAAAATTAAATAAGCTTTTTTAATATCACCACTAACCATATATAAAATTTTAATAATTTCATCTAAACTTTTATCCTTAAATTCTAATTTTAAAGTATTAGCAATATTATCAATTGGTTCTTCAATTTTATTTTCTTTTTTTTTAATAGGATGTTTCATAGTATATTTTTCAATATAATAATCAATTCCTTTATATGGTTGTAAAACAAAATCACAAAGTGCATTTATACTAGATAATAATTTCATGTTTTGTTCATTTAATTTATTTTCATATTCTTTAACATCAGAAATTATTTGTTTATATTTTTTAGTTGTTCTTAATCTTCTCCAATATTTTCTTAAAGTTTCAGGTTTAAATTGTTCTAAAACTGAAAAGTCTTCTTTTTTTTCTGCTATTTTTTCCCAAAATAATCTTGAACTATTATCTAAATTTATTCCATAATTTGAACTATTTAAACATATTTCTAATAACATTAATATTATTTGAGTATTATTTAATGGAGTTTTTAATTCATTTATATTTATTATAGTTCCTAAATTTGAATAATTTTTCTTTTCTTTTGAATTTTCATTTTTATTTTTACTTGTGTTTATTTCATTTTCATTTTCTGAATGATTTTCTTTTTGAGATCTTTTTCTTTTATGGATTATTTTTGTCTTATGATTTTCTCTATTTTCTTCTTGTTCATTATATTCATCTTCAATTTCATCTGAATTTGAAAAATCTTCATAATAACTTATTCTTTTTACATTTCTTAAATTTCTTGTTTTTATTTCATTTTCAATTGGAAAATTATTATTATTGGAATTTTCTTTCATTATTATTTAAAATGTTTATTTTGTAATTAAAAAAGTATATTATATATATATTTAATAATTAATATGGATAATTCAAAAAATTCTTCTTCAAAACAAAAATTTTCTTATTCTAATTCTTCAAACAATACGTAAGTTTTGAAATAATTGTATATATATAAAATTATAGTTATTTAAATGAAGATAATAAAGTTTTTGTTAAATTAATAAATAAACCTGATTCAGAAAATAAAAAAAGAATAATTTTTTTTGATGAAAATAGAGAAAATATATCTTTTTTAGGAGAGAGTAATAATAATATAAACAATTATAAATATGATTATATATTTTCTGATTGTGATAATAATTTTTTAATTTCAAGTAGTTTAAGTTCAATGATTTCTCAATTAATTCAAAATCAAAAAAATATTTTATTTTTAACACTTGGAGAAAATGAATTAGGCTCTTCAACTTTTTTATTTGGAAATAGTCCAAAAAATTTATTAGGAAATGATTCTTTTTTTAATTATTCTTTTCAAACAATTTGTGATATGATGAATAATAATAAACAATATGAAAATATTTTAGTTGAATTATTTAAAATTACAAATAATAAATTTAGTATTGAATATGTAAGAATATAATTAATTTATTAGAGAGAAATAATTCCAGAATCAATTATAAAAAATAATTTTTGTATTATTGATGATATTAATACTAATATTAAAGAAAGTAGAAAAAAAGGATTTGCAAATAGTTCAATTTTAACTAATGAAATGATTGAAGAAAATGGAATTTTAATAATTCGTTTAAAATTTTTTCGTTTTTTAAATAATAATAATAATTCTTTATCAGAGAAACAAATTGAAATTTTAAGAACATTTTCTTTTATTAATGTAGAAGATGAATTAGAACTTTTAGATATTGATGAAAAAAAAAAATTAGTAAATAATCCTTTAAAATTATTAAAAATTTTTATTGAAAGTATGAATGAAAAAGACTTAATTAGATTTACTGGATTAAATTCTTGTTTGACTAGTTTACTTACTGAAATTTTTTCTACTAAAAATTTATTTAGTATTATTTTTGGTTTTATAAATGAAAATTCCAAAACTGAAAGTAAAATAATTTTAGATATTTTAAATAAATGTAAAAAATTAAATAATTTGGAATTTTATAATTATTTACAAGAATTTGATTTATCATCAAATGAATTAAAAAATTCTCCTTTAAAAGGTGATTATCAAATAATAGAAGTAATTTATAAAGAATTATTATTTTATATTGAAAAATCATTTAAGAAATTAAATTCATTTTTTGCAGAGATTAGAGATTATAAACAAAAAGAAAAATTTACTTTTTTAAAAAATTGGTTAGAAAAGAATAATTTTCCCTTTGAAAAAAATAAAGAAATAGAAAATGTTTTTTCAAATACATTTAATTATTTTAAAAGTAGATCAAGATGGAAATGTTTAATAAGAGCAAAGATAGAAATATTAAAAATCAATGAAAATTTAAAAGCAACAATAAGTAGTAATGATTTATCATTAAAAAACCGTTTAAATGAAAAAAATTCAAATTATAAAGAACAAAGTTCTTTTATAAGTAAAGGTTCATGTTTTTTTCCTCTTAATAAACAATTATCAGGTTTAATTAATAAAAGTAAATTACCAAAAGAAGAATTAAATAACTTTTCATATAATTTTGATAATGATTTTAATTTCGAAGAAAATAATATTAAAACAAATAAAGAAAAGTCATTTTCAAGTCAACAATTTATTCCAAAAAAAGGAGAAATGATGACTCAAAGAAAATCAATTGAATCATCTTTTACACAATATGTTTTTAAAAACTTTAATAAAAATTTACAAAATATTTTTGTATCAATGTATAGTAGATTTACAGAAGAAAAAGGATGTATAAGTTGTGAGTCAACAAATAATTCTGAAAATCATTTAAAATCATTTAATTGTACTCAATTAGCAAGTGAATATATGTCTTTAAAAAATTTTCAAAAAAAAATTGAAATGGAAAATATTAGTGAAATTGGTTTAAAAAAAGAAGATGAGTCTATTAATATTCATTTTTCTCCTGAAGATTATGAAGAAAGTATTAAGAATGCTTTAAAAAAAAAAAATAAAAGTAATATTGATATTAAAAATAGTATTAAAGATAAAAATAGTGATAAAAATAGTGTTAATGATAAGAATAGTAAAAATAATATAAATGATAATAAAGAAAATTTAAATCAAAGAATTGCTAATTTAAATAATAAAATTAATAAAATGAAATTTGCTAGTTATCAAATAGAAAAAAAAGTTGGTGTTTTTGATAATATTACGAAAAATATGATTGCAAATTCATTTAACTAATAATTTATATTGGAAGTTTTTTCTATTATATATAAAATAATAATAGTTATTTTAATTTTTTTAATAAACCAAACTAATTTATAAATAATAAATCAACATTTTTTTATATAATAATGATTTTAATTATAATAAATATAATTTATATAATTCAATTTTTGAAAATTTAATAAATTAATTATTTAAAATGAAAATAACAAACAATACTTTTTTGAATATTGATAAATTTTAATAATTATTTATGGAAGTTAGAAGTAAATTATTTACAAGAGCAAGATTAGCAAATTTAGAAAGACCAAAAATACATTATCATATATTAAAAAAAACAAGGAAAAATTCAAGAATTAAAAATGAATTAAATTCAAATATAAATTTTGAAGAAATAAATATAAAAAATAAAATTGATTTATTAAATAAATCAAATGAAAATATAAACCCAATAAATAATAATATAACAAATAATAAATCTACAAATAATTTAGTTTTACCAAAAATTAATAATAATAGAGCAATAATATCAGCTCATAATAATATCAACAATAAAAATATTATTAATTCTTTTGAAAAAAATATTTCTAAACCTTTACTTAATAACAACTTAATGGATATTCAATTTAATCATATAAACAAAAAAGAACATTCTTCTAATTCAAGTTTTATAAAAGATAATTTGTTTTATACTATAATATATTATTTAGATTCAAAAACTTTTTTAAATTTTATGTTAACAAATAAAAGATTTTTTAGAATAGGAGTTTCATGTGATGAATTATGGTATAATTTTTATATAAAAAGATTTTGTAATCCCCCAAATCATTTAGTTGATTATGAAAAATATAAATCAAATTGGAGAAATGTTTTTATTGAAACATGTATAAATATTAATAAAAGAAATTATCTTAATTTGAAAAAAAAATTTCTTGAAAAATATAATAAAAAGAATTATTCAATTAAAAAAGATTATTATTTCTTAAATAATAATCTTTATAAAAATCTCAAACCTAATTATCAATTTTTAATAGATGATAAAGTATATCAAATAAAATATATATTATCAAATAAAAATCTTTCAAATGTGAATTTTTATATTACATTTAAAGAAAATTCTGAGGATATGAATTCAATTCAAAAAATAAAAATATTATTCAATGAAAAGAATTTAGGAATACATAATAATTTAATAATTGAATATAATTTGAAACAAATGAATTTTAAATTAATTGAAAATGAAGAAATTATAAATAAAAATTATAAAATTTATTATTCTGATAATATAATAATTTCAACAATTGAAAGTAATTATATCTTATTTATTAATATATCAATTCCAATTTGTAAAATTTGTGAAAAAGTTTTTGATTATTTAAATAATATTCATTCATTAAATAAAAAATATAAATGTGATTGTGATAGTAATTTTGGTTTATATGATTATTCTCTTTTAATAAATTTAAAATCATATAATAAATTATATTATTGTTTACCAATTCCAACATGTGATTTTAAAGAAGATGAAAATAATGATGAATTATATTATATAAATGATTCAGTAATATCAACAAATGAAAAATTTCAATTTGATATTAAAAGTTTTATTAATGAAACATTAGAAAATTTTCTTATTTTTGATATATCATTGTTAAGTTATCAAGGTGATCATATTTTATGTGAATCAAAACCTCTAATCATTGAAGAAGATAAAAGTACTTATAATTATGATGATTATAATTCTATTCATTATATTGCAATTATTAATGAAAAGAAATATTCTGTTATATTTAAATTTAATATTAATAATGATGAAGATTATAATGCTTTAGTTTATTTAGAATTGAGAATAAGTAAAAAATACATTGAAAGTATGTTTAATAAATATTAAATCTAATTTTAAAAAAATAAATTTTTATAATTATTTAAAAATATTTAAAATCTAGATTCAATTACCATTTTCATAAGAGAAGGATAAAATTGAATTAAACCATCAAAGGCTTTTTCAGTTTTTTTAATAACACTTTCAGTTTGAAAATCTTTAATTTCTTCATTATTTAATTGATTATAATAATATCTAAACATTCCACCTAAGAAAGAAATAAATAAATATTTATCATTTTCTTCTTTTAAAAAAATAGTAGTAATACAAATTTGTTGTTGTTTTGATTCAAAAAATTTATTAATTAAACTAAAATTATTTAAATTTTTATTATTATCAGTAGAAAAAGCTTTCATAAAAATAATATATTCACTTAAAAATTCAGCAATTGTTAATTGTTTATTTGATAATTGAAAATTTTTTGAATCAAAATAATTTACACCTTCTTGAGTTAAGAAATAAAAATAATTTTGAATATCACTTTTATAAAAACTTTCCATTAATTTTTTAATAAAAACATTTGGATTATCTCCTAATGGACAAGCAGTTTTATCAATTTTTCTTATTCTCACACAATTTTTTAGAATTCCACTTAAAATTATTTTTATTTTTTTAATAAATGATTCAATTAAAGAATTTTTTTCTCCGCTATAAATCTTTTTATTTTTTGGTATTGAACCTAAATTATATGTTACAAAATCATATGATGAATCTTTATGAATTTGAACAAATGATATTTCTTCTTCTTTAATAAAATCATTTTTTTGTTCTACAAATTTATTAAATATATTTCTTATCATTTTTAATTCAATAAATGATATCATTAAAAATAAACCAATTTCTTTAATGTATTTTTTTACTTTTGGTTCATTAAAATCAATAGAAGAATAATAATCTAAAATAAATTGAAATCTATAATCTAAACCTTTAATTATAATTTCTAATTGATTTTTATCTAATAAATATTCATTATCATTTGAAATAGAATAAACAAAAGAATCTAAAGGAAAAGAATTCCAAGAATGTCTTTTATCAATATTTCTATATATACATTTTGAAATAAAAGACATAAATTCTTTTGACATTGGTTTTGTAGAAGGAATTATTATGGTTTTATCTTTTATATTAATATCATTTTGATCTTTATAATACATTTTAAATAATGTTATTCCATAATTTAATATATTTGATTTTCCACTTAATTTATTTATTTCATTCGGAGAGGATATAAAATATTGTTTTTTTATATCTACTGGAAGAAGATGAAAAATTAAACCAAAATCAAATAAAACTAATTCTCCTTTTTTATTAACTAAAAAATTATATAAAGATAAAATATTAAAATGAATTGGATTAACACTTAAAAATATTATAATATTTTCATAAAATTCAAGATTCATTTTTTTTATTTTATTTTCATCAATATCATTTTTCTTAATATATTCTTTTAAAGATTCACCTTCAATATAATCATATAACATATAAGTATAATTATCATCATATTCAGTTTGATAATATTGAAGAGCATGTAAATTATCTTGAAATAAATTACTTATAGTAATTTCATATTGAATGTCTTTATTATGAATTTTAGAAAAGGAATTTGAATATTGTTTTATATAAAATAACTTATTAGTACTTAATTGTTTTCCAATATAAATTTTAAAATCAGGTATATCAATTCCATAATTAAACTCTTTAATAATTTTTAAATTACCTTTACATCTAATATCATCTTTTTTATTATTATTATTATTATATTTATTTTCGTTATTTTTATTATTATTATTATTTGTTTTCTCATCATTTTCATTTAAAGTATGATCACTACTATTATTATTTTGTTTATTACTTCCTACTTTAAAAAAAGGATGTTTAAAATAATTATCCCAAGAAATTCTTTTCTCAGGTTCAATAATAAGTAATTTATTTAATAAATCTTTTAATAAAGGATCTTCAGGTTGTTTAATAGGACTTTTTGATAAGATTTTAGCAAGAACTTGTTTTTCATTAAAACCAAAATAAGGTAAATCTTTAAACATTAATTGATAAATAATAATACCAATACTCCATAAATCAGCTTGAGTAGAATAATTTTTATCACTTATAACTTCAGGTGCCAT
>JAEEGL015571063.1_pt1 | contig 10947 bp, 12 predicted proteins | sample 9134231 | NCBI WGS metagenome assembly JAEEGL01 (sample SAMN16246548, study PRJNA631951) | gut metagenome | biome: gut microbiome; feature: rumen; material: fiber-attached | host: Bos | place: Iran: Karaj | collected 2018-10 | reverse complement strand
GATCAGAACAAACCCCAAAAGCTCCCGTATGATATTGGCCAAAAACGCCACCGTGCCCAGCATGGCGGAATAAGAAGCCGTGATCATGACGCCGGACAAAGAATACCATCCGAATCCGGCACTGACAGCCAAAGATTCCAAAGGCATATAGGGTGTGATAAGCCCTGCCAAAAGGCCTCCCAAAAGGCTTCCCAACGCGGTAAAAAAAGGAAGCTTCAAAACCACCGTGCCCAGTCTTGTCCCATCTTTTAGCGTCTCTTTATTGCTGCCCAAATCGACTCCCACAAAAAAGACCAAAGCGATCAAAATATATTGGAGCACCGTATCCATAAAAGCAAGCTCCATCTGAAACATGCTGCAGATCCTTCCCGATATGATACCAAATACGATCACCAGTAATATCTTAAAACTCACTTTTTTCTTTTTTCTCCTTTACAAAAAAGTGGACCAAAAGAAAACTGCCTGTCATAGCGCCGATACATAAAATCAGCGCGTATAACCCAAGAGAAGGGATGCTCGCAAAGATCTCTTTGTTATTGCCGATCTTCAGTCCCATGATAAAAAGAAGAATATAAATGGATAAACTGACCAATCGGCGATTCACCGCCATTACGCGCTCCCCTATTTTGCATTTGATCCCTACTATCATGCCCAGGATTAAAAACAACAGTATAAGTAGTAGATTTGATATCATATTTTTTTCTGCCTTTTGACTAGACTTTTGCCCATCGGATCGTACATAAAAAATGTATCCTCTTAAGCTTACTTCTATTATAACAAAATAGACAGGCTTTTGACTTCAAAATCTGCATTTTTCCGATTTTTATCTGAAAATACCGACAAAAGGCAAAGCCTCTACCCCAAAGGACACATTTTTCGGTTTGTCATTGTATATTTTTTGGTCTTAGTTTAAAAACTCATCGTCCACATCATATTCTCCGGACAATTCCCATTTTTCCAAAATTTCCTGAAACTCATCTTCATCGTCCACAGAAACAAAAAAGTCTTCTCCGTCCTCTGTTTCCACCCGAAGAGGCACCACATATTCTTCATTGGGATCCGGAACCACGATCACATATCTTCTGTCCTCAATATCGATCATATCAACGATTTCACATTCAAATTCATTTCCTTCATCGTCCAACAGCACTACTATATTTTCATTTTGTTGTTCCATTAAAATCCCTCCTTATTCGAAAACCGATCCATGTAATTTTGTAAGATCAGCACTGCCGCTAATTTATCGATCACTTTTTTTCGTTTTTTTCGGCTGATATCGTTTTGAAGCAGCACCCGTTCCGCTTCCATGGTCGTGAGCCGCTCATCCCATAAATCCACAGGAATATCCAGCGCCTCTTTTAACCGCTCCGCAAAGAGCAAGACCCGCTCGCCCACAAAGCCGATGGTACCGTTCATGTTTTTTGGCAGCCCCACTACCAATTTTTCTATCTCATATTCTTCTATCAGTTTTCTGATCTTTTGGATATCTTCCTCTTCTTCCGTGCGGCGAAGGGTCATGACCCCCTGCGCAGTGATGTTTAAAGCGTCACTGACCGCGATCCCGATGGTTTTTTCGCCCACATCCAGCCCCATTAATTTCATCTGTCCTCCGGCTTTAAAGATCCTCCCGACCTTCCAAATAAAAAGTCAAGAGCTCTTCTATGATTTTATTTCGTTCTACTTTTTTGATCAAATTCCTGGCATTGTTGTGACTTGTAATGTAAGCGGGATCACCGGAAATCAAATATCCTGCCATTTGTACGACCGGATCGTATCCCTTCTCTTTCAGTGCTTGAAACACGTCCAAAAGGATCTTTCTTTCTTCTTCCCTATTATCTTCCATATCTAGTTTGATGGTATGGTTTAAGTTTTTTTCCATTGCTGCCTCTCCTTTCTCTTTGAATCATGACTTTTACAAGTTATCTTAAAAAGGTTTTCATCTTCTTTTTACTTAAAAACGCTCCTTTTTTACAAGAGGCACTTCAATCTGCTCTGTCAAGAAGAAGGTTTGCCTGTTCGATATCAAAGAAAATATAGAATTTTACTCTCTCAAAATCCTAAACTTTTCTTTTTTTATTATTCTATACTTTTGGCATTTATCCTTCTATCTTTTCTTTTACCAATTCCAACCCTTTTTGTAAAGCCTGTTCGATCTTGGAAGGGTCTTTTGCGCCTGCCTGCGCCATGTCGGGACGCCCACCGCCGCCGCCGCCGGCCACTTTTGCCACTTCTTTGATGATATTTCCCGCGTGCAGCACTTTTCCTGCCAAATCTTTGGTCACGGAAACCACAAAATTGACTTTTCCGTTATTTTCCGCTCCCAAGATCACGATACCGGAAGAAATCTTATCACGGATCATATCCGCTGTATTCCTTAACGCTTCCATGTCCGGTACATTGACTTGTTTTGCTACCGCTTCTATGTCTTGGATCTTTACGATCTCGATCTCTTCCGCTTGTTTGGATGCCATCTTCGCTTCTATTTTGGAAAGTTCCCGTTCCGTTTCTTTTACCTTATCCTGCAGCGCGTCCACTTTGTCGACGATGCTTTCCGGTCTGGCTTTCAATTTTTCGGAAAGGGTGCTTATGATTTTATCGTTTTCTCTCAATAAAGCAAGTACCTGATATCCGGTAGTCGCTTCTATCCTTCTTAAGCCGGCGCCTACGCTGCCTTCCGATAAAATTTTGAACAGGCCGATCTCTCCCGTTGATTTGACATGGGTCCCGCCGCAAAGTTCCTTGCTGTAATCCCCCATGGTGATCACACGCACTTCCTGACCGTATTTTTCTCCGAAAAGCGCCATAGCGCCTTCTTTTACCGCGTCTTCCACCGTAGAAATGGAAAGACAGACCGGCAGATCGCTAAAGATCATTTCATTGACTCTGTTTTCAATGGTCAGCAGTTCTTCTTCCGTGATCCTTTGATAGTGGTTAAAGTCAAATCTGAGCCGTTCTGCTTCTACCAAAGAACCTGCCTGATTGACATGTTCTCCCAAAGTTTCTTTTAACGCTTTATGAAGGATATGGGTCACGGAATGGTTTCTGGCAGTGGCTTTTCGTCTTTCTTTATCTACTGTTAAAGAAACGATGTCGCCCGTCAAAAAACTTCCTTTTATAAAAGAACCCACATGGATAAACTTTCCGTCCGGAGATTTTTTGGTATCTTTTACTTCAAAGGTCCCGTTATTGTTTTCAATACAGCCCGTATCCCCCACCTGACCGCCGGATTCTCCGTAAAACGGGGTAACGTCCGTAATGACAAATTCTTCTCCGCTTAATAATACCTTGCCTTGTTCTTCCAAGGTATCATATCCGACAAACTTGGTTTCCGGCAGATCCTTCAATTCTTCTTCCGACACATAATCGGTATTGTTTTTGGCTTTTCTGGCTTCTTTCGCTCTGGTTTTCTGTTCTTCCATCGCTTTTTCAAAGCCCGCTTTGTCTACGGTAAATCCTCTTTCTTCCGCCAAATCTTCTGTCAGATCCATAGGAAAGCCAAAGGTATCATAGAGCAAAAACGCATCTTTCCCGGAGATCACGGTTTTGTTTTCCGCTTTTAATTCTCCCAAGATCTCTTCCGCTTTTCTGAGTCCTTCGTTCAAGGTCATAAAGAAACGTTCTTCTTCGTTTTGGATGACATTTTTTACATAGTCCTGTTTTATTTTTAAGTCCGGGAAGAAATCTCCCATCAATCTGACTACTTCATCTACGATCTTATAGAAGAAAGGTTCTTCAAATCCCAAAACCTGTCCAAACCGAACAGCTCTTCTTAAAATCCTTCTTAACACATAGCCTCTACCTTCGTTGCTCGGAACGACCCCGTCGCTGATCAAGAAGGTGCAAGACCGAATATGATCTGCGATAACGCGGAAAGGAAATCCTTCTTTCCCGTCGTCATAGGTTTTTCCCGTCATCTTTTCGATATATTGGATAATGGGATAAAGCAGATCCGTATCATAATTGCTGTGAACGCCCTGCAAGAACATGGTGATCCTTTCCAGACCCATGCCGGTGTCGATACTGGGTCTCGGAAGCGGTGTCAATACGCCGTTTTCATCTCGGTTATACTGCATAAATACCAAATTCCAAATTTCGGTCCATCTGTCGCAATCACAGACCCCGATACCGCATTGGGGATGTCCGCAGGAAAGCTCTTCCCCTCTGTCCACAAAAATTTCACTGCAGGGACCGCAGGGACCGGTATCCCCCATGCTCCAAAAATTATCTTTTTCACCCAGCCGAACGATTTTTTCTGCCGGCACATGCATTTCATCTTTCCAAATATCATAGGCTTCGTCATCGTCTTTATACACGCTGACATACAATTTTTCTTTTGGAATACACAATTCTTCTGTCAGAAAAGTCCACGCAAAAGTGATCGCTTCCCGTTTAAAATAGTCTCCAAAAGAGAAGTTTCCCAGCATTTCAAAAAAAGTATGGTGCCGAGGCGTTTTTCCCACCATATCCAAATCATTGTGCTTGCCCCCTGCGCGAACGCATTTTTGAGAGGACACCGCTCTTTTATAAGGCAGCACCGCATGCCCCAAAAAGACATCCTTGAACTGATTCATCCCCGCATTGGTAAACAGCAACGTTTTATCATTGGTAGGGATCAAAGAAGAACTGGGCACATGAGTATGTCCGTTCTTTTCAAAAAATTGAATGAATTTATCTCTGATTTCAAAACTTGTCCATTTTTCTGCCATTGTGCTAAAATACTCCTTCCTATTCCCTCATGCATGTTCTATAAAGGAAAACTCCCATCCCGACGTGATGAGAGCCGATCCATCATCCTACTGTAAATGCTATATTCTGGTATCAATCCTACTATACTTATTCTACTTTTAAAGAACCATAAAGTAAACAAAAACCTACTGTATTTCCAATATTTTTGCAAATACAAACTGACAGACCACTTTTAGAAGGGACAGGATCGGAATGGCCAAAAACATTCCCGATATGCCAAAAAGCTTTTCTCCCGCAAAGATCGCTAAGACTATAACGGCAGGATGGAGTCCCGTGGAGTTTCCCATGATCTTCGGTGAGATCACAGAAGATTCCACCTGCTGCAAGATCCATAAAAGAAGCAGTGTCAAACCCGCTTTGGACGGGCTGGATACCAAAACAAAGAGTAAAATGGGGACCGCTCCCAGGATCGGTCCAAAATAAGGAATGATGTTCAATATCCCGTTGAATACGGCAAAGACCGGCGCATAACGGATTCCCAAAAAATACAAAATACCGAAGGTGCCGATACCGATCATCAAAGAGACCCATAATTGTCCTTTTATAAAGCGGATCATGCTTTCATCCATTTTTTGCAAAAGCTGCGCGGCATCCTTTTCCCAGCTGACAGGCAGCAGTTTTAAAAATCCCCTTTTTATTTTTCCTTTGTCCCGCAAAAAATAAAAAGTCAGGATCGGCACGATAAAGATCGTTGTGAATTTGGAGACCGCGTTCATGAAACTATCCATCAGCCACTTTAAAAATCTTGTGGCGGTGCCGGTCACATAGGTTTTTACCTGCTCTAAAACAGCTAGGATCATCTCCTGCGATTCTTTGTTTTTGGGCAAATGCTTAAAATCCTGCAGTAAACTGTCTATTTGAACGGAATAATCGGAGATGGTATCCAATAAGCTTTTTAATTCCGCCGTCAGTCGGGGGATCACCAAAAAAATCAGGAGGATCAGCAAGGAAAAGAAAAAGAACATGACAATATAGACAAGATAGTTTTCTTTGACACCCCATTGTTTGAGCTTGTCCCAAAGGGGCATCAAAAGGTAAGCCAAGATGACAGACAAAAGACAAGGGGTCAAGATCTCCATAAAAAAAGCTCTGCCTTTTATCACCAGGCAGAGAAAAAAACCGAGCAGAAAAAGGCCCGCCATTTTTAACCGAAACGGTACTTCTTTTGATCCTTCTTTCTTTTTGACATCTTCCATTCCCATTTTATTTCACGCTTCCCGCCAGTGACATCACTTCTTTTCTGGTCAAGGTGCCGTCATCTTCTATTTGAAAAACTTCAATGGATTTTTTATAGATCCTGTATTCTTTGTAGCAGTCACTGCAATAATATTGCCGATATCCTACCAATCCTGTGTTTCTGCCGCCGCAAATAGGGCACTTCATTTTCTATTCCTCTTTTCTTCTATTTTTTGGATCAATCCGCCGTAGGTCTCTTCCACATACGGATCATATTGCTTCAATAAAACTTGATCTTCTAAAATCGAATAGTAAATATTTAAGGTCACTTTCTTTCTGCCTGACAACAGGTCATGAAACAGTCCGTCCGACAGGAGAAAAGCTTCCAGCGTTCCTGTTTTCTCCCGAAAAAGCACATCATAAATCCGGCCTATCCGGTTTCCGTCTTTGGTCATCACTTCTTTTGCCAAAAGATCGCTGTTTTTTTCCGTTTCTTTCTTGCAATCATCTTCTTTTTCATCATTTGAAACGCCTTTTTGACTTTTGCAGTACAATACTTTTTCTTCTATTCCTGTCACATCTTCCAAAGGCAAAAACCATTCTTTTTTGAGTACGTTTTTGGGTTTTATCAAAAACCCTTCTACTTTTTTCTTCTTTGGGTCTAGGATGATTTTTCCGACTGCGCCGGATCCTTTGCCGCTATTCTCTTCTTTTACCTCTATATCCAATAATTGTAAAAAACTGAACATTTTCTCCACCCGTGATTTCATTTTTATTTTTACCTAAAATCTGGATATTATACTTTTTCTGCTTTTGTTTCTCTTTCGTTTTTCATGGCAGGCATTTCAAAGCAAAAAAAAAGCAGCCTTTGGCTACTTTTCTTCCCCTGTTTCCACGATTCTTTCCGAAATGATCCCGCCGCCTAGCAGCTTATCCTCTTCATAAAAAACGCAGGACTGCCCTTTTGTTACCGCTCTGCCCGGAGAGGAAAACATGACCTTTACTCTGTTTCCATCCATTCGGATCAAAGAAGCGGGAATGGTTTTTACGCTGTGCCGTATCTTTACATCCGCTTTTTTGGGCAGCATCCCCCACTCATTTTGGTTTTGTTCCAGCGCGGAAATATAATTGACATTTTTTACGATCAATCCTTTGCTGAAGGTGTCAAAATTGCTTCCCAGCACGACTTCATTGGTGTCGGGACGAATATCGATCACATAAAACGGCTCATTGCCGGAGATCCCCAATCCTTTCCGCTGCCCTATGGTATAATATGGGATCCCCTGATGTTTCCCCAAGATATGTCCTTCCTTGTCCACAAAATTTCCTTCCTGTATACTGATCCGCTCCGACAAAAATCTTTTGTAATCATCATCCGGGATAAAACAATTTTCTTGACTGTCCGGTTTTTCCGCCGCTTTGATCCCAAACAGTTTTGCCAGTGCCCTGACTTCTTCTTTGGTATATTTTCCCAAAGGAAAAAGAAGATGTTTCAATTCTTCCTGCGTCAAACGGTATAGCATATAAGTCTGATCTTTGGAAGCGTCCACCGCTTTTAACATTTCATACTCATGGGTCTCCCTGTTATACTGCAGTCTCACGTAATGCCCTGTCGCCAAATAAGAAGCTCCTAATTTTTTTGCTTCTTCTAAGAGCCGCTTGAATTTTACTTCTTTATTGCATATTACACAGGGATTCGGCGTTCTTCCCTCTTTGTATTCCGATACAAAGTTTTCTATCACGATCTTTTGAAAGTCTTTTTCCACATCCACTACATAATGAGGGATCCGCAGATCTTCCGCTACTTTTTTCCCCTCTGCCACAGGGTCAGCCTTTCCCTGCCCAATGGTCATGGTCAGGCCTAAAACATCATATCCTTCTTTGAGCAGTAAAGCGGCAGTCACCGCGCTGTCAACACCGCCGCTTAACGCCACCGCTACTTTTTTCCCTTTTTTCATATCCATAGTATCACCCGAACAATGTGCTGAATGGATTTTACTGTTTTCTTTTGAAAGGAGCAAATGTTTTCCATCCGCATCGTTTTCTTTCCTCTTTAATTTTTATAGAAAGGGGCTGTGCCCCGCAGTTTTTTTACTATTTCTGGCAAAACTGACAACAGCCTGTCGATCTCTTCTTTTGTTGTGTTCCTCCCCAGAGTGAATCTTAAAGAACCATGCGCCGTCTCAATGTTTGCCCCCGTCGCCAAAAGCACATGGGAAGGAGATTTCGAAGCGGAATTACAGGCGCTGCCGGCAGAAGCGCATATCCCGTACAGATCCAGCAATAACAACAAGGCTTCGCCTTCACAAGATGAAAAGGAAAAATTGATATTATGCGGGAGCCGCTGCTCTCTGCTGCCGTTTAGCACAACATCCGGCACGCTTTTTTCGATCCCTTCTATCATTTTATCTCGCAAAGAAAGGAGCCTTTTCCCTTCCGTCTCCCATTCCGTTTCCAGTAGCTCACAAGCTTTTCCAAAACCCGCGATGCCTGCTACATTTTCCGTGGAGGGCCGCCTTTTTCTTTCTTGGGCGCCCCCGTGGAGCAAATTATCGATGACGGTCCCTTGCTTGATATATAACGCGCCCACTCCCTTGGGGCCATAGATCTTATGCGCCGAAAAAGACAACAGATCCACACCCGATTCTTCCACATCCACCTTGATCTTTCCTACCGTTTGCACCGCATCCGTATGGAATAAAATCCCCTTTTCCTTTGCGATCTCAGCCGCTTCTTTGATTGGCTCGATAGAACCGATCTCATTGTTGGCATGCATGATCGATACTAAAATCGTGGTGTCTTTGATGGCGCGTTTTAGATCTTCTAAATCAATGATCCCATCTTGTCCTACGGGTAAATAGGTCACTTCAAATCCGTTTTTTTCCAAATATTCACAGGTATGGAGTACTGCGTGATGCTCGATCGTTGTCGTAATAATGTGATTGCCTTTTCCCTTCCAGGCGGACGCGATCCCTTTGATCGCCCAGTTATCTGCTTCTGTCCCGCTTCCGGTAAAAAAGATCTCTTCCGGCTTTGCGTGGATCAGTTTTGCCGTTTTTTCTCTTGCTTCTTCCAGAACCCGTTTTGCTTCTCTGCCATAAGAATAGATACTGGAGGGATTTCCAAAGGTTTCCCGATAAATCGGCAGCATGGCTTCTAATACTTCTTCTCTTACCGGTGTAGTCGCCGCATAATCCATATACACTCTTGCCATTTCTTGCCTCCCGGTTCTATGGTTTTCTCTTTTGCTGTTTGCTATCCTTCTCGGATCAAATCAGCTATAGTCACAGAATCGAACGCTTCCGTCATCTTTTCCGATATTTTTTCAAACAAAGGGAGCAGTCTGCACTCTTCCGCCTCATCGCATCGGAAAGCGGCATTTTTGGCAGTGCATTCCGTGATCCCGATAGGCCCTTCCAAAATCTGGATCACATCTCCCGCCGTGATCTCTTGCGGTTCTTTTGCCAGATGATATCCGCCGTGCGTTCCTCTGTAACTTTTGACAAGTCCCCCTTTTTTCAACTGGGCAAACAACTGTTCCAAATAGTTTTCAGAAATATTTTGGCTTTCCGCAATGGATTTTAAAGACACCGGCGACTCTTTTCCCTGTCTGATCGCCAATTCACAAATAGCTCTCAATCCATATCTTCCTTTTGTAGATAACTGCACTGTACTCTCACCTCAAATTCCTATTAAAATGCTTGGAATTCACAGTACCACAATAGCATCTGCCTTAAAAAAAGTCAATATTTCCGCCCGCTCCTGCCGAACCTTGCTGTTTCCCCATAAACAAAAAGAGAGGTCTCTCTCCCATCTTATGCCAAAACAGAAAATTTGCCTCTCTTTTTTGTTTTATCCTGCAATATAAAAAAAGAAAAAGCCTGCTCACAGCATGCGGGCTTTTTCTTTTAACTTTTTGATCTTGTTTTACATCAATCGTCCCAGTCCTCATCGTCATCATCGTCTGCTTCCCAACGACCCACGTCTACATCCATGATCTTTCCGGTCTCGGCATGGATCTCATATTCGTATTCCGCTTTTCCTTTTACATAAAACTCGATATCATAAACTAAAGCACCGTCTTCCCGATCCAGTTTTGCCTTGCTGAATACCACATTCCCTTTAGAAAGCCCGGCATGTTTTAACGCAATGGATTTTGCTTCCTCTACCGTAATGGTGCTTGCTTTCTTCTCTGTTGAGGTCGTTTTACCGGAAGATGCTGTCTCTTCTTTTTGTGTTGTTCCGGCGTTTTGCTTGGTGTCGGTTGTTTGTTTTCCGGTATCTTTTTCTTCCGGTTTGACTTCTTTCACAGGCGTTTTCTGCTCTTTTGTTCCGTTTGCGGAAGCTTTTTTTACCGTATCTTCCTCATCCCACGCTTCATAGTTTTTTTCCAAGATAGCGCCGGAAACAGCGTCGATCTCATATTCGTACTCCGCTCTTCCCTTTACGTAAAATTCGATATCATAGATCAGTTTACCGTCTTCTTTTTCTAATTTTGCTTTTTCAAAAACGACCGCGTTTTCCGAAAGTCCGGCGCTTTTTAAAGCGATCCCTTTTGCTTTTTCTACGCCGATCACATTGACTTCATTCGGATTTTGCTGTTCCGACGGGTTTGACGGGGTCACGGAAGGCTCTCCCGAAGCGGTTTCTTTGTCCTTTTCATATCCCGGTATTCCCTCTTGTTCTCTTTCTAATATCTTTCCGTTAGAAGAGTCGATCTTATATTCGTATTTTATGCCATTTGCGGTAAACTCCAGTTCATAAACAAATTTCCCTTTTTCCAGATCGAATTCACTTTCGATCAGCTTCGCTTCTGCCGGTGAAACATTGGCATCCGCGTAGGCAAGCCGAAGCGCTGTCTCGTCTCCTATGGCGTTACTTTTTGCGATCTGCCCCGCCGCATAAGCGGCACCGCCGCCCAAAGCTACGACACAAACCAAAACAATGGCGATGATCGTTGTTTTTTTCATATTTCTTCCTCCTTTAGATTTTTTATCTCTTCTTTTGTCTTGATTGTAATGCCCT
>JAEEGL015371298.1_pt1 | contig 10947 bp, 9 predicted proteins | sample 9134231 | NCBI WGS metagenome assembly JAEEGL01 (sample SAMN16246548, study PRJNA631951) | gut metagenome | biome: gut microbiome; feature: rumen; material: fiber-attached | host: Bos | place: Iran: Karaj | collected 2018-10 | reverse complement strand
GGATTTCCAGGTCCAGGCTGCCTGGGACCGCGACCGGCGCCGCCTTGTCCTCTATGTGTGCAACCGTACGGCCACGGCGCGCAAGGCCGTCTTCGACCTGTCCGCCCTCGGACGCCGGTTCACCTCGGCTGCACAGACGCGCCTGGTCGCCGACGGTCCGATGGCGATGAACACGCTGTCCGAGCCGGACGCCGTCAAGGTGCTGGAAAAGAAGGGGAAGGCGCCGGTCCGCAAAGACCTTTGCACCGTCGACGCCCCCGCCTGGTCCTTCACGGAACTCGTGCTGGAGTAAGGGGAATCAGGGATTTCAATCGATGACCTGGGGCGTCGGCTCGTAGCCGTAATAGTAGCCCAGCATCAGGATCAGGCCCGTCCGGCTGTCATGCAGGACGAAGACGAAGGGGTGGGTGGCCCGGAAGGCCGTGCTGAAGGCAGCGGCGGCGGACCGTGTCTGAATCGGATTCTTCTCGCGGAGACTCCTGTAGGAACCGGCCGAAGCATGGACTCCCCCTTCGTCCATCGAAAAGGTGTTCGCCTGATGGAAATAATAGGGATTGAGCGGCTCTCCTACGGGCAACTCCTCGGTATCGAGCCGCCATGAGCAGCGGCCGGTCCCTTCCAGTTTCGGCAATGTGATTTTCACACGTTCTTTTTTCCGCCCGGCCAGGGCTTCCGCCCAGACCTTCCCGTTCAGTGTCGAAATCCAGGAGTAGAGATCTTCATGCTGGGAGGGAAGAAGGATGGACAGGCTGCAGCTGCCTTTCCCCAGCGGAAGCGTCAGCAAGGAGAAGGAATAGGTATGGTAATAGTCGAATGAGCGGTCCGGGTCCATCAGGTTCATGTATTCGACGATGGGCCGCTTCGTGATCTTGTCACCGGGATAAAACTCGCCTTCCTTCGTATTCGCCTTGTCGAACGGCCAGGTCCAGTCCGCCTGGAAACAGAGGGTGTTCAGGAAGACCGCCTTGGGTTCGTTTTGGTAATAGGAAAACGCGGCCTGCCGCCCGTGCGTCTTCTCCGCCACCCATTCGCTGATCCGGTTGCGGGTCTCCTCGCTCTTGGAGAAGTCCACATCCAGCAGGTCCGCTTTGTATTTTTCGGCAACCGCCGCCCGGAACGCGTCGAGGCCGGTCAGGCTCTTGTCGAGGGCCACGCCGTTGGCGATTTCCAGCTGCGCATCTTCCGCGTCGAGGGAGGACATCCACTCCGCCTGGCTGCTGCAGAAGGCCTCCAGCGCTGCGATGTCGCTTTCGCTGAAAAAGTCGTTTTTGACGGAAGTTCTCCCCTCCGTGAGCATTCCGTACAGGCAGGTGATTGCAAGGGGGGAGAAGGAGGCATATTTGCTCCCGCGGTTATTGTAAAGCGTCCGGAACGCCTTCGAATTCAGTTTGGTCAGGAAATCTTCTTCCTCGACTTCGGCCGGGTCCTGCGTCTCCCCGCCCGGAGTCACTTGCGTGGTGTCCTGATCCGAATTAGTAGCGGTTTCTTCCTGGGGGTCTGGCTCGGGAGGAACATCCTGCTTCCCGCAGGAAACGAGCAGGAAGAGCAAGCTGCAAACGGTTAGCAAGAAGGGTTTCATCTGGTTATTTTTTTCAAAAATAGTTATTTTTTTCAAAAACCGCTTCTCTTCGCCCCTGTAGGCAGGTTGCGGAATTCGTTGTTGTGGAACAAGCGGTTACAGCTGCGCCGTAGACGAGTCCACCCCCGGGGTCGGGGTGTAGGTGACCGTGAATCCATCCTTCCGGACATGGATGACATGATAGCCAGGAATGCCTGCTCCGAGGCAGTTGCCGACAGCACCGGCCGTATAGAGCCGGATGCCGTCCACCTCGCAGGCGAACGGCCGGTGCGTGTGACCGGCGAAGACGGCGTCCACCCCATTCCGCTTGAACAGGTCCAGGTATTTGGCCCGGGCATCCTTCGAAAAGTTGAAGTAGTCTTCCGGTTCGTCCATTGTCTCCCGGATGACGGGGCAGTGGATGAAAAGAAAGGTGAATCGTGCGCGTGACGCTTTTTCCAGCTCCTTGGAGAGCCATGCCCATTGCTGCGTTTCTTCCGCCACGGCGCCGTCCTTGATGCAGTTCGTGTCGAATCCGATGAAGGCGCATCCGAACTTCTTGAATGAAAAGCGGTCATAACCGCGGCGTTGTACATACGCGTCGTGCTTTTCTTGCGTGAAGGGGTGGATGTCGTGGTTCCCGGGGACAAGGCGCACATCGATGACCGGATCGAACCGGTGGAGATTGGCCTGGAAGATGCTGTCCTGGAAGGCAAAGAGCCGGTCGTCACCTTCTCCCCAAGGCTGGTTGACCAGGTCTCCGCAGATGACGGCGACTTCCGGGTGCAGCGCGTTTACGGCATGCACGGCTTTCTGCATCAACGTATCGGAGTGGATCAGGGCGGGGGAAGGGTCGCCGAAGCCGATTTGCGTGTCGGCCATCTGGACGAAGGTGAAGTCCCTTGTGCAGGATGTGGCGGCAACCAGCAGGATCGCAAAGCTGGAAACAAAGATTCTCTTCATGGCAGGGATGGTGTTTCAGTCAAATATAGTAAAAGAAAGGGAGAGTATAGTAAAAGAAAGGGAGAGCGGGTTAGACTCCGAGCGTAATGGAAGCATTTGTTTTCAGGACGAGTTTTTTGCGTGAAATGGAACTATTTGATAATAAGTCGAATGCGTCAAACGCTCCCGGCAAAAATGCCGGGGGTGTTTGACGTTACTCGCTGATAATGAGTGAGTTCCATTTCACGCTTGCCGATATGCGGCTATTCTTTGAAATTTGCCGGATGGGGAATGCGCCTGCCGTGGGGATGGTATCGTAGCCAAGGTGTCGTGCTCATGGCGCCGGGGCATCGGAACGGAATCATGTCCGGTGGTCGTTCCGGTACTGGGAGGGGGTGCAGCCCTCGTACTTCCGGAAGAGGCGCGCGACGTTCGTGCTGTCGGAGAACCCGGACCGGGCGGCCGCCTCCTTGATGGACAGGTCCGTCGTCCGGAGCAGGCGCCGGAACTGGCCGATGCGGAGCGCTTCCAGGTAGGAGAGCATCGTCAGCGGCGCCATCTCCTTCTTGAAACGGATCTCGATGGCTCGGCGTGAGAGCGGGATGGCGGCCAGCGCCTCGTCCAGCGAGAACGTCTCCCGGAAGTGGTCGTCGAAGAAGGCGGCGATCTGCTTCACGTAGACGTCCTGGATCTTCTGCCGCCGGGTGGACATCCGCTCCACGATGCGGACCGGTTCGATGGGGACGCGCTCCACCCAGACCTGCCCGCGCCCGACCATCTCGAAAATCGCGCGTCCGATCTCCCAGCCCTGCTTCTCGAAGTCCAGCCGGATTGAGGAGATGCTGGGATACGAGATGTTGCACAGGAACTCGTCGTCGTCGACGCCCAGCAGGGCGAGTTCGTCCGGGATCCGGATGCCGCAGGTCAGGCACATCTCGGTGACGTGCCGGGCCATGGCGTCGTTGCAGGTGAACAGGGCGACGGGCTTGGGAAGGGCGCGGAGCCATGCCGTGATCTGCGGCCATTCCCGCGAGACGTCGTCGGCCTGGCAGGCGGCGACCGACAGGTCGCGCTCCCGCAGGCGCGCGGCGAAGCCCTCCAGCCGCTGCTCCGACCAGATGATGTCCTTCAGGCCGAGGAAGGCGTACCGTTCGTAGTGCTGGTGCAGGAAGAAGTCGGCGGCGATCCGCCCGATCCGCTGGTAGTCGCCGGTGGCCATCGAGATCTCCTTGTAGACTTTGTAGTTGGTGCGGACGAAGATCGGTATCCCGAGCGACTGGGCGGCCTTCACGTCGATGTCGTACCAGACCCCGTAGATGGCGTCCACGTGCAGGGAGCGGGCCATGCTGACGATCTTCCGGGAATGGCCGCTGCGCTCGACGTCGATGTTCGACATCGGGTACAGGATGCAGCCGCCGTGCGCGTCGGCGTACCGGACCAGCCCCTGGAGCAGCCGGCGCTCCGACTGGCTGGAGTAGTCGATGACCGTCAGGATCTTGATCATGGGACAAAGATAAGGAAGTATTTCGCAAATGAAGATTATTCTTCGTTTTTTATCGCAAATAACATATGCAATATTTCTTTTATTTGTATTTGTAATACCACGTAAAAACTTATCACTGTCGCAATATGGCACCTTTGACTCGCAGGAATTTCCTGAAAACCTCCCTGGCCGCCGGCGCCGGCCTGGCCGTCGCGCCGTCCATCAGCGCGCCCCTTTTCGCCCGCTCTTCCGTCCTCAAGGGCCCTTCGGCCCCGTCCAACCGCATCAACATCGGCGTGATCGGCACCGGACGCATTGCCCGTGACCACGACATGCCGGGCGTGATGAAGTTCGACGACAACCGCATCGTCGCCGTCTGCGACCTGGACGCCCACCGCGTGCAGGAAGCCAAGCAGTATGTCGAGGCCGGGTACGCGAAACGCTTCGGGAAGTGCGATGTCGACGTCGCGACGTACGAGCATTACGAGGAACTGCTCGCCCGTCCCGACATCGACGCCGTCATCATCTGCACCCCCGACCACTGGCACGCGAAGCCCGCGGTGGACGCCGCCCGGGCCGGCAAGGACATCTACCTGGAGAAACCCACCTCGCTGACGATCCAGGAAGGCCGCATCATGAGCAATGCGGTCAATGCCACCGGCGTGATCTTCCAGCTGGGCACCCAGCAGCGCTCTTCCGAGCAGTTCCGCTATGCCTGCGAACTGGTCCGGAACGGCCGGATCGGCGAGCTGAAGACCATCGACGTCCGCCTCCCCGGCGACCCGTCCGGCGGAAATCCGGAACCGATGCCGGTCCCCGAGGGCTTCAATTACGAAAAATGGCTCGGCTCCACGCCGTACGTCCCCTATACCGTCGACCGCGTGCATCCCCAGAAGGGATACGGCCGTCCGGGCTGGCTGCGCTGCCAGCAGTTCGGCGCCGGAATGATCACCGGCTGGGGAAACCACCATTTCGACATCGCGCAATGGGCGATGGGGACGGAGTATTCCGGCCCGGTCGAGATCTACGGGGAGGCGAAGTTCGCCGACAACGGCCTCTGGGACGTGCACGGAGCCTATGCGACGGAGATGAAATACGCCAACGGCGTCATCGTCACGGGCACCACGGATTCGAAGGAGAAGCCGAACGGACTGCTCTTCACCGGCACGGAAGGCTGGATCTTCGTCAGCCGCGGGAACTACCAGGCTTCGGCCAACGACCCGGTGACGAACTCCGCCTCTCCGCTCAAGGCGTCCAACCCGAAGATCATCACCTCGGGCCTGAAGGAGGATGAAATCCACCTGTATCTGAGCAACGACCATCACCGCAACTGGCTGGACAGCATCCGCTCCCGCATGCCGGCCATCTCGCCGGCGGAGGTCGGACACCGTTCCTGCTCGGTCTGCCTGCTGCAGCACATCGCCATGATCCTGAACCGCCGCCTGTACTGGGATCCCGTCATGGAGCGGTTCAAGAACGACGACGAAGCCAACGCCATGCTGAGCCGCCCGATGCGTTTCCCTTATTCGATCGACCGTGGACTGTAGGCGTATGACGAAGAAACTGTTGGTCCTGCTGTCGCTGGCGGCTGTCCTGGCGACGGCCTGCGGCCCTTCCCGCCAGGCGGGGAGCCGCCACGGCATGTCGGTGCGGGACGACGGGCGCGCGGTGACGCTGCTGAGCGCCGGGAAGCCCGTCTTGTCCTACAACTATGCCGTGACGCCGGCACCGGAGGGCGTCAGCGACGTCTACGCCCGGAGCGGTTACATCCATCCGGCCTGGACGCCGTCCGGATTCGTACTGACGGAGATCCAGCCGCGCGACCATTACCACCACTACGGCATCTGGAATCCCTGGACCAAAGTCGAGTACGAGGGGAAGCTGTATGACCTGTGGAACCTGGGCGAACGGAAGGGGACGGTCCGCGCACGGCGGATCGACGCCGTGTATGCGAAGCGGAAGACGTGCGGCTTCGACGCCACCCTGGACCATGTCGCCTTCACGCCGGAAGGGGAGAAGGCCATTCTGGAAGAACAGTGGCGGGTGCGGGCGCAGGAAGTCCCCGAGGGCTTCCTCTGGGATTTCGAGTCGCGCCTGACGCCGTCCTCCGGCAGGCCGGTCACGATCAAGGCCTACCGCTACCAGGGCTTCAGCATCCGCGCCAACGCTTCCTGGACGCGGAAGAACAGCACCATGCTGACCTCCGAAGGGCTGGAGCGTCCGCAGATCGACGGCTCCCGCGCCCGCTGGATCCTCGTCGAAGGGGAGACCGGTCCCGGCCGCCGGGGCGGTTTCCTGTTCCTGGCCGCGAAAGGGAACTATGACGCGCCGGAACCGCTCCGCATCTGGGACGAGGAGGCCAACGGCGGGCGGGGTGACGTGTTTGTCAACTTCTGCCCGACGAAGATGAACGACTGGACCCTGGAGCCGGGGCGCACCTATGTGCTCCGCTACCGCGTCCTGACCTTCGACGGCACGGTCGCTCCCGAGACGGCGGACCGCCTGTGGGAAGCCTTTGCCGCCGGAAACAACGAATAAATCCACAACGAAATGAAGCAGATCCTTCTATCCCTTTCCATCGCCCTGACGCTGGCCGCGGGTTCCGCCCTGGCGCAGGCGCAGAAAGTCAATGCCGTCCGCATCGGCAACCGCATCGACGTCACCATCGGCAGCCAGTTCTTCACCAGCTACCGGTTCGAGGAGGACGAAAAGTACCCGTTCTTCTTCCCGGTCAACGGCCCGAAGTCGGGCGGCAGCGTCACCTCGATGCGCAACGGGACCTACCCGCACCACTCCTCCCTCTTCTTCGGCTGCGACCGCGTCAACGGCGGGAACTACTGGCAGGAGGGCCTGGAGCGGGGACGGATCGTCTCCGTCGGCGCGCGGGTCGTGCAGACGGGCGGCGAGAAGGCCGTCATCGTGGACGAGTGCATCTGGAAGCGTCCGGATGCTGACGCGCCGGTCAAGGACAAGCGTACCATCACGGTGTCGGCGCCCAATCCGGGCCTGTATGTCCTCGATTTCGACATCGAGATGGAGATGCTGCTCGACGTCACCATCCTGAAGACCAACCACTCCCTGTTCAGCGCGCGGATCGCGGAGGACCTGACGGTCCGCCAGGGCGGCACGATGGTGAACAGCGAGGGGGACAAGGGCGAGAAGGAGACTTTCGGGACACCCTCGCCCTGGATGGACTGCTACGGCGTCCGCAAGACGGGCACCGAAGGCATCGCCATCCTCCAGCATCCTTCGAGCCGCTGGTATCCGTCCCGCTGGTTCACGCGGGACTACGGGTTCATGTCGCCGACGCCGATGTGGTGGCCGGCGAACGACAAGGAAATCCGCATGAACAAGGGTGAGAAAGTGAAACTGCGCTACCGCGTGCTGGTCCACGAGGGCGATACCGCCCAGGCCGGCATCGCCGCGCTCTTCGATGCCTATTGTAAAGAGTAAGAAGATGAAACGACTGTCTGCATTCCTGTTGCTCGCGCTGGCCGTGTCCGCCTGCTCCTCCCGGCGGGAGGTCGTCCTGCTGACCCTGGATCCGGGCCACTTCCACGCGGCGCTCGTCCAGAAAGTCCAGTACCCCGGGGTCTCCCGCGACGTGTATGTCTACGCGCCGGAAGGAGAGGACCTGGAGCAGCACCTCGCCAAGGTCGAGGCCTACAACACCCGCCCCGAAGATCCGACGGACTGGAACGAGGTCGTCTACCGCGGGGAGGATTTCCTGGACCGGATGCTCGCGGAGAAGAAAGGGAACGTGATGGTGACCGCCGGCAACAACGCCAAGAAGACGGAGTACATCGCACGGACCCTGGAAGCCGGCATCAACGTGCTGGCTGACAAGCCGATGGCGATCAACGAGGCGCATTTCGCCCTGCTGGAGAAATGCTTCGACACCGCCCGGGAGAAAGGCGTGCTGCTGTACGACATCATGACCGAGCGCTTCGAGATCTCCACGATCCTGCAGCGCGAGCTCTCGAGGATTCCGGCCCTCTACGGCGAGCAGCGGAAGGGGAGCCTGGAGGAACCCGCCATCACCAAGGAAAGCGTGCATCACTTCTACAAGAACGTGTCCGGGAACGCCCTGGTCCGCCCGGCGTGGTTCTACGATGTCCGCCAGCAAGGGGAAGGCATCGCCGACGTGATGGTGCACCTGGTGGACCTGGTCCAGTGGGAGTGCTTCCCGGAGCAGGCGCTGGATTACCGCAAGGACGTCGAACTGCTGGCCGCGCGGCACTGGACGACGCCGGTCAGCCGGGCCCAGTTCAAGGCTTCCACCGGCCTGGACGACTTCCCGGCGTTCCTGCAGGGCGACGTGGTGGACGACACGCTGCAGGTGTATGCCAACGGCCGGATCGACTATGCCTTGAAGGGCGTGCATGCGAAGGTGACCGTCACCTGGGCTTTCGAACCGCCCGCCGGCGGCGGGGATACCCACTATTCTACGATGCGCGGGACGAAGGCCGACCTGGTGATCCGCCAGGGGCCGGAGCAGGGGTTCAAACCGGAGCTCTACATCGAGCCCTGCGCCCCTCTCGGGGATGTGGAGGCAGCGTTTGCCCCGGTTGCCGGGAAGTATCCCGGCGTTGCCCTGGAGCCCTGTGGAACGGGCTGGCACGTGGTCATTCCCGACACCTACCGGGTGGGCCACGAGGCCCATTTCGGCCAGGTGACGCGCCATTTCCTGGAGTATCTCTCCGAAGGCGCCCTGCCGGCGTGGGAAGTCCCGAACATGCTCGCCAAATACTATACGACAACCCAGGCCTGGAAGATGGCCCGAGAATAAAGCGATACCTATGGATAATCCTTTTTCAATCGCGGGGAAGGTCGCCGTCGTCACCGGCGCCGCCGGGGTCCTCGGGGGGTCCCTTACCCGCCATTTCGCCGCGCAGGGCGCGCAGGTCGCCGCGCTGGTCCATCGGGAGGAGCAGGTTGCTCCGACCCTGGAACGCCTTGCCTCCTTCGGGGGCGACCCGTTCTGCCGGGCCTGCGACGTGATGGATGTCGCCGCGCTGCGGGGCATCGCCGATGCCGTCTGCCGCCGGTACGGCCGCATCGACATCCTCGTCAACGTGGCGGGCGGGCAGGTGCCCGGCTCCAACGTCATGCCCGACCAGCATTTCTGGGAGATGGACCTGGAGAAATGGGATAAGGTCCTGGAACTGAACCTCGACGGTACCGTCTACCCCTGCCATGCCTTCTGCGAAGTCTTCGCCCGCCAGAAGGCCGGGTGCATCCTGAACATCTCTTCCATGGCGGCCTATGCGGCGCTGACCCGGGTTCCCGGGTACGGTGCGGCCAAGGAAGGCGTCTCCAACTTCACCCGCTGGCTCGCCGCCGAACTCGCCCTCAAGTACGGGGACGGGATCCGGGTCAACGCCCTCGCTCCCGGCTTCTTCATCGGCAAGCAGAACCGCGCGGCCCTGCTCAATGAAGACGGCTCGCTGACCGAGCGCTCCCACAAGGTGATCGCCAAGACCCCGATGGGCCGTTTCGGCGACATCGACGAACTCAACGGCGCCGCCCAGTTCCTGTGCAGCGACGCCGCCAGCTTCATCACCGGCGTCGTCCTGCCCGTCGACGGCGGCTTCAGCTCCTTCAGCGGCGTCTAGACAGCGCGGCCATCATCCCTTCCACCTGGCCGAGCGCGAGCATGCGGCCGAGGAAACTGTAGCCGGGCGGATAGCCTTTCTCCCGGTCGGCGGGCAGCAGCTTGCCGTGGTCCACGCGCATGGGAAGGCGCCGCGGGTCCGCCCCGAAGATGCGGACCAGTTCGGGAATGTCCGCCCGGCCGCCGGTGTGCGGCGCTTCCATGAAATCGCCGCCCGGCAGCAGCCGGCAGCTGCGCAGGTGGACGAAGTGGGTCCGGTTCCGGAAACGGCGGGCCATCCGGACGACGTCGTTGCGCGCCGCGCTGGACAGGGTGCCGGCGCAGAAGGTGAGCCCGTTGTGCGGATTGTCCACGCAGGAGAGGATCCAGTCGATGTCCTCCTCGTCCGTGGCGATGCGCGGCAGCCCGAAGACGCGGTGCATGGGCGGATCGTCGGGATGGATGCAGAGGTCGATCCCGTACCGGTCGCAGACGGGCATGACGGCTTCCAGGAAAACTTGCAGGTTCTTCCGCAGGTCCGCGGCGGTGAGCCCGTCGTAGCGGGCGAGCAGCTCGCGGAACTTCCGGACCGGCTCCGTGTCGTTTTCGTCGAAGTTCCCGCTGATGAATCCCTGGGTCTTGGTGATGATCGTATCGATGAGGCCGGACCGCTCCTGCGGCGTGATGACCCGTGAGAGGGCCTCCACCTTTTCCAGGGTTTCCGGCGGATAGTCGGCAGCCGCGCCGCTCCTTTCCAGGATGTGGATGTCGAAATAGGCGAAGCGGACGAAGTCGAAATACAGGGTCGTCGCCCCGTCCGGAAGGGGATGCTCCAGGTCGGTGCGGATCCAGTCGATGACCGGCATGAAATTGTAGCACACGGTCCGGATGCCGCAGCGTCCCAGGTTCTCCAGGCTCTGCCGGTAGCGCTCGAGCAGGACGCCCCTCTCCGGGCCGCCGTATTTGACCGGTTCGCTCACGGGCAGGCTCTCGACCACGGACCACCGCAGCCCCGCCGCTTCGATCTTCCGCTGCAGGGACAGGATTTCCTCCTCCGGCCAGACGGCGCCGTTCGGCAGGTCGTACAGGGCCGTGACGATCCCTTCCACGCCGATCTGGCGCAGGGTTTCCAGGCGGACCGGATCGCCCGGTCCGAACCATCTCCAGGTCTTTTCCATCATAGAGCGCTTTCGCTTTTTGTAAATATAAGGAAAAACCCGGAAAAACCGTCGGGCCGTACGAGAAGATTCGGGAAAGGATGCTTATCTTTGTAGGAACAATGAACGAATCGGTTATGAAAACAGTCTTGGTCGTCGGCAGCGGCGGACGGGAGCACGCGATCGTGGATGCCCTCAGCCGCTCTTCACAGGT